>Ga0315904_10000286_pt1 | contig 82094 bp, 53 predicted proteins | sample LakEriMetagenome_6_FD_203529 | JGI IMG/M metagenome (GOLD analysis project Ga0315904, IMG submission 203529) | Freshwater fungal communities from buoy surface, Lake Erie, Ohio, United States - Buoy 12 MA120 | ecosystem: Environmental > Aquatic > Freshwater > Lake | place: USA: Lake Erie, Ohio...
GACTACGACTCGCGGCTCGAACTTGCCCCTCGCGATGTGGTCAGTAAATCGATTGTTGCCCAGATGGACAAGACGCAATCGGCCTGTGTCTATTTGACCTTAGCACACTTGGATCCCGAGCATGTCCGGCAGCGTTTCCCTGGGATCGCTAAGGTTTGCCAAAGCTTTGGTTTGGATATCACCAAGGATCCGATTCCGGTGCGACCCGGTGCCCATTACATGATCGGCGGCGCGCTTGTCGACCAACACGCTCGAACTAGCCTTCCGGGCCTGTGGGCCGCTGGCGAAGTTACCTCCAGTGGACTCCACGGTGCGAATCGATTGGCATCCAACAGTTTGCTCGAAGGTTTGGTGTACGGGGCTGTGGCTGGCCGAGGCGCCTCGCAAGCAGCTTTGAAAGACTCGACGGTCGGCTTGAGTGTACTCCCCATCCGTTACGAAGCCGAACGCAGCGATACCCAGGAAATCGATCTAGCGGATATTCGCAACTCCGTACGCTCGCTGATGTGGCGGCAAGTCGGAGTGCATCGCAAAAAAGAACGTCTCGAGGAGGCTCTCGAACAACTCATCCGCTACAGCAGCTATGTCTTAGCGCATCGTCCAAGTGGGATCGAAGGCTGGGAGCTACAAAACATGCTGACCGTCGGATTAATGATGACCCATGCGGCTCTAGCTCGAAACGAATCGCGAGGAGTTCACCTGAGGCTCGACTATCCCAAACTCGACAACGAGCATTGGCGTAAACATCTTGCCATGCAAAATACTTAAGAATCGTCGGTCGCTTAACTTCGTTGGTGGATTTGCAACCTGCGACGAGCAATTTTCAACTCGATCGAACCGGGCAACTGCATCCTTTTTGGATGATTGGAATACCTCGCAGAATCGATCCAAGCGCGCACTCGATCCCAGTGCCGAAAACTGACTTGCCCAAGTGGCCAACCCATGCGATGCCAGATGCCGACAAGCCCACACTGAAGTATTGGCCAAGGCAATTCGGCAAAGTCTTTCCAATCGGCTTCGATTTGATTCTGGCCCCATCCAATAGCCGGTGAATCCAACCACTGCCTGGCCAATGCCTCGATGACTTCATGCTCTTGGCGGATGAGTTCCAAGGTAGTGCGTAGTCGGTGTTTGAGTTGATTCGACCCGATGAGTTTCTCTAGATACGGAAGGCATTCGTTGCGGATGCGGTTGCGTGTGAATTCGTTGCAAAGATTGGAGCGATCGATTCGGTACGATTGGCCGATCGATTCCAAATACTCGATCAGTTCGGACTTCCATAATCCGACCAAAGGGTGAACGAGCGTCAGATCCTCGGAAAGTTTTCTTTCGATGCGAATGCCGGCCAGACCGGCGGGCCCTGATCCTCGGAGCAGATGATGGAACATGGTCTCGACACTATCGTCGGCCGTCGCTCCGGTGGCGATCCACTGAGCTCGATGCTGCTTGGCAACATCCTTGAGAAAACTTATGCGAGCCTTGCGCCATTGGGCCTCGCCGGATGATTCGCAAGACTCAGGTAGAGCAGCGAACATCGCATCGAGTTTGAGTTCAGAAGCAAGTTGCTTTACGAAGTGCTCATCGCGGTCGCTTTCAGCCCCCCGAAGTTGGTGGTTCAGATGGGCGATGACCAATCGGGTGCATTGCTGGATATTGGCTTGCAGAACGATACCGTGGATAGCCCGAACCAGTGCGACGCTATCGGGCCCTCCACTTATGGCCAAAACGATCGTTGAGTTACGCCAACGATCGATGGGCCAATCCTGGATGATCGATTCAAGGATTCGATGCATACCATGCCTGGTTTAGGGTTTAGCCCCAGGTTCAGCGACGGGTTTGACAGGTGTAGGCTTTGCGAAATCCCCGGCAGTGGCGATGATGAATTTATCTGGATCGATGTATTCAGCGATCGCATCGTTGACCGTTTCGACGTCCAGATTCGCGATTTTCTCTTCAAGCTTTTCGAAGTAAGTCATATCGCGGCCTGCAAAGAGGTTACCTGCCAGGGTGTTTGCCAAGGCACCATCACGGGCTCTGTTGAGTTGTTGACTTTGCAAGAAGCCTTGGATGCCACTGGAGAGTTCTTTATCCTCGACCCCACTTTTGACGAGTTTCCTAATCTCTTCGTCGATTGTCGCAACAAGTTTGTCGCGATTCGATGGATTGGCGATCGCTACGACGCTCAAGGACGCAAACTCATCGATCGGATTTGCGCGAAGCATACTTGCGACGCCATAGGAGAGCCCTTCTTGCTGTCGAACCCGGTCCCCGAGGCGCGAAGAGAGTGTTCCTCCCCCAAGGATGTAGTTGCCCATGACTAGGGCGGGATAGTTCGGGTCGTCGTCTCGCATCGCGTATTGCTGCGCGGCGAAGTAGACGGAATTGGCTTTGTCGGGCGTTTCAATTGATTTCAGAGGTAATTGCAAATCGAGCGTTGGGGAAATAGCCGCGCGCTGATAGGGAATATTGGACTTCCAATTCGCCAGAATACTCGAAAGCTTTCCTTCAACTTCCACTGGATCGAAATCACCGACGACTGAGACTTCGCCTTGAGTGCCCGAGAGAAAGTTTGCGTGAAGTGATTTAACGTCATCGAGTTTCAAAGCTTTGATGTCTTCGAGTTCTTCTTCGACGGTCGCATCGTAGCGAATATCGCCTCGTTGGTAAGGGTTCAGGGCCCTGGTGACCGTGCGCATGGCCAAGAGTTGAGGTTCTTGAAGTTGACTTTCGAGTTCAGTGATGGTTTGAGACCTTAGCAGTTCGAACTCTTTGGGATCGAATCCTGGCTCTCGTAACATCTCTCGAACGACATCGAGGACTTCTAGGAGCGTTTCGCGTTTGGTCTCGATGCTGACGCTCAAGACTTGGCGAACCGATTGAACGTTCAGGTTGGCTTTGAGTTCATCGAGTTTATCGTTGAATTCCTGAAGAGGCATTTTTGCAGTGCCTCGCGACAAGATTGGCCCAAGGAGCTCGATCGCAGTGGATTTGCCATTGAGGGTATCTTCATCGCCGAATCGAAGATTGAGCGTGACGTTGACTGTAGAACCTCGGGTCTTTTTCGGGAGCATCGCAAAGGGAATCCCGGATTTGAGTTTGCCTTTGATGAGCCGAGATTCAATGTTTCTCGGGGTTGGCTCGAAGGCCTCACCTTCGCTGGCTGCTTGGCGTCCGACGTAGCCTGAGAGCATCGGTTCGAGGCTGGGTCGGTCGGGAACTTCGATTCGCTGCGATGCGGTAACAGGTTCAAAGATACCGACGGTGCGATTATTACGAACTAGGAAACGCTGGGCGACTTGTTGAACCTGGGCTGCAGTGGTCTTTTCGAGGTTGTCGCGGAAGAGAAAGTACAACCTCCAGTCACCTTGTGCGGCCCAGTCGCTCAGAGCGATTGCCAGGGATTGTGTTTTCGCCGAGAGCAATTCCCGTTGGTTGAGCAATTGCCTTCGAACCCGATCGACTTCTGCATCGCTGATAGGGTTATCGACCAAGTTTTCGAGTGTATCGAGCATCGTCTTGCGAGCCTCTTCGATCGAATTTTCCTTGGGTATCTGTGCCAAAATAGTCATCAAACCCGGATCGTGAAGCGAGGGTGCATCCGAGGCGACAAAGGTCGCTTGCTTGGTCTCGACCATGGCTTTGTAGAGTCTTCCACTGGGCACATCGGTCAGCACCGCAGCGAGTATCTCGACGGCAGGGAACAGAGGATCCGAGCCGGCGGGAATATGGTACACCGCACCGATGTACTGAGTGTCTGCGACGCGTCGCACGGTCGTGATACGATCACCGTCTTGAGCGGGCTCAACGGTATAAGTCTGAGGGAGGGGAGTCTTGGGCCTAGCCAATACGCCAAAGTATTTTTGAATCCAAAGCAGGGCCTTTTCCTGTTCAAAGTTTCCAGCCACGATGAGCATCGCGTTATCGGGTCGATAGTACTTGCGGTAGAAGCCTCTTAAGCTATCGACAGGTACGCGTTCGATGTCGCTGCGATTGCCAATAGTCGACTTGCCATAATTGTGCCATTGATAGGCTGTCGAATACATGCGTTGCTGGAGAACACCAATCGGGTTGTTCTCACCTTGCTCAAATTCGCTACGAACGACTGAGAATTCTTTTTGAAGATCTTCGCCTAGGATCTTGCTGTTGACCAATCGATCGGCTTCCAAACGGATTGCAAACTCGAGATTGTCATCGTTAGCCGGAAGCGTTTCGTAGTAATTGGTCCGATCGAGCCAAGTCGTTCCGTTGAAATCAGCACCTCGATCCTTGAGGGCCTTGGGAATGTCCGGATGCAGTTCGGTTCCCTTAAATAGCATGTGCTCAAGCAGGTGAGCCATGCCCGCTTCGCCGTATCCTTCGTGCCTTGAGCCGACAAATATCGTGGAATTGACCGTCACCTTCGGTTGGCTACGATCTTGGAATAGCAAGATCTTGAGACCATTTTCCAATGCGTACTCGGTGATTCCTTCGACGGTGGTAATTTTTTCAGGCATCTTTTCGTCTGCAAATCCGATTGCGTTAAAGCTCATCCAGCATCCTAAGGCAAGCAACGCGATGGGCTTTGCCAGCTCAATACAACGAGAGAACATAAGTAGCACTCCGGAAATGCGCAGTTGAAGTGAGAACCTCGCGAGGAAAGGTTCAAAGGAAAGGAAGTGGGAATTTCCCGTTGGGAGACTTCCAAAAATTGTACTAAGGAAACAAGATTTGCATCGAGGCAATCTATGGTTGCCACTGGGAATCGTATAGATTTCCCGGCTTATCGGGAGCCGAAATCACCAATCGGCGTCACTATCGTAAGATTGCATTCGCAAAGGAGTTAGGCTGACAATGGCTTTTCGAAGCGTTGCCTCTAGCGACTCGTTGGCCGAGGGCCAAGGAATCGAAGTGATTTCGGATGGAAATATTATTGCTGTATTTCGCCATGGCGGACTCTTGTACGCGCTCGATGGGGTTTGCATGCACCAGGGCGGCCCGTTGGCCAAAGGTAAACTCTGCGATGGCAAAGTCCAATGCCCTTGGCACGGATGGACGTACGACTTGCAAACGGGAGACAATGCAACGACGTGCCAAGCTATGCTCAGAACCTATCGGGTTCGCGAGGAGGGTGGAAAAATTGAGGTTGACTTGGGGGATTAAGCCATTCTAGCATCCGCCTAGGTTCCGGGAATTTCGCCTGGAATCTATGAATTCGCCCTGAAGGATTTCGACTACACCATCGGTCAGGAGGACCGCAGTGCAAACGATTAAAACCGCAGTCGTTGTCGTTTTGTTGCTCTTTGTACTCTACGGCGGTTACATTGCGCTTAACCATCGAGAGCCCGAACTGAGCCCCGAATTGAAGGACTTAATCCCACCGGATGCATTTGGAGCAGACATCGATTTGCCCGAACCAGCCTATGCACCGACAGCCAGTTCCTCGACCCCAAGTGGATCAGGGCCCAGCAATGCCTTCGAGGCTTTTGCGAAAAATCCAAATCCGAGTTTTTCTGCCCCAGCCCCGCTGAGCAACCCTCCACTTTCGATCCCTACAGGGAAGCCAGAGATCGACCCAATCCAGGAAAAACTCACCGTTCCTGATCTCCCGGAAGTTCCGTCGTTGGAACTACCTAAAGTCCAACCACCCGCGATTCAGCCCCCTGCTTTGGGCACCCCCGATTTGCCCAAGTCAACCTCGATCACACCACCGGCTACAAGCGCGCCGCTGGCTACAAGCACACCGTCGAGTGGAAGCCTTTTGCCAAGATCCAACCCCGGACTTGGAGATTCAAATATCGTCCAGGCATCGAACGTAAAACCTGCAAACGAAGCCCCAGTTTTGGATCTACCGACGCTTCATGGCAACGCCAAAACCATGTCTGATGCGACGCAACCTCGAATGCCCACCTCTTCAAGCGGCAAGTCCTTTGCCAATGCCAAACGTATGGCGATCGACCAAGCCAACTCTGGTAAACTCAAAGAGGCACTTGCCAATCTATCGGTTTTCTACGGCGCACAGGATCTGACCCAAGAACAGCATAACGATCTGGTTGATCTTCTGGATGCTCTTGCCCGCGAAGTGATTTTCTCACAGCGTCACTTATTGGACGTGCCCTACGTGGTCAATCCAGGCGAGACCTTAGAGCAAGTGGCTAAGACCTGCCAAGTTCCGGTTTCGATCCTTGCGAAAATCAATGGTCTCGATGAGCAAGCGGCATTGACTCCAGACAGAAAATTGAAAGTCTTGCAGGGGCCATTTCGAGCCGAGATTGTCCTGGAGACAAGCGAGATGACTCTTTTCCTAGGTGACCTCTATGCAGGTCGTTATCCGGTTAGTTTTGGTAGTGAGCCGTCTCCAACACCCGGGGTTTACCAGGTGCGGAACAAACAGAAAGACAAAAACTACTACTCGGCCAACGGCATGCAAATCCCCGGCAAAGATCCTCGGAACCCCTTTGGTGGATACTGGATCGATTTGGACCAAGATCTATGCATCCACGGATCTTCAGCTATCGAGGGTGGTTCGACGAATCTAGGTTGCATCAGCCTATCACCGCTGGATGCTGAGGATGTTTTTGGTATGCTCGGACGCGGATGCGAAGTATCTATCCGACGCTAAGCCCTTAAAAACAATTCCGTCTAATCCCGCGAAAACTATGCAATACGACAAAGAGCAACTCAAGGCTCTGGTGCGCAAGCACGCCTTGGAATTTGGCAACTTCACTCTGGCAAGTGGCAAGCAAGCTTCGTTTTATCTCGACTGTCGCAAAGTCACCTTGCATCCCCAGGGTGCCAACTGGATTGCAGCCGGCTTGCTCGATCTAATCTTGGAGAAATCCAATCACAAGCTACCCGAGGCCGTCGGTGGGATGGCCATCGGTGCCGATCCGATCACCGCTTCGATTGTCGTTCACGCTGGACAGCGAGGTTTACCGCTCTTGGGGTTTATGGTTCGCAAGGAGGCCAAGACCCACGGCACAGGCAAGCTCGTCGAAGGACCGGTTCAATCGGGGATGACATGTGTGATCGTCGAGGATGTCATCACCAGCGGTGGCAGCGCACTTAAGGCCGCCGAATCTGCGAAAGACTTTGGTCTAAAGGTTCTTGGAATCTACGGAGTGATCGATCGGCTCGAAGGAGGCCGAGAGGCCATAGAGCAAGCAGGATACCCGCTTGCGACGCTACTTACGATCAACGACTTTCCTCGTTGATACTCAAGAGTGAATCGCTGGCTGATTGCTATGAACTAATCTGGCATGCCGGCGGCATAACCCTCGGACATACCACCGAGCGCTCGGTAGATCGGTAGATCGATCGTATTGGAGACGAATCGAACGCTACCATCTGCGGCCGCGAAGTTTCCTCCGACGGCGTGATCGCTGGCAAATCCATAGTTGTTCTCCCAATCGGCTGCGCAAAGCTCAAGCCCTTTTCGGATTGGGAGCCCTGCGGCGGACGAGCAAACTGGACTCGCGTTTAATGGAATGGCGACGGTCGCTACGCTGCCGTTGAACCAGAACCACCAGTTGCTCGTTGTCCAAGCAGCAACCGATTCACCGACCATAAACGTGTTGCTCAAGCCGTCTTTGATCGCTGCGACTTGGGTGTTGCAAGGCACACCAAATTGACCGGACAAGGGAGCAGGAGCCCGGCCAACGTATCCGGCAAAGAGGATCCCATTGCCGTTTCCAAAGGCGTTTCCGTTGTTTTTGAAGTAGGGATCCGAGCCGAAAAAAACATCTCCGACGGTTCGATAAGCCGGGGCACCCCAAGCCCAGTTTGAACCAGCAACACCTTTGTAGCTCGTTACAGCGTAAGACTGACCGCTGGATGATCTTTGGCCACGACCATCCATGACCGCCGGACTCGTATCGCTTGGGCAGCGGTACAAGGAGACGCTTTGGCGAGCAAGCCAAGTGTTCGATCCTTGGGATGGAGAGATATATCCTCCAGAGTTTCTCTGATCATTGGTGACATCGTATCGCGCATCAAAGGATCGAAAGAGAGTGTCTCCTTCGATGTAGGGGAGTAGATTGGTCATCCAAGAGACCTGCGAGACGGAGGTCGTAGAGAAAGCAGGTTGTGGATCGACCATAATGTCTCTGACATTGTTAGCCTGTCCAACGCTACCAGGAAACTGTTTACGAGCCGATTCATGGTTGATACAACCCATGGCGATCTGGCGGATGTTGTTTCCGCAAGACATCCGGCGAGCGGCTTCGCGTGCGGCTTGAACCGCAGGCAAGAGCAGTCCGACCAAGACCCCGATGATTGCGATCACGACCAACAGCTCTACGAGGGTAAAACCGTAACGGGTAGAAGTTCGTCTGCGGCTCATGTGAGTCTCTCCGGAAAAGTATCTGGCTGGATGGACATTTGGTAGATCCTACGAAAAGCAAGCTTAATGTCAAGGAAAACCTCGCAGTCTGCTTGGTAGTCTGCTTGCGGCTGCTCGATCGCCTGAGATCGACACCTTGTCGGTTTAGAACCTCGAAACACTTGACAGTTCCATCAACTGTTCTACAATTCAAACAATCAATCAGGTAGTTGAATGTTTAATTGATTGAATGTTCGCGAACCTGGTGGGAATGATGCGATAAGTGTGAAAATTGGGATGTTTGGAGAGCGGAAAAGCAAATTGGTCAAGCAGAGAGTCGTTAAGCAAGACCCAGCGGATTGTTCGGGCGAGCCGCATTTGGCTTCCTCGGGCAAGATTCCACTGCTGGAACCTAAGCAATGTCAGCAAGCGGCGGCAATCTTCCGAGCCTTAGGGGATCCGAGCCGACTGCAGCTTTTGGCATTGTTGTCCAAGCGTGAAATGTGCGTCACGGAGCTGACTGAGCATCTGCAAGACAATTTGCCGGCCATTTCCCAACGGCTCAAGCTCTTGCGGGCCGAGCGGCTCGTGAGTACCCGCAGGGATGGCAAGCACATTTTTTACTCGCTTGCCGACCATCACATCGCATTGCTCATAGAGAATGGTTTGGCTCACGGGAGCGAAACCGATGATAGTGTTTGTTCAAACCGAGAAACAGGAGAAGATTGAGAATGTCGAACCATCATGAAAACCATGATCACATCCATGGGAAAAACTGCGGGCACACTGCTTTGGAGCACAATGGGCACGTGGACTACCTGCACGATGGGCACATGCACCATCCGACGCAAGCTGGCCAAGTCGAGGAGCATGTTTTAGAGATTTCTCATGAGAATCCTGATTCATGTACTGGCGGGCACGTTTGTGGGGCTCATAGTGCAGAGCACGTGCATGGGCCTGGGTGCGGGCATCCTGCCGTACCCCATGGAGATCATATCGACTACTTGGTCGATGGCCATTTGCATCATCCGCATAACGGCCACTGCGACGACCATGGAAAAGTCCAGGTCGTGCAGTAGTCGACGGCTCGGGGCTTGGTGCTATTCCCGCTGAACATACTATCTAACCCACGGTTCCCATCTTCGGGAACCGCCCATCCTTCGGAAACTCTTTGAGTTACGGCCTTGAATCCATCTTGACCCGTCCTCCAAAGTTTCGCTATTGTCCGCCCATGCCAAGGCAAGTTCGGTAAAGTCGGCAGTCTTGGCGAGCGTTACAGGATAGACCTGCCAAGCGGATTTAGGTTGAGTGTTCAACAAGGATGGTTGAGTTCCATGTCCAATACAAAAACAGTCTTTACGACAGGCGAGGCTGCCAAGATTTGCAAGGTGAGCCAGCAGACGATTATCCGTTGCTTTGACAACGGAACACTGAAAGGATTTCGAGTACCCGGAAGTCGCTTTCGAAGGATCCCTAGAGACCATCTGTTTGTCTTCATGAAAGACAACGGGATTCCTACCGATGCTTTGGAAAGCGGCAGGAAGAAACTGCTCATCGTCGACGACGATCAGGATCTGGTAGACTTGATGCGGGATGGTTTTGAACGCGATGGTCGTTTCGAAATCCGAACTGCCAACAATGGCTTTGATGCCGGCATGCAAGTCAAGGAGTTCCGACCCGACTTGGTCGTCCTAGATGTGATGCTTCCGGATATCAATGGACGAGAAGTTTGCCAAAGAGTTCGATCCGATCGCACGATGGATACTGTAAAGATTCTTTGTATCTCTGGGATGGTCGAGGCCGACAAGATCTCGGATCTTCGATCTGCCGGTGCGAACGACTTTATGCAAAAGCCCTTTACGATCGACCAATTGATCGATCGGGTTTGCGATCAGCTTGAGATCGAACGTCCTGTAGCGTTGGTCTAAGACCCGGGACTGACCGGTAAGCAATCGCTAATCGCGTTGCAACTTTTCGAAATAACGACGGGCCGCCGGATGGTAGGGTAAGCCTTGCCACTCAGCGGCCATTTCTTTTGCGATCAATCCATCGGCAAGCGTTTCGGATTGATAGAGGGCCGCGAGGCATTCCTCGACCAAACGCGAAGGAGCATCGCGGCGAACGACAAGCAGTGCTGCGGTTGCAAGGGAACTGACGGGTTCTTGGATACTGCCACGATAGGATCCGGGGCTGAACTGATAGAGGCGAAACATCGGTTCGGCCAGCGTCATCTTCGGAGCATCGTCGATCGACAAGAGCCTGTACTCTGCGGATGTGAGCAAATCAGCCAAAGCTGGTTGTTCGGCCTTGATGACTGCAAACATCGGTAGCTTCTTTGCTCGAATGCCTTGCGTGTTCCAGTCGCTTTCGACAAGGTCGATATCTTTTTCGGACATCCCAAAATACTTTAGGAGTTTCAAAGCTGCTTGTCGGGTACCGGAATCCTTGCTGCCAAGGACGACTTCTTGGCCTTTGAGATCGAGGATCGATTGGATTTTGGAATCGGCGGGAATGAGGATATGGATGGGTTCGAAAAACAAAGGGGCGACGACTGCGACCTGATCGGCTCGAACGGTCGATTCTTGCATCAGCGCCACATCAGCATGTTTATCCAAAAGCTGCTTAAGATTCTCGACCGATCCGTTCGTGGAAGTCACCGTCGGTTCTCGTCCACTACCTGTCTTCATCCGATCGGAGATTTTACCAGCCAAATCATAGTACATTCCGCCTGGAGACCCCGATGCGATCGTGATTCGATTTGGAAGACTATTGTCACGAAACTGACTCCAGATGCCATTTCCAAGCAGTGCGACAGCCAGCAGGCTTGCTGAGCTGGCCAAAAAGATGTTCTGCGCCCATCGCTGCGATGGACTCGGTTCGACTTGCCTGACACCAGTAAGGGCCGCGACGATCGGGATGTTGGAAAACCAGAAACGAAACCTCCTTGCTAGCGATGGAGGTCGCGCCTCGATGGGATGACCGTTGAGGAACCGCTCGAGGTCGTCGGCAAATTGGCCCGCTGAGGCGTAGCGAAGACTCGGGGGCTTTTCCAAGCATTTTCCGACGATGGTTTCCAGATCGACATGGAGGTTGGCTTGCTGCTGCCTGATCGATGGAGCCGGGCGATGGATCACCTGCATGATCGTCTGCATGACCGACTCGGCTTGGAAGGGTGGTTTGCCGGTCAACAACGCATAGAGGATCGCACCCATGGCATAAACATCCGTTGCAACACCTTGGGCTTCGTTCTTGCCCGATGCCTGTTCGGGTGACATGTAACTAGGGGTACCGAGCGTAGCACCGGTGGCCGTAAGCCCTTGTTCGGCACCGATCTGCTTGGCGAGTCCAAAATCGGTAATCACAACATGGTCTGTTTCATCGATCAGGACATTGGCTGGTTTAAGATCCCTATGAACAACGCCGTGCGAGTGAGCGTAGTCGATGGCCCTTGCGACATCCATTACGTACTTGACTGCCTGTTTGGCCTCCAATGGCCCATCGGCGAGCTTTCGTGACAAGTCGGTTCCTGGGATGTAGTCCATCGAAAAGAAATGGTGCCCGTTGCTCTCTCCGCAGTGATAGATCGTCACGATGCTCGGGTGTGTAAGCTTCGCTACACTTCTTGCTTCGCTATAAAAACGTTCGACCTCTTCTGTGCTGGCCAAGGCTCCTGAACGGATCATCTTGACGGCAACTTGGCGATTCAAAGCCGTTTGGGTGGCCAGGTACACAACACCCATGCCTCCTCGGCCCAAAACGCGTTGCAGGATGTAGTCCCCGAATCGACAAGGCAATGCCGCTTGGGTGTTATCCAGCGAAGGAAACTCGGCAACATCGCTGCGAGAGCCAGCCATTTCAGAAAGACTAAAATCGATTTCATCGGTTGCTCGCGCAGCGGCCGAGGGCAAATCGATCGTCGCTGCATTTGGGTCATAGACATCGGCGGGATTGGGAACATCCAAAGATTGGTCCTTGGGAGACTCGCCTGCCAATTCAACAGCACTCGAAGAGCGAACCTGAGGAGTTTCCTCGGGGTTGAGATCGCCCAAGGTCGGGCCGGCCATCTGTTGGATCCAGTCGGCTGTCTCAAGGAATCCTTCGAGCTGTTTTCGATACTCAGGGTATTTGCTCAGGAACTCCTGGCGGTCGATTGGCTGACCTGCATCATGCTTGCGCAGAAACTCAAGAAGAATCTCGTCGAATTCTTCGGTTAGCTCATCATCCGATGGATTGCCTGTCATAACTACCGCGCGTGACTCGGTTGTGAACCGTCCGTGTTTCTATGAATATCGGTTCCTCAAGACTGCCGTATTGTACACGTTTTGACTAGCCACGGACTGCAACACTCGCCAACTCTTTCTTGATTGCGTGCAATCGCTCGGTCACTTTCTTTTTGGCCTGCGTGAGGGCTTCGGTCGAGGCCGTTTTAAGCAACTCATGACCAAAGAGATAGAATTTAATTTTTGGCTCGGTTCCCGATGGCCTCAGAGCGATTGCATTGCCACTTGGGGAACCCTCGGAGTCTCCGAGTTCCAGGATGAGCATGTTGCTTTTGGGTGCTTGCATCGCCTCAGAGACACCTTGGGAGGTTTTTCGAACCAGGCTTGCATAATCCCGAACAGCTAGAACCTTCAGGCCTGCGATCGATTCGGGAGGTGAGGATCGAAGCTTGGCCATGAGATTTTTCATATCGGCCATCCCCTGGCTGCCTTCCATCTGGACATTGATTAAGTCTTCGATGTAAACGCCATGTTGGATCATCAATTCATCGAGGCGTTGATGCAGTGTCTTTCCGGCGGCTTTGAGGTCAGCCGCAAGCTGAGCCATCAGCAAGCATGCGACGGCACCGTCCTTATCGCGAGCATAGGTTCCGATGAGATACCCATGGGATTCCTCGGTACCAAAAACGAATCCTTCAGGCCCGCAATTGTCGATCAAGCCTGCGATCCATTTGAAACCGACGTGGATATTACCTTCGCATCGAACCCCATAGGATTCGGCCACCCGACGGGTCATTTCGGTAGTCACCAAGGTCTTGATCACATAGGCATCCTTGGGAAGATCGCCCATTGCTTTGCGCTTTGAAATCACATAGTCGGTCAAGAGGACTCCGAGTTGGTTGCCATTGATCGTGGCCCAAGAGCTATCAGGATCGAGGGTCAAGGGACAAGAGCATCCCATACGATCGCAGTCCGGATCGGTTGCAAGAGCGATGTCTGCACCGATGCTCTTAGCATACTCGACAATCGCATCGAATACGGCAGGGTTCTCGGGGTTGCTAACATGCCCAGGGACATTTGGAAAGTCTCCATCGGGAGTCGAATGAGGTCCATATTCCAGGACATTGGCGAATCCGGCCGCTCGCAGTAATGAGGGTACGACAAATCCACCCACTCCGTGCAACGGGGAGTAAACGATCTTGGCATCTCTGGATCCGTTCCAAGCGAATTTCAATGCGGCCTGCTGGAATTTCTCGTCGACCTCTTGGGTGACAAACTTGACATTGCCCTGCGCAACGGCTTGCTGGAAATCCACGCGGCGAATCTGCTCGCAGTGCATGACCCGTTCGATGATTTCCTCATCGTGAGGCGGGAGAACTTGGCCTCCAGTCGACCAGTAGACTTTAACGGCATTATCGCTAGGAGGGTTGTGCGAGGCAGTGACCATAATCCCGCAACTGCATCCAAAGAGACGCACCGCGTAGGAAAGTTGCGGCGTGGCTCGGTAGCCGTCCAAGAAAATGACTTGAAAGCCGTTGGCAACCATGATCGAAGCGCAAAGTTCGGCAAAGTGGCGAGAGCGATGTCGGGTATCGTAAGCGATCGCGCAGGAGAGATTTCCTGAGTTGGCTTGCCCTAGGATGTAATCGGCCAAACCTTGTGCACTCTCGCCGATGGTTCGATCATTGATGGCATTCGAGCCGATCGGGTACATTCGGCCACGCCTGCCCCCGGTTCCAAAAGGGATGATGGTCCAAAATGCGTCATCGAGTTTTTTCCAATCTGCTCGTTGAATATGGGCCAGGAGCTCTGGACGGTACTCGGAGTAGCGAGGTTGGCTGAGCCAATCCGCGATATTTTTAACCGCTGATTCAGTAATTTGTCCTTGGGATTTGGCCAACTCGACCGCATTGAGATAGGAATCCATATTTTTTGCCTTAGTAGTCTGGCTAATTGCAAAGAGAGCTTCGTGGAGGAAAATGTGTCCGAAAACCTCCTGATCGTCAACGGCGTAAAAAATTGCCTAGATTGCAAACTCAATGGATCTGTTGGTAATTAGTTAGGGTTCTAACGGCACAATCTAAGGGACTTTTCCGGTAAGCGGTTTAAATGTGCGTAGCTTTGGAACTTTCCGCCGACGAAGGGAATCATACGTCTTGGTCTGTTTTGTTGACAGCCAAGACCCTCCAACTAGGATGGAGGCCGCCTGTCAACGGCTACGGGTGCGTCGTTCCCTCCAATGATGTGTGGGTATGACGCGTCGAAGGCATGCTGAAATTCCTTATCGTTCCTCAATCGGGGATCCCATGGTGAAGTCGAACAAGCCATCTAGTCCAAAGAGTGCATTGCGAAATCGTTCTTCGAAAAAAGTCGCCAAGCGGTCGCGGCTTTTCGAGAAGCTTGAGAATCGCGAGTTAATGGCCGGTGACTTCGCGCCATGGGTCGAGAGCCAATTGGCAAGGATGTATTTTAAGGGCGAGTCGTCCTACATCAGTGCTGGCAATCGGATCTCTGGTGGAGGTTCTGGAAGTACAGGGGGCACGGGCACCTCGGGCTCAGGTGAGTCGAACAACCCACTTTCGATTAGCGAAGTGGAACTCAACAACTCCGTCGCAAGGGCGCAGTTGCTTCCACTCTCGGCTGCACAGCCTGTCAATCTTTCAGGCACATTTTCGAGCGTGCTTGACGAAGACTACTTCGCGCTGGATTTGAAGAAGGGTGATATCCTCGACTCGCGATTAGTGGCTGTAACAGGCCAGCGGCCTACGGTCGCTTTGCTCGATGGCAACGCGCAGGAATTGCTCTTTGCTCAAGGCAGATTCCTCGGCGGGACGGCTTATCCACCGACTTCGCCGCTTTATACCGACGGAACGACCACGCTGCCGTATGTTATAAGCACGACCGGCCGGTATTACTTGAGAGTTGCCGACGGTGTTGGATCCTACGTACTGAACCTTCGTGTCCAGCGATCTACGTTTGAAAAAGATCCGATTGGTACCAAGCAGATTTTGTATGTTGATTTCGATGGTTCCTTTACACGAGCCGAAACACTTAATCTCACTGGACTTGGGGTTCCGCCGGGAACTTTGCGTATTCCTCCGATGTCCAGGATCTTGCCTCAATTGGGATTAACGACTGCCGATGCCCCTGCTGTGGCAAGAAACGTAATGACTCGGCTTGAGCAGAAGATGCGTGCTTCTCTGGCTGCTCGATCGAACAATGGATTCTACGGATCGACTGGGAACCCTGGCGAATTCGATATCCAATTGATTTCGAGTTTTGACTCTCCGGATCTGTGGGGACAACCCAACGTTTCGAGAGTTCTCGTGGGTGGTACACAAGCAGACATTGGGCTCGATCCGGACACGGGGCTTTTGGGGATCGCTCAATCGGTCGATGTTGGTAACTTCGGTCACGAAGAAAGCGGGCTTGTCATGCTCGACATTCTCGTGGCAGACACGATCGACCCGACCATCGTTCCTATTGCAGGAAACGTATCAAGGTCGGATCTGTTCGCTGAAATGTTGTCGATGGTTATCGCCCACGAAGCAGGCCACTATTTGGGTGGAGTGCACCAGGATCCGAATAACGCGCAATTTGGGATCATGGATCAGTTCTACGATCCGTTGGTTGTTTCGGGAGCGGGGCCCGATGGAATCTTTGGCAACCGTGACGATGAGCCGTTGTTTTTTAGCGTAGACGAGTTTTCACCGACGGCAGGTGTTCCATTCGGTGGTGGAGTCGATGATAGCGCCAACATGTTGGCATTTGGGATGTCCACGGGTACTGTTGGTGGAACCATCACCGGTGTGGTCTACAACGATGTCAACAGGAACTCTCGCCAAGACGCTGGTGAAGCAGGCCTTCCTGGGTGGCAAGTCTTTGTCGACTCAAACAACAATTCGGTTTTAGATGCAGGTGAACCAAGGGCTACCACAAGCACCACTGGTCAATACACCTTAAGATCTGCAAGTGGAACTCAAGTCGTACGCATCGTGCGACCTTCGGGTTGGCTTGCATCCAACGCTGCTGAGGAAGCAAAAACCGTTAGCGTTACCCTTGGTGCGACGACGACTGCGAACTTCGGATCCTTTGCCCCCTCTGGTGCTGCCACTGGTTTCAAGTGGCTTGACATCAATGGAGACGGCATCCGAGATGCGAGCGAACCAGGCCTCGCGGGTGTTTACGTTTATCTGGATCTCGATGGCGACGCTCGACCCGACGTTGGTGAACCGGCCGCGATTACCAAGGCAGATGGTTCCTACCTCTTGACTCCACCACGTGCTGGAACCTATTCGATCCGCGAAGTGGTTGATCCAGGATATGTTCAAACATTCCCCACCAGTGGCTTCCATACGGCGGTCTACAACGGATCGACACCACTGGGTGGATTCGACTTCGGAAACCGCGAATCCTCCGACTGGGGCGATGCTCCAAGTCCCTATGCGACACTCCGAAGCAACAGCGGTGCGTCGGCGGGCCAACTCGATGGATTCCGACTGGGAGTCAACTGGGATGCTGAGATCGATGGTCGTCCTTCCTCGACTGCAAACGGCGACGATACCAACGGACCGCTGAACACTTCAGGCAACGTCATCAACGATGAAGATGGCGTGACTCTTTTGACCCCACTGGTTCGTGGCGATACCCAGAACATCATCCGTATCAACGTGACCAATACAGCAGGTGCTGGAGCGTTCGTCCAAGGCTGGATCGATTTCAATGGCAACGGAGTTTGGGGTGACCCAGGCGAGCAAATCGTTTCAAACCTAGCCGCGGTTGCTGGCGACAACCTAGTGACCTTCACGGTTCCAGCCAACGCGGTAAGCAACGGTTTCGCTCGATTCCGACTTTCGCAAACTCGTGATGTCGGTCCTACCGGTCGAGCCGCTGCTGGTGAAGTTGAAGATTACGTCTATACGATCAACAACGGCCCAAGAACGATTTTGCAGAACGATGTATTTTCGGTTGCTCGAAACAGCACTGCAAACGTCTTCGATGTTCTAGCCAACGACTTCCTTCCACCCAACGACTCGGTGACGGCAGTTTTGCCTGGCCCATCGGCTCAAGGTGGAACCATTTCGATCGGTCCGAATAACACCCTTCGATATACCCCACCCCGAGGTTTCTTCGGGCAAGACAGCTTCACCTACACCGTGGTCTTCGCTTCAGGCAAGCGAGAGACTGCCAATGTCACGGTCAACGTTACTTTGCAGTTTACCGACCCGGTAGCTGTCGATGATTCGTTCGACCTACCGACCAATTCGGTTTCCTATCCCTTGAATGTCCTCCTTAATGACATCGAGGGCGCGGGTGGATCCTTGGTTGTGACCAACTTTAGCAATCCGGATAAAGGTGGTGCGTTATCGATCGGTTCGGGCGGTCTGAGCCTCCGATACACTCCTCGCCGAGGCTTTGGTGGAACCGAGACCTTCACCTACACGGTCACCGATGGCCAAGGTAAATCTTCCACTGCACGCGTTACGGTTCACACCCTCGAAGGTGACCGACTCGATGATAACGTCGAGTTCAGCTTCGGCTTCCGTGACATGGCAGGCAACCCAATCACCAGTGTGACGCAAGGTGATCAGTTCCAAGTCTATGTCTACACGTATGACTTGCGACCTGAGAGAGGTGCTGGGCAATCCCCACCAACCTCGGTGCAAAATCCAGGTGTTTATGCGGCTTACCTCGATCTGCTTTACAGCTCGAACATCGTTCTACCATCGAGCCCTGGGCCCAACACAACGCTTGACTTTGCCAACTCGCCAGTTGCCCCTTATCGAAACGGTATCTCTGGGTCGGCTTCGATTCCAGGTGTCATCGAGTCTCTAGGTGCCTTTACCGGAGCTGAGAAGCCACCGTTTAGCTTCGCCGATCCGTCTTTGATGACGATCCTAACGTTCACAGCCCGTTCGGCTGGCTTGGCGGAATTCGTCGGAGATCCTGCCAACGAGTCGCCCAACACCGATGTGGTGCTTTTCAACCCACCGAATGCTCCGGTTCCAGTCGAACAAGTTCGTTACCTGCGTTCGACCATCGAAGTCGTTCCCAAGGGTACCGAACTTCCATTTGCTGTTGACGATAGCACCGCCGAATTGCTGTTGAACACGACCTCGTTTATCAATGTCATGGCAAACGATATCGTCGGAACCTCAGGCCCGATCCGAATCACTTCCGTCACGCAGCCAGCCAATGGTGTTGTGTCGATCGACAACCGAGGAACGACCAACCCCTCAGACGATCGCATCCAGTTTGTTCCGTTTACCAATTCGTTGGGCTTCTCGGATCAGTTCACCTACACGATCGCCGATACCAGAGGCTTTACCTCGACGGCTACCGTAACGCTCAAGGTCGGTAACACGAGCTTGGACGACAAGATGAAGATCCAGCTCAAGGCCTTTGATCTCAACGGCCAGCCGATCAACTCGATCCGAGCAGGTAGTCAGTTCGAACTTCGTGGATACGTCCAAGACCTTCGAACTCCAAATTCGCAAAGCGGTGTCTTTGCGGCTTACCAAGACATCCTGTACGATCGTAATTTGGTAGCAGTCCAAACTTCCACAAGCGGACTTGGTTTCCAAATCGAGTTTGCCACTGGACCTAACGGTTACAGCAATGGCAAGTCTGGTGATATTCGAATCCCAGGCTTGATCAATGAAGTCGGTTCCTTCCAAGACTCCGCGTCACCGCTTGGAACCTCCGAATTGCTCCAGTTCAGCGTTCGAATGATGGCTACGACCCCAGGTGTGGCTCGATTTATCGCCGATCCAGCGGACATCAGTCCATTCCACGATTCATTGCTCTATAGCGACCCAAGGAACAAGGTTCCTTACGATCAAATCAGCTACCTTCCTGCTGAATTGGTGATCACCGGTGGTAGCGGAGCCGGTGGCGAAGGGAACACCAACCCATGGGATCGCTTCGACGTCAACAACGATGGATTCGTATCTCCTATCGATGCCTTGATCCTGGTCAACAAGGTCAACACCAACGGCGGTGGTTCCTTGGGTGGCGGCGGTGAAGGAGAAGGTTCCGGCGATAAGTACTATGTCGACGTCAACGAAGACGGATTCCTATCGCCACTGGATATCCTCTGGGTTGTCAACCGAATCAACGGTTCTAACTTCTCAGGCGAAGGCGAAGGCCAAGCAGCTCCGGTTGCTCAGTTCGATTCCGAAGTTGCCGCTGTCACGGTCAATCCTCCAATCGAGATTCAGTCCTACAGAGCCTCACGCTCTTTGACCCCTAATTGGGTGGTGAACTCTGTTGACCCTTCGAGAGTCGATGACTTGCTAGCAGGTTACTCGGCCGAAGAGGAACAAGACGACAAGGTCACTGGACTCGTCGACGATCTGTTTTCTAGCGACCTGATCTAGTCGATTCAGCGCGAACAATTCAAATTCAATAGCCGGTTGGTTGACGATGAACCAACCGGCTTTTTCATTGCCTCATCGAGCAAATGAACCATGAGCAGAATTGACGGTTGGGTTGACCTTCAAATCAACGGCCTGGGTGGGATCGATTTTAATCAGAAAGATCTATCCGAACAGGATTGGAATCGGGCCGTCGAGTTGCTCGGGCTCGATGGAACCAAGTTCTTCCTGCCAACACTCATCACCGACAGTATTGAGTCTCTGTGCTCGAAACTCAGAACACTTGCGACGTTATGTGAAGCCAATCACCGAGATCCTTCGGCGCAGAGCAAGGCACTGGGGATTCATCTCGAAGGCCCCTTTCTTTCGTGCGAACCTGGTTACATTGGAGCACACCCACCTCAGCACGCCATAGCGATGGATCTAGATCAGCTCAAACGTCTTTACGATGCGGCTGGCGGTTGGCTCAAACTAGTGACTTTGGCACCCGAGTGCGATCCGATGTGCCAAGGGATCGATTTTTTGATCCGGCGCGATGTGATGGTAGCCGCAGGGCATTGCAATCCATCGATCGGGCAACTTCTGCAAGCAATCGATTCTGGTTTAAGCCTCTTTACGCACTTAGGGAATGCTTGTCCTCCAATGCTCCCTAGGCATGACAACATCGTTCAGCGCGTGCTGGCCTTGCGAGAGCATCTGCGGGTGACTTTAATTGCCGACGGGCACCATTTACCTATATGGCTACTGGAAACTTGGGTCGACTGGTTCGGAGAAGACAACGTCGCGATCATCTCCGATGCCATCAGCGCCGCAGGGCTACAGCCAGGCATCTATCAACTTGGTGATCGCCAAGTTGCCGTTGGCACCGATGGGGTCCCCCGGAGCCAAGACCGTTCCCATTTCGTAGGTTCGGGTGCGACGCTTGGGCGTATGCATGCGATCTGCCAAGCGGAATTGGGCTGGAACGAGCAAAGGATTGAAAAAGTCTTTAGAAACAACGCTTTCCGATGGCTGGGAATCGCTGACAAGTAAAAATCGAGTGGAATCGTTTTTTTGGAATTTGTGAGATTGCAGCGCGCAGCAAAGCCATTTGCGATCCTTTACAATCGGAGGGCTTGGGCAAACCATTTCCACCCCTAACCTTCACAAGGATCCTCCCATGAGTTGGCTCTCCCGCCGTCGCTTCCTCGAACAATCGATGTTTACTACTGCCGCTGCTATGGCGTTGCATGCTCAGCGGACTGGGGCCAATGAGCCTCAGCAGCAACCCCCCTCGATCGGGCCTAACGATACGATCCAAGTTGCTGTCATTGGGGCAGGAGGACGAGGCCAATCCCACATCGATGGCTTTGCAGGAAAACCCGGAAGCGTCGTGACCCACATTTGCGATTGCGATGAAAAAGCGGGCCAGAGATCTTGCGAGAAAGCCGCCGAGAAACAAGGTGGCAAGAAGCCTGTGTGGGTCAAGGATGTTCGCAAGCTCCTCGAAGACAAATCGATCAATGCCGTCAGTATCGCCACCCCCAACCACTGGCATTCACTCGGAGCGATTTGGGCCATCCAAGCTGGCAAAGATGTGTATGTCGAAAAACCTGTATCCCATAATGTGCTCGAAGGCCGCCGAGTTGTGCAAGCAGCTCGCAAGCATCAGCGGATGGTGCAGACCGGAACGCAGAGCCGCTCGAATCCCGGCATGCGTGAAGCCATTGCGTTTGTGCATGCAGGAGGAATAGGCGATGTGCTGATCTCCCGTGGGCTTTGTTACAAACGCCGCGACTCGATCGGTCCACGCGGAAGCTATGAAGTCCCCAAGGAAGTCGACTACGATCTGTGGTCTGGTCCTGCGAAAATTCTTCCGTTGACCCGCAAGCGATTCCACTACGATTGGCATTGGCAGTGGGAATATGGAAACGGAGACTTGGGCAACCAAGGCATTCATCAAATGGATTTGGCCCGATGGGCATTGGGTGAAGATCGCCTGAGCGATCGCGTGTGGTCCTTCGGCGCTCGCTTGGGCTACGAGGATGCCGGCGAGACGGCCAATACCCAAGTCGTTGTTCATGACTACGGCAAGCGCAAACTGATCTTCGAAGTCCGCGGGCTACCGACTCCGGACTACAAAGGTGCAAACGTTGGCATCATCGTCGAAGGCACCAAAGGCTACTTGGTCATGACCTCCTATGCCAGCGGAACGGCCTTTGACCTCGATGGCAAGCCGATCAAGCAATTCACTGGCGGAGGAGACGATCGTCACTACAAGAACTTCACCGATGCGATGCGAAACAGGGATTACAAGACCCTCAATGCGGACATTGAGCAAGGCCATCTATCGAGCGCTCTGTGCCACTTGGGCAACATCTCGCTACGACTTGGTAAGCAGATACCAAGTGCCGAGGTCGTCGGGTCGTTGCAATCCCAGGGTGGCGATGCATCGGTCGTCGATACTTGGAAACGCACTGCGGAACACCTGCAAGCCAACGAGGTCAAAGACTATTCCATTTGGATGGGTAAGCCACTGTCGATCGATCCGATCGCAGAGGTCTTCACCGGAAACGATGCACCTAACGAGTGGCTCACTCGCGAGTACCGGGCCCCCTATAGCCTGCCAAGCGAACAAGCGGTCTAGATCTGACGTTGCAAATCTATGCGAATCTAGACCTGTAGGTCTAACAAAAGCTGAAATCCCATCACCCTCAAGATCCTGCGAAGTGCAGCTGAGATCTTGAGGGTTTCTTCATGGTTTTTTAATCGGCCGCCGCACAACCAACGGAAACTTCGGGTATAAATTGGCGAATCTGGGTGTTTTTTTCGGGATAAAAAGAATTGCTCAGTAACGAAAATTCAATGACTCTACGACTTCCATGGAGGGAAAGTATGTGGCGATCTGATATTCATCGTGCGCGTCAAAACTCGAATCGCAAGAGCGTGCGTCTAAGGCTAAGACTAGCTCTGGAGAAACTTGAGGAGCGATCCCTCTTAGCGGCCATCACAGGTGGAAACCTTTTGGTCGAGAGGATTGGAGACGGTTCGACGGCGCTCTCAAACTCTTCGACTCAAGTCGCTATCGCTGAATATGCACGGACAGGAGGAACGGCTGTACAAACGATTGCATTGCCAACCACTGGAGCCAATCAAGTCACTGACTCTGGCAGTGCGACAAGCAACGGTTATCTCAATGTCTACAACGGTTTGGTCGGTATCCCGGGATATAACAGTCCATTGGGTACGGCAAGTGTTGCGAGTGCAAACACCAAAGTTGGGACAGTTCTCGGCCAAGATGGTCTGGTAGCATCGAGAACGTTGTTTCCGGCGGCACCCAATGTGATACCCTTTTCAGGGAATAACTTTCGCAGCATGATCGCTACCGGGAGCAATACCTTATATGCGACTGGAAATGGAAGTGGAACCACGGGCGGTGTTTGGTATGCCAACGGGGGTACGTTTACACAAATAAGTACCACAGTTACGAACACTCGGAATGTTGAGATTTACAACGGTCAGTTGTATTTTTCGACAATGTCTGGAAGTCCGGGTATTTACATGGTCGGATCTGGACTTCCGACAACCTCCGGTCAAACTTCGAGTTTGGTCATGGGAGTCGCTGGCGCGAGCCCCTATGGATTTGTGATGTTCGATACCAACAGCGATGGTGTGCTTGATCGGGCTTATATCGCCGACGACCGAACCAGTGCAGGTGGCGGACTTCAGAAGTGGACGTTCAATGGGACGAATTGGTCCAGTTCCTGGGCGCTCTTAGTCAATGCCTCGAATTCTCTTAGCAGCACGGCCGGTTCGGGTTTTGCAGGAATGAGAGGATTGTCTGGGACGTTCTCCAATGGAGTTGCTACGCTCTATGCGACCACCAACGAAGCATCGAACAATCGCATGATTTCGATTGTCGATACTGGCGTAACTACGCCGACGAGTGCAACACTACTGGCAACCGCTGGTGCCAATTTCGTATTCCGCGGAGTCGACGTATTCCCAGACAATACTCCCCCCTTGGTCACCTCGATCGATGACGGTGATATCGACAACGAAGTCGCTGTTGGCGATACGCTGACCTACACGATTACTTTCAATGAAGGAATCGACGCTAGTACCGTCAGCGCATCGGATTTTGACAATGCCGGCTCGTCGGGCATTTCAATAGGATCTGTCACCGCGATCAGTTCTACCGTATTTTCTGTTCCCGTAACCCCAACGTCTGCCGGCACGATCATCTTGCGGATACCGACCGGTGCTGTGATCAAAGACCTAGCCGGAAATAACTTGGTAACCCCGGTTCTTGACGATACCGCCGTGAACGTTATCGAGGGAGCAGACACAACCCCTCCAACGGTTGTTTCCATCGTCGATAACGATGCGGATAATCTAGTTGCGCTGGACCAAACCGTCACCTATACCATTTCTTTCAGCGAAGACATTGATGCGGCAACGGTCAGCGCCAGCGACTTTGACAACGCAGGTAGCTCTTCGATCAGCATCGGAGCGATCACCGAGACGGCACCGGGTGTGTTCACTGTCCAGGTCACACCTACCAGTGGCGAGAGCCTCAATCTCCGAATCATCGGCACGATCAAGGATATTGCAGGAAACGATTTGGTGGTACCGGTAGTCGACGATGACACCCTCACTGTCGATGCGATCGCACCGACGGTTACCAACATCACCAACAATTCCTCCGGAACTGTCTTTGCGGAAAGCTCGATCACCTATACGGTGAGCTTTAGCGAAAACATCGATGCATCGACTTTGTCGATCAATGATTTTAGTAATGCTGGCACGGCCACCGTTGTTTTTGGGGCAATCAACCAAGTAAGCCCCAGCGTGTATACGCTTGTCGTGACACCGACCTCCGGTGGGACACTTCGATTGCAATTGCCTGCCGGTGCGATCGTTAAAGATATTGCTGGGAACAATACCGTAGTGCCGGTTCAAGACGACGAAGAGCTTACCGTCACTCCGATCACTCCCCTGGGTCCTGGCGATATTGTCTTGCTGGGGTACAACACCTCAGGATCGCCCAACGATTCGTTTGTCATCATGACCCTCAAGGAACTCTCTGGAGGGACTCGGTTCATTGTCAGTGACAATGAAGTGGCCTCTGATGGTGGAACATCTTTTACCGATTTAAACGAAGCGGAAGCTTTGTTTACCGTCAAAGTGGGTCAAACCATTCCCGCTGGCACCATCCTTTCGCTTCCATGGGGTGGGGCCGATGTTTCCACTACTACCTACGATTGGGACTTGCCATCGGGGCCAGGCCTTTCAAATAACAACGACGAGATCTATATCTACAAAGCGATCTCGACGACATCTTTAACGCCCACGGCTTTTATCTATGGTGTCGCTATCGGCACATCGACCAGTTCACGTCCCGCTGGACTTGAACTCGGCACGACCTTTATCAAACCAACGGGTGCAGCAGCCAGGTACAAGCCGACAGGTGCCGTCTACAGCGGTCTTCCTAGCACGATTCGACCGGCGATTGGAAATACCGCAGCAAACTGGGAATCTGTCGCTCCCGGATCGCCAAGTGACTGGAGTTTTACTCTCGGTGCGACGTTTGTCGGTGCGACGATCAACGGCGGTGCAACATTCCCCAATAACGCACAGCGGTCGATCGTCACTTCCCTAGCGGTCAACTTCGGCTCACCCGTAACCCTACAGCCCAATGCTTTCTCCCTTGAAAATATTGGTCTGCTTACCGCTGGATCGAGCTTCATCCCTCAGAACCAACTGGTTATCACCCCGGCCTCCGGAAGCTCTTCGAGCTACACGATTACCTTTGATGCCGGAGTTGTAGCTAACGGTACGAATGTCAATGGCGTGATCAAGCGTGCTGGAGGGGCCGCTGCTGCGACAAACGGTAACTCGCTTGGCGATGGCAACTATGTACTTCGTATCGATCCGACCAAGGTTCAGGCAGAAGGTTTCGCTCTGGTCGGCGATGCAGCCTTTGGGGACCTTGCCACCGATCGTTTCTTCCGCATGTACGGAGATAGCGATGGTGATGGAGACGTCGATGGAACCGACGCGGTTGCTCTGAGAAACGCTCAGCTTTCCTACAACGCCGCCTTGGATTGGGATGGCAATGGTTCGGTATCAGCGGGTGCTGATATCACCAACTTCAATAACAATCGAAATCGTCGACGACGTTTGTTCTAAACCGATTTTTACGCGATCGCTTATTCATTACACTTCGATCAGGGAGGGACCCCATGAAGAAGATTTTGTGTGCTGTTTTGGCTTTTTACTCCATGGCTGCCTTGGCTCTTGAGAGCCAAGCGGCCGTCGTTTCGGAATTGATTCTCGTCGAGCGGACGCCGTTTGTCGTCGGAACACCAACGATCATCGATGTGATCCTCAAGGAAACCCGAGATGTAGGGGACACCTCGCAAATTGGGGGATTTGAAACCGGCTATGGAAACATCAAATTCACTTGGACTGGCTCTAGCGCCTACACGGTTTCCGGGTTAACCGATTACGGAACGCAGGGAGGTCGATTTTTTGATAATGGTGGCGGATCCTCAACGATCGACCTGAACACCTCGACACTCTCGGGCACGGTCGAACAAGCGGATCTGTTACCTTCGGCAAGCGAAGATCCGCTAGGTGTGATAGTTAGTCCGACACTAGCATCGATCAGACTCGCTAGTTTTACTCTCAGCGGTGGGGCCGTTGGCGAATCGATCACCTTTACGATGTCGGATTTCGATGCCCTACTCGACGACATTGTGCTGTCCGATGGTACGATACTCGATGGACTTATCACCTACGGCGCACTGACGATCACAGGAAGCGGTGGTGGAGGAGGTGGTGGTGGTGTTGTACCCGAACCGACCTCGGTGGCCCTCTTCGGATCGCTCCTAGGCGGATTGCTCGTGCGACACAAGAAACGATCCAAGACGAACTAATCATCCGACGGCATTTGGGCCATTGGATCCATTTTGAGCTCTTCGGCGCCGGACCCAAAGTCCGGTGCCAAGGGTGGCCAACCCAAGTACATCGATCGGCAAATAGATCGATCGGTCTTGCGTGACTGTTCTTACTTGCTGGTAAACTTCTCCGTTTGGATCAAAACCGAACCAAAGGTCTTTGTCACTCGAGGGCCAAGTTCGATCATCCCATGCGGTAAGCCACAGTGGCTCATCGGTTTTGATTTGGTCACTTGGCACAGCCGCACCGATTAATTCTTCGATTTCGGCTGGTGCCACCGGCATTGAAAATCTCAAATTGCCTCGCATCCAAGCCTCATTCGATGGGCTCTGACCTAACGATCCGGATGCTCGCCCTGGGCCGACTACGAAAACTTGCAAGAGGTTGCCCTTCCCTCCCTCGATAAACTGATCCTTCGGGACACGGTACGGAAAAACGGGATTCTCGTTGGCAAAAGAGATGCGCACCGTGCCTACTTGGGTCCGCTTCGAACTTGAATCGTACTTGAAGGCCGTAATGACCCAGCCTTTTTCGACATAGGGCAACACCCACTCTTCGAGATCCTTACGCGCTTGATACTGATTGTCCTTGAGCCATTGGATCAGCTCATTGGCATCGCTGGCCTTGAGGACCGCAACTTCGTATCCTGCAACTTTTTTGGTTTGTAGAACTGCGACTGCAGGCGGGACTTGGCTGTCTGTTGTTCGACCAACTCCAACTTGCGCTTCCTGCATAAGCGCAAACGGGGAAAGCAGCAACGGGAATGGGTCGACGCCCCATCGGTCTTTGACCTCGATCCTTGGTTGGATTTTTTGATCCAGCAAGCTAAAGACGCTCGCATCGGATTCTTCGATTTGCGGCTGAGTCGGCGAAGGAACCAAGAATCCAAAATCCGAATCGTTCTCGGAAGTGCCCTTGAACGCCGCCTCGCGCACGAAATGCTCGATCTTGGACTGCGGATCCCATGCAATGAGTATCCTTTGGTCGGCGATTCGGAATCCTGCTCCTTCCCTAAATGCTGGACAGCATGCATTGAGACATTCGGGCGTATCTCGCATCACGAAAAAGATCGCTAGTGAGAAAATCAACCCAACCGGATACTTCATAGTCATGATTTTTTGCTTTCCGTTGGTGGTTTTTGGAAGCGGCTTGGAAATGTCCTCCAGCCTGTGACGTGGACCAAGGACTTCCACCACTCCTTGAGCCATTGCAGCAGGCTATTGGCAAGCCACAAAGCCCACAAGAGCATCAGGAATCGATAGTACCAGATCGAAACCGAAAGGACCCAAGGTTGCGGTAAACTGCGGTCAGATCGCGGGGTGAACCAATTGAGATTGCCCTCAAAGGATTGATTCCCCACGATGAACATCCGCGGTGTACCCAGTAGCCCTGCGGTCACCACTCCGATCAGTAGGCCGATGGCGACGATCGTTAGTATAACGTTGGCGACTTGCAAAATATTAAAGGAAATTCCCCCCATATTTTGAGGATCAAGTCGCCGCCGAAATCGGATCGAAAAAAGCCATGCGACGATCAAAAGCGACGAAACGATGTGGACTTGGGTAAGGCCGATCATCAGGAGCATCCACTCCCAGGTGGCCAAGGGCGAGTCCATACGGCTTCCAAGCACCCAACCTGCCAAAAGGGATACCGCCAAAATCACCCAAAAACGAACTGCCGGTCCACGTTGCGGACCGTTTGCCCAAAGAACCCAGCGCGAAGCAGGCATCATCATTTGGGTTCCGATGTTTGCGACCTCCTCGGGCATCTGTATCGCAGGCATCGATACGACACTTGAGATCGGAATCTCCTGGGTCCACTCGATCTTAACCTGCTGGGCGCCGGGTTGGAGATTGACCAAGAGTTCGTCGGCTTGCCGACGGATCGGCACACTCCGACCGGCAACTTGCATTTCGCTCACGGTAGCCCCCGAAGGAATCGGAATGGTTTGTTCGCCTCCGAGACTCGATTCGATTTCAAACAATAGCCTCGATTTCCTCTGCCGACTGCCGACCTCGAGGGAATGTTCGAGCGACTGGATCGTGAGCAATTTGCCGGCGACCGCAGAGGGTCTTTGAAACTGCAATTCGACCGATTCGCCTGGCCAAGGATTCCACTCAGGAATGAGACTGGCTTTGCGGATATCAAAAATCGGCTTGCTCCCAACCGACTGCATGCTCCAAACCGGAGATGTCTCAACGAGCCACCTTTCGACCAGATTGTTGGAAACCGAACCGTTGGAGACCGACTTGGCGATCAGTTGAATGCTTGGAGATATCGGCAACTCCGATTGCCACTGAAAGGTCATCTGTTCGGCGCTAAAGTTGACTTCGATATTGCCGTCTTGGTTAGCGACCCCAGGTGTAATGATTTGTTCGTTGGATAGCATAGGGACCGAGATACTTACCGCTTTGCCGGGCTGGCTCAGCCGTTTGAGTGTCGTGTCCACCTTCCAGACCAAACCGATCTCCAGCCGACGTTCGACGAGAAAGACTGAGCGAAAATTCTTCTGATCGTAACTTGCTTGTCCCTCGACCCGTTGCTCTTTACGCACAAAGATGATCTGATTTTCTGGCTTACCTTCAGGACTAACTCCTGTCCATGTCCACTGCGGTGCCTCGACGGTCAAATGGCGTGGAGCGAGGATAAATGCCCATGACCATTCGGTGCTTTCGATGATGCGTCCCCTCGCGGACAGTTGATGAATCCCCTCGGGGACCAATACCCACAGATGCTCGTCGTCTTTGCGCACCACCTGAGCATCCTTGCCATCGATTTGAATGCTGCTTGGAAACCAACTAGCCCCTTTGCCAGGCAGAGGAACAGCCAGGACGCTTGATGCATGAATCGTAGTCTCCATAGCGAGATTGTCTTGCTCGATCTTGATCGACATCTCAGGTATATCGGCTGCGGTTGGGAAAGCATCACTGGCTTGCTTGACCCGCTGACGCAGCGTGTTTAACGTCTCGCTATCCGGTATTTGTGCGCAAACGCGTTGAGCGGTTCCCCCAACTGCGATCGCCAAAAAGCCCACTAGCAATAGCGAGATGGGTGCCGATGGATTTCCAGGTGCTGGGGGGGTGAGAGCAAGAGCCTGCTTCCAGATTTTTCCAAGTCCCTCTAGAAGGATTCCAAGCAGCAGGATCAGAAGCACCAATCGGCATAATGTAAGTGCCCGATGTTGGTTGCATGAAATCAAGATAGGTCGAATCGTTTGAGTGTCGCTAACAGGCCCATCCCAATCACAATGCACGGCGGTTCCAAACCACTGTGGTTTCGCAACGCCCGTCTGAATACTCGTTTTTGGATCGTAAGCGAAATTGCCCACCTGAGCTTGGTTGGTTGGGACGTAGGGCTGTCTGTCTGGTTTGCTGATATCGAGCTTCGAACTAGTCTGAGGGAGATTCATAGGAGTGTGCACCACGTTCGACTCGACTTCCATGGTGAGGTATCGGTCTCTGGCTTGGTCGGCTCGCTGGTTCGAAGTTTGTTCCATCCACTGGAACAAGGTTCGGTACTTGATGTTCGAATTGCTCGGCTCGAGTTGCGGATAAATGGCATTTTGAATCTGCATGGCTGCAAAAGGCACCAGATTCAGTAAGAGCAACGCCGTCGCGATATGCTTCCACCAATACAACCCCGTAAGGCTCTTGCCCGAACCGATCACGCGGATCAAAGCCAATGGAACCAGCAGGAAGAACCAAGTCCAACGCGGCGAACCCGGTTCGTGATAGGTCAGAGCAAAGGCAGCAAAAGCCACCAAACCCGGAATCCATCCATAGAGGCGCAGCACAGCCAAGCTGAAGACTAGGAGCAGAAACAGATCCAGGAGGCTCCAAGCCGTCAGCCAATCTCCTTCGACGCGATCCGGTCCGAACACAGCCAGCATCCGCCAACCCGGAGGCATGTACAGAGTCAACTCAAGTTTATCGACAGGCGTCTGCCAGCCGACGGCGGGGATTTCACCAGCGCTGGATGTGCGTCCAACGGCTTCGATCGTTGGCTTTCGAATCCGCAACTCGATCCCTTCGGAACCCGTTGAGGGATTCAAGGTAATGAGTTGCCTTTCGCCTTGTATCCGAACCACTCCTAGCTGATGCTCGGCGGCAACATCAAGGCGTGTGATTTGTTTAGGCTCCCCATCGAGAATGTCTTGATAAGTCATCCCGGATCCATCGTCATCGAGCCAAAGCACACGAACCACGTTGAGTGGATTGGGCTTATCAACCCCCATCCCACGATTCTTCTCGACCAGCGTCGCAGCGTTTGAGGTTTTCCATTGATAAACCGTCACATTGCGCCAATTCTTTGGAAACCGCGTCGTCTGCGCATCGATGGGAATCACGCCTTGGAGTTCGGTGGTGCGAAGGTCCGGAGCGGCTTGGACCGCGAGCAGTTCGCTCTCCTTGGCCGGCTTGATACCGTCGGCGTATTTGAACTCTTTCATATCCTCGGTTCGGAAGGCATCGATGAGTATTTTCCAATTACCAGCACGAAGTTGCGCTTTAAGCTTGCCTGAGTCATCGATCGCCACAGGGATTGGGCTGTTGACAAACGAAAGCTGCCAACCCTCCGGGAGCACAAACCCGAGTTCTTCTTCACGGCTCTTGCCCGTAGCGGTCAAATCGATCTCTGTACGGAGCCAGATCGGCGAACCGTCCTGAATCAGTCGGTAGATGTCAAACGAGTAGCTATCCTTTTGAACGTCTTGGCCGACATTCGAGCGGCTCAGCCATAGCGTACCGGTACTATCCCAATTCGGGGTGGCGATCGGTTCGTTGCGAACTTGCAGTCGCAGTAGCCCGTAGCTTCTAGGGATCGTCAATTTTTGAGGCAAGGATTTCCAGTTCCATTGGCCTTTGAGCGAGTGGTTGCCGGGTTCAAGTTTGACGGCTGGGGATCCATTGTGTTCGATAACGACAAGTTCTTTTTCCGAATCGCTGACTGCTACAGGCCAGTGCTCGCTGCTACCTGGAAGCGGGAACCAGGATTCTCGGTAAACCGCCACTTGGACTTGCCAGCTACCCTTTGCTTCATCCGCTTGTATCTCGACCTGGCTTGGCCAGTAATAGATCCGCTCGTCGGGATTTCTATAAGTCGATGGAGCACTCTGGTCGCTCTGGTCCCATAGAACCCACGGGATCCAGGTGCGCAAGACATCGGGGACCGAGTCATTGGGCATTTGAGACGGCGGAGGCACCGCTCGCGTCTGTCCGAGGCATTCACTCGGACCGTGCATCGCCAAGGCAAAGCCCAGAACGAACAACCCTATGCACCGAAGTGAATGAAGCATTTTGGCCTCGATTTGCTAGTAGGAAGTTGGATCGACTGCAGTGAGCGTCGAACCTCCAGCATAATTCAATCTTGGCCAAAGATCAAACTCTACGATTTGACTTTGCGGCTTTTGGTCTTGGCGAAGGCGAAAGCTCCCATTGCGAAGATCAGCATCGAGCTCGGCTCAGGTACAACAGCTTTGTTGAGGTTCGAATTGACAAAGGCAAGGTTGGTAAAATCCACTACGTAGCCGATATCTGCGAATTGCGCAACGGACATGCGACTTAGAAAAGAAGGAGCATTTAACCATCCGGTCATGAGTTCATTTCGCATATCGCGGCCAAGCGTGTCGGTGATGCCCGTCAAACCTGCACCTCCTGCAACCTCATTCCAGTGGGATTTGGCCGTTCCTGCCCCCCCATCGGCTTCAACCGGGACAAAGGTTGCAGACGATTGTGAGAATTCAGTCTTCCATTGCCCGAGCGCATTGGCTCCGGTGTAGGCGTTCGTGGTGTGATTAAAGACGTCTTGGAAACCTCCGAACCCAAAATCGGTGGCTGGATCCCAAAGGGTCCCAAATCCAAGTACGTGAGCCATTTCATGCATGATGACCGACATGAGCGTCTTGTTCGATTCCATGGAACCCAAGTCGGCGCTGTCGAATTGCATGATTCCAGTTGCTGTGTAGAGAAAGCCACCTAAGCCTGCGGCAGTTTGAGGCCCTGCCTGACCGAGAACTCCACCAACTCCGTCGATAGCGATCCCTTTAGCCGTGATGTCAATCCGACCATCCATGTCATCAATCCCACTCGAAAACAGCGGGTTTGTCCCACCAGCATAATCGACGATCAAACTTTGCCAGTAGCTCGCTGCAAAGCTGAAATAAGCTTGTTGCGATGAAGTTAGACCTCCATCGAAATTGATTTGGATCACCACCCCAGCGTGTGCCGATGGAGAACCCAAAAACAATCCGAGGATCAGTACAAACCAAAAACGCGGCTTACGGCAAGCATTCAGCAACCATTTCTGCATGATCATTCATCCTTTGAATCAGAGTTCCTTGGAGATCTAACCCTCTGCTCTCATCGTATCAGAAAAAAGATCCAAAGGTTGTTACGAGCTATACTCCGGGGGAAAAACAGGTGCTTTGGTTCTACAATAATCTTTGATGCTGAGAATCCTTGCTATAGGGACGAGTCTCCCCGTGCGACAGCGACAGTGGGTGCATGGATGTTTGATTTCTATCAAACCCGCGGTTCGAAAAACGGGGGCCACTTCATTGGTCTCGCCGTTACGAATGTTCGCAATAGTGTAGCTAATCAATCCATTTTTTTCGGATGACTCAGATGCTTGCTGAGAAACTCAAAAGTTCCAACCCCATGGATGGTATGAGGACCGTTGAACCACTCGATCGTGGTCTTATCAGGGATCCCTAATCGGGCCGCGTACATCCGACGGACTTTTGCAAACTCTAAACCGACTCGCTCGTCGGGTGCCACTCCATCACCATGCCCTCGTTCGACCATAAATGGACGAGGTGCAATCAGAGTCGCCATCTCTGCGTAATTGAACTTGCGCCCAAGATCGAACTCGAAGATCTCGTACTCCATCGTCCAAACATAGCTATAAGGTGCCGAGGTGCTGGCGTTCTTCCATACCCAATCGTTGAAGTCCGCCGAACATATCGACAGGCAATACTCCGGTACAAGAGCTGGGATTCTCATGGCGCTTTTGCCTCCGTAAGACAACCCATAAAACGCAATCCTGCTCGGATCGACCTCAGGACGACTTCCAAGCCACTTTACGATCTGCTCGTGCTGAGCAATGATTGTCGAGAACAAGGTCTTGCCCAGTGGGTTGCTCTTGCGCTGAAGACTCCGGAAACGATCTGTAAACAAGTACAAATTTTGGGGAGCAAAGACGACATAACCTTGCTCTGCCAACCTCGCCGAGACATCGTGATAGGCCGGATGATCCTTGACAATCGTGTCCGTGGGACGTCCCTCGAGCCCATGCTGAAAGACCACGCAAGGTCGCTTGGCAATCGGCTCGCTGGATTTAGGAACCAGCAGTACGCCATAGGCGATAACATCATCGAACACATCGAGCACGACCTCGTAACCTCGAAATTTCTCTCGTTCGTAAACGAGCCTTGTTCGCGGCATCAGGGGCTTTTTCGGAAGATCCCAGTTTCCGATGATCTCCTCACGAAACTCCTTGCGATAGGGTTCGATGCTCGATGCGAACTTTTCAGGACTGGACGTATCGAGGTCCTTCCAATAAGCGTCTCGCTCGTATTGAATCAAATCCAGCTTCCTTTGTTGCCAGCGATCGATTTGTCCAAGCCATGCGAGTCGTCGCGATTGGGCCGATTCCAAACGATCCCAATTGCCCTGGGCAATCGCAGCTCGCTTGGTAGCGATCGCGAGTGATCCGGCACTGAAATCAGCCCCGAGTTTTCCGATGCTCGTGGCAAGTCCCGAATCGCTGATCCGAGTTCCCTGCAAGTTAGCCAAACCGGATGGTTCGCTAAGTGCGACTCTGTCTTGAAGCTTCCAATCCGTTAGGATTTCTCTGGCCCGATCCGCTTCTGCTTTGGCCTCGGAGGGCTCTGGGCCGATGAGTCTTCCTGGTGCACCACCGTCTCCTGCAATACTCACATCAGGACCGGGAACTGGATCGATCACCAATTGCCTCGGAGCAATCAGGCAAGCAAGCTGGGCATCACCAAAGTCCTTGAGCAGTCCGTGCACGTTGCGATGGATCGGCTCATTCCAAATTTTTTCTCTTGGTCCAAAATGTCCTGATACACAAGTCACATCGATGCGTGTGTCGCAAGCCCCGGTAGCCAGCGCGATCCAGCCTCCTTCTCCCCAACCCGCAACCATGATCGGTTTTGGGCCGATCCTTTTTTTCAATAGATCCACGGCCGCCATGTTTTGATGGACGTGGTATCCAAGCAAGTGTCTGCCGAGGATAAAGGCAGATCGGTAAAGGAATTCTTGGTCGGTCATGACTGCCCGTCCTAGCCGTGCCTCACGGTGCCGACTGGCTCCTTGCGGAATGACGATCAAGCCCCCACAGCGAGCGATCGCAAGAGCATCTGCGTTTGCATTTTGTCCGACACCACAAAGGTTTTCTGGCAATTCAGAAGCATCGGGAACGAGCACTGCACCGAAACGAATCGTCTTTGGGATCACCAGCAAGCCGTGGGCTTCAAACCCTTCGAGAACTGGCCAGCGAACCTGTTCGATCCGGAGGGTTTCGTCACTGGCCAACGATTGCAAGCCTCCAGAAAAATTCGTTACCCCGAGTGGACTCTCGATGATCCAATCGCTCGATTCACTGCGGTAGTCAACAAGCCCGATTCGACGCGCGTACTGTGCACGGAGCCCCTTGATGGCATCTTCATAGGACAAAGCACCAAGTGCACCACTTGGAGGATTGGGTTTTGGCCAATGAGCCTTGCGTTGAATAATCGAATCATCGAGTTGCTTAAGCAGAAATCGATCGACTCCAGAGACGAGTTCCGATGCGATGTCACCTTGGAGCGTGAGTCGCTCGGTGCCTTGTAGCTCGACGACATTCACCGGGTCGAGATTGTCGAAATGCTCGGCTGGGAATTGAGCCCAGGCCCTAGCCTCTAAGCCAGCAACGATTAAAAAAAACATGATCGACAGTTTAGTCATGTTGTCTGAGAGCCGGTGAAAATAGGAATGTAGACCAAGCATAGCAAGCCCCTGGAAATGGGTGGGAGGAAGCATTCGGCAGGAAACTCATTCTAGCAGATTTGGATTCCCTTTAGGCCGGTTTTACTTCAGTGAGCTAAACCGATGGGACGAACCACTTATAATTAGCGACGATCAGCCGGATTTGCTCGATGTCAGGAGAGCCCCATGGATACGACACAAGAGAGCTTGCAGCAGAAGTACCGCCTCGTTGCCGATCGTCATGGTGTGGCGTGGGAAAAGGTTTTCGCCCCGAGCTTCGAAGATCGACTCAGGGAACTGGAACGTTGCCTAGCAGACACTCGTGTTCCTTTTCCTATTCCTGCCGATAAAGCGGAGCAATACCTCCGAGCGGCTCGCTCGGGCCAACCCTTTCGAATTGGCACTTTGTCGGATCTGACGGTGGATCTTGGACGCTACGCCAACGCGCAGCAATACGATTCCTACACGTTCGAACAACACTTGAGTTGGGCTTGTCTGATCGCCGAGCAGCAGCGGTCCAAGCATCGCTATGCATGCCGCGAGTATTTGCATGGCGAGGAACTCTTCCAGATCGGCGGCACGGTGATCCCAGACTTTTACTTACTCAACGCTCGTATCTACCAGCAAACGCTTTGGCAACTCGCCACCGTCAATATGATCATCCCTGCCGAGTTGTTCTTTACCTGCCATTCGCGGCGATTCTTTCCAGTGACCACGTTCATGCGAGCCCTGGAACAAGACTATCTTCAGGAGCCTGACATTGGCCACGATGTTGCTGGACACGTATCGACGTTCACCATTCCTGTAGTGGCCCAGTTGATGCAAAGTCATGGCGTAGCCAGGAATATGATCTATCAAGAGCGAGACGAAGCTTTGGCACTTACAGACCGACCAGAGCGTCGAGAGGCGATCGAGCGACGCGGGGACGAATTGCTGCTGTATGCCGAAAGGATCTATTGGTTTACGGTCGAATTTGGTCTGGTGCTCCAGGATCAAGAAGTTCGCGCTTATGGGGCTGGGATTCTATCCTCTCCGGGTGAGACCAAATTCAGCATCGATTCGAATCGTCCTACGCGTATCCTGATCGATCCATCGATGGATCGCGACTTGTTGCGACTTGCGACAACCGACTACTTGATTAGCGAATATCAGAAAACCTATTTCGTCATTCGCCAGTTCGATCTACTCCAAAGCATCACTCCTGAGCGGATCGTTAGGATAGCCAAAATAGCATCGCAATTACCTCATTTTTCTTGGCGTGATTTGGTTCCCGGGGATCATGTGCTCCAAGTTGGCGAGTCGGCTGTCTCAACGAATGAAAAGTACCTGCGGCTTGCGTTCCATTCGCTTGATACGCACTGCGAACAAGGTGACGAATGCTTGACCCGCACGGCAATTCGCAATTTGCGCATTTTCGCAAAAAAATCGTCCGCGAGCGACGAGATGTCGGAGCGGTTCGGCAGTCAAATCCCATCGGTACCTGCCGGAATTATGGACTGGTTTGTCCCAAGGGACACCGCAGGCGAGTTTACCCAGCAAACGCGACCTCTGAGTCTCGACTAAGACGATTCGCTTGACGGGTTATAGCCAAAAAGCATCTCTTGGGTGTTGCATTCGCAAAGTCATCTTCTATGCTTTGGGATCCCGCCTAGACGTCTGGCCCGCCATACATCATTAACTCTCAAGTCGGTGTAATTGCTACCATGAAATTGACGAAGTACCTTTTTAGAATGGTTCTATGCTTAGCCACGGCTTGCACGGCGATAGGCTCGGTTGGCTATGCACAGGATTCCGGCAGTGAGAACAAAGTGACCATGGCCGATAAGACAATCCATGCTCAGCCGAGCTATGTGCTTTCGAACAGTCAGGTCGAACTGGCCGTCACGCTCCTAGGTGGGCACATGGCTCCGGTAACCTTTTATCGCGACACATCCGAACCGATCCAGCCCTACCACATCAGTCCTTGGCAGGAGGAGAAAGGGCCCGAGATGCCCGCAGCTGTCTTGGTACCTCTGCGAGGTGATTTCTTTTGTATGCCCTTTGGTGGTAACTCTGAGGCTCTCGGAAGCGAAAAGCATCCTCCGCACGGAGAGGTCGCAAGTAGCCATTGGATTCGCAAAGTCACCGAGCGTGCCGGGAGTGTTTCACACACATCGATGACCTTGGAAACGACCGCTCGGGTGGGCAAGGTCACTAAAGATATCTACTTGGTCGATAACCAAAACGTCGTCTACACCAAACATACCATCGAAGGATTCGAGGGCAAAGTTCCGCTGGGTCACCATGCGACGCTTGCGATGAGCGAGCAAGAAAACAGCGTCCATCTGGCATCGAGCCCGATCCGATTCGGCATGACTTATCCGGGTGTTTTCTCGGATCCCAAGCAAGGGGAGTATCAATCGCTCGAACCGGGTAAGCATTGGGACTCACTGGCCCATGTTCCGGTGGCTTGGAAGGGGCAAAAGGATGCCGACTTGAGCCGATTGCCGGCTCGCCAAGGACATGCCGATTTGGTTCAAATCTACAACCAGCCGGCAGATGCCCATCAAACCCCCGCTTGGATGACTGCAACTTTCACGGACAAAGGTTATGTCTGGTTTAGTCTCAAGGATCCGTCGGTCTTAAACTCAACAGTTTTTTGGATCGAGAACCGTGGCCGGCATGGATATCCTTGGCTGGGACGCAACCATTGCCTAGGACTCGAAGATGTGACTGCTTATTTTGCCGATGGCCTCAAGGCCTCGGTCGAACCCAATGCAATCAACCAGCAAGGAATCAAGACCGCATTAGAGTTGACGAAGAAAACGCCAACAGAGATTCGTTACATCCAAGGGGTCGTTCGAGTCCCTCAAGCATTTCAAGTTGTCAAAGCAATCGAGTTTAGCCCAGGTCAGATCACACTGGTTTCTCCAGATGGCCAAAGAGTCTCGGCACCGGTGAACCATGCTTTTCTAAATACTGGGAAACTGTAAAACACTCCCGATCATACGATTTTTCTAAATTTCCTATTACCGCGTTACCGCGATTTTAAAAGACGTTCGAAAAGGCTAAGAGCAACACGATGCTTAAGTTATTTTTTCTCCAGGCGTTGGCTTGTTTCATCGCACTTGCACCATCGGCTAATCGATCTACCGTTAGGGCCGATGATCGTCCAAATATCCTCTTTGTCTTCTCGGATGATCATGCGCAAGCAGCGATTTCGGCGTATGGATCGAAGGTCAATACAACGCCGCACTTGGATCGTTTGGCCAAAGAGGGGGCGCGTTTCCTGAATTCTTTCGTGACCAATTCGATCTGCACCCCTAGCCGTGCTACGCTTTTGACAGGTCAGTACTCTCACCTCAACGGTGTACCGGTCTTTAATCGCTTTGACGGCTCAAGGGATCACGTCGCAAAGCGTCTGCAGCAATCCGGCTACCACACTGGAATGATCGGCAAGTGGCATCTTGGGAGCGACCCGACCGGTTTTGATCGCTGGATTGTTTTGCCAGGACAGGGAGCTTATTGGAACCCCCAGTTTCTCGTCCCTGGTCATAAATTGACGATCGAAGGCCACTGCACTCAGATCACGACGCAACTGGGAATCGAGTTTCTCGATACTCGACCTGCCGACAAACCTTTCTTTTTGATGCTTCATCATAAAGCTCCACACCGCGAATGGGAGCCAGACACGAAGAATAAAGAAGCCTTTCGCAATCGAACATTTCCGGAGCCTTCCACGCTCTGGGATGATTACGCGACGCGTCCGGCCGCTCTTCCTGAAAATCAGCAAACCATCGCCAACGATTTGACTCGCCGCGATCTGAAACTCACTCCGCCGGTGGAGCTTCAAGGCCAAGAACGAAACAAATGGCTCGGGGTCAAACCCACGAGCGTCCAAGTCGACGGCAAGACGCTTGAAGGAAAGGAACTCGTACGTTGGAAGTACCAACGCTACATGCAAGACTACCTAGCATGCGTCCAAGGGGTCGATGACAGCATCGGTGCGATGCTTGATTATTTGGACAAAAAAGGATTGGCAAAAAACACCATAGTTATCTACACGGCTGACAACGGTTGGTATATGGGTGAGCTCGGGATGTACGACAAGCGTTTCATGTACGAACCCGGCTTGCGATCACCCTTGATCATCAGAGGCCCTGGGATTCCAGCCGGATCGACTCCCGAAGCGATGGTCGCAAATATTGACCTGGCTCCGACTTTCTTGAACTTTGCTAAGGTTGAAATACCCGATTCGATGCAAGGCAGATCGCTCATGCCGGTACTTCAGGGCCAAACGCCGAGCGACTGGCGCAAGTCGGTTTACTATCGGTACTACCACGACCCGGGACACCACAATACCGCAGCCCATTACGGAGTCAGGACCGCGACGCACAAGTTGATTTATTACTGGCGCAAAGACGTCTACGAACTGTTCGATATTGCGAATGATCCAAACGAGCAAAACAACCTCCTGCACGACCCTCAAAGCGCCGATCAACCGGCAACCCAAGAGCTTTTCAAGGAGCTAAAAATGGAGCTTGGGCGATTGCAAGACCAATACCAAGACGACGGCAAGTACGCCGATCCGAAGACTTGGCCAAGCGGAGGATCCGATGGTCCCTTTGATGACAAAACCCCGCTCGGGAAAAAAAGCGTGGCCGAAGCGATCCTGTCCGCAAAAGGGCCGCAGGCCCAGTAACCCGATGTGTCAACGAGGGAGCGCTCGAGTAAGCGTCATGCGAAGCCATCGGCCGTGTGCTATCGCGGCTTCCCTCACGGTTCGGGTTACTAGCCACCGGGCCGCAGGCCCAGTAACCCGAAGTGTAAACGAGGAAGCGCTCGAGTGAGCGTCATGCGAAGCCATCGGCCGTGTACTGCCGCTGCCTCCCTCACGGTTAGGGTTACTAGCCACCGGGCCGCAGGCCCAGTAACCCGATGTGTAAACGAGGGAGCACTCGAGTAAGCGTCATGCGAAGCCATCGGCCGTGTACTATCGCTGCCTCCCTTGCGGTTCGGGTTACTAGCCACCGGGCCGCAGGCCCAGTAACCCGAAGTGTAAACGAGGAAGCACTCGAGTAAGCGTCATGCGAAGCCATCGGCCGTGTACTATCGCTGCCTCCCTCACGGTTCGGGTTACTAGCCACCGGGCCGCAGGCCCAGTAACCCGATGTGTAAACGAGGAAGCGCTCGAGTGAGCGTCATGCGAAGCCATCGGCCGTGTACTATCGCTGCCTCCCTCACGGTTCGGGTTACTAGCCACCGGGCCGCAGGCCCAGTAACCCGATGTGTAAACGAGGGAGCACTCGAGTAAGCGTCATGCGAAGCCATCGGCCGTGTACTATCGCTGCCTCCCTTGCGGTTCGGGTTACTGGATAGCGTTGCCCCAGCAGTTAATCTCTGTGGTGTGCTATAATGATGGGCATTCGCATTCCTCGATAGGATGCTATTTGATCCATACCAGAATAAAGACCAACCATGAGTCGTTCCTTGCGCAAGTCTTTAACCGCAGTGAGTGTTGCGGTTTCGATTTTTGTTTCTCACCAAGCCCTAGGTCAGAAAGTGGAGCTTTCGGGAAAAGACCTCCAATGGGCTTGGAGCACTCAGGAGGTCGCTCAAGCTGGCAAGGGTTTTTGGCCTCAATACCGGGGGCCAAAAGGGGACGGTCTTGCCGACGTGAATTGCGATCCGCCCATCGAATGGAGCGAATCGAAAAACATCGCTTGGAGAACCGATATCCCTGGCAAAGCTTGGTCCTCGCCGGTGATCTGGGGCGACAAAATATGGCTTACCAACGCCAGCAACGATGGACTTAGCATGTCGGTTCTAGCGATCGACCGCAACAGTGGCAAGGTGCTCATCGATCGAGTCATTTTCACCAACGAAGAAACGCAAAAGGACTACCACCAATTCAATTCTTACGGCTCGCCTACGCCTGTGTGCGACGCGAGTCGAGTTTACGTCACCTTTGGTGCCTATGGAACGGCAGCCTTAAATCCCTCCGACGCATCGGTTCTATGGCAGCGACGCGATTTGCCATGCAACCACTATCGAGGTGCTGGAGCCAGTCCGATTCTTTACGGCAACCTTTTGATCTTCAGCATGGACGGCTTTGATGTTCAGTACTTAATCGCATTAGACAAAAACACAGGCCAAACGGTTTGGAAGCAAGATCGCGGAATCGACTATGGGACCAACGATGGCGACTGGAAGAAAGCTTACAGCACACCGCATGTGATCGAGGTCGATGGCAAACACCAATTGATAAGCCCAGCGGCAAAAGCGGTGATCGCTTATGATCCTGCCACAGGTCAAGAGTTATGGAAGGTTCGTTACGAGGAGCACTCTAGCGCTATTCGTCCGTTGTTTGACGGCAAGCAACTGTACATCAGTTCCGGGTTTAGCAAAGCCAAACTCTTATCGATCTCTCCGGCAGGTAGCGGGGATGTGACCGCTAGCCATGTGTTGTGGCAAGCCACTCGGTCGATCGGTTGCAAACCCTCTCCCGTTTTTTTAAATGGTACTATCTGCTCGCTTGAGGACCGCGGTGTGCTCACTGCGATGAATCCTGTCGATGGAGAAATCGTATGGCAAAAACGTCTAGGGGGTGACTTTAGCAGTTCACCCGTGGTGGCTAAAAACCGGATCTACTGTTTCGATGAACAGGGCAAGGCCCATGTGGTCGATGCCCAAGGCCAGGTGCTTGGCGAAAACACCCTCGATGCTGGTTGCCTTTCCTCTCCGGCGATTGTCGGAAATGATCTGATTGTCCGCACCCGCACGAGCCTCTATTGCATCCGGGCATCGAACTAAGGCCTAGAAAAAGGTCTAAAGCTCAAGACTGCAAGCAAGCTGACCACTGGGATCGCCGGTGCTCGCATCCGCATGTTGCTCCAGTACACCGAATGCACCGCGCAGAGGCTCAGCGTCAACGAAAGAGCAGGGATCCACATAGCCCGCTTGACGCAAGGGATCCGTAAAAGCTTGTAGAGCCCAACCAGGGCTGCGATGCTCGTTGCCGCATAATAGATCCCAAGTCCCAGGGAGACTTTCCAATCCGCTTGACGCTTCGAAGGCCACCATGCCCAGAGCCAGCCTTCGCGGATCAAGCTTGCTTTGACGAACATACCAGGGCTTCTGCGAATCGTCTCCCAACCCAAATCGTTTGCAAATGCATCTGTTGCGAACTCATCGCTAGAGAGCTGTTTGAATTTTTCGAGTTGTTTCGATGCCCACCAAGCGTGGAATCGATCCTCGTCCCACTCACGCGAAGCACTGGTGTTCCAATGCTTGTAAAGAATTGGGTTGTTGGCCAAAAGCAGTGTGTAACCACCGTGGGTTGTCGTCCAGAGTCCATGACCCAGTTGCGACTCGTTTCGTTTCCACCAAGGGATTAAAACCAATAAACAACCAAGAAACAAACAACTTGCTCTTAGCGGGCTTCGCAGCAATTCAAATCCCGCCCAAAGAAGGCACCAAGCAAGGGCTGTCGGACGGCACAAGCAAGCGATACCTAGGGCCATCCCAATTGTGATTCCTAAAAGCATAGATCGACGAAAGGGTGGGGTTTCAAACCATCCGAGCACTAAGGTCAACCACCAGATGGCAACTGCTAGGAATGTCGCAAGCGTTTCGGTCATCACCAAGGTGGATTGGCGAATCAAAATAGGATCGATCAATACCAAAGCTGCCGCTGCGAGGCTCGAGACTTGAGCCATCCCGAGCCGCTTTGCGATTTCAAAGGTCATAGCAACGCTCAAGGCGCCCAGGATCGCATGGAACATTGCTATGGGTATTGCGTCTGAGCTTAGGCCACCGAACCAACTAAGCAACCAAGGGTATAGTGGTGGTCTGTAGGCACTGGCCACAGGGGTTCCTTGGGGATCGATCAACCCGAAAGTGCCGGTTTTGTAGATCGTTTGAGATAAGCGACGATAGGCATCGGTATCGGCAGCAAAGCTTTCGATACTCGCTAGAGCGATTGCAAGTCGGATCGTAAAAGCGATCAAGAAAACCCAAACTCCTACCTTTGCAAAGAACCTTCTCAACGAATTTTCTTTCGACAAAGAAGCCGTTTGAGTCGTAGAGGGCATGATCAGGAGCCTGCTGGAGACCAACCGGCCGCAGGTTGTCGATCGATGCTACATGCCACGCTTTGCAAAGACTCGATTCGTTTTTTGGCGACTAGCACATCTTGTTTTCCAACATGAGGCTCTAGTTTCAATCGAAAAGCGATCGACTCGCCGCCTTGGAGATGCACGAGTCTGCCGTGATGATCTTCGAATGTCCGTGTGTTTGGAAAACCGGTGGCAGGTTCGATTCCCAAAACGTATCCGTCTTGGAGTGCAGCAGTGTTTTTCCAGAAATTCACTACCGGTAGAGTAGATTGGTCGAAATGGACCGAATAGCCAAGAGATTCATCGCCGTTACAGAGCATCGCCTCGGTCCAGCGGTCTTCATGAGTCAACGGTTGCGCGTAATAGACCTGCTCGGCATATCCGCTGGTGGGCCCCTGGCAATTGTTCCAAGTTTCTATGCCTTGAGCGGCCCGTAGATCCCGAGGTGCGAGTCTCTTCAGTGGTGCGATGATTTTCGAGCCTGACTCGAGGAGACCTTGCCCCAGGTTGATGTGGTAGAGCAGTTGCATAGACCCTGGGCTGGAGCGAAGGTTCCTGACGGTATCTTGGATTTCAATCATCGAAGAACCTACGTGGAAGCGAATTCGAGACTCAAGTTCAAGGGTATAGATCAAGAATCGAGATTCGATGACCGTGCCGATCACATCGAGAATTCCTCGCTGCGGATCGGCTTGGATTTTCAATTCGCTTGTTGGCAAGTTGGCGATACGACCATGGACCGGATAGAGGACTTTGCCGTTGGAATCAAAATCAGGCGCACCGTTGCTCAAAAGCCCACATCGCACGAGCAGTTCGTCGAAACCTTCCAGCCATCCGATTCCAGAAGGATCGCCGATGGGGACAAGTGCTGGGTGCACGGGTCCGGCGACAGGACTCTGCCAACCGAACTCGATCCCTTGAACCCATGTCTTCCAAATCCCCATACCTCGGTAGGGGAGCAGTACTGTGCGCATGGCGCCAGTATCGACCGTCAAGCACTTCATGCCAAGCGACTTACCTGTTTCCCAACTGGACCATTCAAAGCGAACTTGACGTCCGTCCATATCGATCTGTTGGATGAACTCACCGCCAGGAGCCGGGCAGGTCAGGTCGGAAGATCGGTTTCGAGAAATCAAATCCCAATGGAGCATTATATTTCCTGAATCAATAGCTCAGTCCTGCACAGGAAGATCAGATTGAAAACTTGCTCGATCGACCGATTCCATGAACCTCAAATCCGATCTTTGCCAGGGCCGTTTCGTCGAGAATATTTCGACCGTCAAAGACGAAGGCCGGTCGGTACATGTTTTCATAGACTCGCTTCATATCGAGCTTTTTGAATTCATCCCATTCAGTCATCACGGCGATCGCATGGGCATTTTGAGAAGCTTGATAAGCGTCCGAAACGACTGAGACATTCGTCTCGATCAATCTCCTGTGCCTTGCTGAAACCTCCAATGAATGGTCTTTAAAGACATTTAAAAGATCATTGCGAATCTGCGTTTCAGAGACGCGAGGATCGTAGATCACTAACCTTGCTCCCTCTTCGAGCAGATCGCGACAAATGTAAATCGCCGCCGATTCTCGCGTATCATTGGTGTCTTTTTTGAAAGCAAAGCCCCAAATCGCGATCTGCTTGTCCGATACGGTGTGAAACATCGTTCGGATGATTCGCTTAGAAAATCGCTGCTTTTGGTAGTCGTTCATTTTGACGACTTGTTCCCAATAGGAGGCGACATCCGATAAGCCGAAATGTTCGCATAAATAGACAAGATTAAGAATATCCTTTTGAAAGCAAGATCCGCCGAATCCGACGGAGGCTTTGAGAAACTTCGGGCCGATTCGCGAATCGGTCCCGATCGCTTTAGCGACTTCGTCGACATCCGCACCGGTGGCTTCGCACAAAGCCGATATGGAATTGATTGAGGAAACTCTCTGGGCTAAGAATGCGTTGGCCGTTAGTTTCGAGAGTTCGCTACTCCACAAATTCGTCGTAAGGATCTTCTGACGAGGTATCCAACGCTCATAAACTCGAGCCAGTTGCTCGATGGCCTCAGAGGATTCTCCACCGATCAAGACTCGATCAGGGGCAAGCAGATCCGAAACAGCGGTACCCTCGGCGAGAAACTCCGGGTTGCTCAGTACGTCAAAGGTCGCTCCATTGGAAGAACTTTTGAGGATGCGTTTGACGGCCTCGGCAGTACGAACAGGTAAAGTGGATTTCTCAACAACAATCTTATGCCCTTGAGAACACTCAGCGATCCTTCGGGCACATTTCTCGACGAACTCGAGATTCGCCGCTCGCCCGGCTCCTACCCCATGTGTTTTGGTTGGAGTGTTGACGGAAATGAAAATCATGTTCGACCCCCGAATCCCCTCTTCGACATCGGTCGAGAAGGATAAGTTCCTGCCACGGGCTTCCTCAACGACCTCCTTGAGCCCAGGTTCGTAGACAGGTAGAACGTCGGAATTCCACTGATCGATTCGCGATTGGTTTAAATCGACGACCGTCACTTGGATATCTGGACACTGCTTGGCGATCATCGCCATCGTCGGGCCACCGACATAACCAGCGCCGATGCAGCAGATACGAAGAGGATTATCAGAGGAATTCATATTCAAAATATCGTGAGAATAGGGATCTTAAGGCAGTTTTTTACTGGTTTGCCTCTGAAGCCAAAAATGCTCTAACCCGGGCCAACTAGTATGATTCTCGATGCCATTTTGAATAGGCATTTTTTCGCAGAAATCCTCGATCTTGATTTGTAAAAACTTCCTTACGAAAACGGAAGTTTTTACAAATCACCATCTCTTGATGCCATTTTCAACTGCCTAAAGTCCCTTCCAAGTTACCTATCCCCTTCAAAATGAAATTTGATAAAGCTTTCTCGCGTTTGGCACGGGGTGTGCACCTAGGTCAGTATGTCGAGTCTCAAGCGAGATCTCGATCGTCCGATACAAGGAAGTCCCGTGATCTTAGTGGCGTCGAATCCCAGTAACCCTGGGGAAACCGACAGACCTTCCCATCAGGTTAGGCCCAGTTTTCACGGTCACCGGTCGTTACGGTGCGTCGAACATCCTCGGAGAAGACTCGCTCCGCAAGCCTTCGCAAGCATCCCTTGCCCGCACTTGCGGGGCGAGTCGTTTCCTCTTCTGCTTGGCCCAGCTCTGGCTAAACTAGGGGTCTGCTTTCCTATCAGACCTTTAGCAAACGGCATGAGCATGGTTGAACTGGGCGTTAACATCGATCACGTAGCCACGGTGCGTCAGGCGCGCCGAACCGTCGAACCCGATCCGGTGGCTGCGGCTGTCTTGGCCGAACTCGGCGGAGCCGATGGCATCACAATCCATCTTCGAGAAGATCGCCGTCATATCCAAGACCGCGACGTTCTGATCCTTGCGCAGACCCTTCGTACGAAGATGAACTTTGAACTTTCCTGCGCTGCTCAAATCGTTCAAATCGCCTGCGATGTAATGCCTCAGCAAGCGACTCTCGTTCCTGAGAAACGCCAGGAAGTCACAACCGAAGGTGGGTTGGATTTGCGCCCCAAGAGCCAGGAACTCCTAAATGCCATCGCGGCTCTGAAGAACTCTGGAATCTTGGTAAGCCTGTTTATTGATCCCGATGACCAACAGGTTCATCTTGCCAAGGAACTGGGTGTCGAAGCGATCGAGCTTCACACCGGACAGTATGCAGAGGCTCGTGGCCAAGAGCAATTGAGCCAACTGCAAAGACTCCAGCAGGCGGCCCAACTGGCCAATGATCTAGGGCTCAAACTCCACGCAGGGCACGGCTTGACCTATCAAAACGTACGCCCTATTGCAGCCATTGCTGGCATGAGGGAACTCAACATCGGACACAGTATTGTATCGAGGGCCGTTCTTGTCGGTATGAAAGAAGCTGTCAGGGAAATGAAGCTCTTGCTCAATACACCTTAGCAACATGGCAGAGTCTCCCAAAACATCCCTGAGTTGGCTTCGATGGCAAACGACCCTCATCGCGATCTTGTCGCTCGTATGCATCGCTACCTATTTAACGCTTCGATTCACTGGCCTGTCGGCTCATCCGTGGCCACTTTGGATCGCACTACTTGTCGGCGGACTCCCTTTGGTTGCCGGCCTTGTTGCTAAAGTGATCAAGCTGGAGTTTGGTGCGGATTTGCTCGGAGGCATTTCGATCGTCGTTTCGATATTTTTAGGCGAATATTTAGCAGGAGCGATTATTGTGCTGATGCTCTCAGGTGGCGAAGCCCTTGAGACCTATGCGATGTCCAACGCAACAAGTGTTCTTTCAGCGCTTGCAAAACGTCTACCGACGATGGCTCATCGCCGAGGAACCGATGCATCTGCTGAGATTCAGACCGTACCCCTTGAGCAGATCGCTGTAGGGGATGTTCTGGTGATCTATCCCCACGAGGTCGCACCGGTCGATGGTCGGGTGATCGAAGGCCATAGTGTCATGGACGAATCTTACCTAACCGGGGAACCTTTTTTGATCACCAAAACCAGTGGATCCACCGTTATCTCTGGAGCGGTCAATGGCGACGGAGTGCTCGTGCTTGAGACCACTCACAAAGCTGCTGATTCTCGATACGCCAGGATCATGGCAGTCATGCAGGAGTCCGAACAGACCCGTCCGGCGATGCGACGACTCGGGGATCAAATCGGAGCGTGGTTTACACCCTTGGCCCTTGGCGTTGCATTGCTCGCATGGTGGCTATCAGGCGAATCGTCTCGATTCCTATCCGTCTTGGTTGTCGCAACTCCCTGCCCCCTGCTCCTGGCGATCCCGATTGCGATCCTAGGATCGATCTCTTTGTGTGCCTCGCGAGCGATCATCGTTAAAAGCCCAGTTGCTCTCGAACAGGTTTCCTCGGTGCGCACGGCGATCTTTGACAAGACCGGAACGTTGACCTACGGTCAGCCCACGTTGACTCAGCAAGTCGCAGCGCCAGGTTTCGACGCAAATCGCGTTTTGTCTTTAGTGGCAAGCCTTGAGCATTACTCCAAACATCCTCTGGCCCATGCGATTGTCACTGCGGCAAATTCGCAAGGCGTTGCGACGTATCCGGCCGCGTCGGTAAACGAAAGTCCAGGAATGGGACTTACTGGGAGCGTTCAGGGCCAAAGGATTCTCGTAACGAGTCGAAAGAAGATCAGCCAGCAAGCGATCGCGGGGCTTGAGCACATGCCCGAATCTTCTGAAGGTCTCGAGTGTGTTGTAGCCATCGATGATCGTTATGCAGCCATCTATCGCATGCACGATGCACCTCGTTTGGATTCCAAAGCGTTCATCGACCATTTAGGGGGAAACCACCGCATCGGCAAAACGATGATCGTCTCGGGGGATCGCGAGTCCGAGGTACGGTATTTGGCCGAGCAAGTTGGAATCAAGGAGGTTCTGGCGCAGCAAAGCCCCGAGCAAAAATTGGAAATCGTCCGCAAGGAAACCGCACTGGCCAAGACCCTCTATGTTGGAGATGGGATCAACGACGCACCGGCAATGATGGCAGCAAGTGTCGGAATTGCGATTGGAAACAACAGCGATGTAACGGCTCAAGCAGCCGATGTGGTAGTGCTCGACAACAAGCTTACCAAGGTCGACGAATTTTTGCATATCGGTCGCCGCATGAAATCGATCGCCCTTCAAAGCGCCCTTGGTGGCATGGCCTTAAGCATCATCGCCATGGTGCTTTCAGCCTTCGGATACCTGACTCCCGTCTCGGGTGCGATCGTACAAGAAGCGATCGATGTGCTTGCCGTTCTAAACGCCATGCGAGCGGCTTGGCCCCCAAAAAATCTCTCGGATGTGTAAAGCAATCGGGTTTTGAACTAATCAAAGCCGGTAAGTGTGGTTCTTCAGGAATTATCGTGGCTGAGAATGGATGCCACTGGTTCTATCCGTACTCGAACTCGTAGTATCTTCCGATATCTACCCTAGAAACAGATGATTTTCCGAGCCTATGCCTAAAAAACTCCCGGGGGTTCGGGGGCAGAGCCCCCGCAGGAGCATGGGCTCTAGGCGAGTTTGACACAGCGGTTGTTCAAAATCTTTTTTGAACAAATTTACCCCTGATTTAAAGACCGTTGCTACTCGAAGAGAGATATTGGGATTTCGTTAACAAACCGGCCAAATACTGGGGTTCCTGTTTCCCTGAAAAGGTGATCGACTTGAATCGATTTAAGCGTTTTCGAGTTCGAGTACGAGTACGAGTACCGCTACGCTGAGTACGAGAAAGCCTAGCTTCTACCCACTGAAATACCTGAAGGACCAAGTTTTTTAACTAATTTTGGCAGATTTGTTTTTCGCTTTTTGGTTTGCCCTACGTCTTGGTTGGCATGTGCAACTTGTCCAACAATACTTTAGGAGAAAATCAGATGAAGAACGTCATTCGCAATCGATCCGGTTTCCGTCGACTCTCGCTGGAAAATCTTGAAGTCAGAAGTCTCATGGCTGCTGATTTCGTGCCCGGAGAACTGTTTATCCAATACGAGCCGGCAGTCTATTCGGGAATCACCGCCATCAGTCGAGCACAAAACGCGAAAGTAGTCGAACACAAAGATGTGATCGGAAGCGATTCCCTCGAAGTTGTACGTTTGAGCGTTTCGAAGGATAAGGATCTTCTTAAAGTGGCTCAAGAGTATGCAAAGCTTCCGGGCGTTGTGTCTGTCGATCCAAATTGGATCACCGAGAAATTGGTCGTTAGCAATGACCCAGATTACGCCCAAGGTAGGATGTGGGGGATGTACAGCGACGACTCGCCTTCTCAGTTTGGCGGACCGTTGACGAGAAACGAATTTGGAAGTGGTGCCGAAGAAGCCTGGGGGGCCGATATCATTGGATCCAATCAAGTCGTAGTGGCGGTTCTGGACGATGGAATCGATATCAATCACGAAGATTTACGTCAGAACATTTGGGTCAATCCCGGAGAGATCCCCGGCAACGGTAAAGACGACGATCAGAACGGTTACATTGATGATGTCAATGGCTGGGACTTTTTCAATAACGACAATTCAGTGTACGACGGTAGTTTGACTGATGCTCATGGCACCCACGTAGCCGGAACTCTTGGAGCCGTCGGAGGCAATGGTATCGGTGTCGCCGGTGTCGCCTGGAATGTCAAGATACTTCCTCTCAAAACCTTAGGACCCGGCGGTTTTGGAACTGCTGAGCAAGCGATCACCGCAATCGAATATTTGACTAAACTGAGGGTAGAAAAGAGAGTAAATATAGTGGCGATGAACAATTCATGGGCGATACCTAGATATCATGGGAGACTCCACGAAGCGGTTATCAAAGCCGCTAACGCAGGAATCCTCTGCGTCGCAGCTGCGGGAAATTCAAGGGTCAACAACGATTTCGATGTTTTCTATCCAGCAAGTTATTCTACGTTAGAGCCGGCCCCTGGAATTGCACCCGCAAGTTTCGAATCGGTGATCTCTGTTGCTGCTCTCGATAGCAAGGGGCAGCTAGCCTCTTTTTCAAACTTCGGTTCTGAAAGCGTCGACATCGCAGCACCAGGAGTCGAAATCCGATCGACAGTTCCAGGAAACCGATACGAAGACGGGTTTTGGGATCCTTTGGAAAATCAATGGATTCCATGGAGTGGTACCTCGATGGCTGCACCGCACGTCACGGGAGCGGTAGCTCTTTATGCAGCGGCCAAGCCCAATGCGAGTCCTGCAACGATTCGTGAAGCGATCCTTCGCTCTGCAGTACCTACAGCCAACTTGGTAGGCAAAACAGCCACCGGTGGACGTTTGAGCGTTATGGATGCCATCAACTACAGCTCCTGGCCAACTCTATCGGTATCGAATGCCAATGGACTCGAATCGGTCAACAAGGTCGCAGGCTGGATCAACTTCGATGTTTCTCTGAGCGATGAGATATCTGAGACGTTCACCGTCCAATACGCGACGGCCAATGGAACAGCCATCGCCGGTTCCGATTATAAAGCCGCCACGGGAACGCTGACATTCCGACCCGGAGAGATGACTCAAAGAGTCCGCATCGAACTCTTGGATGACAACTTGGTCGAAAACAATGAGACTTTATTCCTGCAACTTTCAAATCTCAGTACAGGTTCAGCGCGATTAGCAAGCACACCTGGCGTCGGTACCATCCTCAACGACGATACTCCTCAACTGATCGTCGATGATGTGACCGGATCGGAATCGGCTGGAACATTCCGATTTACCGTATCGCTCACCGGTGCGAGTTCATCGAAAGTCACCGTCAGAGTAACGACCGCCGATGGCGCCGCAAAAGCAGCAAAGAACGCTGATTACTACGCCGTCTCCCAAACATTAACCTTCAATCCAGGTGAAACCTCCAAGACGATATCGGTAAAGATACGTAGTGACAGAAGGGCCGAACCCGTTGAAAGATTCTTTGTGAATCTCTCACGAGCAACAGGTGTGAGTATCTTGGATTCGCAAGGTATCGGTACGATCCATGACGACGATGGGGCTGTGGGCAGAACCTCCTTGGCCAGTTTCTCCCCTGACTCCCTCAAGGGATCCGACTGGGATGACTTGTTCGACGAACGGACCCGACGTCGATATGCTTGGCTTTGGTTTAGATCCTAATCGATCTTACCACTGTTTCTTCCAATCGACTCCGACTCGGTGTGCCCAAGCCTCCCACTGAAGAATCATTCGCTCGACAAGATCTTTATGGTCTTGCGAGCGATCGGTCGTTTCACAGCGGTCGACAGCAAGATTGAATAGTTCCCATCGGATCGGATCTGCCGAACGCTTGGTCCACACAATTTTCCAGTCCCCCTGCCGCAAGGCGTGCGCACCTTGATGGTCGAAACCCAAGACTCGATCCTGGCTTGGCGTAGTACCATCGGCGATCTCCCAAAGCGATATCCCTTCTGGTCGATGCAAATCAGGCATTGCATCGATCGAGGGATAGTCAATTCCCGTGGCTTCCAAAATCGTTGGAAGGATGTCGATCATGTGGGCAGGTCGATGTACCCAAGCAGAGGTGGCCTTCGATGGAAAATGCACAATGCAAGGATTGATGATCCCACCCTCATAAGTAAAGTGCTTGTAACTCCGAAGAGGGGTATTGCTGAGGTTAGCCCAAGCGCTCCCGTAGCTTTGGTGCGAATTTCGATCTCCGATCTGTTGCAATTGCGATTCCTGATGCAATTTGTTGATTCCCTTGCGAGACTCCCCATCGAAACCAAAAGGCCCCCACTCGTAGCAAGCTCCGTTGTCACTTAAGAAAATAATCAGTGTCTTTTCAAGCTCTCCGGTTCTCTCAAGATGCTCGACGAGCTTACCCACACCTGTGTCGATCGACTCGACCATAGCGGCGTAGACAGCCATTCGCTGCGCTAAATCGTTCCGGCGATCCGTGGATAGTTCCTCCCAGAGAGGATTTGGTTGACCAGAGTATCCGTTGGCAATCTGATCTTGATCCACTGGAACGAGCGAACGTTCATTCAATCTCCAAGCTGGTCCCTCGATAAGTCCGATCGACTTCATCTTCTCGAATCGTTCGGCTCGCAATCGGTCCCAGCCTCGCCGATAGATCGACTGATATTTGGCCACACGATCCGCGGGTGCTTGGATCGGAAAATGGGGAGAGGAGTGCGCCAGCATGACAAACCAAGGCTTTTGCCGGGCTTGCCCCTGGCGAATGAACTCCAACGCATACTCACTGAACACATCCGTCGCGTAGAATTGTTCTTTCGGTGGGTTGATCTCTTTTGTTTTTCCAACCGGTAGCCGAGCGTAATAATCGCGATCGTACTGATCGTGGGAATGATCACGCGTGTAACCGTAGAACTGGTGGAATCCTCGTTCGATCGGACCGGATTGGGAATGCATGTGCCACTTGCCGACGTAATAGCAGCCATAACCAGCAGGTTCGAGCAACTCAGCAATCGTAGCGCAGTGACCATTGAGTCGCCCTAAGTAGCCTGGGCCTCGCTTGTCATCTGGGACACTGCTCGTAAAGTCTCCTATGCCTGCTTGTGTTGGATACAGCCCAGTCATCAGTGAAGCGCGACTCGGACAGCAACGGGCCGAGTTGTAAAACTGAGTCCATCGAAGTCCGTTGGCTGCCAACCGATCGATATTTGGGGTCTGGATTTCACCTCCGTAGCAACCCAGGTCGCTGTAGCCAAGATCATCGGCCAGGATGACTAGGACGTTTGGACGGGTATCTGCACAAACTGCGGCAGATAGGCAAATCACAAATGTAAGCATAACAAGTCGGGAAGTCATACGTCATAGGATAACCTTTAGTTCAACGCGTGAAAACTCTATGGCACCAAACCCGTTGAAACGCTATAAGCCATGGGAATGTCCAAATCGAGCATGTCGTTTGGGATTTCGAAAAAGGATTTTCGGGAGTGTTTCGACGATGAATTTGAATCGTTCAAAGCAGGGGTATTGGGTCGTGGCATGCCTGTGGCTCATGATGCTTGGGCTGACCTTGGGCTCGACTACCGGTTGTACGAATCTTTTGAGAACCCTGGTTGTTCTGCTTCATGACCCGAGGATCAAACCCGAATACGACCTGACGAAGAAACGAGTCGCCTTGATCACAACCGTCGATGGAGTCGCCAAAGGCGACGCATCGGCCTTGGTCATGGCGAACAATTTCAAAGGATTTATCAAACACGAACTGAAGAACAAAAAAGTCGTGTTTGTCGACCAAGAGGATGTCGATCGCGCATTTGAAGACCAACCCTTGGATCGCAAAAACTACGCTGAGATTGGCAATCAAACCGACGCCGATTGCGTCGTGGTGATCCATATCAAAGACTTGAAACTCAAACAGAACAAGACGCTCTATCAGGGCAGTTGCGAATGCTCCGTGAGCGTGTATGAACCCAAAGAGGGCAAAGACAGCGTCTTCCAAGAGGACATCAATAATTTGCTGCATCCCTCGGGAGGTAAGCCGGTTACCGAATGCACCGAGGCAGCTTTCCGCGGTCATTATTTGAGTTTGCTTGCTCGCCGCGCCTCTCGTTTCTTCTATAAGTACGATCCTAGCGAAGACCACGCGTTGGATGCGGCTGCTGCCTCGCTCTAGAAACCATCATGGGCCCATCATGGACTATCGCAATCGATTGCTCGTTGGCATGATCATCGCTCTTGGGATTTGGCTTAGCCCTATGACCCGGTCTGATTCAACGGCGTTCGGACAAATCCAAGCCGAGCGGTCAACGGAGTTTCGGATCGACACCGATATCTATACCGACGAAACCAAGCCTCCGGTACACACCACCCAAACCATGTTCTTGGCCACACGCACCATCGAATGGGACGACACCCATCGAAGATTGATCGTGGTCGATTACAAGGATCAGTCGGTGATGCTGGCGGATCTTCCCGCACAAAGAAAATGCCGCATCGGTATGCCAGAACTCGAGGATCGGATCAGCAATCTTCGCTCGCAGATGACATCCGAAGAGTTTGCGACTTGGACAAGTCCAACGCAAGCACGGCTCGACGAAAAGGGCTTTTATGAATTGGCTTGCGAACGCTCAGCTTATCGATTCAAAACCAAATCTCCAAGCATCGAGAAAATGGCGATCGATTACTCGGAATTTGCGGACTGGTCGGTAAAAATGCATGCGGTCAATCCTCCCTACAAACCACCTTTGTTAAGAATGCAACTCAATGCATTCCTCAGGGATCAAAGAGCATTACCCATAGAACTTCGATTGCTCGATAAACGCTCGAGCAGTTCCAAAGAGATCATCGCCAGATTGATTGTCCAAGATCAACTCTCGGCGATGGATCAGGATCGGATCCGAGACTGGGATGTTCTCACAGCAACTCTCAAGAATGTTTCGGAGGTCGAGTACTTCCGCCAAGCCAGTGCAGGCCCGATCAATCGTCCATCACGAAAATAGCTTAAGTGTGCGACACCAGCAGGATGCTGTTATTCCTGATCTTGGATTCTTTGGGTTGGCTGCTGAAAATTGGTGTTGGGAAACGGGGGCTCTTCGCTCCGAAGTTCAGCCAAGGCATTCGCAGCTGCACGCTGTTCTGCATCTTTTTTGCTTCGCCCCCAGGCCGATGTAAATCGCTTGCCGTTGACCTCTGCAGCAACCTCGAAGTATTTGCTGTGATCCGGACCGCTTTCTCCTACCAAGCGGTACACGGGCGCACCCTTGTAACTGCCTTGCACCAATTGCTGCAAGAGAGATTTGTAGTTGCCGATACTATGCCCCTGTGCCGCTGAGCGGATTTCGGTTTCCAAGTAGCGAAGGATGAATTTTCGGGCTTCCTCAATGCCTCCGTCGAGAAAGACCGCTGCAACAATGGCCTCGAATACGTCGCTTAAAAGCGACCTTGGCATCCCATGTTTGAGCATACCTCGACCGACGATCAAGCATTCTTCGAGACCCAGAGCTTTTGAAACTTTGGCGCAGACCCTTCGAGAGACCACTACCGATTTAATCTTGGTCAGATCCCCTTCAAGATAATCCGGGTAGGATCGAAATATCTCTTCGCACACAACCATACCCAAGATAGCATCACCCAGAAATTCCATCCGTTCGTTCGAATGGCTACGGCTTGTTGCAACGCTCGCATGGGTAAGGGCAGAGACGACGAGACTGACATTCGAAAACCGATAACCGATCCGTTGTTGACACAACTCGGATTTGTCTTCCACGCTCAACGCTTCTTCTGGCGGATCTGTCTCTTTCATAAAACTCTGCAGCCTATCGTGATCGAAAGAGTCTAACGGCCAGAGCCTCGTTAGAAAAGTGCCTAAGATTTTTTTCGCAATTCAAGAATCGAGACTTCGGGTAAGCACCCAAGTCGGATCGGGTGTACCCCAGAAATACCTCGGCTAACGTGCATGAGGGTAGGGGATTGGTAAAAAACGCCAGAAGCGAATCGGCTGCCATACTTACTCGGGGCAATGATCGGTCCGATCCATGGAAATCGAATCTGACCGCCATGGGTATGTCCGCAAAGAAGCAAAGACACCCCAAGTCGTTTTGCCCAGGGAAACTGGTCGGGTGAGTGGGAAACGCCGATTCGAAACTCCAAAGCATTGGCACCATCGAGAGAGAAACCAGGGCTGAGCTCTCTGTGAAACCACGGTCGCTCGTTACCTAGGATCGCAAGCTTACCTCTTGCAGTTTGCAAGCGTCGATCCTCCCGACCGACATCGATCCAGCCTAGATCGGACATGACATCCCTGACGGTTTGATCCAAACGGCAGGCTCGATCATGGTTTCCCAGCACAAAGACTTTGGGAATCTCAGGATTCAAAGCCCCAAAAATTACTGGCAAACTCGGCAATGCAATAGACTTGTCGATGATATCACCGGAAAGGCAAACTAGATCGACTCTTTGCGAGAGGAGCCACATGAGCGCATGGCGGTAAAATTCATCAGGCAATTGGCCGGTAAGGTGGATATCTGACAGATGTCCGATCTTCATGCCAACAAACGTATCTGGGATCGCATCGAGCCATAGAGCCTTGGTGTTTGCCTCCAGATGCATCAATTCATTTCCTGGTAGGCGCAAACTTTTTTGAGCCTTGTTGCCCAATTGCCAATTCGGGTTCTTGCGATCGAGATTTTGCTCGATATGGGTCTGCAAAATAGTTTGTCGATTGTGTGCGATGTGAAACTGGGGGCGATGCGTCAACCAAACGATCCCCCCAACGAGTCCATAGAGGATCGCAAACAGACCGTAAGTAAAACTCCAAATGGATACCTTCGGCAACTCCGTTTGTCCGAGTATGTAGCCGAGCCACCGATTCATTTTGGAAGATTCAGGATCGATTCGGTAGTCGATCGACAGCAACACCAACGGGAGCAATAAACAAACAAGAACGATCCCCTTTTCGATCGTCTTGATCTGCCGCCGATGCAATCCTGTGGCGTTGATTCGGTTAAACAGCGCAATCCAAAAGCCGATGTGTCCCAGAACCAACAAGGCCAGAAGTATCAATCGCAGAGGGAACCCCCAAGTCAAATTCGCAGCCTTTTATTTAGGGTTGATCAACAGGAGATGAGGCTGGCTTTTCCTCGATCAGAAGCTCCGTGACCCCAAGGAGTTGATCCAGATGGAAGGGCTTATAGAGGATCGCTTTACGGTGCAAGCCGGCTTGCCGAGCCTTGACGATCGAGTGCCCTGGATCGTATCCAAAGCCGGTCATCAAAGCGATCGGAACATAATCGAGGATCTTCTGGAGTCTGAGCATCAGTTGATAGCCCGAATAGTCAGGCAGTTTGATATCCGTGATGATCACATCGTATTTTTCTTCGGAGCTACGAACCATCGCAACGGCTTGATCCCCGCTCTGCGCGGTCTCTACGACACATCCGTAGCGTTCCAGCAGTGCATGCGCATCGTTGCGGACGCTCTCGTCAAAATCGACGACAAGTATTCTGCGCCCTGCCAGCTTGGCGTAGTGCTCACTGAGTTCCTGGTTGCTGGAGGGGTCATGGGGAACTAGCGATTGACCGATACTCTGAATTGATTTTTTGATGCTACGGGCTTTGCTAAGTACGCTTCGAAGACGCGCTACGCTCTCAGGATCGTGACCGATATATTTTTCCATCAGGAAGACTGCGTCGAGCAAAAGATCGTCCAAGGGGAGCGAAACGGCAGCATGGATTGCATCGCAACTTTGCTGAGCGGCGTTGGTTCGCTGGGCGACAAGCAATTCCAAGGTGTTTAGCGAGACGGCCACATCGCGGGCAAAGATTTCCAAGAACTGTTGATCGCTCTCAGAGAATGCAGCTAGTTTTGGACTCTCGACATTGATCGTCCCGATGACCGACTCGTGCAATAGAATCGGGACCGTCAAAGAACTTCGTGCACCTTTGAATGCTTCCAAATACATCGGATCGCTCGAAGTGTCTTTGCACAGATAGCTCACTGCGTTGGCTGCCACCCAACCCGTCACTCCGTTTCCTGAAGGGCTGGCCATGAGCCGCCTGTCTGCGGCTGCTTGGTCAATACCCACCGATAACAGCGGGATGAGATTCCCTGTGGATTGCTCCAGAAGTCGAATCTCGATAACTTCGATGTTGAGCAAATCCTCGGTGTAATGCCGGATGTTCTCTTTGAGCAGATCGATGCGTTGCTCTACATCCATCGCGAAAATCTCGTCGGGCTTTAGATCCGTCAGCTTGGCTCCTGCTTGATGGATCGCAGCAAGCTTCTGTTCTTGGAGAACTTCGTCGGTAATATCCCGGAGGGTAACGACGATTCGGTTCTCCGAAGGTTCGGGTACAGAGATCGCCTGAAGCTGGTAATACGCCGGCTTAGCCGATGTTTCATTGGGCTCTCGCTTGAGAGTCGCTGCAAACGTATGGTTCTTTTCCAGACAAGCTGCAAGTGGGCATGCGGAATTGCCCTGTAATTCTGGATTCCCAAGGGCACTGTAGAAATCCTCCCCGGCACGATCTACCCCACCGAACCATCGGTTGAAGCACTCATTTGCCCAGATGATTGTTTGGGAGGGGGATAGTACCGCAACCCCTTCGGGCAAACGGTTTAGAATTTCATGGGATGCGATCCCGGCCAAATTGATATCTGCCACACCCATTACCTCACACGTCCGGCGATCTGAATATCAAGTCCCATATTCCTGCAAACCAGAAACAGATCGACCAAATGACAATTGTCGGATCGGTAAATCTTCAGCGATTGATTCTCTTTACCAATATAGGTAATGGTGGGCAAGGATCAACCATGACCGAGCAGAAGTCTCCTATAAATACTCGCGAAGCCCCAGTTCTTGGAGCTGCTTGACGACCTCCCGAACTCGCTCCTCCTCCTGCTTGGGAGCAACCAAGGTCGCATCCTTGGTATGCACAACGATCACATCCTGCATGCCGATGGTCACGACCAAATGATCCGGCTCGCTTCGAACGATCATGTTCTTTGAATCGATACCCAAAAACGGCCCTTCGACAGTGTTTCCATGGCTATCGGGCTTTAGCAACCTGGACATTGCCCGCCAGCTACCTACATCATCCCACTGGAAAGGAGCTTCGATGACGGCAACCTTGGGGTGGCGTTCCATGATGGCATAATCGATTGATTTGCCGCGAATCGCCTCGAATTCCTGAACGAAAATCTTTTGAAAATGAGGGGTTCCAACCGCCTGTCCAATCTTCTCGATATGCGCAAACATCTCCGGTTCGTAAGTCTTGAGGGCATTTAAAACCGTCTTGGCCGACCAAAGAAAAATACCGCTGTTCCAATAGAACGTGCCCGCATCGAAAAACTCCTGGGCAAGCTCTTTCTTGGGCTTCTCCCGGAACCGCTGAACCTCGAAGGCAGCCACTCCGCCGAGGCCTTCGAAGGCACTGCCTCTTTCGATGTACCCGAAGCTTTCGGCCGGATAGGTGGGTCGGATACCAAATGTAACAATCCGCTCGGGGTCTTGTTCAATTAGCCGCACCCCGGCTTGGATCGCCCGATGGAATTCGCTCCTGGGTTCGATCACATGGTCCGAGGGCATGACAATCATCATCCCATTTTTGTCTGCCGCTTGAACAAGCGATGCTGCCACGCCGATGCACGGGGCGGTGTCCCGTTTGAACGGCTCGCCAATAATGTGCTCGATAGGCAAATCCGGAAGCTGTGAGACTACCGCATCGACCAATTGGGAGTTGGTGGCCACAAGCACATGCTGACTTGAGACCAAACCGCTGAGCCGATCAAAAGTTGTTTGGAGCATCGATCGAGGGCTCCCAATACGTAGAAGTTGCTTGGGAACCTCTTGTCTACTGGCGGGCCAAAACCTTGTGCCAGATCCTCCAGCCATGATCACTGCGTGCAATGTCATCGAACGATCTTCTAATCCTTAGGTGAAATAAGTATCGGCGTTTATCTGTGTGGGTTTTCCCAATCGAGCCTGAACTTCTTGCTCATCCCAAGCCCAATTAGGATGAATCTCGACCAAACAATCCGCATCGATTTTTGCACCTGCGTTTGCAAGCCAACGGCGGTGCAAGTCCACCAAGGCGGTCTTGCATGTTTCCGGTGTATCGGTGGGCGAGCCAATCGCATTCTTGACGGGAGCAAAGGCCTCGGAAGCCAATGCCTCGACGACCAAAGCCCGATCAGCAACGGGCAACAGATCGAAAACAAAACGCTCTAGTTTGATTGCATTTGGCACCGAAGGACTGTGCGACTGACCGAGCTCATCGACGTACGGAACCGCTTTATGAGCGCGGTGAAAGGGTAGGGTATTTGGGCTTAAACAACATCGCCTGAGGAATTCGATATCAAACACATGCACCGCGATGTTACCGGCCCAGAGCCGAAGCGAACCGTCCGGGTTGGTTTGCTGGGCAACTTCTTCAGGTAGGTCGCTGTACTCGATGATTTGAGTCTTGCCATCGAGCTTAACGACATTGCCGACTTTCTCGGTTGCAAAGCGTTTTTCGACGACCTGCGTTGTGGCCTGGCTTTGTCCGAGCCGATGAAGTCCGATGAGCAACGGGTCGCATGCTCGAACCAACGGGTTATCGACCTGGGCGTAAAACAAATGCTTGATCCCCTGGTCCTGGGCCCGTTCGAGCCAACCGGTCTTGGCCAAAGCTCGGACGATTCCCCCGTGCCCATCTGGACTCAAAGCAATGCTCGAAGGCGATTCCATGAGGATTCTGCCAGTTGATGCATCGACTGCCGGCATGGTGCCTTGCTCGAAGATCATCAACTCTTGAGGGCTGAGTCCAAGGTTCGCATTTTCCTGAAAATACCGCACCGTCGGCTCATGGGTCGACGGGCCGGTCATCACCAACAAAGGGATCGATACTCCAAAACGGCGCATCGCACCTCGTAGCGAATCGACATGCATCTGAAACAGAGTTCGACCCGAAAGAGGACCGATCCGATACATACCCTTGGGAAGATCAAACCCTAAGCGGGTGCCTTGACCACCGGCCACAAGCACCATGGCAACTTGACCCGATGCGATCGCCTGTTGCCCCTGTGCAATCGCTTCTAAGCGTGCCTCAGAGGTCATGTCGGCAATCCTCGCCGCTTCGGGAGGCTCGGCCCTTTGAGCAAGCGTTCGCCAGTCGCAAACCTGCTGCCGCAAGCTCATTTCCCGGCAAATCCCTTCAAAGTCAATCTGGGCAATCTGGTCGGCCAGTCCCTGCCGCTGGATTTGCGTCAAGGACTCCCAGTGCACCAAAAGATGCGACTGCTGGCTTCCGCATAGGGATTTGAGTTGCTCAAGCGATAGCATCGATCCAATCTTCTGACTCATCGGCCAAGATCACTTCACATCCAGAAGTTCAACTTCGAAGACCAGCAGTTCATTCGGACCGATGTCGCTACCTGCACCACGCTCCCCATAAGCCAACCCGGGTGGAATGAAAAGCTTCCACTTATCCCCAACCTTCATCCGCTGAAGCGCTTCGGTCCAACCCGGAATCACGCCGTTGACAGGAAATTCAATCGGCTCGCCTCGGGCAATCGAACTATCGAAGACCTTGCCATCGAGCAACTTGCCCTCGTAATGTACCTTCACTGTGCTTGTAAGCGACGGGGTCTTGCCACTGCCGGACTTGATCGCTTGGTACTGAAGACCCGACTTGGTCGTCTGCACACCTTCTTTGTCCTTATTGGATTTGAGGAAATCGTTAGCCCGCTCAAGATTCTTTCGACTCTTTTGAATCATCTTGGATTTGATCTGCTCTTGGAGAGAAGTCATCGCCTGTTGCATTTGCTGGTCGGTCAGCTTGCTCTTGCTCAGCAGACCGTCAGAAAATCCTTCTAGGAGTTCCTTCAGGTCCAAATCCTCGGCGCTAATTCCGGTCGAAGACATATCTTTTCCGAACTGGAACCCTAAACCGTAACTTTTTGGATCTTTCAAACCCGTATCTCCCTGAGATGGAACAACTGGCGATGGCACGATGACTTTCGGTGCATCTTGAGCACAAAGAACTTGTGAGGCAATTGGAACAACAAACATGGCCAAAGCACCCATTAGAGTTGCTCGGATCGTGCGGCCCTGTGCGCGATTGATATGCAAGACTTGCATGGTTTCCTTCCACCGATTGATTACAATGTCGCGGGCCGCGTCCCAAGGTTTGGAAAACTCGCGACTCCTTGACGCAAAAGACTAGCCGAGAAGACCAACTTTTTATAGGCCAATGCACCCAAAAACCATCGCTCCAAAACCGTCAAACGGCCAATTAACCACCAAAAAGGACTGAAATTGTGAAGGCTCTGCTGCTGTCCGAAGTAAAAAAACTCCAAGTCGTCGAAATGCCAATGCCTGCCTGTGGCCCAACAGACCTGCTCGTTAAGGTCAAAGCATGCGGAATCTGTGGAAGCGATATTCACGGCTTTGACGGTAGCTCCGGACGACGTATCCCACCGTTGGTCATGGGACACGAAGCCGCAGGGATCGTCCAAGACGTCGGTCAGCAGGTCCAAGGCTTCAGAATAGGAGACCGTGTGACTTTCGATTCCACGGTCTCGTGCGGTAAATGCCACTACTGCAAAAAAGGCTCGATCAACCTGTGCGAGAATCGCCAAGTCCTAGGTGTCTCTTGCAACGAATTCCGACGCCAAGGTGCCTTCGCTGAATTCGTCACCGTTCCCCAAAACATCGCTTACCATATCCCTGACTCACTCCCTTTTGAACACGCCGCAATGATCGAAGCCGTTTCGATCGCAGTCCACGCCGCAAACCGAACTCCCCGAAGCATCGGTGGATCGGTCGTCGTCGTAGGCTCTGGCATGATAGGTCTGCTCTGTATCCAGACGCTCAAGATCGCGGGCTTCTCGAAAATCATCGCCGTCGATCTGGAAGACGAAAAACTTCAATTGGCCAAAAAATTAGGCGCCACTCACACCATCAACGCAAGAACCGAGGATCCCATAAGCCTAGTACTCCAGTGGACCGAAGGTCGCGGGGCTGATGCAGCCATGGAAGTCGTCGGAGCCAATAAACCCGTAAGCACCTGTTTCCAGGTCGTCCGTCGCGGAGGCTCAGTGACACTCGTCGGGAACCTGACTCCAAGCGTCGAACTACCTTTGCAAACGGTCGTCACACGCGAATTGTCCGTCTTCGGATCTTGCGCCTCCAACGGCGAAATCCCTCAGTGCATCGAATTGCTTGCATCCGGAGCAATCCAAGTCGCTCCGCTTATTACCGCCACGACCGACCTTGAACATACCCCCCAGTGGTTCGATCGTCTCTACGCTGGTGAAAAAGGTGCCATGAAGGTGATTGTCACCCCCTGATTTCCAATGCTGCGAAACTTTTAATCAACAAAAACGATGACCGACAAGAACCATTCTTTGCGAACATTCCACTTCGAACGCACCGAAATTCTTGCGCACAGACTTATCGCAAAAGACACTTGGCAATTGACGTTCCGATCCTCCAAGCTTGCACAGTCCACCTTGCCCGGGCAGTTCTTCATGATCCGTCTTGCACATTGCAACGACCCGTTGATCGGAAGAGCCCTTGCGATGTTCGATCGCAGCACCGATACGGCTGGGAATCTCGAAGCACTCTCGGTGGCTTATGTCGTCAAAGGGAAGTTCACCCAAGCGCTTTCCAAGTTGCAAACCGGTCAGTCGATCGAAGTATGGGGACCGCTCGGGAACGCCTTTAGCACCGAACCTGTAGACCACTTGATCATGGTCGCAGGAGGTGTAGGTATCACACCGATGCTAACCCTGGCATCCGATGCGCTGGGTCAAGCGGCCTTTGGAACCGCAAAGGTTCCTAAACGATACGCATCGAGAACGACGCTTTGTTATGGAGCCAGAACGCGGGACTATTTGGCGGCCTTGGACGACTTCAACTCCCGTGGAGTCGAGCTTGCACTTGCCACCGAAGACGGTTCGCTTGGACACCACGGGCGGGTCACTCAAGTGCTTGAGGATCTGCTGCGCCAAGAGCAGGGGTCTGTTCGCATCGCTTGCTGTGGACCCGAGCCGATGATGCAAGCCGTCTCGAAACTCGCAAGTAGCTACAAGGTCGCTTGCGAAGTCTCCTTAGAAACCCCCATGGCCTGTGGTATCGGCATCTGCTTTACCTGTGTAGCGAAAATCGACCAAGGGGACGGAAGTTGGGACTACCGCAGAACCTGCATCGAAGGCCCCGTCTTCGATGCCCAGAGCGTCGTTTGGTAGCGGTCGCTAATCCCCAAGCGCTTTTTTAAGTCGGCCAAACGCCTTAGAGCCCGCGCGGCCATACTCCAAAGCCTCCTGCCGATCGCGATCCTCAGTGGCATGCTCGAGCAGTTCCAACTTGGTCTTGTAGACTTGCAATTTCAAGTCGGTATAACGGTCCAAAGGTCGACCACGAAGATACGCACTTACCTTCATCTTGTGTGCCCAATCCTCCTGGATCGGAATCCAATACTCCAACTTGTCCCATTGGCCGTTTTGATAAGCCGTGAACATCTCGGCCTCGATGCTGTGCATCTCTCTGCGAATCTCTCCAACCGGTGGATAGTAAAGGAAACAACCCAGCAGGCTCGATCCTACCAACCCACCTAAGACCACCCCTGCGATCACCCAGTCGGGCAAGACGATATCCCGCATCGCAGAAGGCTTGGCCATCGAATCAACTTTTGGAGCATGAAGCAACCACTGCATGGCTCGCTGGGGACGATCCAATCGCCACAGCAATCCCCCGGCAAGAAGAAGCCCACCGCACAGGGCCAAAGAGACCGTTTCAGCCGGCGTTGCCGCTTCCTGGAGGACGCGTTTTGAGGACGCCCAATAGTCCTGTTCGCCTGAAACAAACGGATTGCAGTAGGTATCAAAAGCATGGGTGTGATCGGCAGGCTCGATCCCCTTGGGCCTCAGAGGCCTATCCAAGGAGTAACTCATCACCAGCACGATCCCCACCAAACATCCGAGCCAAACGAGCGAACGGCCAAAACCATAGTGCCGAACCATCCATACCAATAACCCTAAGTTCACCCCTGTACCAAGGGTCAATAGCGCGAATGCCGCTGCCACGGAATTGCCATGCTGAAACATCGATGCGACCTGAACGATCGCCGTCATCGGAGTGATGTAAGCCAAAGTCGCGACGGCTGACATCGTCAATGGTGCCAACGTGTCATCTTTGCCAGCTGCTCTTTGCAAAACACCCGCTGGCAAAAGCCCTGCCAAAATCCCAACTCCCAAAATCGCCAAAAACATATACAGACTCGATCGACTCCATGCTTGGTGAGCCATCGATAAAGCCACCGCCGCAATACGCCTAAGCCCATAAGGTGTCTTTTCTAAAGCTTCCAACGGTTGTTGGCTATTTGGAAACAGCCGATCCCAAAGCAACCCCAGGATAGTGATCAGCAACAGCGAGCAAAGACTAAATGCCAAAATCGCTAAGGGATCCGATAGGGTCAGTCCATACAAAACCGAGATCGGATTAAACAACGGTGCGGTTAATCCGAAAGCCAGGATCGTTCCACCCGAGATCCCGCTTTTACGCATTTGATGCATCACTGGAATGACTCCCAGCGAACAGACCGGAAGAAGCATCCCCAAAAGCCAAGCTTGGGGAAGCTGCCTCCAGGTGTTACCACCAAAGAGCCTATAGGTACCTTCGCGCCCAAGAATACGCTCGAAGATCGCCGCAACGAGCCAACCGACAAAAATGGTCGGACTTGCAGCCACCAACGCTTGTACCATCCGCGTCAATGCACCGAAGACAATGACCTCAATATCCATGGCAAATCTCCCCTGGTTGGCTATTGCTAAAAATCCTGCGTCAAGCGATCAATCCGCGCCTGTTCCGCTTGGCAAATTTCCCCTAATTGGACCGCGACTTCCTTGAAGCCTTCGAGGTTCGAGAGCCCTTGAATTGCCTCCGAATTACTGGCGTGTTTGCGCAACAAATCCGTCCACTGGCTCGACCAGGAATCAATACTCGCAAAGTCTTTGCGCCCTAGATCGCTGTCTGCAGCTAGGATCGGAAGCCAACCGACCAAGTCGGCCAGTTCGGCGGTTGCCGTTGGCCAGCTTTCGGATTGCCTCGTACCCGCTAAATTCAATTCAGCATCGGCCAGCAACTGACCGATCCGCTTGCTTGCCCTCATGATGTCATGCGGCCAATGAGCCGGGAAATGCTCATGCTCTTGCTGCTGCCCATCGACCTGAGGCTGCTTACAACCCACGCACAAAAGGCCGACGATCAAGCAACTTATTGCTTGCAATAATTTTCGCAACTTTTTATTAAGGACTGAATTATCAACCATCGGAATCGATCTCCTTGATCCTTGCGATCGCTACAAATTACAAACGGGGAACAGGCACCGACGCGATGACCGACTCGATGGCTTTCTCGGTCGGCATCGCGTTGCTCGATAGCCGGACGGCAAGCACTGGAACGGCCACTGCTTGGATGTCCTCTGGGATCACAAAACTGCGTTCCCTTAGCATCGCGTAAGCTTGCGCGACCCGTTGCCATTGCAACAGCCCGCGAGGACTCAATCCCAGAGGGAAACTTCGATTGCTACGGGTGCTCTGGGCCAGATCGAGCAAGTACTCGCGCACGGGCAATTCCACGGCGATCCCAGATACAGCTTGCTGCATAAGCACCAGTTGGTCTCCGTGGAGAATCTGCTGCGACTGCAACTCACACGTGGACTTACTGTTGCGTGATAAAAGCTCCAATTCGCTCGAGCGATCTGGATATCCAATCCTGAGTTTCATCGTAAAACGATCGAGCTGGGCTTCCGGAAGTGGATAAGCCCCAACGCTTTCGACTGGGTTTTGAGTTGCAAGAACCAGAAAAGATTCGCTCAACGCATGGGCTTGGCCTTCGATCGTCACTTGCCTCTCGGCCATCGCTTCAAAGAGCGCACTTTGGGTTCGAGGCGTCGCGCGATTGATTTCGTCGGCAAGGAGCACATCGGCAAAGACCGGGCCGGGGCGAAACTCAAATTCGCGTGACTTTTGATTCAGAACACTAAATCCAGTCACATCGCTAGGGAGCAAATCGGGCGTGCACTGAACCCGCATGAATTTGCCCCCTACGGCTTTGGCAAGCCCCTTGGCCAATGTCGTTTTTCCAAGACCCGGCAAGTCATCAAAGAGCACGTGTCCCCGGGCCAGCAAACTCGCCAACAAGAGTTCGACGACTTGGGGTTTGCCCAGGAGGACTTGATTGAGCTGATCTCGGAGTCCTCCGATCCAACCTTGAATCTCCCCGGTACTCGGAACCGCTGGTGGCTCGGTTTTGGTCATCGCATTCATCGTGTACAAGCCTATCTTTCTGATGGCTGATTGGGTTGGGGGAGGAATTTCCCGGGCACCGTTGCGGTTTTAAATCCCGAAAAAATAATCGAACGCAGCACCTGGCCGATCAACCTCTCCTGACTTGCATCGAGATGTCGCATCTGGGCTGGGGCATACGCCATTTGCTGGACGATCCGGATAAAACTCCGAGCTGTCATCGGCGAGATGCTGGCTCTTTGAGGTAGTTGCTGTCCTAGCCACTGCTCGATGGTCGAGTGCATCGCCATGGGCTCATTCCAAAGCCACATGCGCCATCGAAGTAGTCGTAGGCTGTAGCGAAGCCTCGATCGAGCCGGGAGAAAAAGCGAAAACAGCGAAAGACCACAAATCGCTACTTGGGCCAAGCGTTGTCGCAAGTACACACTCAGGCAGATCGTCGATGCAACTGCGAGCGTTTCAATGGGGTGATTTCGAAAGTAATCGCGACAGGCCCAGGCCATCTCGATGCCCCATTGCTGCCAAGTCATCCATTCGCGAGGGATCGGATAGGACCCCGTCGGCTCGATCGGCACCCACATGCCATGGACGTGAACCTCGGCCCAAGTATGAAGATCCTCGGGCATGATTGCCGTTTGACCTGAAATCCGATCGAAGCTTTTGGGGGAAGCAAAAAAACCAGTGCAAATGCGACAGGGGATTCCGAGTTGACGAATCAGGACGGCCGCGGCCGAGGCCATCAAGTAGTCCGGGCCACGCTTTGAATCGAGCAGATAATCGACCACATCTTGAGAGTCCACCGGAGCGATCGCTAAGGGGTCATGTTCAAATTTTCTTAGGCCATCAACAATCGCTTCGACACGATTCCAATCGGTCGCCTTGGGTGGTAATTGACTAAACACACGGTCGCAAAAAGCTTGCACTCTCGCCGAGGGCTTTTCGTGCAGTCCCTCAAGATGGGTATAAGCTCCGATCCAATCGCGATGAGCGTGGGTCGTTTGAGCATGGTGGGCGTTTTTGCCGTGAGAGAGTTGCTGGAAGCTTGAACCCGGAACTCGCAGCAGGTGCAATTGCGGGATCTGGTAAAGTTGATGAACGACCGTCAGACTAGGAATGTAGTCACGGTTGGGCATCATCACTTGACCATCCTGTGTCCAACTGTAGAAATCTGTTTGATCGATACGGTCGATATGAACATGAGTTGTCAGCGAGGGGCTCAGCAGCCTCGAGGACTGAAAGTTGATGATCTTGGTAGCCAATCTTTCGCGAACCGAGTAAACCAACTCCGCAGGGGGAAACTGAACCTGCATCCAAGGCTTGTTTTTGATCGAAATCATCGATGGGTTTCGATTCATTTTCGAGTCGAACAAGTCTTCGGAGTGGGTCCATACGTTATCCTCGAAATGATCGAACGACTCGATACGCAACCACTGTGGCGTCTCGCCGATGACATAAGCGACGGCTTTCGAATCGCTCCCCTTGGGTTGGTATTTCTTGTCGTTGGCTTTCGGTTGGCGGATGGCGGAAAACTCTTTACTGTTCTTTTTGCTTTCGGTCGCTTCTCGCTCCATCTCCTTGATCTGTTCATCCAGTGAGATAGCTCGCGCATAGCGTCTGCTCTTTGGTGGGGTTTCACCGTAAAGGTCGGAGACCAAGTCGTACATCGAGGGAACTTCAGACTCTAAAAACAAATCGCTATCGACCGCACCAAACGTATAAGCCTCATCCTTGGCTGCGATGAGCATGTCCCCATCACCTACACCTTGCCGAGCCCAACTCTCGCCGTGGCGATTGCCACCGGACGTCGGCATGAATCCATCCAAGCGATTGGCTGCGTCCTTGGAGATAGTATTCCAAGCGAGGAAACCGAGGGCCGAGAGTCCTAAGAGCCCGAGAATCGTCAATCGCAACGGGATCACGCTAGCCGTCTGGGAAACCAAAAACCCCTCCTCGATCGAATCCCAATAGCGGGCCATCAACCACCAACTAGCTAGGATCGTAAAAGGTACCGCAACGCGAATCATGTCCCCACGATCCGACGATGCCAAACCAAATAGGATCAAAAAGCAACTGATCAGAAACGACAACCACTCCTCTCGGGTTGTGCGCGCAACGGCCGCTTGCCACAAGCCGGCCATCTGCAACATCGCCAAGGCGACCAGTTCGGTCGCTTCTCCCGATGAACCCAACGCACTCACGAGAATGCATCGAGATAACCATGGCGTCAAAATCACTAGCAACCCGCAGCCCCAAACCCATAGTTTGGAAATGCTCGACTGCACGGCAAAGAATCGATCCCCGTAACGAGGAATCAATACCAATCGAACCAAGCAACACCAACCGGCCAAAACCCCAATTTCAGACAACAGCCAAATTGGATCTGAAGTTCCTGAATAGCGCAGCGATGAAATACACCAGGTGGCAAGCAATGCTAGGATGAATGTCCCCAAGCCAGGTCTTGCAAACAAATTCTTCGGTGGACTAAAGCTAGAGGACATCCCAACTCCTCCCGGTCGCGCATGCCAAACCTTGGGCTCGAAGGTCCAGATTTCCATCAGCTCCGTTTTGGCTGCGGCAAAACAACTCCCAAGCCCATTGGATTTGATTGTCCCAGAGCAAACCCAAGGGGACCTCTGGAATCACATTGAATCGGTAGGAACCTGGAGATTCACTAAATCCAACAACAGACGTTTCGATCCGATCAGGTTGCTCCCAAGAGATCGTCAAAGCGACATTGGGTCTGATCTTTTGTGATGCTCGGACAGGAGCTTGTAAGTCCGCTCCGTTGTCGGGAGCTTGCGGAGTCCATAAAGCTAAACGATCCAAAAAACGTATACGCTGAGATTGAACGAAACGCTCGGCGGTACCTGAAACCGCGTATCTTCCTTCGAGGTCCGTGTACACCGACCAGTGATGGAGCTGGAACTGGTTGACCAATGAAGCGAATATTCGCAACATCGCATCGATGGTCTGCGGGCTGGCGATGCGAACTTTGTCGGTGTCTATGCTGATCAAAACGCTCTGGCTGGCACTTGCTTGTCGCTCAAAAACGACCAGTGCATCACGTCTTGCAGTCTGCGCCCAATGCACTTGACGCAGAGAGTCTCCGGGCCGATACGGTCGAACACCTGTCCAATCCCCTTCGTCTCCGACTCGATCCGAAAGACTACCTGTTCCAAACTGCTGGCTGGCAAGATTCGTCGGGGAATCAATCAGCCGAGTACTTCGAGGCCAGACGATCAGTGGCTCTGGAATGTGGATCGGTCGGCTCGATGTCCAAATGCCGAAAGGAAAGGCCGTATGGAGGTCAACCGAGCGTTTTGGATACTCACCTCGACTTTGTGGGACTGTCGACCAATGAAAAACGCTTTTGGCAAAACCAGGGACCTTCTGCAGGCTGATACGCTGCTTGTCGGTACCCTCTGGCGCAAGCCCCGGATCCAAATCCAACGACAAACCATAAACAGGCCATGGCCATCGATTGCTGATAACCAACGTCGTCTGGACCGTCTCAAGCTCCTGACATCGAGCGGCACTCCAACCCATTTGGCCTCGAATTCCGAGCATCGAAATCCATGGCCATATCGACCCGATGACCCCAACGGACACAATTCCACCGGTTGCCAAGTAGGCTTGCGGGGATACGTACAATCCCAGCAGAATCGACGTGAGGAACGCAAGCAACACCCATCCGATTGGTCTTTTGAGCCAATAAACATAACGATTTGCCCAGGGGCAAAAATCGTGGTTTAAGGCTCCTGATACTTTGCCCAACATGCAAACACCAAGCCTTTAGATTCGAAAAAAAAAGCCAGCTGCCAACCAGGTACTCAACCTCTAAGCATGCAGCGGATGCTTTCAACCTATGCCAAGATCGAACCTACAGAGCAGGTGGGCCGCGAGAGTGCCACACCACAACAGTGGCGCCGAAAAAAGAAGATGTCTTGCCCATCGCCGACTCAACGAGCGGCAGGGTTTCGATCGATTCAATCGGCTCAAACCCTTGAGAAGCTTGGACTACTGACCACCAGATCTGACAACCTTCGCAAGGCGATGGCATCGACTCGATGGAAAGACAAGATGGTTCTGAATCGGACTTAGAATTCTCCTGGCCATGATTGTGGCAACAGTGATGCAGACAGTCCGATGCCTGGGATTCCGAGACTAGAGAATGCCGATGGCTACCTCCCCAATGATGCAGACCGAGCCCAAAAATGGCAAACCCAACGTAGACCCCCAAGATCCACTTGGCGGATCGTCGCATGGGATTGGATTGGGAAACCGAGGGGCTCATGGCGTTTTTTCGGACGAAACCGGATTAAAGGCAAACCTAGCGTACTACGGAAGAGCCCAGAAAATGTTCAAAACATTCCCGAAATTCGCTCCTGGTTCGTTGATCTGTTGGCATAGAGCGGTGTTTTGACGCGAAACGCCGGGAAAAATCGACGTTTGACCGTTTTTTTGCCCTGCAATGAGCAGATTTTTCCAATCGGAATTTGCTTGGAATTCGCCCTACACCGATACTATAGAGAGCACCGCGATCTGGGCGATCGGAAAATTACAGGCTTGAAGCCATCGAATATTTGGGAATAAGAAAATGAAATCCGCATTCAAAAAACCATCCAGCCGTCGTGTGTCAGCCCGCAGGGTGGGCTTTACTCTGGTCGAACTGCTCGTGGTCATCGCAATCATCGGACTCTTGGTCGGGCTACTTTTGCCTGCAGTCCAAGCGGCCCGAGAGGCCGCCAGGATGATGAGCTGCAAGAACAATCTGCACCAAATCCACCTCGCCACCGACAACTTCCACGCCGCATTCAAATGCTACCCACCGGCCAGATACCAACCGCGTCCGGGCGACTCGGCTTCGCGATCCTGTGGCGGTAGCGAAACGACTTGGCTGGTCCGAATTCTGCCTTATCTCGAACAAAGTAATCTCGAGAAAATGTGGGATTACTCGATGCCTTATTCCTCCCATGACGACACGGTGAGAACCTCAGCACCCGCCACTTACAGTTGCCCTTCGCGTCGTGGCTCAGACGACACCAAAGGAATTGGCAATCTGGTCAATGGTGGCACTCGATGGGTGACTTTGCCATGCGGTTGTCGCTATCCGATATTTTCCAGCGAAGGCAGCGTTGCTGGGGCACTCGGTGATTACGGTGCCAACCACGGAGACCTATCGCCTGGATCCAGCGGTCTTGCAACCGATTTTAACTACGGAGGCAATGGCACTGGGATCATTATTTCGAGTCGACCCAATTGTGCCGGAGGTAAGCCGGTCAGTTGGGAAGATCGAATCTCTTCCAAGAATGTTTACGACGGAATGAGCAACACTTTTCTTGTAGGAGAAATGCACGTTCCGATGGGTAAGCTTAAGCAATCCCCCGAAGATGCATTCATCTTCAATGGAGACAACCTCTATAACTTTGCTCGCATCGGTGGCCCTGCCGTACCGATCTCCAAGGATCCTCGCGCCATGGGCAACGACTTGGTCCGCTGGGGAAGCTGGCACACCGGATCGTGTCAATTCGTTCTTGCAGACGGGAGCGTTCGGGCCATCAATTCCAGCATCGATACCGATACCCTAGGACGCCTTTGCAATCGAAACGACGGCCTCGAGATCTCGGATTTTGAATGAAAACCGTTTCCATGGATTTCCCCCACCACTGGCTTTGCATCATGGCCGTCTCGATGCTCGTCGGCTGCAACTCTGGACGACTCAAAACGTATCCGTTAGAAGGACAAGTGGTCTTCGAGGATGGCTCGCCGGTGAAAGTTGGAACCGTCGAGACCAAGGCTGTAGGAAAGTCCGTTCAAGCTACCGGTCAGATCGCTACCGATGGTTCTTTCACGCTGAGCACTTACCGCCCCAACGATGGAGCGATCGCCGGAGAGCACGCAGTTGTGATCGTGCAATTCATTCCGATCGAAGAGATCCCCAACTACCGGCCAAGCACGATGGGTGTGGTGCATCGAAAGCATGCTTCCTACAACACTAGCGGCCTTACCATGAACGTGGTGCCCAACGGGGAAAACAAGGTCAAACTCATCGTCTCTGGTGCAAATCCCCTGGGTCGAAATCCCAAGGATCACGGCCACGACGAAATTCCCAAAGCTCCAACGGATAATCCAGCGGCCCCGAAATAACCTCCCCCGGGCGAGTTCTGCTGTTGATTTACATCCTCAAGACAGTAAGCTTCCCTGCGATCGACAACATCCGTTTCCTCTAGCCAATCGTCCTGCGAGGTTTATCCATGTCCAACTCGAAACTCAAACGTCTTTGCATCGCCCTAGCCATCTGCGGCAATTTAGCTCCCGCAACGAACTTCAGCACCGCTAAGGCTGACGAAGGCATGTGGCTCTTTAATGCTTTGCCCAAGAAGCAACTAGCCTCAAAATACAAATTTGAACCAACTCAGGAGTGGATCGATCACGTGATGCTCTCAAGCGTGCGGTTCAACTCCGGAGGTTCGGCTTCGTTTGTCTCTTCCAACGGCCTTGTCCTTACCAACCATCACGTAGCCGCCGATACGCTCTTTAAGCTTTCGACTCCAGAGCACAACTACAATGAAGATGGCTTTTTGGCAAAAACATTCCAAGACGAGATTCCCGCAACAGATCTTGAACTCAACCAACTCATCAGCATCGAAGACGTGACGGCCAAGGTCAACGAGGCGGTCAAGTCTGACATGGCTCCTGCCGATGCGTTCAAAGCTCGCCAAGCTACCATGGCTCAAATCGAAAAAGAGTCGCTTGATAAGACTGGTCTTCGCAGCGATGTGGTGACACTCTATGGAGGTGGTCGATATCACCTATACCGCTACAAGAAGTACACCGATGTTCGGCTCGTATGGGCACCCGAAGCCGCTTCGGCATTCTTTGGCGGAGACGCAGACAACTTTGAGTATCCCCGCTACTGCCTTGATGTGACTTTATTCCGAGTCTACGAAGATGGCAAACCGGCCAAGATCGATCATTATCTCAAGATGGATCCTAACGGAGCCAAAGACGGCGATTTGGTTTTCGTGTCGGGTAACCCAGGGCGCACCCGCCGAATCCTCACCTCCGATGCCGTCGAGTATCAGCGTGACACCGCACTGCCGCGCACTTTGAACATGCTACGCCGTCGAGAGATCGCGCTGCAACAGTATGGACTCGAAGGCCCCGAGCAAACCCGTCGCGGGCGCGATGACCTCTTTGGCGTTCAGAACTCCCGCAAAGCATACACCGGGATGCTCTCTGGAATTCAGGACCCAACCTTTGTGGAATCCAAACGCAAGAGCGAGCAAGAGATTTTCAATACGCTCAAGTCGGATCCTAAGCTCGCCGGACTCTCTGGTGCATGGGACACGATCCGACAACTCCAGGACAAACGCCGCGAGATGATCTTAAAGTCCGCTTCGCTGCGGACCCAATTGACAGGTTTTGCTGAGAAAATCGTTTTGATGGCAACCGAGGACACCAAGCCCAGCGCGCAGCGATTGCGTGAATTCCGCGACAGTGCAAGGCAATCTCTGGAACAAGAACTTTTCTCCGAAGTACCTGTTTACGACGACTTGGAAAGATCTCTACTGGCCGACGAACTCTCACGATTGGCCGAAGATCGTGGTGGGAACGATCCGCTTGTGAAAACCGTCTTGGCTGGAAAGAGCCCTCGCGCCAGAGCCGCTGAAATTATCGCAGGAACGAAACTAGGAAACGCCGAAGCTCGGAAGGCACTGGCCAAGCAGGGCCTCGATGGTATCAAGAATTCCACCGATCCATTGGTGGACTTGATCCGAAAAATGGAGCCCGAATATCGAAAGCTTCGCGAAGCAACCGAAGCGATCGATGAGCAGGAGCGGCAAGCTTACGCCAAGGTCACCGAGGCAAAATTTGCCGTCGGTGGTGACTCGGTCTATCCCGACGCAACCTTTACTCTAAGGCTCTCCTACGGTGCGGTTTCTGGATACGAAAGCAATGGAAAGCAGATTCCTTCGAGCACCAAACTCGGTGGTGCCTTCGAACACGAGAAAGTCCACTTGGAAAAGGACCCTTGGGTTTTGCCCAAGAGCTGGCATGCGGCCAAGGACAAGATCAATCCCGATACGCCTTTCAACTTTGTATCGACCTGTGACATCATCGGAGGCAACTCGGGCTCTCCAGTAGTATCTCGCGATGGTGCGATGGTCGGAATCATCTTCGATGGCAATATCGAAAGCTTGCCTGGAGACTTCTATTACTCCGACAAACAAGCCCGATCCGTATCGGTTCACATCGCAGGGGTACTAGAAGCGATGCGAAAGATCTACCAAGCGGGCCATCTTGCAGACCAAATGGGGAAATAGTTTGTACTATTTACAAGCCCTAGCGGCATTTGTTCTCTGGGGCATATTTCCTTTGTATTGGAGGTTGCTCAAGCATGTGAGCGATCCGGTGGAGATCATCGGCCACCGGATCCTGTGGTCCCTACTGACCTTAGTTCTGTGCATCAGCCTTCTGGCGCAGTGGGACGAGATTCGCCAGACCCTTGCCAATCGTAAACGACTTTTGTTGGCAGCCTTTGCCGCAGTACTTATCAGTATCAATTGGTTGGTTTTCATTTGGGCAGTGCTCAACCAAAGCGTCGTCGACGCGAGCCTTGGGTACTTCATGAACCCACTATTTAGCGTCGTTCTTGGAGTTGTGATTTTTCGTGAGAAACTCAATTTACCTCAGTGGCTAGCTGTCGGCATCGCTGCTATTGGGTTGGTCCTAAGTTCTCTTGAAAGCAAAAGGATTTGGGTATCGGTTTCCTTGGCTTTGTCCTTTGCGCTCTACGGGGTCGTCAAAAAACAGACCAAACTTTCAGCCGTAGCAGGCCTGGGACTCGAAACTGCCATACTAGCTCCCGTGGCCTTGGTTTACCTACTCAAAGCTTGGTTTGATCATTCTCAAAGCTACACGTCCGAGACCCTTGGCCTCTTGGCTTTAGGTGGACCGATCACCACCGTTCCGTTGTTGCTCTTTGCCTCTGCATCCAAACGTGTTCCTCTGGTGGCCATGGGGATGCTGCAATACATAGGCCCGACGATTCAGTTTGGAATCGGTGCCTTTTTGGATCATGAACCGATCGATCGTTGGCGTTTACTAGGCTTTCAATGCGTATGGATCGCCCTTGCCATCTTCAGCGCCACGGCTTGGTTAAAATCTTCTAACCAACCAGCTTTATCACCAAAGACTTAGAGCTATTTGTTCTAGGTATTTTTGAACTGGGAAGAGACAAATCGCCAGAATCGCTCCGCTAGTGTTAAGCCCTGTAGCTCGAAGCATGCGCTGCACAGTCCGCCTCGTCCGATGCGGGTATTGTCTCCGAGTAGCTCTAGTCGAACTCGATATAGTGGCGTATCGGCTTGCCACAGGCCCCGCTCATCGCGAGAAAGAACGAACATCGGGTCCCCCGTAAGCTCGCTTGGAAAATAAGCAATTGGATCGGTTGAGTAATAGGAGATCTTGGCCTGTATCGACTCGCCTGGGCATGAATCGCTCAAGACCCATACTCGGGTCTGTTTGTCGATGCATCGAAGGGTCTCCGCCGAAACCAATACGACCGCCTCTTTATCCTCCGTATCGGCAAACCATCCGACAAGTTCGCCTCGCCTGAGTCGCTTGCTGATGTCGCTATGGGTTGCGATCGGTTGCCATCTACGGCTCGGTTCTCCTTGACGAAAACCGGTTTGATTCCAAGACGACTTAGGTATGAATCGCCCCGGCTTTGGGGAAGCGATATTGAGCTTTTTGATCCGCTCGTCGATGAGTTCTATTTTGGCGGCAAACTCGGCTCGGAGCTGTTCGAGTAAGGGTATTTCAGAAGCCAACGCCTCGTCGTTGATCTGAGCCTGTCGGTAGGTCTCTACCTGCGTTGCGATTTGCAAATACTGCTGTTCAAGATCGATGCGTTCGAGCTCGATGGCAGGGCTTTGGATCTGGAGGATCGACTCTCCGGCTTGCTTGAAATGGAAACCAGGATCATCGACCCACCGACTCATCGATTGAATCGTCCCATCTTCTGGCGCATAAAGCGGAGTCGAGCTACTGTATTCGGTGTAACCGCGATGGACGGTGCGATTGGGCAAGCGAACCAGGAAGACTCCCAGGATGACCGCCAAGATCGAAAAGAAAAACAAACTGAGCTTCCATTTAGATATCGGCTCGGGAGCAAACAACTCGGACGCCAAAGACAGGGCCCCTTTGGCCGAACCTTTGACGATCCCTAAGGCCATGGCTCCAACGATCGCTAGAAAATACAGCCCCAATCCCATGGGCACCAAAAAATGCCAAAGGAACAATAGGATTGAGCCGAGCACAAACCATCGATAGATGCTCGAAAGCAAAGCAAAAGTCGCTAGAAACCCGACTGGTAAATCATACTCCTGCCTATCGACCTTGGCTCCTCCAAGAGTTCGCAGGAGAGTCTGCCACAGCGCCAAGGAGCTTTGCGAGCCGAGATTCGGTGCGCCGAGTAAATCAGATACAATGAAGTATCCATCGTATCGGAACAAGGGATTGGCATTAAGAACCAGTGTGCCGATCGTACACATAATCCACATTCCACCGCCGAGTATGTGCAGCAAACCACTTTGAGTATTCAGGAAGACAATGCCCCCTATCAAGGCGATCCAAAACTCAAAGTAGATCCCAGCAGCCGCAATTCCTGCACGTTGCCAGCGCGAAGGCAGTTTCCAACTCTCGGTCGTATCGCAATACAAACAAGGGGTAAAGCATAATATCAGCGCACCGATCTCTGCGCAACGGACTCGCAATTGGACACAAGCCAAATAATGCCCAAGCTCATGGATCGATTTGATGGCTACAAGGAGGCAACCCAAGATTAGCCATCGATCCCCTTGGATCTTGCTGATGTCGTACAACAATTCTTGAGGACGACTCAGGAGTTTCGAGACGACCAAGTAGCTAACGATCAACAGGCCCATCAAAACACCAGAAATAGCTTTTGGCGAAAAAACTATATTAGCGAACACCTTAGCCCAAGGATAATCGATCTGTGGACGCACCAACGGGATACGAATCGACAGGGGATTTGCAAAGAGCGACTTAAAAAATGTCGTTTGCACAGCGGCGCTCGGAAGCTGAGAAATACGCTGGCCCGGTGGAGTATCGATCAGTTGGGCTCGCAGAAGCTTTTGAATGAATGTTTCAATCCACGCCCAAGACAGGTTCGATTTCAAACTTCCTCGAGCGATGGCCTCGAAGACTTCCTTGACCGACCGGGAACCATCAAAGAGCAATGCAGCCTGGCGCTCTAACTGGCTAAAGTAATAGTAAGCATTCGATATCGGATCGAGGGCAACCCAGCGACCGGTGTCCTGGTAAGCAATCCACTGGATATCGGTTCGGAGCCGCAATCTAGCCGACTCCAGTCCCGAAGCTGCTTGTGACTGAGGATCCGCTTGGTTCATTGGTTATTTGGAATCCAAACCTTGGGGCGCAGTCCCGGTCGCAATTTTCCATCTCGATTGTCGACATCCAGGTGCACCCGAACTTGGGAATTGATCGGATTGACCTCGGGGCTGATGAAGACGAGTTTGGCGGTGGTTCGGATCGGTTTGCCTGAGAGTTGCAATTCGACTTGCGCTTCGCAATCGAGCCATTTCGGATCGGCCTGCTCTGCCTGCACGAAGCCTTCGATTCTTAATCGATCGATCTCGACGAGTCGCAGTACAACCGTACCGGGTTCGACCCATTCGCCGACGCGTTTTTCGACCGCAACGACCATTCCCGAAACGGGCGATCGAACTTGATGTTTGTCCAGTAGATCTTCAAGCTGCTGATATTCGATATGGATCTTGGACATCTCAAGCTTCGCTATGTCCTTGGCATGAACCGTTCGGTCGACTTCGAGTTTCGCTCGATCGCGAACCAGTTTGAGCCGATCGACCTCCATGGGAGGATATACATCTTGGACTCGTTTATTGGACTCGATGGCTTGCACGAATTCATTTTCTGCTACAGCGAAGTTTTTCTCAGCCAGATCGATATCGATATTGCTTTCAAAGTTCTTTTGAGCGATGTCCATTGCGACTTTCGCTCGATTCAGTTGCAGTTCTGTGGTCGTCGATTGGATGGAGGCTAAGGGTGCTTGGGCTTTGACTCGGTCTCCTTCTCGAACCCAAACCGAGTTGAGTAACCCTTGAACCTGCGCTGCTACCGAAGTGACTTCGACGGTCTTGAGGATTGCACCGTCGATGAGGATCTGATTGGTCGACTTAACAGGTGTGGGACTTTCGTTAGCAGGTTGCTGCTGGGCTTGAGCCAAGTGGCAAAGAAGCCACAGAGCGACAGCACTGGAAAACATCACAGTGGTAACTCTTGGAATAGGCTGTTTGTTCAAGAACCAATCGTATAAGCAGAAGAGTTGACTCATGGCATGGGCTCGATGAACGTCGCTGCAGGAATGGGGGTTAGGGTCGAAGTGAACCAAAAGCGTTTTTGGAGGAATTCGACCATCGGCCGACTCCAGATGTACCACAAGGGTCTTGTCCCGCAAGGGATACGAGCATAGGCCACGGCTCCGATGACAGGCAGATCGACTTGTTTGTTATCGATCGACGCTTTGGCGATCCTGCAAGGGCCTTCGGCGGGACGTTGATCGACGTCCTTGGTCATCGAGTGCAAGGAGGCTCGCAATCCTTTCTGAGTCGAATTCTCAAGCCCCCAATCGATTTGAATCGGGCCTTGCTCCATTGCTTTTTGCACATAACCACCGTCTCGGTCGGCCACCAGGAGGATCAATTGCCAGGGGCCTTGCAAGTCGGCGACTCGGAAAAGAGCATCGCCTCTTTGCAGCGGTCGATCGCTCAGTTCGCGTTGGAGATCTCCCCCGACAACCATCCCTTCGATAGGCGATCGGACAAGGAGTTCCTCCTTTTGCTCGAGTAGAAATTCTTGTTTCTTGCGCGATTGAGATTCTTGGACTTCGATGATTTTCAAATCGGCAGAGATTCTTGTTTGATTGGCAAGATCGGTCGAGTTTGAAGAGAGTTGATTGATGGCTACTCGCAATCCATTTTTTTTCTCTTCAAGGGCCCTTTGCTGGCCAGCGACTTCCTCGATTTGAAGTTCGAGGCTTGGTGATCGGAGTTGTACAAGAGGTTCTTGAGGCTTGACCAACTGGCCTTCACGGACCAAAAGGTCTTGGATAAAGCTATCTGCAGAAGCATGAACGATTCGTTGATCGACCGGTTCCAAGTACGCTTGGGCCTGAATGGTAAACGGGCAAGGGATCATGGCTAAGGCCACAAGGGCGGCAACCCCAGCAAGGATCAAGGCGCTTTTGGGGATGGATCGGGATTGTTTCGCAGAAGCGGATTTCGCATGGGCCTTGCCCCGAATCTCCGAGGGTAGAAAAAGCCATCGGTTTTGGCTTTGCCATGTTTGGTTGAATATTGGAAAAAGATTCGAGGCTTTTTGAACACGATCGATGATCGCCTGAGGATCAGACCATTCGATGAATAAACTGTATGCCCTAGGATTGCCACTTGTTTCCCAAGGCATAAACAGGCTGTATCGATGTGCCTGGGACTCCGATGAGACCTCGTCGGAAAGCTTGGGTTGGTTCTCTGAAAGCAACTCGAAGACCTTCTTTTCCAGGCTTTGTACCAGAGCCGAATTTGGATCGATCGATGCGCTTCCGCTGCAAGCGACCATCGTCGAGTGCTGGGTGTTGGATGCAAAAAGCGAGACGCGATCCGCATCGAGTGACTCGCGGAGGGCTTCGACTAGCCCCCTATGAAGTTGCACGTGGCTCTGTGCACTGGCCAGCTCCTGGCAGCGCACAGAGGCTCTTTTCCACAGGCCCACCGCACGAGCGTTTTCAACGTACACCTCGCGAAGCTCCGAAATTTCCGCGAATGCATCAAGCAGATTCTTTGCAACCAAGAGATCTTGCCGACTGGACTGTTGGTCAAAACGAGCCATCAAAGCCAAGGGCATCGACGGATTGTTTTTAGGAAATCTGGTGACCA
>Ga0315904_10000287_pt1 | contig 82077 bp, 65 predicted proteins | sample LakEriMetagenome_6_FD_203529 | JGI IMG/M metagenome (GOLD analysis project Ga0315904, IMG submission 203529) | Freshwater fungal communities from buoy surface, Lake Erie, Ohio, United States - Buoy 12 MA120 | ecosystem: Environmental > Aquatic > Freshwater > Lake | place: USA: Lake Erie, Ohio...
CACTCGCTGTATCGGCTCATAAGGTAGGTGGGCCAATTGGGGTTGGGGCCATGGTCGTGTCCCGACAGACCAAACTGGTCTCACTAATTCACGGCGGTGGCCAAGAGCGTGGCCTTCGTTCTGGAACAATGAACGCCCCGGCTGCGAAAGCTTTTGCCCACGCTGCAGAAATTGCTGTTCGGGAATTACCGGACGAGGCTAAACGACTTGCCGAATTGCGTGACTATCTAGTTCAAGGCGTTCACAGGGTAACCGCTGTTGCTCGATTCACTGGAAATATTGAAAATCGACTACCGAATAACGCACACTTCATATTTGAAGGTTGCTCGGGAGATTCACTCTTGTTTCTATTGGATCAGCAAGGTATTTCAGTTTCCACAGGTTCAGCTTGCCAAGCCGGAGTAAATGGTCCAAGTCACGTATTGATTGCGATGGGTAGATCGCAAGCAGATGCAAACGGTTGCATTCGCGTCACACTTGGAAATAAGACAACCAGAGAAGACATCGATGGCTTCCTTGCTGCACTGCCAGCGGCCGTTAATGCTGCCTTGAAAGCTGGTGTTCAAAAGTGAAAGTACTAGCGGCCATGAGTGGTGGGGTGGACAGTGCAGTGGCTGCCGCCAGAGCTGTCGAAGCAGGTCACGAAGTTGTTGGAGTTCACCTCGCGTTATCTAGAATGCCTGGAACTCTACGCACCGGTTCGAGAGGCTGCTGCACTATTGAAGACAGCATGGACGCCCAGCGAGCAGCGAATGTCTTAGGAATACCTTTTTATGTCTGGGATTTTAGTGAAAAGTTCAAACTAGAAGTAGTTGATGATTTCATAGCCGAATACGAATCGGGTCGGACACCAAATCCATGTATGCGCTGCAATGAAAGAATCAAGTTCGCTGCGCTACTGGAAAAAGGTTTAGCTTTAGGTTTTGAGGCTATCTGCACCGGCCACTATGCCAGCATCCTAAAAGATGGCGAAGGCAACCTAGAATTGCACCGCTCTGAAGCGCTCGCTAAAGATCAAAGCTACGTACTCGGCGTACTAACCGCGGAACAACTAAAGCACTCGATGTTTCCGCTGGGGCATACCGCCAGTAAGGATCTAATTCGGCAAGAGGCTGCCGAAAGAGGGCTTTCGGTTGCTGCCAAGCCCGATTCTTACGACATCTGTTTTATTCCTGAAGGCGATACCCAAGATTGGTTGGCTGATCGACTTGGTAGCACTGCTGGTGAAATCGTCGACATGGAAGGCAACGTTCTAGGGCAGCACCAGGGAGCACATGGGTTTACCGTCGGTCAACGAAAGGGTCTCCAACTTGGTAGGCCAGCTTCTGATGGTAAGCCTCGCTATGTGTTAGCTGTGGATGTGAAGACCAACAAGGTCGTCGTTGGCCCAGCAGCAGCTCTAGCGGTGAAAGAGTTATCGGGTAAAAACTACAGTTGGTGCGGTAAAGCCAAAGCTGATGCTGAGGAGTTCTTCGCAGCAGATGTGCAGGTTCGGGCCCACGGCGAGCAGGTGCCATGTCAGGTTTCGGTTACTGACCAGCAAATGATTATCAAATTAGATGAACCTATTCTTGGGGTAGCGCCAGGTCAAACTGCTGTTATTTATCTTGGCACTCGAGTACTTGCCCAGGTCACAATTGATGCCACCGTATCTGCAGTGGCTGAGTTCTCAACAAGCTCGGCGAGCATTGACTAATCTGTCCACCCTGTTAATAGGCTTATAGCGTGCCAAGTCCAGCTGAACGAATTGCTTACCTAGTCGATGAAATCAATCGGCATCGCCGCGCCTATTATCAAGAAAATACCCTGCTGATTAGCGATGCAGAATACGACAAATTGATGAAGGAGCTGGAGCTACTTGAGGCTAAGCATCCAGAACTGATTACCGGTGATTCACCAACTCAAAGTGTCGGAGGTTCAGCAAATGAAACTTTTGCCCCGGTTGAGCACCTGGAGCGGATGTGGAGCTTAGATAACGCTTTTGATGATGAAGAGCTAACCGCCTGGGCGAATCGGGTTGGCGCCGCCAGGTTTCTCTGCGAACTGAAGATCGATGGATTAGCTATCAACTTGCGTTATCAAAACGGTGTTCTGGTTTCAGCGGCAACTAGGGGCGATGGTGCTGTTGGTGAAGATGTCACAAATAACGTCAGAACTATAAAACAAATTCCGCAGAAACTAAAAGGTAAAGACATTCCTGCGGTGGTTGAAATTCGCGGTGAGATATTTTTTGCAGTTGCTGATTTTGACCAGCTCAATGCTGGCCTGGTGGCCTCCGGCAAGGCACCATTTGCTAATCCGCGTAACTCTGCGAGCGGTTCGCTGCGCCAGAAGGATCCAGCAGTTACTGCTTCTAGGCCGCTGCAAATGCTGGTGCATGGAATTGGTGCTTGGCCAGATGCACCGTTTAAATACCAGAGTGAACTCTATGAACTGCTAAAGGGTTGGGGGCTGCCAACCTCGAGCCGCTATAAGGTGCTCGAAGGAATTGATGAGGTTGCCAGCTACATCGCAAATTTCAAAGAGCACCGTCATGATCTCGAGCATGAGATTGACGGGGTAGTTATCAAAGTCGATTCACTTGCTGAACAGCGTACGTTGGGCTTTACTGCTAGGGCACCGCGTTGGGCAATTGCCTATAAGTATCCGCCCGAGCAGGTGAATACCAAACTTCTAGATATTCGAGTTTCCATCGGAAGGACAGGTAGGGCAACTCCATATGCGGTAGTTGAACCGGTCAAGGTTGCTGGCTCAACAATTGAGTTTGCCACCCTGCATAACCAGGACGTAGTCAAAGCTAAAGGTGTGCTGATTGGTGACACGGTGGTTATTCGCAAGGCAGGAGATGTTATCCCAGAGATTCTAGGGCCCGTTGTTGATCTTCGTGATGGTAGTGAAAAGGCATTCGTCATGCCAAAAAACTGTCCAGACTGCGGTGCTAAGTTAGCTCCCGCCGCCGAAGGTGATGTTGATCTTCGCTGTTCAAATAATGAGAACTGTCCCGCTCAGTTGCGTGAACGCGTTGCCTATATCGGTTCACGTTCGGTTCTGGATATTGAAGCTTTAGGTTATGTTGCAGCGGTTGCCCTGACTCAACCGGTTGAGCCTAAACAGGCGCCACTTCGTTCCGAGGCGGACTTATTTACATTGACCATGGATCAGCTACTTCCAATAAAAACCTATGTTCTTGATCCAGATACCGGTATTCCCAAATTAGATGATGATGGTAAACCAAAGATTGTTGCCTTCTTCAGTAAGCAGGATAAGCAAAATGGCTTAGTGCCAGCAGAGGTAGCGATCAAGTTACTAAAGAATATTGAAGAGGCTAAGACAAGACCGCTCTGGAGAATACTGGTTGCTCTATCAATTAGACACGTTGGCCCAGTTGCCGCTAGGTCACTGGCAAATCACTTCGGTTCGATTGATCGAATCTTTGCCGCCTCTGAGGATGAATTATCTGAAGTTGATGGAGTCGGACCAATTTTGGCTAAGTCGCTAAAGGATTGGATTCAAATTGATTGGCACAAGAATCTAATTGAGTCTTGGCGTAAGGCAGGGGTCTTGCTCGAGATCCCTGATCACCAAGGGCCTGGTTCAAATAATTCAACTGGTGGAATATTCGCAGGCCTTAGCATCGTGGTTACTGGAACTTTGCAGAACTACACCAGGGAGCAAATCGAGGAATTGATTATTACTAATGGAGCTAAGGCCGCTTCCAGTGTTTCAAAGAACACCGCATTTGTAATAGCGGGGGCTAATGCAGGTTCCAAATTGGCCAAAGCCGAATCACTCGGAGTGCCAGTTATATCAGAAGATGATTTCGCTAAGAAATTAGCAAACTAGTTGTTGTTATTTACATCTGCTTCGTCAGCAGAAACCATGCTTTCGGTTGACATCAACTTGCCCATTGAATCTAGGAAGTCAACGACTTCTTCTCTCTCTTCAGAAAGTTCATTCAATCTTTCGCGGGCATCCTTGATGGCGTTTTCTGCATAGCCTTGAGCTTTTCTAGCTAGCAATTCAGCGCGGCGACGGGAGGTGTTGATCAACTCAGTTGCTCTGCGCTGCGAGTCTTCAAGAATCTGATCTCTGTTGTTTCTAGCATCACGGGAAACGCGCTCTGCTTCCGCCAAAATCTCTGCAGCACGCGCAGAAGAGTCAGCCAGTGTTCTGTTTGCCTCTTCGGTGACCGCCTGGGCTTGAGCAACAGCCGCCTGGTAAATTCTCAAGGCTTCCTGCTCTGCCTCATCGCGCTTGGCTTTTAACTCGGCTTCGAGGTCAACTCTTGCTTGGGCGGTACGCTGGCTTAGTTCGTTAGCTAGTGCCCTTGCCTCTTCGGTTTCACGGTGCACCTGAGCACGCAATTCAGCGGCATATCTCTCACCATCGGATTTGATAGCTCCAGCTTCTCGCTGCGCGGTTTGAATTTTCTCGGTAGCCTCGGCCTGAGCTGCGGCTGCGACGTTTAGCATCTCGGCTTGGCGGCGATCAGATTCAAGCCTTGCCTCCTCCATGCGGATTTCGGCTTCTTGAACAACTCGATCTGCCTTGTCCTTGGCATTTCGCTTTTGTAGATCGACCTCGCCCTTAGCCTCTTCACGAATTCGTAGGGCATCCTGGCCGGCATCGGCAATCATTTTCTTAGCTTGCTCTTCGGCAAGTCTTAGGGTTTGTTCAAACTGAGCACCAAGGGCAGCGTAGCCGTTCGGCCCGCCTTTTTTGACTTGTTCCTTTAGATTTTCAACTTCAGCTTTGAGAATTGAGATTTCCTGGGCAGCGCTTTCGTTATAACTGGTGAGATGATCAATTTCTAGACGCATTTCATCAATGGTCTTATCAACCTGGTCACGGTCATAGCCGCGCATAACAATGTCAAAGTTCTCTTCGTCTGCCATCTTGGTTTCTCCTGGAATAACGTATTGCCTAGCGCTTTTGGGCAACTATGTAAGTTTAGTCCAGTAAAAGGTTTGCTGTCAGCCCCGATATACTTGATTTATCTAGTCCAAAGGAAAGCAATGTCCGAGATTACCCCTGATTTGGTGCGTCATCTGGCTAATCTAGCCCGAATTGACCTCACCGAGGCTGAGCTGATTCGCTTCACCGAACAATTGAGCGTGATAGTCGATTCGGTCGCCAAGATTTCCAACATTGTCGATGAGAACACTCCGGCAACCAGCCACCCAATTCCGCTAAGTAACGTTTTCCGCGAGGACGAAATACGCCCATCGCTGAGCCAGGCCGATGCCTTATCTGGCGCGCCAGACAGCGCTCAGGGGAGATTCCGTGTGGCAGCTATTTTGGATGAGGAGTAGGGATGTCTGAACTGATCAAAAAATCAGCCAGCGAACTGATTTCACTGCTTCAATCTGGTGAAATCTCCTCGGTGGAACTAACCCAAGCTCACCTAGACCAAATTTCCAAAGTTGACACAGCGATTCATTCATTTCTATTTGTCAACGCAGCGAGCGCACTTGCCACCGCCAAAGATGTTGATGCTAGACGCAAAGCTGGAGAAAAATTACCTGAACTTGCTGGATTACCAATTGCTGTCAAAGATAACCTGACCACTACCGATGCTCCAACTACCGCAGGGTCTAAGATTCTGGAGGGCTGGGTACCGCCATATGATGCGACAGTCGTAACCAAGCTGCGGAACCAATTGATGCCGATTCTGGGTAAGACAAACCTCGATGAATTTGCCATGGGTTCATCAACGGAGTTCTCCGCCTACGGGCCATCAAAAAACCCATGGGATCTAACTAGAACTCCTGGTGGTTCTGGTGGTGGTTCATCTTCAGTGATTTCATCGTTCCAAGCACCTTTGGCCATTGGTTCAGATACCGGTGGCTCAATTAGATTCCCAGCAGCGGTAACCGGAACAGTTGGTATCAAACCTACCTATGGTGCAATCTCTCGCTACGGGCTAATCGCCCTTGCCTCATCATTGGATCAAATCGGTCCAGTGGCAAGAAATGTTCTGGATGCTGCCTACCTGCAGGATGTTATTGCTGGACATGATCCTTTTGATAGCACCTCACTTTTAGATTCGCTAGGTTCAATGGTTCAGGCAGCAAAGAACGGAACTCTCAAGGGTAAACGTTTTGGTCTCATCAAACAACTATCCGGTGAAGGTTTCCAGCAGGGAGTTAGAAACCGCTTTGCTGAGGCAATCAAACTAATCACTGAGGCTGGCGGAGAAATAGTTGAGGTTGACTGCCCAAGTTTTGAATATGCAATTGATGCTTATTACCTGATCCTTCCAGCAGAAGCTTCCAGCAATCTTGCTAAATTTGACTCGGTTCGATTTGGCATGAGAGTAACGCCGGAGGGCAACCCAACTATTGAGAAGGTCATGTCGGCCACCCGTGAGGCAGGCTTTGGGCCTGAGGTGAAGCGCAGAATCATCCTCGGCACATACGCCCTTTCTGCCGGCTCTTTTGATAAGTTCTACGGCGCTGCTCAAAAGGTTAGAACTCTAATTCAACGCGATTTCGCTAATGCATTTAGTAAAGCGGATGTATTGATTTCACCAACTGCACCAACTACAGCATTCAAATTCGGGGAGAAAGTAGCCGACCCACTAGCGATGTATCTAAATGACATTGCAACCATCCCGGCTAACTTGGCAGGGCTTCCCGGCATTTCGGTGCCAATTGGTCTTGCCGATGAAGACCAGCTACCGGTCGGTATTCAGATGCTCGCTCCAAGTTACAAAGATGCACTTTTGTATGAGGCGGGAGCTGCACTCGAGAGCATCCTGGAAGGTGTCTGGGGTAAGCGAATGATTGATTTTGCACCAAGCTTGGAGGTCAACTAATGGCTAAGGCAAACTTGATGGATTACGAGAAGGCGATTGAGCTTTTTGAAGTTGTGATCGGTTTAGAAGTTCACGTTGAACTAAATACCAACACCAAGATGTTCTGCGGTTGCCGCAATGAGTTCGGTGAGGAACCGAACACCAATGTGTGTCCGGTTTGTATTGGCTTGCCGGGATCTCTTCCCGCTGTAAATAAAAAGGCTGTCGAGTCATCAATCTCGATTGGGCTTGCCCTCGGCTGCCAGATTGCCCCAACTGGAAGATTTGCCAGAAAGAACTACTTCTACCCAGATTTAGCTAAGAACTTCCAAACCTCGCAGTATGACGAACCGATCGCTTTTGCCGGCTCGCTTGATGTTGAGGTGCCAAGTGGCAAGGTCTTTACCGTGCAGATTGAACGAGCACACATGGAAGAGGACGCTGGCAAGCTAACTCACATCGGTGGTGCCACCGGGCGAATCCAGGGAGCAGAATATTCACTCGTAGATTACAACCGAGCCGGAGTGCCGCTGGTTGAAATCGTAACCAAGCCGGTTTTTGGTGCAGGTGCAGAAGCTCCCGAGCTTGCTGCTGCCTACGTCAGATCGATTAGAGAGATTGTTAAAGCACTGGGTGTTTCTGACGCTCGCATGGAACGCGGTAACGTTCGCTGTGATGCTAACGTTTCGCTTCGCCCCAAGGGACAAGACAAACTTGGTACCAGAACCGAAACCAAGAACGTCAACAGCCTTCGAAGCATTGAACGAGCCGTTCGTTACGAAATTCAACGCCAGGCTCAGATCCTTGCTGATGGTGGTTCTATCACTCAGGAAACCAGGCACTGGCATGAGGACAAAGGATCAACTAGTGCCGGCCGACCTAAATCTGATGCAGATGACTATCGTTACTTTCCAGAGCCTGATCTAGTTCCAGTTCAACCATCGACTGAACTAATTGAGAAATTACGCCAAGAGCTTCCGGAGAATCCTGCTGATCGACGCAAACGACTAGCTGCGGAGTGGGGATTTGCTGAGATGGAATTTAGAGATGCAGTAAATGCAGGTTTGCTTGATTTCATCGAGGAAGCTGTTGCAGCCGGAGCCAAGGCTCAGGCGGCTAGAAAATGGTATTCCGGTGAGATAGCCAGAATTGCCAATAGTGAAGATAAAGATGTCTCCGAGTTAGCAATTACCCCGGTACAGGTTGCCGAACTTGCCAATCTAGTTGACTCTGGAAAAATCAACGACCGAATCGCTAGAACAGTTCTTGCCGAAGTGTTAGCCGGTAAGGGAAGCCCAGAAGAGATTGTCAAAGCACAAGGACTTGAAGTGGTCTCCGACGATGGTGCGCTAATTGCGGCAATTGATGAGGCACTAGCCAAACAACCCGATGTCTTGGAAAAGATTCGTGAGGGTAAGCTTCAAGCCGCTGGTGCAGTAATCGGCGCAGTGATGCAGGCGATGAAAGGCCAAGCTGATGCTGCACGAGTTCGTGAACTGGTATTAGAAAGAGCTAATCAGAACTAACCGTGCAGCGGCCTAAGTTCGACCTGGCGATTACAAGCTTTAGATCCTAATTTAGCCAAGACGATAGCTTGCTCTTTATCTGCTGCCTTGATTATCCAGAAACCGGAAACATAGAGTTCCTCATCGTATAACGGGCCATCGACTAATTCATTTTTGTCAGAGCGGTTATCAATCTTTACCGATTCGGATGGTGAAGAAATTCCATTGGCATATACCCAGTGACCGTTATTTTGCAGCATCTCGTTGAAGGCGTCTATTTCAGCCATTTCATTACCGGAAGCGGTTCCGGTTTCAGTGTCTAAGACGTTTATCAGAAACTGCTTCACGTTTCTCCAAGGGTTTTATGGGGTGAGTAACGGGACTTGAACCCGCGACATCCTGGACCACAACCAGGCGCTCTACCAGCTGAGCTATACCCACCATGGCTTCAAATGAAGCACAGCTAAGAGTTTATCAGTCTTCAGCCGCAGGGCTAGAGCCTTCGGTTACTACAGCCGGTGCTTGAAACTCTGCCACGAACACGCTCTGGCGATAGTGTCGCAACTCGTCAATAGATTCCAGAATGTCGGCTAAGGCACGATGGCCGCCAACTTTCTTGGGAGCCTGAAAATAAGCCTTGGGGAACCATCTTTTAGCTAGCTCTTTGATGGTCGAAACGTCGATGTTTCGGTAATGCAGGTGGCCATCGAGATCAGGCATGTATCTTGAAATGAACATTCGATCGGTACCGATGGTGTTGCCAGCTAGTGGGGAAAGCTTTGCAGTTGGGACATATTTCTTGATGTAATCCAAGGCCTGAGCTTCAGCGTCTTTGAGTTCCAAACCATTATCAAACTCGTTGATTAGGCCAGAGGTGGTGTGCATGTTGCGAACGTAATCATCCATACCAGCTAATGATTCTGGTCTCGGTTTAATTACTAGGTCTAAACCTTTATCGACAACATTCAGTTGGATATCGGTAATCACAACAGCTATTTCAACCAGGCAGTCTTTTTCTGGATCTAATCCAGTCATTTCACAATCGATCCAGACTAGATACTCGGGGATATTCATCATTTACTCAACTTAGCTCTGCCTACTGACAGGATAATCCTACGCTTTAGGCAGTGGCTTTCTTGAGAGCTCGGCGCTCTTTTCTACCTTCGGTTAGTCGATATAGCACCGGAACAATCACCAAAGTTAGAAGTGTCGATGAGAACAAGCCACCGACCACGACAATACCCAGTGGTTGTGATATAAATCCTCCGGAACCAGTAAAGCCGAGTACCAGTGGCATAAGCGCACCGATGGTTGCAAGTGCGGTCATCAGAATCGGTCGTAGACGCTGTCTTGCTCCATCCATGATCGCTTCCTCAAGCGGGACACCTTGAACTCGATACTGATTGATTAGGTCAATAAGCACAATGGCGTTGGTGACCACGATTCCAACCAAAAGCAGCATTCCAATTAGAGCGGGTAATCCTAGAGCTGTGTTGGTTATCAGCAATGCGACGAAAGCTCCGGTCGCGGCAAATGGAATCGAAATCAATAGCACCAGCGGTTGCATTAGCGATCTGAAGGTTGCCACCATGATCAGATAAACGATACAGATGGCCGCCAGTAAGGCTAGGAATAACTGGTTGAAGGATTCTGCTTGGTCAGCTGATACACCGCCGAGTGGAAGCAAAGTGGTGCCAAGCGGCATCTTGTCTTTCAAGTTGTCCAATTCTTTAGAAACATCCATCGTGATTGTCGTAAGGCTGGCATCTGCCTTCGGGGTAAGCGAAACTGTCGCTGCCCGATCACCATCCTGTGTAGTTACCTTGGTTGGCACCAGAGCAATCTCAACATCGGCAAGTGAGGTTAACGGTCTGATTCCAGCCATGGTTGGAATCCTGATCGCCTTTACCTCATCGATAGTTTCTGGGACGTTATCGGATTTTACGTAAATAGCGGTTGACTTATTGTCAATATTGATCGAACCGATTGACTGCGGGGTCATCGCACTTGAAACGATGCCAGCAATGGCAATTTCACTCAATCCAACTTGGCTTGCTGCGCTGCGGTCAACCGTGATTTTTAGGGTTCGCTGCTTTTCACTGAGAGTGCTGGTGATTTCCGCTTCAACATTGGCGATCTTGCCATCAAGGGCATCGACAACCTTCTTTATGCCTTCGCGCAGCTGACTGTCTGTTTTTGCAGTTACGGTGACATCGATAGTTCCAGATGAACCGAATGACTGGCCGCTTTCAAACTTTGCCTTGTATTGCTCAGGTAACTCGGCGAACTTCTTAGTCATCTTTTCTTGGAAAAGCTCACCGTTTACGCCATCTTTAGTGGTGACCTGGAACTGGATGCCACCGGCGGTTTGGCCAAAGGCAACTCTAGAGTCGTTAGAGCCAATGGTGGTGGTGATGGCTAAGGTATCTCCTGAATCAAGTAGTTGCTGCTCAACTTTTTTAGCAGCAACAGACTTATCTTCAAGTGAGCTGCCTAGCGGGACACTTAGCGCAACAGCGAAACTGTTTGATCCAGAGTTACCAATAAAGTTTGTTTTCAGAAACGGGGTTAGGCCGAATGTGAATATCAAAACCACGAAAGCTGAAACAAGTGTCAATACTGGGCGCTTTTGAGTTAGACGAAGAACTGGTAGGTAGCCGCGCTGCAAAAGCGACTTGCGTTCCTTCTCGTTCTCCTCCAGGCGAATCTTTTCAGCCTGCTTCTTGATTTGCGCTGGAGTGAGTTTAGCCAGCGCATACTTGTTCTTTAGGAACCAGTAGGCGATTACCGGAACAATAGTTAGGGAAACAAGTAGTGATGCGATCAGTGCCAAGGCAAAAGTTAGCGCAAAGGGTCTAAATAGCTGCCCAACTAGACCGCCAACACCGGCAATCGGTAAGAAAACAGCGACTGTGGTGAGCGTGGCTGCCGTAATTGCACCGGCTACCTCACGAACAGCATTGAGGATTGCTTCAAGTTTCTCTTCGCCATAGGACAGGTGTCGGTTGATGTTTTCAATTACCACAATTGAGTCATCCACTACACGACCGATAGCAATAGTTAGAGCGCTCAGGGTAAATAGGTTGAGCGAGTAACCAAAACCGGACAAACCAATAAAAGCAACCAGTAGCGAGGTAGGGATAGATATGGCAGTAACCAAGGTGGAGCGCCATGAGGTTAGGAAAATCAGAATGATGATAATTGCGAAGGTAAGTCCTAAGCCACCTTCTTTGACTAAATCGGCAATTGATTTTTCAATAAATGGAGCCTGGTTGAAGGTCTCCTTGACCTCTACGTCGCCACCTAGTTTCTCAGCCAGATCATCTTGCAATGGCTTTATTGCCTGCGAGATTGAAACGGTATTTCCCTCTTGAGTTTTAGTGATAGCAATTGCCAAAGCTGGTTTGCCATCCACCCTAGAGATACTGGTGATTGGGGCCGGGTCATAACTAATTTCCGCGACATCACCGAGGGTTAGTGTTCCATTGAGTGGCAGAGTTTCTAAAGCGGCAATTGATTCAACCGGGCTTCCAACTTCAACGGAAATCTGGCCTTCGCTATCCTCCAACGTTCCTGCCGGAACAACAAAGCCATTAGTTTTGAGCGCTGTTTGAATTGACTGGCTGTTTAGCCCTGATCCTGCCATCAGCATCTGGTTTAGTTCAAGGTTGATGCGGTAATCCCTGATTCCCCCAATCTGAACATCTTTTACACCCGGCACCTTCTTGAAAAGTGTCGTTGCGAGATCAGGAAGCAACTCGCTGATCTCGCTGTTATCGCCGGAGTTAGCCGAAACGCTCATAATTACTACCGGAATAGTTTCGAGGCCACCGCTAAATATCTTTGGAGTTGCTGCCGCTGGAAGAGTGGCCTTCACTGAGTCAACTGCATTGTTTAGAAGTTCCGTTACCTTCGCACTTGTAGTGCCAAAATCAAAAGTTACCCGCACAGTCGAAAGATTGCTCTGGCTGGTTGAGGAAGTAGTTTCCACTCCCTCCACAGTAGAAATCGCTTGTTCCAAAACTCGGCTGACCTGAGCGTCAACAACTTCCGGTGATGCTCCTGGGTAACTGGTAACCACAGCTGCTTGAGGGAACTCGAGGGAGGGGAATAGCTCTTGCTTTAGCTGGCTCACTGAAATAAGGCCGAATAGAGCAAGGATCACTGTCACAAGGGCAATAACCGAGCGGTTTGCTAAGGATAATTTTGAAAGGCGGAACATTAAATCTCCGATTTATTAGGTATTTTTCTTTGACTAAGACAAGATTAGCGGACCGCAAAGGTAACAATTCACTACATACACCTCCAATTCCCTTAGAACTAGGCGAACGGATACTAAATACTAAGTGCCTGGTTTCTCCAAATGGCGACGTTTTGTTTCCATAAGGCAATAGGCTCGGGACATGAGCCAATTTGACTACTACGGTAAAAAAATTCCAACGAAGCCTTTACCGGATCTTGTAGTCAGAACAACATTTTTCACATCGCTATTTCTAATTCTCGGCTTCATTATTTTTATGCTGCTCACCGGATTCACTAGAGTAATTTCACTTCCCAAAGAGGTAGTCGGCCCACCAGGACCAGTTGCCGTTGCCGTTGGCCCGCAAGGTGGATCGCAAACTCCAGACCCGAGCGATGAAGGAGAAACCGGACCGCAAGGGCTGCTCGGCTCCATTTTAGGTTCCGGGCCACAAGGACCTAAAGGTGAACCGGGAGATATTGGTGCTGTCGGTCCTGCTGGATCGATTGGTTTAACCGGACCCAGAGGACCAATCGGCCCGCAGGGCGCCATCGGTCCAACAGGTTTGACCGGAGCTAATGGTGCAACCGGTCCACAGGGAGAGCAAGGCTTACCCGGTATTCAGGGAATCGCTGGGCTGGCTGGTGTCGATGGCTCAACTGGCCCGATGGGTCCGATTGGCCCGCAGGGTGAAAAAGGTGACACAGGAGCACAAGGAGAGCAAGGCCTTCCAGGAGCGACTGGGGCAAAGGGTGATACCGGTCTAACCGGTGACACTGGTCCAATGGGTCCGATTGGTGAAACCGGAGCAAAGGGTGACAAAGGTGACCAAGGTCCACAAGGTGCAATTGGTGCAACCGGTGAAACTGGTCCGATGGGTCCTGCTGGTGCACAGGGTGAAAAAGGTGACAAGGGAGATACTGGTGCTCAGGGTCCTGCAGGACCGCCGGGACCTCCTGGTATTTCTGGCTCAGCTGTTTACTATTCCTCCTCTTGGACGGGAACTGGCCTTACCTACTCAAGCAATCCAGCTTCCTCTTATTACATAAAGAACGGACCGCTGGTTCACTTCAGGATCTACATCTCTTTAGCATCGGTTACAAATTTTGGAACCGGTGATTACTCGCTAACTTTGCCATTCAAAGCAGCTGGTGACTATGTATTTAGGGATGCTGCCATTCATGCTGTTGGTTCACACGAACACTACGCAATTTCAGCTGATGTTAGTCCGAACTCAACTCAGTTGATGCTTTTTTATCCATCCGGAACAAGAGATCTTGAAATGGATCACAACTCGCCACACAACCTAAGTACCCAGGATTACTTCTACATCTCTGGAACCTACGAAACAAACGAATAGAAAGAGTAAAAATGATTAACCTACACATTGCCCCTCAAGAGGATCACTCAAAGATAAGTCACAGATTGGTAGTTGGTGGGATTGGTTTATTCATCTCCTTCCTGATTGCAACCCTTGTCCTAACCTTCCCAAGGTTTTTCCTATTCAACCCAATGGCTGAAGGGGACCCAGTTCGAGCAATAGAGCTGACCATCTCTTCTATTGGTTGGATTTTGCTTCTAGTCGGGCCAGCAGTTATCTTGATGAGATACGCCTCAGGCCACTCGAATCTAGTTAGGTTCCTCCCAATCGTTGCAGTCGTCTGGCCAATCTCACTGATTGCTAGCCACATCACCTTGTTTCTTCAAAAAGGAACCTGGTACACCGGCTACTTGATCCAATATCCGATCTTTGTCTTGACCGACATCCTGCTACCTGTTTTCTTGATCTACATGTGGGATGTTCTAAGACCAAGAAACCCTAATGTTGGCCCTAGAGGAGCAACCGGCGCTAAAGGCGAAACAGGTTCAACCGGTGCCACCGGTGCCACCGGTTCTGCTGGCCCTCGCGGAGTTAAAGGTGAAACTGGAGCCAAAGGCTCTAGCGGTAAGAAGTAATTACTTTCGAGCGATCTAAGCCCAGAGCCGCTCAGCGAGGCGTAACAGATAACCTGTTATCTTTTTAGTTGACTTGCCTAGTAAGGTCAGAACAGAGCCCCAATTTCAGGTGAGTTTGGAAAGAGTTTCGGTGAAGAAATTTATTAGCGGTTTATTGCTTTTATCGGTCACAGCTGCGGGACTCCTCGCAGCCCCAAACATGGCCAACTCCTCAGACGGTTCTTTGGCTTCAGATATAAAAGTAGTTTCGGGCAGCTTCAATACATGTGTAATTACAGCTTCCGCAGAACTTCGCTGTTGGGGATCAAATAAGTCACGACAGAACAATGTGCCTAAAGATTTAGGTCATGTAATCGACGCTACTGCAGGATTTTCGCACACTTGCGCCGCTACCGCATCAGGTCAAGCTCGTTGTTGGGGATTAAATGAAGGTGGCGAAACTGATGTTCCGAAGGATCTATCGAATGTTAGACAAATTTCTGCAGGAGTCATGCATACCTGTGCGGTGAATGACATTGGGGTGGTTCGTTGTTGGGGCGATGACCCTCTAAACAGACTTACTCGGGTACCAGAAAATCTAGGGGGCATAGTGCAGATTGCAGCTGGCAGCTATCACACCTGCGCCGTAAATCAATCCGGTTCGGTATTTTGTTGGGGGACAAATTGGTACGGACAAAACAACGTGCCAGCTGACTTAGCTCCGGTTAGGCAGATCACCGCAGGTTATGCGCACACTTGTGCTCTAACTATGGCTGGACAGGTTATTTGCTGGGGCGATAATCAGGGAGGGGAGACTGATGTTCCAGAAGATTTAGATGTGGCAACTCAAATTTCAGCTGGTGCCGGACACACATGCGCAGTTAGTGAACTAGGATTTGTGCGTTGCTGGGGCGATGATCCGCTGAATAGGTTGAATAAGGTCCCAGGTAACTTGGGTCGAGTAAATCAAATTTCCGCCGGCAGCTACCACACTTGCGCTTCGACTGAAACGTCCGAAATTAGATGCTGGGGAACTAACTGGTACGGACAAAATAATGTTCCTAGCGATTTGGCAAACGGATTATCAGATCGTCCAAACGCAACTAACCCATGTGTGCTTGGCGAGCAGACACTTGATTTATCAAGCTCCTTCTTAACTGACGCTACTAGCCCATTACTTATCGGTTCACCAGTCATCGGCCAATCCTTGAAGGCTACCAATGGAACTTGGCCGTTGGGTACAAAGCTTTGCTCATTCTGGATTGTTGGCGATAGAGCTGTGGTGGCTAGCAAATCTGCGAGTTATCGAATCCAGTCAGCAGATTTTGGCAATGTTATTCGATACGCAGTTGTTGGAACACTAAATGGGGTCCCAACTCTAAAAATCAGTAATTCCGTTACTGTGACGGCATCGCTATTTACCAAGCCGGAGACGCCAGTGCTGAAAACTCCAGTCCAGGTCGGTAGCAGAATTTCGATTAACAAACCAAATTGGGAATTTGGAACTTCCTACACTTTCCAGTGGATTAAGGATGGGCAGGAAATACCTGGTGCAGGTCTTTCTACATACACACCTAAGCCCGATGAAATAGGCACAAGCCTTGCTATTCGAATCTGTGGTGCTAAGCAGTACCTCTCTCCTCTGTGCTTGACGAGCACAAGCCAAATCGTTCAAGCAGGTGTGATCAACAAGGTTGGCTCTGTACTTTTTGTCGGAAAGATAGCGAATGTTGGCTCAACCCTCTCTGGTGCAACCACAGCGTGGATGCCAGGAGTAACCCTGAATTCTAATTGGCTGCTAGATGGAGAAGTCATTCCAGGTGCAACTAGAAATCAGATTGTTGTGCAACCTAACTTTAAAGGCAAAGTGTTGAGCTACCAGGTAACAGCTTCCATGGCGGGTTATCAAACAGTAACAAAGTCATCCCTTGGGAAGAAAGTGCCGTAATCTGAAGATCAAAGGGCTGGAACTTATTGGTAGAGAAACCCGATTAGTGCAATCATTCCTGCCGAACATAACGCGAAAGCGCTTAGTCCTATGAGTATCAACAAGCAACTTTTCTTTTAAAGTTTCCATCCCAGCCAACCACGGACATTTCTTGCAGGATCGTTCGGATCTGGAATTGGAGCCTCCCCAGCTGGGCTTACATCGATGTCCAAAATTTGCCTCCCCTTCGCCTAAGCAAACTCAGTCTAGGCCAGGCTGCAGTTGTTGGCGTTGTGACGAAATCCTTCCAAGTCGAGGCTTTCAACTTGAGTCCAATGGCCATGCATTAGATGGCTAATACTTCTACTTGATAGAATTACACAGTCAACGGTGGTGCCGTTTCACGAATGTGCATTCGGGTACCAGTGGCTTACCAGCCCTCGTAGCTCAGTGGATAGAGCAAGAGCCTTCTAATCTCTTGGTCGTAGGTTCGATTCCTACCGAGGGCGCTTAGTGAATCATGTATTTTCCAAGATCCTTGAGAATACACGAGCCTAAACTACCGCTACCAGGTTTCTTTTATGCCTTAGATTAGTGCCGTAACGTTCGAGAGGCCATATTGAGAAATTCAGTTTTTCCTAGTAACCCGAGAGATTACGATGGCTACCGCTTCGTCAGGGTAATGGCTTTTCTGTTTTTGTTGGTTGTGATTGTCCGCAGCGGCATCCACCTATTTGCGCCTGACGGAGGTGCTAACAGCATCGCTGGAGTAGAGATTTCTGGCCCTGACGGAAACAACGTCGTGGCGTTATTTCATCAGTGGGGAGCAATTCAATTGCTTCTTGCAGCTTTGCTGCTCGTAATATTTTTTGTCTATAAGGGACTCACGCCACTCGTGATTTTATCTCTGAGCCTAGATGCCCCTCTTCGGGCTTTAGCAGGTTTCATGGGAGAATTGGAAAGCTCGCATGTCCCTCCTGGTGCGGCGTTGAACTGGCCGGTTTTTTACGCTCTTATCGTGTTATTCATAATTTCACTTCTAAAAAAGCGCACTAAAGCCTAGAACAATCCCTCAGCTAAGAGTCAAAGCTGGTTGAAGCTAGGCTAAAAGTGCCCTAAGGGCCCTGTCTGGCAACTTAACCGGTAAATCAAAGCCGACTGAATAGACTTAGACCAAACAGTTTCCATTATGAAGTCTGGGGACTTCAACTTATTAGGGTTTTTATGACTTTTACATCCAAGTCCGCCGACATTACGGCCATGGTGCCAAGTAGTTGGAAAGAGATTAGTGGCGAAGGCATCCACGTATTCAACCCGGCAATCATCTCTGATGGGCGAAACGGTTTCATCATGGCCTACAGGTTCGTCGCAAATTCTGATTTGATCCGAAGAATTGCTATTTGCCGTCTAGATTCCGAAATGAACGTAATTTCCGGTAGTGCTGTTGAGTTTTCTAGCCTGATTGAATTCGTCGATCCCAACGTTGATGAGCATGCCAGACAGTGGTTTGCTGATCCAAGACTGTTTCACCTTCAAGGTAAAACCTGGATGGTCTGGAACGACGGTAATCGCGCCGAGGGAAATCACCAGTTTATGGTTGAGATTGATCACCAAACTGAAATAAGGCCAGCTAATCCAGCACGAGAGATAGCCATAAATGACGGGCGTCGCAAGAATGAAAAGAACTGGTCATTTTTCGAGGCAGATGGGAAAGTCTGGGTTGTTTACTCCATAACACCTCACCGAATTCTAAGCGTTGATATGAGTTCCAGCAAAAAAGTTATTTGCCAGGTTGAGGTAACCGTTGAATGGAACGCTCGGTATTCCAAGTATTTCGGTGCGCTTCGTGGCGGTGCTCAACCGGTTCAAGTCGGCGATAAGTTCATCAATCTGGTGCACTCTAGTTTCAACATGCCTGAAGGCAGAGAGTATGTTGCGGCTGTCTATGAGTTCTCCGCTAAATTCCCTTTTGCTCCAGTAAGAGAACTGCCGGTACCAGTTGATTTAGGAACACCAAAGGCTAATGAGAGTGGCCCAGCCAATGAGAATGCTCTAAACCCGCTTACTTCCCATGTGGTGTATCCAGCTGGGCTAGTTATATCAGATCAAAGAGTTTTTGTCTCCGCAGGCGTAAATGACAGCGATTTTGCCCTTTGTCGTGGGGAACTAGCCGATCTAACAACGGATATGGTTGCGGTTCGAGCCGCCCGAGTAATTCACCTTGACCGCGACGCAAAAAATCTGCTTTCGCCAAAATCGGTAAAGCCAATTTCACCGAAAATTCCTGTGTTCTGGTGGTATGCCAAGGGAAACCTAATAAATTCAAAAATCTCGCATGCCTTGTTTGAGCACGGAAACTTTGGTGATGATGCATCGCCGTTACTGGTATCAAAGCTCAGCGGTATTGAGCCAAGACGTGTGGTGGCTGGGGAGAAGAAGCTTCTTGCCATTGGTTCTATTCTGCATCGAGCAGGCGATGGCGATATTGTCTGGGGTTCTGGTCTAAAATCTGAAACCGCCCTGGATTCGCATCCTGGTGGCAACATTTTAGTTACTGCTGTTCGCGGTCCAAAAACACTCAAGGTACTAGAGCAGGCAGGTTGGGATACATCAAAGATTAAAGCGATGTTTGATCCAGGAGTTTTGCTAAGGCACATCTTTGCTGATCACTTAGCAAATTACGATATCAGCAAGAACAAACGTTTTGGAAAGATAAGGATTATCCCGCATTTCAAGGATGATCTAGTTTTCAAACGCCAGAGACCTGATTTGATTCGACACTTTATTTCAGCTGATAACGACCCGCTGAGAATGCTAGAGCAAATGTTAGGCGCAGAGTTAGTTCTTTCTTCCTCACTGCATGGGCTTATTTTTGCTGAAAGCCTAGGCATTCCAGCCATTTGGGTTGATTCACCTGGCGGCGAAGCTCATTTCAAGTATCTCGATTACTACGAGGGCACGGAGCGATTCGGAGTTCAAGTTGCTGCAAATCTAACCGAGGCTCTAACGGCTCAAGCACCTGCTATCCCTAAATTTGATTTTGAGAAACTCCTGGCAACTTTTCCAGCAAAGGAAATTGCAGAGCTGGCGAATACTCGTTTACCAATGGCAAGCTCGGAGATGGTTGGCGCTAAAGCCCGCAAAGCACACCGAGAGGATTTCGAGCATTCCACTAGTAACTCGGTGGTGGTTAGATCAGAAACACTATGGGTTATGGGCACCAAGGGAAGCATTTCGCTAGCTCCGGTAGATATAGAAGGTGACTACTCAGCGGTAACCCTGACGCTGAAACCAGCCGTGGTGGTCAGCACCAAAGCAGGTTTCACGGTGAAAGTCTCAGTTGAAAATGGTTCCAGCACAATAGTTCATTGGGTGGCTGGTAATCGTGAACCGAAAGAAGTTCAGCTTCCGGTTTCTAGGCAGATGTGGAATGAGGGGATTACGATTACAGTCAAGGCAAACTCAATTGGTATGGGTGCAGGGCGAATATCTCCTAAAAACATCGGCTTATCGATAGGTGTTCTCAGTATCGGTTCAGCGATACCGGGATGAGCAGGTTCTAGTGGTTAGCGTAATTTCAGGTTGCACGCAGGTTAGGTTCCAGTCTCAGAAAAACCACAAAATGTATTGCGACCGTTGGGGCTATGAATACATTTGGGACGAAAAGCCTAGAGAAATTAAGTCTCCTTATGACCACAAGATTCACGCTCTGCTTGATCTTCCAGTAGATGACCGGTGGTGGTTCTGGGTGGATGATGATGCCTTCTTCACACAAATGGATACCCCACTGGAGAGCTTTTTTGAAAATTTCGATAAAAAAGCCCAATTGGTTTTTGCTAAGAGTCCGATCAACCCAAAAGGTGGCTGGACTTATCTTTCTTCAGGAAACTTCTTTTTTAGATCTAGTAAAAAAGTTCACAAATTCCTCGAGAGCGTTTTAGCCAGCGATCTAGTGACAATAAAACAGTGGTGGGATGCCGACAAACTCGGGATGTTTACCAAAGGTGACCAGGATAAAATCGTCTATCAGCTCTTTCAGCAGAGGCGAATGATGAAGCGAACCAAAATACTTCCTTATGACACCTTTAACTTCCGGCCCTATCACTTCGAAAAATCACTTGACGAGCACTTCCTATCGCACTTTGCAGTGCCCGGCGTAGCCAAGGTCGATTCCATCGAAGAATTTCGAGCACGATTTAATTTTCCAGACTCATCGTTAACCATGCCGGCTTACTAAGAGTTGCCGCTTCAACCAAATCTGTTGATCGAGATCTCGGCAAATATCTCGTCTATGACGATGGCTGGGCAATCTATGCATGGGGCTCAACCGAACAGCAAGAACAGCTCTTCCTAGAGATGAACAAGATTGTCAAAGGAACGCTAGTAGCGCTCTACTAATTAGAGAGCTTTGAGGATATCTTCAACGCGTTCTTTAGCATCACCAAATAGCATGGCCGCATTCTCTCTAAAGAAAAGCGGGTTCTGCACACCGGCATAACCTGAAGCCATAGAGCGCTTGAATACGACTACGTTCTCAGCTTCCCAGACCCTAAGTACTGGCATCCCAGCAATAGGGCTGCTTGGATCTTCTGCTGCGGCTGGGTTTACGGTGTCGTTGGCACCAATAACGAGAACGACTGAGGTATTTGCCAACTCGTCGTTGATTTCATCCATCTCGTCGACAATATCGTAAGGAACTTTGGCTTCTGCTAACAGCACATTCATGTGTCCTGGTAGACGGCCGGCTACCGGGTGAATACCAAAGCGAACCGAAATGCCGCGCTCTCTCAATTTGGCGGCAAGTTCCGCTACCGGATACTGCGCCTGAGCAACAGCCATGCCGTAGCCAGGAGTAATAACTACAGAACTAGCATTTTTTAGAAGTTCGGCAACTGAGGCAGCGTCTAGTTCTCGATATTCACCTAACTCTTCATCCCTAGCCGATGGCGCTTCAATACCAAAGCCACCTGCGATTACAGATATAAACGATCTGTTCATCGCCTTGCACATGATGTATGAAAGGTAGGCACCGGAAGAACCAACTAGCGCTCCGGTAACAATCAATAGGTCGTTGCTTAGTAGGAATCCAGCTGCCGCTGCGGCCCAGCCTGAGTAGCTGTTGAGCATGGAAACCACAACCGGCATATCTCCGCCACCGATGGAGGCAACCAGGTGCCAACCTAGAGCAAGTGCTAGGGCGGTGACAGCGATGAGTATCCAAAGCTCAGGTGTGATTACATACCAAACCGTGAAAGCAACAAAGCCAACGAGTGCGCCGACGTTGAGGAAATTCTTGCCTGGTAGCATCAGCGGCTTAGAAGAAATCTTTGCCGAGAGCTTTAGGTAAGCAACAATCGAACCGGTGAAAGTCACCGCACCAATAAATACTCCAATGAACACTTCGGCGTGATGGACACCCTTGAGAGCTTCTGGTGTTTCAACGTCATAAAGCGCGCCATTCCAGCCAATAAATACTGCGGCCAAGCCAACAAAACTGTGTAGCAGGGCAATTAGCTCCGGCATGCCGGTCATTTCGACAACTTTGGCACGCCACAAGCCGATGCTCGCACCGATTACTAAGCCAACCAAGAGGAAAATCAGGCCAAGCTGAGCCGCTGGATCACCCCAACCGTTACTAACAGTGAGTAGCCCAGTGGTGGCCAAAGCCAAAACCATACCGGAGATTCCGTAGACTATTCCACCCTTAGAGGTTTCATGCCTACTCAGTCCAGCAAGGCTCATGATGAACAAAAGCGAAGCGACGATATAGCTAGCAGTTGAGATCTCAGGTGCAAAATCAAATAGCATTTCCATTATTTGCCACCCTTGGAGAACATCTTGAGCATTCGTCTAGTTACCGCAAATCCTCCAAATATATTTATGCTCACCAAAAGAACAGCAATTCCGGCCAGAATCTGAACAACTAGATTCGGGGTAGTCAACTGCAGCAGCGCGCCGACAATGATGATTCCGGAAATCGCGTTGGTGACACTCATCAGCGGTGTGTGCAGTGCGTGGTGCACTTTACCAATCACGTAGAAGCCAACCACAACAGATAGAGTCAGCACCAGGAAGTGCTGGGGAAGTGGGGCTGGCGCAAATGCGCAGATTAGGAAAAGAGCGGTCGCTCCTAGAGCGATAAGCGCGCTACGTAATTTAGCCGACATCTTCTTTTCAACTTTTGCAATCGGCGCTGCCGTCTTAGTTTGCGCAGGAGCTGCAGACACCTGAACTGGTGGCGGTGGCCAGGTGATCTCACCGGCTCTAACCACTGTTACTGCTCGTTGCACGACGTCTTCAAAATCGAGCGATAATTCACCGTCTTTATTAGGGGTGAGAAGTTTGATCAAATTGACCAGATTTGTTCCAAATAGTTGTGAGGCTTGTGCTGGAAGACGTCCTGGCAGATCGGTATAACCGAGAATAGTGACACCATTGGCAGTGACGATTTTTTTACCGGCAACAGACCCATCAACGTTTCCGCCCTGAGCTGCTGCCATATCAACGATGACGCTACCAGGCTTCATGCTGGCAACATCTGCTGCGGTAATCAGTTTTGGAGCCGGTCGCCCTGGAATTAGAGCAGTTGTAATTATGATGTCAACATCTTTTGCTTGTTCGGAGTAAATTTCGGCAGCACGCTTATCGTAGGCTTCGCTGGTGGCCTTGGCATAACCGTCCGATGACTGCATTTGCTCTGCAACTTCTACTGGGAGGTACTCACCGCCAATTGATTTGACCTGATCGGCAACTTCTGGACGTGGATCAGTTGCTCGAACAATTGCTCCCAAGCTGGAGGCCGCGCCAATGGCGGCAAGACCAGCAACACCAGCACCAGCAACTAAAACTTTTGCTGGGGGTACTTTTCCGGCTGCAGTTACTTGGCCGGTAAAGAAGCGTCCAAATTCATGTGCCGCTTCGACTACCGCGCGGTAACCAGCAATATTTGCCATTGAGCTAAGAACGTCCATTGACTGTGCTCTCGAAATACGCGGAACCGCGTCAAGGGCAATTGCGGTAATTCCACGAACTCCCAATGATTCGACGAGATCGGGTCTAAGCCCCGGGGTCATCAGGCTTACTATTGTCGCCCCATCAGTTAATTTCTGAATTTCATCGGTGGTTGGCGCATTTACTTTGAGAATGATTGCTGATTGCCATATCTCAGAACTGGAGGCAATTTTGGCCCCAGCTTCAAGATAGGCAGAATCAGGAAATGAGGAGAGCTCTCCAGCACCTTGTTCGACAGCGACTTGATAGCCAAGCCCGAGAATGGCCTTTATTGTGGCTGGGGTGGCGGCAACACGGGTTTCCCCTGGTTGTTCTTTTACGATACCGATTAGCTTCATGGGGTTAATAATTGCCTACTTTCTCGCTAAACCCAAACCAGAAAGGCCCTCTAGCTAGACGATTTTGAAGATATCTGTTCAACTTCCGTTAACCTTGCGTAACTGTTTGATTTACCCTTGGCCAACATCATTATTGGTATGCGACTAGGCCTAAGTCCCAGAAATTCAAAGCAAAGCTCGACCTCAAATGAAAGTCAGAGCCAGGCCCTCGCTATTTCGAGTGATTCGCCAAGACTGATCAAACACGTCTACGATGCTCAAGACCAGATCTTCCGCACAGTCATGCGTGCAGCTGGAAGCTCAGTGCTGGTAATCATGGCCATGGTTGGAATTTTCCTTGCGCTTAGAGCAAGCGAAGCGCTTGGCAAAGTTGGTTTAGGCTTCTTCACCATTCAGGCGTGGGAGCCTGATTCAGGAAATTTCGGTATTGCTGCAGTTATCGCCGGAACGGTAATAATTGCCGTTATCGCCGTTTCAATAGCTGTCCCTTTCTCACTTGGCACAGCACTCTATATAAGTGAATACGCCCCAAGGCGAATCAAGAAGTTCTTGATTACTCTCGTGGATCTCATGGCGGCAATTCCTTCGGTGGTTTTTGGTCTTTGGGGGTTTTTCTATTTACAAAACGAAATAACTCCAGTGGCCAAGTGGATTTCACAAAATTTCGGATGGATTCCATTCCTTTCGGTTCAAGGAAGCGATCCGAATGATCCGCTAACTAGCAATACGATTTTTACCTCTTCGAGCTTGATTGCCGGCATCGTGGTTGCTCTAATGATTACACCAATTGTCACATCGGTTATGCGAGAAGTATTTTCGCAAGCTCCTATTGGTGAAAGAGAAGCAGCGCTTGGGCTTGGTTCAACTCACTGGGGAATGGTGAGAAATGTTGTTCTCACTTTTGGAAAAGGTGGAATCATTGGTGCCACCATGCTCGGTCTGGGTAGAGCACTTGGCGAAACCATCGCTGTTTACATGATTATTTCTCCGGTGTTTGTGATTCAACCTCGAATTCTGGAAAATGGCGCAAACTCGGTATCCAGTTTGATTGCTCTGCGCTACGGTGAAGCTACTCAAATGGGAATGTCTGCACTGATGGCGGCGGGTCTAGCCCTATTCATTCTTACGTTGATTGTGAATTTTGTCGCCTCATCCATTGTGGCTCGATCCAGATCGGGGGCGAGCAGCTAATGGCTAACACCGAAATAGTTGAAGAGCAAAAAAGGCAGCTGCACGGCCTTCGCATCCGAGACATGCTGACCACACTTACGGCAGCAACAGCCGCAATTTCAGCGACCGGATTCATGTTCGCCGTTGCGCCGCTAAACGGGGCCTTATCCTTCGTGTTGCTAAGTTACGTCTTATTCGTGGCTTTTTACGCCCTAATCACCGCCTTGGATGAAGACCGCGAAGGCGTAAAAGATCGGGTCGCCTCGGTTATTGTCCGTTCTGCCGCCGTGGTAATTTTCTCGGCTTTAGTTTTTATCGTTGTCTTCACAATCACTCGCGGATTTGAAGCGCTGCCTTATCTGAACTTTTTTGTTGAAGACATGAGCCTAGCTGGGCCACTCGATCCGCTTACCACCGGTGGAATTATCCACTCGATTATCGGGTCTCTTATCCAAATTGCCATAGCACTTGCCATCACAATTCCACTTGGTTTAATCACCGCTGTTTTCCTGAATGAAATGCCAGGCAAATACAGCAGGTTTGTTAGAACCATGGTCGAAGCGATGACCGCTTTGCCTTCCATCGTTGCTGGTTTGTTTATCTACGCCACGGCAATTCTGATTCTTGGTGTTCAGAAGTCGGGATTCGCTGCGGCTCTAGCAATCAGCGTCATGATGTTACCGATCATGATCAGAGCCTCAGATGTGGTTTTACGTATTGTTCCTTCAACGCTAAAGGAAGCTTCTTTAGGTTTAGGTGCAGGTTCCTGGCGCACCGCCTGGATGGTGACCTTGCCTACCGCTAGGTCTGGTCTAACCACTGCAATAATTTTGGCCACCGCTCGAGGTATTGGAGAAACTTCTCCGGTGCTACTGACCTCAGGCTTTACCGCGAGCTTGAACCTGGATCCAACCAATGGCCCGATGGTCTCTCTGCCGTTAGCAATTTTCCAATTTGTTAAATCTCCTGAGCCAACCATGATTGCTCGTGGTTTTGGAACAGCGGCGGTGTTGATGCTCCTGGTACTAATTCTTTTCATACTAGCCAGAGTGCTCGGCTCAGATGTGAAGATTTCAAAACGTTTAGCTGGACTGCTGAAATTCCGGAGAGGGGATAAGTAATGTTTAGGCGGAGAATAAATCAGGTAGTCGCTTACCTAAGCCTGTCTCTGGTGTTGCTCAGTTTCAGTTCTAGCCAAGCCCAGGCAGCAGATTATGTCCCTGTCAACGGTGCTGGTTCATCTTGGTCGGCAAATGCTATTGACCAGTGGCGAAGAAATGTTGTTCAGTATGGCATGAGAGTGAACTATGCCAGCACCGGATCCTCCGATGGCCGCAACCAGTTCAAATCAGGAACCGTTGATTTTGCATCTTCGGAGATTCCCTATGGGTTGAAAGACGGTGGAGTTGTTGACACCTTGCCATCGAGAGCTTTTGCTTACCTGCCGCTGGTGGCTGGTGGAACTGCGCTGATGTATAACTTGAAAATCGGTGGCAAGCGTTTTACCAACCTTCGTCTAGACGGTGAAACTCTCACAAAAATCTTTACCGGTGTCATCACCTTTTGGGACGATGCGGCTATCGCAAAGGCAAACCCGGGGATAGCCCTGCCTAAACGAAAGATTGTTCCTGTAGTTAGATCAGACGGTTCTGGTTCGACCGCCCAGTTCACGTCTTGGATGGCAGAAGAATATCCAAAGATTTGGGATGAGTATTGCAAGGCAGCTGGAAGGAGTATTCCTTGCGGTGTGACATCTAACTATCCGGTCATCGCTGGTAAGGGCTATGTTTCACAGCCAAACTCTCAGGGTGTTTCCGGCTACGTTTCGCAGAACGCTAACGAGGGAACCATCACATATGTCGAGTACTCCTACGCGTTGAAGACCGGTTTTCCTGTAGTGAAGCTATTGAACGATGCTGGATATTACGTTTTGCCGACGGCATCAAATGTTGCGGTTGCACTGTTGCAGGCAAAGATCGACACCAGACCAGGAAATACTTACCTAACCCAAATTCTTAGCGGCGTTTATAACAGCAAGGACTCCAGGGCTTACCCGTTGTCGAGTTACTCATATCTGATTGTTCCTACAGCGGTTTCCGGTTCCTTCACTCAAGCCAAAGGTGCAACCTTAGGAGATTTCGCCTACTACTACCTTTGTGAGGGTCAGCAGCAGGCTGAGGTTCTGGGTTATTCACCACTTCCAATCAACCTAGTCAAGGCAGGTTTGGAACAGGTAAAGAAAATACCTGGTGTTAATGCCAAAAACAAAGACGTCAGTAAGTGCAACAATCCAACCTTTTCTCCTGACGGAAGTAACTTACTAGCTAAGACCGCACCGATGCCGCCGGAACAAGATCGCGAGGGTTACACCGGGCCAATCACGGACCCGGACCCGGGTGATTCTGGTTCAGGGGGAACTGTAGATCCAGGTAATAACGGCATCGTCGATCCTGGAAATTCAAGTAATGGTGGCGGCTTTATTGACAATGGTGGAGTGATTGATTCCAATATTGTTGGCCCCGCCTATTGTGATAACGACACAGGCATTTGTCAGCCGGTATCAGCCGCTGCGGTTACCCCACCAAGTGGTTTCGGTGGTCTCGCTGGGGTGGTTCAAACGATTGCCTTGATTGTCTTGTTCTTCGTATTGATACTCATAGTTCCTTTCTTACAGCTAATGCAGCGAAAGAGAAGATGAAAATCAGATTTAGAAAAGTACTGACATTGCCGCTGCTGGCAGTTTTAGTCCTGGGAAATTTATCTTTTTCCCAGACGACTTCAAATGCCGCTACTGGAAGCGCGGTAGAAATTGACTGGCTGGACACAGCGCGGAACCAAGCCAGTCACTTCTATAACGAGTTTAAAAATTTCAATGTAACCGTATCTCAAACCGAAAACCTAACCAACCAGGGAATTTCAATTACTTGGTCTGGTCTCAAACGAACAATGCCTGGGGAATTGGCAAGTAACTACGTCCAAATAATGCAGTGTTGGGGAGATGCCGCTGGGCCAACACCTGACCAGTGTCAATGGGGTGCGCCAATAACGGCAACAGAAAACCTGATGGGTTCATTTGCTGCCAACCGTGATCTGATGCGTGGGGAAGACCCCAAGCAAAGTTACACAGCTTCTTATTTGATTCCGCCACCAGTGAATCAGCCTTTCTTGCGATCATATCGAGTCCCCTTTAAATCGGTGAAACTGGAAAACACTTTCAACTTCACCAGATTCTTCTCCATCGATACCAGCAACGAAGTTTCTGCCGTTCCAAGCGGTGTCACCGGTGCAGGGCAGACCGTCTTTGAAGTTCAGACAGCCCTTGAGGCACCGCACCTAGGTTGTGGAGCGGAGACAGCTTCGGGGCCAAGATCCTGTTGGTTGGTAATCGTTCCTCGTGGCGAGCTTCGTGCCGATGGTAGCCGAATCGTTGAAGGTGAACGACTAGGTGGCTCACCTTTATCGGCGTCATATTGGGAAAACCGGATTCAGGTTCCACTAGGTTTTAGCAGCTTGACTTCAAGTTGCGCGCTAGGCGCTTCGGAACGACGAGTAGTCGGTTCTGAAATGATCGCTGCGGCCTTTACCTCTTGGCAGCCGGTGCTGTGTAAGAACATAGCTACCTTCGGCTACTCGCAAATCGGTGATGGTGAAGCTAGAAGGCAAATCACTAGCGCAACAAGAGGGTCTTCCGGTTTGGCATTTATATCTGACCCGATAAGTTCTGAGCTTCTGGGTAAAAACAAATTACTGTATGCCCCGGTGGCAAACTCGGCAGTTGTAGTGGCCTATAACATCGAAAAGAACTTTCAAACTAACTCTCCGCTGGCGGCTCAAAATGGGTCGTTGGTTACTGATCTGAAGCTAAATGCCAGACTGATAGCCAAATTGCTTACACAGTCCTATCGGTCAGATGTACCTGGCGGAAACAGCCAGGACCATGTTGAAACCAATCCTCGTAGCCTTGTGACAGACCCAGAATTTATCCAACTGAACCCAAGTTTTGCCGACTTCCAGCGCGGTATCGAACCGGGAGGCCTTCTGGTTGCATTAGGTGGTTCGGATGCAAATGCCATCGTTTGGCGATGGCTGCAAAATGACGCTAATGCCAGAGCATTTCTAAATGGACAACCAGATCCTTGGGGCATGGTGCTGAATAAGTACTATCTGCAGTTGGATTTGGATGCCGACGCATTGATCGAGTCTTTTCCTAAGGCAGATCTTTCAACATATCGACCAAATGCATTTACCCCAGAGCCTGGATTTTCAACCCTAGACATGCGCCCTTACTCCCATGACATGTTGGATGCAGCTCTTGCTGCTCGACGAGGAGATCCAAAAAGCAAGATCGTTTGGGATACCAACCGCATACCGGCGGCCTTCGTCTCCGTTGGTGCTCAGCCAATCGGTCAGCGTTTCATGCTCGCCATCACAGATTTGCCTGCTGCAGAAAGGTATGGCTTAGAGATCGCGAATCTTGTTCAGTCGAATGGAACGACAACTAGCCCTACAGAAGCTTCTCTGAACCAAGCGGTATCTGAAATGAGCGTTGATCAACTTTCTGGGATCCGCTTCAACAGTGGCGCTTCGATTAGAAATGGCTATCCATTGACGCTTCTGACTTACGCAGCCGTGAACATCTGCTCGCAAGACCAGAAAGGCTTGACTGAGTACGCGAGGATGCTTGAGTATGCGGTAGGTGCCGGCCAGGTCAGCGGAGAATCCCAAGGCTTGCTACCGGTTGGCTATATTCCACTTCGAGCTGATCTAACCGCTCAAACCAGGTCAGTTGCCAAACTACTAACCGGTTCAAAGATTGCAGATGCCTGTGTTGAACCACCTGTAGAGCCTGAACCGGAACCAGAACCTACCGATGAGCCAGAACCTCCGGTTGATCCTGGTCCCGATGGGAATAGCCCGAAAGCAAATTACTTTAAGCCCTCCGGGGAGGCCAATCTGGCTGGAGCTATGTTCGTCGGCCTAGCTTTAATTCTTGCTTTCCCGGGATTACTTCTCGGTCGCTGGTTCCTAGTAGCGGCTAGGAAATCTAGAAAAGATGATGATAATTAGCCATTTGTTTACCAACCCGAAACCCTTGTTTCAAGTGTTGTTTAGCAAGTGTCGCGAGAGTAAACACGTCCCTGTGAAGGATCTCAGTTGAGAACCCAGGGTTTCGTTCGAAAGGAAATGCATTGAAAGAGGTATACAAAAAGTTCGTCCTCTCGCTAAGCGGAGCTGCAGTAGTCGTAGCGGGAAGCGCAATCCCATCCTACGCTGACCCTTCATCGGTGACTAAGTTCGCTGAAGTGGTTGGTCTTGGTTCAGATACCACCATGGATGTCATGGATGGTATTTCAACTGCATTGGGAACCAATTCTGATGGATCGCTAAAACTTGCAAGCTATAAAGCAGTAGGTTCCGCTGACGTAGTTGTCTCGGCAGATGGAAAGGCCATCCCTAGAGCAAATGGTTCAACCGCTGGTCGTTTGCTACTTACTGTAGCCATCGGTCAAGTTGGCTCGGCAACTGTTCCAATTGCCTTGGACGAACTAGGCAAATCAAGAACTTCAGCTGTTCCAACCACCGATCAGGTTGCCGGGAAAGTGCACTACGCTCGTTCCTCATCAGGCCCATCTGGCGCAATCTCTAACGGTGTTTTAACTTATGTTCCTTTCGCATATGACAACATGACCTATGCAACCGCACCAGTGAGCAAGATTCCATCGGATATTCCGGTAGGTACTGCTGCAAACACTTCTGAAGTTTCTCTTATGAACATTTACAAGGGAAACATTACACAGGTCATCACAGACTCCTCTTCTGGAGATTTCATCAAGTTGGCTGCCCCTAGCTACATTCCAGCATTCGGTGAGACAAGCAACACCATCAAGGCTTACATTCCACAGGCGGGTTCCGGAACAAGAGCTTTCTGGATTTCTAAGGTTGGAATTACCGAAGGTAATATTTCTAATGGAACTACAGCAGCTAGAGATACCTTCAACGGTTTTAGCGTCCAGGAACACGATGGTTCGGCCCTTGTCGGTGACCCTTACGCTCTCGTTGGATTCTCAATTGCTCAGTGGGTTGCACAGGAAAACGGTGTTTCCCCAAAGCGTACCCAAGGTGCAGTTCTTCGCACTATTGGTGGAATGCAGCCGGTAACCCAAAGCGGTAGCGTTTATTCACCAAACAACGACTGGTCCGCGATCAAGCGCACTGTCTACAACATCGTGCCAACCGCGTTAGCAAATGCCGTTGATGACAACCCGATCAAGCGAGCTTTTGTCGGAACTGAGTCATTGGTTTGCCAGGCTAAAGATGTGATTCAGAAGTACGGTTACGCACTACTTTCATACACAGGTACCGACGCTGTTGATGGACTAACTCCTGGTGGAGCGGCAACGATTTGTGGAAACATTACTGAAGCAAACAGAACTAACGCGCCATCGAGCAGCACAGTATCCCTTGGTGCACCGACTCTAAACGCGTCTGGTACTAGCGCTACTGTAAGGGCAACCGTTGCCTCGAACGGAAACCAGGGCGGTGTGGTTAACCTCTACAGCAACTTTGGTCAGGACTCACAAGCTCTAGTAGCCTCTGGAACCGTTGCGGCAAACTCAACAACAGTTGACATTGAGATTGCGAACACCGGTTCTAGCACCTGGAGCAAGACCTTGACTGCTCAGTTTGTGCCAACCCTAACCGGCATCGCAGTTAGCAACAGCCAGGTAGACGGCACAACCGTTTCTCTGAAGGCTCCTACTTCAGTAACATTTGGAGCGGCTACTGTTGCAGCTAATGGACTAAGCGCAAGTTTCACTGCTGATCTCACTGGTTCAACCAGCGGATCGCTGAAAATCTACAACGGTTCAACAAGCGGCACTTTGCTAAAAACTGTTTCTGTTACCAGTTCATCTGTTTCAGTAACTGTCGACCAGGTAAACGGTGAGGCTGTGAACTACAAGTTGGTCGGTGAGTTCGTGCCAAGTGATGCAGATGCTTTCGCATCTAGTACCACAACCGGGCTTCTTGATGTAACTCTGAAGAACTCTGTTTCTTCGGCAGTTGTAATTGCCGCCTCGGTCAAGCGCACAGTGGTGCCAAGTGCCCAGGTAACAATCAAGGATGGTAAGGCAACCAGCACAGTCGGCGCAACCGGAAGTGTTATTGGAATTGTCTACAATTCAAAGAATGTTCCAGTTGCTGTATCTTCGCAGGTCAAGCTTGTAGCCGGTAAAGCTACGCTTACCTTTGCCAAGATCGCGACAGTTGGCAAGTACACCTTGAAGGTCTTCTACGGTGGCAGTGTGTCTAACCCTGCAACAGTGATAACCAAGTCCTTCTCAGTTGTAAAGTAGTAACAAATAGCGGGTTCTGCCGTGGCCTAATACGGGCCACGGCAGAACCTATAAACACGTAAGGAAGAGATTAGCTTTGCTGAAGCTGAAGAAAAACTCTGAACCGACCAAGGCGCAAGAGCCGAGCGGTCACCCTTACGATAAAAACTTAGACCGACTAGTCTCAGCTCCCTCAGCTAAGGAGCTGAGGTTTCTTTTTGGCCGATCACTTTTTGCACTTGGCCTTTTAGCTCTCCTATTTGTGACTAATCTTCTATTGATTTCCCAAGTGCAATACCTTGCTGCCCAATCTCGAGCAAATGAAACTTTTAGATACGAATTGGCAAATGGTACCGCTCCAGTAGCGCAGGTAGATAGCGAGGGGAGGCTGCTCGAGTATGGAACGGCCGTCGCCATCATCACCGTTCCGGTGATTGGTATTAACGCCATTGTTGTTGAAGGCACAGACTCGTCTGTGACAACTCAGGGCCCAGCTCACCGCCGCGATACGGTCTTACCGGGCCAAGCCGGGACTTCCGTAGTTTATGGTCGCCAGTCTTCATTCGGTGGAGTTTTTGGACGCCTTACCGAATTAGTTCCAGGAGACGAAATCAAGATCATCACGGGACAGGGCGAATCAACCTATTCTGTTACCTCGATCCGCCAAGATGGTGATGAAGCGACAAACGATCTCGGTGCGTCAAAGGGAAGGCTGACTCTAGTTTCTGCAGACGGGTTACCTTTCACCGGCTCTAGCATTGTTCGGGTTGAGGCTGCTCTAATTGGTGATCCAAAGCTGACCCCAGTAAGAGCAATACCGAATCAAGCTATTTTGCCGGAAGAGAAGGCGATGAGTGGAAACAGCAACGCTGTGGTGCCGATCATTTTTCTAACTCAAGCCTTGATTTTTCTTGGCATCGGAGTTCTTTGGCTATCCAGGAAATGGGGCAGGACTCAAGCTTGGCTGGCTGGAGCGCCCATCCTAATTTTCTTAGGCAGCTTATGGTCCAACTACGTAATTCAACTTTTACCGAATTTGCTTTGAAAGTTTTAAGGAAGGAATCCAAATGAGCCAACAGGACGGACCTAAGTCACCAACCTCTAGCGCTTCGAGGGTGGCAGTAAAGCCAATCTCGATGACAAGGACCAAGGCTAAATCAACCAAGTCCAACCAAGGATTGGCCACTCTAGTCGGTGAGGATGTTTCTGCATGGTTTGGCCAGCGTAAAGTCTTGGACCGAATCAACCTAACCATGCAACCCGGCAAGGTGACCGCACTTATTGGTCCTTCCGGTTGCGGTAAGTCCACATTCCTGCGCGTGCTCAACCGAATGCATGAACTAGTTCCATCCGCTTCCATGGCCGGTAAAGTCCTGCTAGACGGCACCGACATCTACGATCCAACCAAACGGGTAACCGAAGCCAGACGCGATATCGGAATGGTCTTCCAGAAGCCAAACCCTTTCCCAGCCATGAGCATTTACGAGAATGTCATCGCTGGGCTTAAGCTGACCTCGGTAAAAAAGTCAAAAAGTGAACTTGATGACATCGTGGAGGAATCATTAATTAAGGCGGGGCTCTGGAAGGAAGTGCATGACCGTTTGGATTCTCCCGGTGGCGGACTTTCTGGTGGGCAACAGCAGAGACTTTGTATTGCTAGATCATTATCGGTGCGTCCACGAGTCCTGCTAATGGATGAGCCATGTTCGGCACTAGACCCGACATCAACTTTCCGAATTGAAGAAACAATTTTGGAACTTGCTCATGAGGTCACAATTGTTATCGTTACCCACAACATGCAGCAGGCGGCTAGAGTTTCCGACCAATGTGTGTTCTTCCTAGCTGAAGCTGGAACTCCTGGAGTAATTGTTGAACAGGGTGATACCACCAAGATTTTCCAAAACCCAGATGACCCTAGAACACAGGATTACGTGACCGGACGTTTCGGTTAGACACCGGTTTACTGTAACTGTATTTTAACTAGCCTTGGTTAAAGCGCTTAGATCTTGCTATAACTTCTAAGCCTAAGATTCCCACTAAGCCTAAAGCTGCGCTCACGAGCAATTCGTTTAAGCTAAGTGCCACAAATCCCAAGAATTCATTTAGGAAAGTTATTACAAACACGCTTGCGAAAATACCGATGCAAGTCAGCACGATTAGCACTCGAGTCAAATCAAGTGGACGGCTGAGAATCAACACAACCCAGAGACTCAGGATAGATAAAAGGATAATGACGCTACTCTGCGAGCTGACCCCGCCAGCAGTTGACTGAAGTTGAAAAGCACTCATGAGATAAAACTGGCTGAGTACCAGAATTGCCATTAGCGCTCCAGCCGGAATTGAAAGGGCAAGAGTTCTCTTTAGGAATCCTTTGCGATATCTCCTTGCGTTTGGCAGCAATGCCAGAGCAAAAGAAGGTAAGCCGATGATGTAAATATCTAGAGCGGTGATCTGCCTTGGAGTGTAAGCAAATCTCCAAGACAATAGCCCAAAGGTAATTGCCAAGATCGCAGCCCAAACAGTTTTAGTTAAAAACAGACTGGAAACTCGCTCCATGTTTGCAATAACTTTTCGTCCCTCAGCGACTACCTGCGGTATTGCGCTGAATTGCCCACCTACCAAAACCAATTTAGCTACAGCCTTTGTAGCGGGGCTCCCAGAGCCCATGGCAATGCCCAAATCGGCTTGTTTCAGGGCAAGCGCGTCATTTACCCCATCTCCGGTCATTGCCACTACATGGCCTTTCAGCTGCAGGGCCTTGATCATTTGCCGTTTTTGCTCTGGATTGACTCTGCCAAAGACAAAGTTTTCCTCAAGTACTGCTGCCAAGTCTTCCAAATTCTCCGGAAGCGCATTTCCGTCGGTGACTTGTTCTAAGCCTGATTTAGTGAAGTTTTGCAAACCTGCGAGTTTGGCAACAGCAGCCACTGTTTTTGGATTATCCCCGGAGATGATTCGAACCGAAACGCCTTGTTCAGCAAAGTACTCAAGCGTTTGTCTTGCATCGCCGCGGATTTGTTCTACCAGGCTAATTAGAACTTTTGGGGTTAGTTGACTAGATTCCACATTCAGTTCAGAAAGTGTTGTTGGAGTTGAGGCTAGAACTAGCACTCGGTATCCAGCTGCTGCAAGAAGCTGGGCTGAGTTGAAATCCTCTGGGAATTGAACTTCATCGATAACTATCTCTGGCGCACCAAGGATCCAGGTTTCTTCAAGCCCAGAATCTGATCGGATTGTATAGCCGGAGTACTTCTTAGCTGAGTCAAAGGGTATCTTTTGAATAATATTTAGAGGTTCTGACTCCTTCAAGGAAGTCCCGATGGCCTTGGCGGTTAGGTTCGCTTCAGGGTCTAGGGCAAAGTGCTCCAATACCTTGGTCCAATCGATATGTAGCTGAACACTTTTATTTAGTTCAGTTATCGATTGGACGGCTAAATCTCCAGTTGTCAATGTGCCCGTTTTATCGAAGCAGATCACGTCTACTCGGGAAAGGGTCTCTACCGCAGGCAATTCTTGAACTAATACTTTTTTATTGGCAAGGCGAATTGCCGCAATTGCAAAGGTGATGCTAGCTAGCAGAACCAAACCTTGCGGCACCATGGAAACAACACTGGCAACTATTGCTACCAAAACTTCATTTGCCCTTGCAGTCGAGACAAAGAGATCCCAACCACCGAAGGCTTGAATTTGGCCGTAGCTGGCTATTGCCGTCACTGGTAGCAGGAGTATCGAAATTACCAGGATTATCCGATTCAGGGAATTCCTAATCTCAGAGCTGACCAGTGAAAATCTCTTTGCTTCAAGGCTGATCCGTCCGCTGGTGCTATTAGCACCGACTCGGATCGCTCTGACTTTAGCCAGGCCCGATAAAACAATTGATCCAGAGACCAGCTCATCTCCCTGGAATTTATCTACCGGTTCCGATTCTCCAGAGACAAGTGATTCATCCACTGTCAGATATTCTGCTTCAAGCACTATGGCATCAACCAAAATCTGGTCACCGGCTCTTATTTCAAGAAAGTCATCCAAAACGATATCTGCGCCGCGGATTTCTACTAGTTGACCCGAACGTTTGACTCGAGCCCCCGAGGCGCTCACAATACTGAGTCGGTCCAGGGCTCGCTTGGAACGAAGTTCTTGCCCTATGCCGAGGACGAGATTTAACATGGCTGGAATACCAAAGAGGGCATCTCGCCAGTTACCAGTTGATAAAACCAGCAGAAAAGCTATCGCAATTACCGCGTTAAATAGTGTCAGTGTGTTACTTCTAATGATGTGTGCAGCAGAACGGGACGATGAAAGATTTTGCTGATTGCTAAACCCAAGATCAGCTCGGTCTTTGACCTGGGTTGCGTCCAAGCCTGAATCTAGGTAGCTTGACATTTCTAGTGGCGGGAGGAGATTTTCAATGGAGTTAGCAGCAGGTTGACCACCTGCTTTTCCGCTTTTTACTCCCATAACTTCAAGGTTACTTGACTAAGTGAAGCTGACTGAACCTGTGGTTTATGAATTGCTTGCGGCGAAGCCAAATCTTGCTAAAACTGATTCCTCAATAAGCGCAACAATGTTGTAGAGAAGTATCGAGACCAGTGTTATTACCACCACATAGGCCCAAACCTCATTTGCTTTAGCCCGACCGACTGCCGATACGATTCCGTAACCGATACCGCTTCCGGTGGCTAGCCATTCAACAAGCAAAGCACCGGTTATTGCTCCTGGAACGGAAATCTTTACCGCGGCGAAGAACGATGGGAGTGATGAGGGAAAAGCGACAGTTCGAAGAATCGTCAATTTATTTGCCCCATAGACCTTAGCCAAGTCATACATTGCCGGGGTTACTGATCTAAGGCCGAAAACGATATTTACTAGCGCCGGGAAGAGCACCACGATAGCGCCCATCACAGCAACAGTTAGTTCAGCTCTACCAAAAATCAAGATAATTATTGGCGCCATGGCAATCAGGGGAACAGAGCGAAGCAGCATGGCAATCGGCATCAGCGCCTGCTCGATACCCTTCGAAAGGGTAAACAGAACCGATACCAAAGTGGCAAAGAGCATGCCAAAACCAAAACCAATGCTGGCATCGAGCATGGTTTGGTTTAGAGCCGAAAAGATTAACGTTCGGTTCTCTGCTGCAGTTTCGGAATTAAACAAGAAGTTGAAAACATCAATCGGATTCTTGCCGATGTATGGGGTGACATCTAAGGCCCAAAGGCTAAATAGCCATAGCACTGCAACGACTACCAGGGAGATAAAGGTATTTGAGGTGCTCTTTAACAATCTCTTGGAAAGAGTATTCATTAGGCGCCCCCTAGGTTGTCTTTAGACCAAGGGGTAACAATGCGGGCTAGCAAGCCAAATAGTGCATAGGCCAGACCGGCAATTAGTCCAGAGACCAAAGCCAGGCCCCAGACTCTGGCTACCTCTAAACTCTGCTGAGCGTTCACTAGAGCCGGACCAAAACCTAGATCTGGCCCACCAACGTATTCGCCCAAAATAGCCCCCAGAAAGGCTGCTGGGGCGGCAATTCTAAGGGCCGCGAAGATCGATGGGAGAGATGCCAGCAGTTGAACTTTTACTAGTCGCTGCCAAGATCCGCCGCCATAAACAGTGACTACGTCCAAGCTGGCCTGATCAGCCGATTTCACCCCAGTTAGCGCTCCAACCATGGTGGTGAAAAATACACTCAGCGCTGCTAGCGCAACAGCCGCGCCAGCTGGTTCGCCTTCTCCCGGGGCACCTAGAACCAATCGAATGATTGGCCCAATTGCGACTATCGGTATGCAGTAGGTAATCACAGCAATCTGAGTTGCTAGATTTTCTAATTTCGGAACTATAAGCGCGATGGCGGCAAGACCTAGAGCGCTCAGGTTTCCAAAGAGGAATCCGAGTCCAGCCTCAGAAAGTGTGAGCGTTGCATTTTTCCAGTAAAACTCAAAACCGTCTTCGGCAAACTTAGCTAGCACTTCGACCGGGGTTGGAATTGCACCGGTTCTGGCAATACCGTCATCCGAACTGCGCGCAAATACTGTTACCGCCGATAACCACCAAATGCCAATTATCGAAAAGGAACCAAGCGTGCCACCAACCCAACGTGGCCGAGCACTATTCATCGGTAGCGTTCTCTCCGTGCAGACCGAACAGCAACTCCGAAGCCTTATCGTGCAGCGCGTGGAATTCCGGAGTACGCATCATCTCGAGAGTTCTAGGTCTAGGCAGATCGACGTCGATGATTTCTTTAATGCGACCGGGTCTTGCACTCATTACGGCAACTTGATCACTGAGGAATATCGCCTCGGAGATACCGTGGGTGACCATTAAAGTAGTGGCGGGTTTTTCAGTCCAAATTCTAAGTAGTTCTAGATTCAGCCTCTGCCTGGTCATATCATCCAGAGCACCGAATGGCTCATCTAATAAAAGCACCGATGGCTGAACGATAAGTGCTCTGGCTATGGAAACTCGCTGACGCATACCACCGGAGAGTTGAGCAGGTTTGGCATTTTCAAAACCTTGAAGCCCGACTAAAGAAATTATGTCTTTTAGTGCCTTGTCATCAACTTTTGTGCCGGAGATTTCAAGCGGCAATTTGATATTCGATAGCACGCTTCGCCAAGGCATCAACGCTGAGTCCTGGAAGGCGATACCTAATTCGTGATTACTTCTAAGTTCTTGGGGATCTTTGCCATCTACCGTTACAAAACCAGATGTTGGTGTTTCCAATCCGGCCAGGATTCTAAGGATTGTTGACTTACCGCAACCGGATGGACCAAGAAGTGATAGGAAACTTCCCTTATCGCTATGAAGCGAGGCATCATCTAGTGCGATTAAGCTCTCTTTTCCAATTTTGAAAGTTTTTGAGAGCCGAGAAATGGTAATGCCGCTGCCCAGAGCTGTTGAGCCCTGAGCAGCGGCATTAGTGGAACTTGACACTTCGAATTAACCCTTTAGATCTGGGTTTTCTTCGTATACCTCGGCTAGGAGGCTCATGTCGAACAGCTGGTCAGCGGTGATTGTGTAACCGGCGGACTTTAGAGTTGCCAAGTTAAGGGCAATCATGTCATCGCTGATGGTGAACAAACCGTTTGCCGCAGTTTCCTCAGTCTGAACTAGAATCTCGTTCTGAGTCTTTGACTGGTAGTACTCCTTGTCAGCGTTTAGGTTTAGATCCTTACCGTAGGTGTTAAGAGCAAGGTCTGCTCCACCATCTGGGTCAGCAATTGCATCCTTCCAACCGCGAATTGTTGCCTTCAAGAAAGCCTTTAGGGCTTCGCGCTTGGTGTCGATTGATTCCTGGGTAACAACGAAGCTCTCAGTCACAAACGGAAGACCGTTGTCAGCAAAAAGTAGGTTGGTAACTTCGTAGCCCTGGTCTTCAACAACGAAAGATTCGTTGGTGACGTATGCCAAGAAACCATCAACTTCACCGTTTACTAGCGGAGCTGGATCGTACTGAACTGGAACCTTGGTGACCTTAGAAGCATCGATTCCATTTGCCTTTAGCAGGGCATCGAATAGCGTCTCGTTTGGACCAGCCTGAACACCAATGCGCTTACCGATTAGGTCATCGATGGTTGCGATGTTGGCACCTTCCTTCAAAGAAAGAATGGTGAATGGGTTCTTCTGGTAAGTGGTTCCAATAATCTTTAGCGGAGCATCTTCGTTCAAGATAACTGGCGCAGTTGAAATTGGGTTTGCGATACCGACAAGTGCGTTACCGGAAAGCACTTCTGCTTCGGTTGCTGCAGGACCGGCAATCAGGTTCACCTTGCTGAAACCAGCTTCGGTGTAGTAACCGTTTTCTACGGCGAAGTAAGCACCGGAGAACTCGGAGTTTTTGATCCAGGAGAGCTGAATGTTCAACTCACCGTAATCCGCTGCTTCTTCGGCTGGAGCACAACCGGTTAGGGCAAGTGCTGACAGCGCCAGAGCTGCAGTCAGAGTGGAAATACGACCTTTAAGGCCTTTTGATTTTGAAGACACTAATTAACCTTTCGAATAGGGATATTCAAGTGAAATAAAGCAATTACTGATCCGCCATTTATCTGTGGGCTTTTAGTCCCGTTATCCAGCGTTGGCGTAAATAGAGTTTGGCATATGGAAGTTTGCCGACACGCCGAAAACTGAAGAAACCCTGAATATTTCTTCGGGATTTGGGCTGATGGCTAAACCGGCTTTGCTGTGGCTAGAATCAACCTAATGCTCGGTTATCTTCAGATTAGGGGGATAGATATCTGATGCCTTTTGAACAAGCCTTACTCACTCTGGCGCAGGCCTTTAGCTTGCTCTTGCCGATCTTGCTGTCTGGACTGTTTTTTATTGCCTGCATGAAAAAGCGCTGGCTGATGGCACTAAATACGCCGATGGACTTTGGTTTGGAACTGGGTGGAAAACGGCTATTTGGCCCTAATAAGAACTGGCGTGGGGCAGTTCTGTATTTGGTCGGGGGAACCGCAATCACCTTGATGCTGCATTACCTGTCATTGACCCAGGGCTGGGTAGCTCCGGTATTCCAGCAAGATCCTTGGTTAGTGGGGCCACTTTGTTGTGCCGGCTATGTCCTGGGGGAGCTCGTAAACAGCTTCATCAAGCGAAGGCTAGAGATCTTGCCCGGCTCAAAGGTGAAGACTCAGTTAGGCAGGCTAATCCAAGCTTTCTTTGATAACGCCGATGGTGCTATTGGCTATGGAATTGTTTTGAACCTGGTGTTTAGACCAGAAGGTAGTTATTTGTATCTAGCGTTATTGCTTGCCTTTATCGTTCATGCCTCAAGCGATGTTTTGATGAGAAAGCTCTCGCTAAAGCAAAAGAAGAAATAGTGCCGCGGCGGCTGGCACAGTCAAGTTATCTGAACCCAGCGGGGAAACCCTCTCAACTAATGTCAAGGCTGCGCTAATCAAAAGTGCTAACCAGATATCTGCACTTGAAGTGCTCAGTAAGACAACTAGGGAGACGGCAAAAAACACCAACGATCCACGAAACATTTTTCGCGGTTGTTTATAGAAATTACTGACTAGCCCGGCAAAGCTATCGGCGAAGGTTAAAACCAAAATGCTTGGCACAAATATCTCTTTATTTCCTGAACAAATAACAAAGCTAATTAATGTGCCAAGGGGTAAAAATACCTCACCGTAGGTTTTTCTAGTCACCGCATGAATGGCGGTGAGGATTCCAAATCTTTGTGAGATTAGTCCGCCAATTAGGGCAACTACCACAAGCGAGAGGAACCAAGGGGAGGGGAGAAGCGAAAAGTTAAGCAATGTGCAAAGCCCAGTTCCAATGTGGGCAATCCTTCTAGTGATCTCTGCCGAAACCCCAAACTTTCTTCTAGAGAGTTCTAAAAGAGCTAAAAAGGCTATATATAAAGCGGCAAGGGCCAGCGCTAACAAAAGTGTTTCCATTTATCTTTCCCCCACAATCGCATAGAGCGGTTTGCTCTTTTGCAACTTATTCCTAATCGCCTTGCCGCTTGCTGCATTTAGTCGCTTAGTTAGAAACTTGCCACGAGATAAAACTATCGCGCCAAATAAATTAGTCTGCTTAGCCTGCCAAGCGCTCACCACATACCTAATCAGGGACTTGTCGTAGGTAGCCAGCAGCATCCGCTCTGGCCTAGCAGCAATTACCTGCATCAGTTTGTTAAACACCGCTGCGCCTCGAAACTCAGGTTTTACATAAACCATGCCAACTTCAGATAGATTTCGGGCAAGCGGTTCAACGGCTGCCCAGCCGGCAAGTACTTGATCAACAAAGACAACTGCTAAAGCCTGCCGTTGAGCTAAGTCTCTAAGAACAGAAATTGAGCGGGGAGTCAGCTCAGGTTGGTCTTGGGAAGTATTGAATATTTCCTGTATCAGGGCTGCTTGATCCTGACCAGCAATCTCAAAGGTGGCCCTTACAGCCATAGCAGGCCACCGACTCCAATCAAGATAGATACCGGTATCCAGAAAATCAGCACGCCAGTTTTACGGGTCCTGATCTGGGTCAGTTGTCCGATGGCTAAAAGAGAAAGTATCAGAGCAATCAATAAGTCACGGTAAGGCAGGTTTTCGATTGGCAGAATCCGCTCCGCAACATAAATTAGCAACGTAGCAAGTGATAGGTGGCAGGTAATTATGCCTCGATAGTAGAGAACTTCACCTTCGTTATAAAAACCTTTGATATTAAATAGCGCTAGTCGCAAAATACCGAAAGCCAAAATTAGAAATCCGACAATATAACCAAGTAAATTCGGCAGCAAATATTGCGAGGTGACCAGTGCTGCCAGTAGTGAGTAGTTAATGACATCTGATAGCGAATCTAGTTGTCTACCAAAATCACTGGTCTTATTTAGTTTCCTAGCAAGATAACCGTCGAGAACATCTAATTGAAAAGCGATAGCTCCAAAGACCACAGTTAATTTCACGTCTTCGGAAAGTAGGAATCCGATTGCTGTCCAAGAGCTAAGAATGCTAAGCAGGGTGATCAAGCCGGGCCAGCCAATCAGTTTTAGCAGTTCATTGATACGGTTCACTTTTTGATTATCCCCGTATTGCCGTTGATGGTCACTATTTCGCCAGTAACTAGATTATTTGTGGCGTTTACCGCTGCAACGATGGCAGGGATACCTATTTCTCTAGCGATAATTGCCGCATGTGAAAGAGCATTACCGCGTTCAGCGACAATTCCGGCCGCTTGAGTAAATAACAGGGTCCAGCCTGGATCAATGTAGTGAACCACCAAAATTTTCCCTCTGACATCTACCGTTGGGTCGAAGGTCTTAACAACAATTACCTCCGCAGTTACCTCACCAGGGGCAACGCCGTTTCCAGCGATGCCATCCTCGCTAGGGATAGCTTCAACATTTACCTGGTGCATGCCGGCTATCCGGCCGGAGCCTTGAACTGCTAGGGTCTTTTCTACTTTTTCATACTCGGCAAACTTTAGCTTTCTTGCCTGCACTAACGGCTTGGCATCGAGTATCGGTGCATGAGCGCCAACCAATTCGTCAACTTCGTGATCGGTTAGCCAATAAATATCCCTCGGCGAGGCCAGAATCCCCTCCTCATAAAGGGCCTTACCTACCGCGTCGAAGCCCTTACGGGAGAGGTTGAAGGTTTGCGCTCGGTTAAACCTAAAGCGCTCGCGCCAGTCAATCGCTCGCCTAGTGTTTTTAGCAACGTAGCCAATCACTGGGCGTAACAACACAGACTGGTTGGTTGGCCAGGCAAATTGCCTGGTTTCTTGGCTCGGTGAAGCATCAATTCCGGATTTAGAAGATTTCAAGGCAAGTTCCAAAATGCTAAAAAGGCTGTCTGTGATTCTCTGGTTTTCAAGCTTCAGTTCGCCTGGAGTTCTAGCGCCAAACTCGTTCACATATTCACCGGCAGCCTGCTTTACCCTTGTGAAGCTCGGTGTCTTACTCAACTCTGAGAGATCTTGGACTTGTTCTAAGCCCATGGCCTGTTCAACGATTTGACCGAGACGGCTCAATTGCTCGAGTGGTCTGATGCTGGCCTTGTCGGTTAATCCAGCCATCAAAACCAAATAGTCTTTAGGATTTTCACTTTTGGCATATAGTCGCTGCAGAATTCCATGAAAGACCATAAGCCTAACGTCATTCAAAATAGTGACAGCCCACTGGTTTAGCACCTCACGGCGGATCTTCTTACCTGATTCCAAGATTGTTGCTGCGTTGATGTAGTCAAAGTTCACCGCATCAAAGCCAGCAATCTTTTCAGCTATCTCCTTGGAAAACTTTTTAGATATACTTTCGGAACGAAATAGCAGATAGCCAAGGCGGAAAATCGTCAGAATGGATTTTAGGTCCATTTTGCTGTGCTCAGCTTTGCCTCTCTTCCTAACGGGATTTAGCATGGCCTCGAAATATTCTTGGTTGCGTTTTCCAGGCATCAGCTTGATTGCCTCATACCAGTTGGTAATTCTGTAGTAAACGCGACCATCTAAATATCCGAGCATGTTCTCGGTTATCGGAGCCGCTTCGGCGATATCTTTTTCTTTGGCACCTAGCATTCGGAAAAAAGACAAATAGACAGAACCGTAGAATTGCCGAATCACCGAGTAGGTCAAAGGCAAAGTTATCCCTGGGTAGTTCTCGGAAATGTTAGTGCTATCCCATTCAAAGCTGTATTCCAGCATCGGCTGGGTTATTGGACGAAATTGTAAAAAGGCGACAGAATCTTGGTTTACGGCCCATTCAACATCGATGGGTCTTCCTATTGAAGCCTCAATTCGTAATGCATCTTCGCAGAGCCTTTTCAGATGGCTGGGAAGTTGGGCCTTTTGTAGGCCAAATCTAGGAATTCTGATTTCTCTGGCATTTTCACCCTCAACCGCTGTGTTCTGCCAAGAGTCGCTAACCGCCAGTTGCAGTTCACCGAAACCATTCTCGGTAAAGAGCACCCCAGAAATGTTGCCGTAAAACATCTTTTGCACAATTACCGAGCCGCCAAGTAAGAAATGACTAATTCCCCGAAGTTTGGAGTAGGAGAGCACCTGATCAGAAAGCATGCTGTTAAAGCACCGGACAGAGTATTCCCGAAGGCTTTCCATACTGAAGTCGATATCAAGGAAAGACTGATACTGTCCGGCAAAGGAGTCCGTGCCACCATCTTCAAGTAATGCTGAAGTTCGAAAACTTACCTTTTGCATTCCTTTGGCTTCAATTTCGGCAGCAAGCTTGTTTAGGGATGCATCATCTACAGAAAGATTTGCCAACAAACCCTGTAAATGCGCCTGGCAGGTTGATAACTCAATCTGATCACTCAGGAATTCATTAACGCTTTGGACAAGGCTTTCTGAGAGGTCCGGGTAGTTTTGAAAAAGCTTTTCAAACGGGATAGCAAGAAACGCTGGCACATCAACCCGATAGTTATCCCTGAGCTGGATAAGGTTTTCCGCTTTGGAGCCTAAGTTTGTCATAACCAGAAGCACAATCCGCTTAACACCAGGAAGGTGATAGCTACAACTAATCTAACCGCTTCGTTTTGTTTACGAATCAAAATCATCAGAAGGCAAGAGAGTAAGCCGATGATGACGAATATTGGTTGTTGGGCCGGTAGGTAAAGTAAAGCTGAGCCAAGAGCAGTGATTCCCAACATGATCCAAAAAGCCCAGGTTTTCCAAACCGCAAGGTAGGTGTCCAGCACAATTTCTCCAGAGGGATTTCTGCGGATTTCATATTTGCGCATAATCTCCATGCTTGCCATAAACAAAACAAAGGAAGTCGCTTGGCCTAAGTTGATAAGGCTTATCTCTGTTTGAAATAAGTTGAACGACCACAGCGGGTAGAGCAGAAAGATTGCCTGGTGGGATAAGAAGTAGATATTGAAGTGTCTATCCAGAAATTTAGGAGCAAAAAACTCAAAACGAGTGAGAGCCGAGTAGCCAAGTATTGCCAGATAAAACCAAGCGGCAGCTAGGTTATTGGAAAACATTCCTGCTAGAACTGCTGACGTGATTTCTAGCAGAAGAGAAATAATGCCAATCGAGATTAACTGATTACGGCTAATAATTCCGCGTTGAACCGGGCGATCGGGATAGTTGCTGTTGTCATGGCTGGAGTCTTTGAATTCATCAGTGACCCTCATTCGGAGCATAAAGAAGAAAAAACCAACAGCTATACAGAGCATTACTTGCCAATTCTGGGTATTACTGCTGATTCCAACTAGGAATGATGCGGTGGCGAGGGAGTGAACGCTCGTGATTGCAATCGGAAAGCGCTCGCTAAAGTACGTCCTAATGTTGCTCATAATTCCCCCTGGTTAATTCTGCAACCATTTCAAGCAAAAATACACTTTCATGCGTAATCATTCTGGCCTATTTATCTAATGCTATGCGCCTGCCTAGGCCATCCATTGGCTAAAAACTATGTTTTAGCTCTATGAACCAGCAGAACTTACTTTAGTTCGCGGCTTATCCAGATGGTGGTTGGCGGGCCTAACGGGCCTGTGGGCACCAACTAGTCCCTCTTTACTTTGGAGAAGAGTTGCTACCGTTGTGGTTCTCCTGGATGATCTAGCCTCTTCGACTTCAACGTTTGGTTGATAGCGAAACGAGCACAGATTTGATTAGCGATATTTTCTAAAGCTTGGTTTTAGGTTAACTACGGCTTCTTCTTCAATAGGGAGGCCATTTGCTTATAAATCAATTTCGCGGCGTATACGGGGTTTAGCCGGCTAATGAAGTCCATAGTTTTCGCATCTTTTCCAATAACTAGTCGCGGCTTGTTGTTCACAATTGCCTCAACCATTAGCTTTGCTGCGACATTGGCCTTGGTGGTCGGAAAATTTGCACTGTCGGCATCTGCGGTCATAGCCGTCATTCCAGAGTTTGCAGCGATGTTGGTTTCAATTGCCCCTGGAAAAACAATTGTTACTCCGACATTTGTTCCCATGAGTTCGGATCTAAGACCCTCGGTGAATAGCTTTATTGCTGCTTTGGATGCACCGTAGACGCTTTGGCCTGGAACCGGGGCATAGGCTCCCATCGAAGATACGTTCAAGATGTGTGCCTGTGGTCTGGTTAGTAACTCTGGTAGAAAGGCTTTGGTCAGCATCAGCGGGCCGTTGAAGTTGACATTCATCACATGCATGGCATCTTTCATGCTCAAATCATTCACCTTCACAAAAGGCTGAATGATGCCCGCATTATTGATTAGCGCATCAACTTGTCCGAGTGACTTTTTTACCGCTGCCGGCAGCACTGCAACCGCCTTTGCATCTGAAACATCCAACACATGGCTAGAGCATGTTCCACCAAGTGATTTAACTAGCTTTGCAGTTTCTTTGAGGGTTACTTCTCTAAAATCCACTAAGGCAACTTTTGCTTTTCGACGAGTCAGCTCCAGAGCCAACTCTCGCCCCATGCCGCTTCCTGCTCCAGTAACGACGACTATCTTTCCCGCTAGATCCATCTTTGGTTCCTTTGATTAGGTTGGCTCTAAAAGACTAAACCTTAATCGGGTAGGCTCTGACCATGGACCTAAAAAATATTGAAATCACTGCACTAAACGGAGAATTGACTACTTTTGGAGAATTGCTCAAGCCGGTTACCCTGGTAGTAAACGTTGCATCAAGATGTGGCCTAAGTCCTCAGTATGAAGTTTTAGAAGCCATGCAAAAAAAGTACGGGGCTAAGGGCTTTACTGTAATTGGTGTTCCATCAAACCAGTTCTTCCAAGAGCTCAAAGAAAGCACCGATATCGCAGAGTACTGCTCAACAACCTGGGGAGTTACATTCCCGATGACTGAAAAGGCAAAACTCAATGGCAAAGGTGCACACCCGCTTTATCAGGAGTTAACCAAGGTCAAGGATGGATCAGGCAAGGCCGGAAATGTGAAGTGGAACTTTGAAAAGTTCTTGATCTTGCCGGATGGTTCAATCCACCGGTTTAGACCAACTACTCAGCCGAACGATCCAGAGATCATCAAACTTATTGAGAGCAATCTGAAATAGGTAACATGCTTAGAATCTCGGGGACTAAGGGTAAGTTTGACGAGAAGGAGCTGGCCGGTGATTACTCCAATTTCATCCAGCTCAACGGCATTGATGTTCATTACGAATTCGCCAAGGGTAAAGCCAGCGACTGCATCGTAGTTCTGCTCCACGGATTCGGTGCTAGTACCTTCAGCTACCGGAAAATACTTGATGACCTGACTGAATTCGGGGACGTTATCAGTTACGACCGCCCATGTTTTGGGCTAACGGTAAGGCCAAAATCGTGGGATGGGCTAAACCCATACACCTTTCCAGCCCAAGTAAGACTCTTAGATTCAATAATCAACCATTTTGGCAAAAGCAAGAAGGTTATTCTGGTCGGCCATTCAGCGGGAGCTGGCATCGCTGCCGAATGGTCGCTAGATCATCAAGATCGGGTAAAGGCACTAGTGCTTGAAGAGCCGGCAATCTTAAATGCTCCGCCGGTGAATAAATTTCTAGGAAAGATTCTCAAGACTAAGGCTTTTGATTGGATTGGCCCTAGATTGGTCGCTGGTTTTCAAAAAACGGGTATGAAGATTCTCTATGCCTCTTGGGTCGATAAAGAAGGCATCACTGAAGAAGTTTTAGAAAACTACACTAGGCCGCTGAAAATCAGAGGCTGGGAAGCAGCCTTCTGGGAGTTTTCTCGCTACGGAGTTCAATCTAGGATTCAAAATCACCTAGCGGAGCTTTCGGTTCCGGCCTTAGTTTTTGTAGCAGATGGTGACAGGATTATTCCTCCAGCTAGTTCTAGAAAAGTAGCCGCTGAAATTACTTCGGCAAAGTTAGTTGAGATTTCTAGCTGTGGACATATTCCGCATGAGGAAAAACCCCAAGAGTTTCTCAGTGCTCTAAAAAACTTTATTCACCAGCAATAAAACTAATTTCTTGGGTAGTCAGTTCGACTTTTTGCATCAATTCTTCAAGTTGGGCGAGGGTTCTAGCCGAGGCCAGCGGAACAGTTACACCGGGCTGCCTTCTAAGCCAAGCTAGAGCGACGGCAGTGTTAGAAACCTGATACTCGTTAGCTACTTGCTCTAAGCGCTTTAGTAGTTCAATGTTCTCGGCATTCAGGTAATTGTTCTTTACGCCTTCGGCACGTTGTGAATCGACTGTTTCTCCAGCGCGATATTTTCCACTTAAGAAGCCGCTTCCGAGAGTTGAGTAGGGGAGCCCCGAAATCTTGAATTCCTCAACAGATTTTGCGCCGTCGGATTCGTAGGGTTCTCTGGCGACGAGGCTGTAACGGTTTTGCAGTGCTACATAGGAAGCAAGGTTGTTCTCATTTGAAATGTTTAGCGCTTGGTTTAGTCGATCAAATGTGTAGTTAGAAGCCGCAATGTAACGGACCTTACCTTGTTCAACCAGGGAGTTAAAGCCTTCTAGTGTCTCTGTAAGGTCCGTTTCAGTATCGTCGCTGTGGGCGTAGTAAATATCGATGTAATCGGTCTGCAGCCTGGCCAAACTATCGTTGCAGGCTGCAATTATGTTGCTTTTGGAAAGGCCTTTTCTGGTTTCCAACATTGCTACCTTGGTGGCAACAACCACTTGATCCCGGTTACCTTTTAGCTTCAGGTAATTCCCGATGATAGTTTCACTTTCACCGCCTGAATTGCCTGGCTTCCAGGAGGAGTAAACATCAGCGGTATCAATGAAATTGCCACCGTGTTCTATGAATCCATCGAGCAATCTAAACGAATCAAGTTGGTCAGCAGTCCAGCCGAAAACGTTACCGCCAAAGCAGATATCGGAAACCTGAAGTTCAGTTTTCCTTAGTTTCTGCAACTTACTTGTTCCTAGTGGCAATCAAAGAGGCAATCGTCGCGATTGTGATTGTTGTCAGAATTACGCTCAACGATACGTCTGTTGTAATTTCAGGAAGGTTAGTAACCTTCTGGCCACCATTAATGAATGGGAGCTCGTTTTTCTGCAGGGCGTGAATAGTTAGCTTTAGACCTATCCAGCCGAGGATCACGGACAGACCGAGGCCTAGATACTTCAATCTGGTTAGCAATCCGGCAATTAGGAAGTAAAGGTGACGAAGGCCAAGTAGTGCGAAGGCATTTGCGGTAAAGACAATGTAAGGTTCTTTGGTCAGACCATACACAGCTGGGATGCTGTCTAGAGCAAACAGAATGTCAGCGCTACCGATTGCAATCATCGCAAATAGTAGCGGAGTGTAATAGCGCTTACCATTTTTTCTAATCGAGATTTTCGCACCGTGGTAATCGTCGGTTACGTTGACTCTCTTTTTGATGAATTCGATGAACTTGCCGCCTGGAGGCTCGTCCGCGTCATGTTTTTTGAAATGGTCGCGGACTAGGGTGTAAGCGGTGTAAATCAAGAACGCACCAAAGATGTAGAAAACCCAAGAGAATGCCGAAATTGCAACGGCACCGATGGCAATGAAAATAAAGCGCAACACCAAGGCGATGAGGATACCAACGGTTAGTGCTTGACGCTTAGCTTTCTCTGGAACTGCCAACTTAGTAAAGATGATGAGAAAGACGAATAGGTTATCAACCGACAAGCTGTATTCCGTGATAAAACCCGCCAAGTATTCATCACCAAATGGTTCACCCCAAACCTGGTTGACCACAAAGACGAAACCCAGCGCACAGCCTAAAAAGATGCTGGTGAAGATCGCGGATTCTTTGAAAGTTGGGTCACCTTTACGATTTAACTGAAAAAGTAGATCGATCACGATCACGGCAGTGATTACTGTGGCTGTGACCAGCCAGACTTCTAAAGGAACATTCATGGTTGGGGTAGTCATGGTTAGATTCTAGCCGAGGCAGAGGACTCAGGCGGAGTCTTACACCTGTCGTGGTTGCTTTATTGGCTAATTGGCGAAGGATTCTATTGGTGGGCATGAGCAAACAAGGTTGCGGTCGCCGTAGACATTGTCGATCCGGTTCACAATTGGCCAGTACTTACTTCTAAACTGCCCAGCTGGAAATACCGCAACTTCTCGAGAATACTTTCTAGTCCATTCCTGAACGATTGACTTAGCAGTGTGTGGCGCATTTCTAAGTGGAGAGTCCTCGATTGTGAAAACGCCATTGGCAACCGAATCGATTTCAGCCTTGATATCCAACATCGCACTGATAAAGCGCTCAACTTCTGGCATCGGTTCGGATTCTGTTGGTTCAATCATCAGAGTTCCGGCAACTGGGAAAGACATGGTTGGCGCGTGGAATCCGTAGTCGATCAAACGCTTGGCGATGTCCTCTCCGGTCACCCCGGTGTCCTTAGTGATACCTCTGATGTCGATGATGCACTCGTGGGCTATCAAACCGTTCTTGCCGGTATAGAGCAAGGGGTATGCGTGCTCTAACTTCTTGGCAATATAGTTCGCTGAGAGCACTGCAACAGCGGTGGCATCTTTCAGTCCCGCATTACCCATCATTCGAATGTAGGCCCAGGAAATTGGAAGAATACTCGCTGAGCCAAATGGCGCTGCTGAAACAGGACCATAGCTAGGTAGTTCTGACTGAGCCTGATTGTGTCCGGGTAGGAAGGCAGCTAGGTGCGATCTTGCAGCGACTGGCCCAACACCTGGTCCACCACCTCCGTGCGGAATGCAGAAAGTTTTGTGAAGGTTTAGATGCGATACATCGCCACCGAATGAACCAAACTTGGCGTAACCAACCACCGCGTTTGTGTTTGCACCGTCGATGTATACCTGACCACCAGCTTCGTGAACCCGATCACAAATTTCAGCAATTGCCTCTTCGTAAACACCGTGGGTTGACGGGTAAGTCACCATCAGAGCCGCCAGCTTATCGCCAGCTTCTGCAATCTTGGCGGTTAGATCCGCTACATCGACGTTACCTTGGTCATCGCAGGCAACAACGATCACCTGCATACCGGCTAAGACTGCAGAGGCAGCGTTGGTGCCGTGTGCCGATGAAGGAATTAGGCAGATTGTTCTTTGCTTATCGCCACGAGATAGGTGGTAGCCGCGAATAGCCAAGAGCCCAGCAAGTTCGCCTTGGCTTCCAGCATTAGGTTGAAGTGAAATATCGGAATAACCGGTGACATCGGATAGCCAAGAAGTCAGTTGTTCAATTAGCTCTAGATAACCCTGAACATCTTCTTTAGGCGCAAACGGGTGAAGACCGGCAAACTCTGGCCAAGTAACAGCTTCCATTTCAGTGGTTGAATTCAGTTTCATTGTGCAAGAGCCAAGCGGAATCATTCCGCGATCTAGTGCAAAGTCGTAATCGGCTAGACGCTTTAGATACCGAAGCATCGCGGTCTCGCTGTGGTAAGAGTTAAAGACCTCGTGAGTGAGGTAAGAAGACTTTCGCTCGAGTTTTGGTTTTCCTTGGGCCGCATCAACTAGCTTGGTTACCCCGAAAGCGTCTAGCACATCGAAAAGTGTTTGCTCGGCTGTAGTTTCATCCACCGAGATGCTGATGCAACTATCACTTATCAGGTTCATGGTTATGTTCTTAGCTCTGGCCTTAGCAAATACAGTATTCGCGTCGATGCCACAGATTTCAAAGGTGTCAAAAAATTCAGCGGTAGGAACATCTAACCCGGCAGCAATTAGCGATTGAGCCAGCCGGTGAGCTTTACCATAGACATCCTCGGCAATAGCTTTTAGTCTTGCTGGTCCGTGGTAGACAGCATACATACCAGCCATAACTGCCAGAAGCACCTGTGCGGTGCAGATGTTTGAGGTTGCTCTTTCGCGCCTGATGTGCTGCTCACGGGTTTGCAGAGTTAGACGGTATGCAGGGGAGCCTTCGGTGGTGATGGAGACGCCGACAAGCCTGCCCGGCATGCTGCGCTCTAGCTCGTTTCTTACCGCTAGGTAACCTGCGTGTGGGCCACCGAAGCCCATCGGAACACCAAATCGTTGAGTTGAACCTACGACGACATCGGCACCCATTTCGCCAGGCGGGGTCAAAAGGGTTAGGGCTAGTAGATCGGCGATAGCGATAGCCACAGCATTCTTACCTTGCGCATGGGCAAACAGCTTAGTAAGGTCATAGATTTCTCCAGAACCAGCCGGATACTGCGCCAGGACACCAAAGAAATCCCCGCTTAGAAGTTCTGGGTTAGCGCTAGCACTCGCTAGATCAAAATACTTGACTTCGATGCCTAACGGTTCTGCCCGGTGGTCAATTAGAGCTTTGGTCTGTTTGAAGATATCGCTTGAAACATAAAAGACATTGCTTTCAACACTCGAAGTTCTTCTGGCAATTAGCATCGCCTCGACAGCAGCTGTTCCCTCATCGAGCATCGATGCATTAGCGGTTTTCATACCGGTTAAATCGGTAACCATGGTTTGAAAGTTAATCAGTGCTTCTAATCGACCTTGCGAGATTTCAGGTTGGTAAGGCGTATAAGCGGTATACCAGGAAGGATTTTCCAGCACATTTCTTTTAATTACCGACGGGGTATGGGTGCCATAGTAGCCCTGACCAATAAGTGAAGTAGTGATTCGGTTTTTGCTGGCAATTTCTCTAAGTTCACTAATTGCTTCTGCTTCACTGATAGCAGCGGGAAGAGTGGAGTCTCCAACAAACTTGATTGAGTCGGGTAAAGCCGCATCGAGAAGATCAGCAAGCGATTTGTAACCGAGAAAATCCAGCATGTCCTTCTGCGCACTCGCATCGGGCCCAATGTGTCGATACTTGAAATCTTCGTGCGGTAAAACCATTTAGTTCTTAGCCCTCACCGGTAAGTGCATCGTATTCGCTGGCGGTCATTAGCTCAGGAAGTGAGCTGAAGCGAACTTTGATCAACCAGCCAGATCCAAAAGGGTCTGAGTTGACAGTCTCCGGAGCATCAACCACAACACTGTTAATTTCGATAACTTCGCCATCGAGCGGTGCATAAAGTTCACCAACTGATTTGGTTGATTCAATTTCGCCACAAATTTTCATGTATGTAGTAGACGAACCAACTTTAGGTAGATCCACGAAAACCACATCGCCAAGCTTCTCGGCAGCGTAAGCGGTAATTCCGATGGTGGCAACATCGCCTTCGATGGCTACCCACTCGTGTTCTTTGGTGTAGTGCAGGTTAGTTGGATTGCTCATTTTCTATCCTTTTTCGATTATTTTGAACGCTTATAGAAAGGTAACTTGACCACGGTCATGGCCAATCTGGTTCCTCTGATATCAACTTCGACTTCGGAGCCAACATCGGAAAATTGTTTGGAGACATATGCCATGGCAACAGGGTAGCCGAGGGTCGGCGATAGCGCTCCCGAGGTAACCTTTCCGATTAGCGTGTCCGAAGAGAAAACCTCGTAATCTGCTCTCGCTGCTCTTTTGCCGCTGCCGACAAGGCCAACCAAAACCGAATCCTGAGCTTTCTGAGCCAGTGACGCCAAAGCGCTCTTGCCAACAAAATCATCATCCCGTTCTAATTTCACGACTCTGCCGAGGCCAGCCTGGTAGGGATTGATTTCAAGATTTAGTTCATGTCCGTATAGTGGCATACCTGCTTCTAGTCGCAGAGTATCGCGCGATGCTAGACCACATGGAGTAATGCCAAGTTCCAGAAGTGAGTTGAAAATCTTGACCGCATCAGCTGCCGGAACCATTACTTCAAAACCGTCTTCTCCGGTATATCCGGTTCGACATAAGAAGGCATCTACCGAAGATACTTTTCCACGAGCGATCGAATAGTAGGGAAGTGCTGAAAGATCGGTATCAACGACTTGCTGTAAAAGTTCGGTGGCAAGTGGCCCCTGGAGTGCAAGCAGAGCAAAATCGTCGCTCTTATCTTCAACACCGACAAAACCTTGGAAAATTGCTCGTTCTTTCAGCGCTTGGATTACGGCATGTCTATTTCCAGCGTTGGCGATAATCAAAAATTCGGCTTCTGCTAAGCGATAAACGATGAGATCGTCGATGATGCCGCCTTGAGCGTTGCAAATCAGTGCGTATTTGGCTTTACCGATGGCAATTGCTGAGCTTTGGATAACTAAGGAGTAATCTAGGAAACTTGCCGCCTGCGGTCCTGAAACAAAAATCTCTGCCATGTGGCTTATATCAAATAGCCCAGCGCTGTTCCTAACCGCCTCGTGTTCAGCCAAGTCGCTGCTGTAACGAACCGGCATGTCCCAGCCACCGAAATCGGTGAAGCTAGCACCGAGTCGGGCATGTTCAGCATGTAGAGGGGTTTGGGGCATAAGGCTAATTTACGCCCTTAATCTGACCTTTATAAAATCCACGCCGTTGCTGCACTAAACGGCAGGTTGCTGCTGTGTAATGCAGTGAATTCCGCCGCCTTTGGCAAAGATCGGCCTTGCGTCAATCAGTCTTATCTCGCGGCCAGGGTAGGCCTCGGCCAAGATGGCTTTTGCCTCAGCGTCGTTGGCATCATCAAATGCGCAGAGTAGAACCGCTCCATTAAGGATGTAGTGGTTGATATACGAGTAGTCAACAAAGCCGCGTTGGTCTTTTAGAACCTTAGGGGCCGGAACCTTGATCAGGTTGATATTTTGTAGTTCGGCCAGCCGCGCTGCCACTTCATGGCTAACCGTGTAATCGGGGTGATTCTGATCTTGCTGGTCGTGCATCAGGATGGTCTGCTCATCGGAAAAGCAGGCAACTATATCGATATGCCCCTTAGTTCCGTAGGCTTCGTAATCACGAGTTAGTCCACGTCTAATCCAGACAATATCGTTCACACCAAGTTTTTCTTTTAATTCCTGTTCAACTTCAGCTTTAGTCCAATCGGGGTTTCTTTCGACACCGAGTTGAACAGTTTCGGTTACCAGCAACAGCCCACTGCCGTTGACATGGATGCCACCGCCTTCGTTGACCATTTCGCTTCGAATAATTTCAGCCTGTGCTCGATTTGCCATGACTGCTGCCACCAAGTCATCTTTTTGGTAATCCTCAACAGGTAGTGACCCCCAGCCGTTGAATCGCCAATCAATTGCACCAAGTTTTCCATTTTCCGTATTCACTACAAATGTCGCGCCGTTATCTCTGACCCATGAATCGTCTAAGTCGCAAATCAAGGTAGTGATTTCACTAGAGAGATATTTTTTAGCTATCTGTTCTTGAGCTGGGTCAACTAAAACCGTCACCGGTTCATATTCGCTGGCCGCGTTAGCCACTTCGGACCAGGCTTTATAAGAATCTTCTGCAGGTGTTGCATATTCGCTTGCGGGAAATGATAGCCAGGTGCGTTCATGTCTTTCCCACTCGGCCGGCATTTTCCAACTCATTGCGCTTCTCCTGCAATTCCTCCATCGATTCCATCGCCGGAATCGACTCTTGGGTTTGCCACTGGTCTGGTTAGCGCTTCATAGGTATCAGGTCTTCTAGTTGCAAGAAATGGAAAAAGATCTAACCAGTCGCGACGCTGATCCAAATCAAGATCGGCTACCAGAACTTCATCTTCATTTCTCGAGGCTTGAACAAGCACTCTGCCATAGGGGTCACTAATAAATGACGTCCCATAGAAATTCAGAGCGCCTTCATTTCCCCAACGATTTGGCACAACCATAAAAGTTCCGCTGTTGATGCCATTTGCGACAATAACTTTTTGCCACAGTGGTGCGGTATCAAAATCTGGATGATCTGGTTCTGAACCAATAGCGGTTGGATATATAAGCATTTCGGCACCAGCAAGCGAGTACGCTCTGGCAACTTCAGGGAACCACTCATCCCAGCAAGTCGGAAGCCCCAGTTTGCCAAGCTCGGTGTCATAAACCGGATAAGGATCTGGATCACTTGGCCCAGGGGCGAAGTATTTATCTTCGTAGTAACCGGCCGTAACTGGAATGTGTGTTTTTGGGGTGTAGCCGATCAACTCGCCTTCGGGGTTCACCAAGATTGCAACGTTGTAGCCGCGGCCATCTGCTAACTCACTTTTTTCATAAAGCGAAGCGTGAATATAAAGCCCATATTTTTCTGCGGCAGATCTAGCAAAGTTAAGTGTTGGGCCTTCTAATTCCTCGGCAATTGTGCTCGGGATGCCGCTTGGTTTCTGATCTGCTGGGTAGCGCGAAAGGGTTAACTCCGGCAAGCAGACAAGCTTGGCTCCGGCTTTAGCTGCCAACTCTATTCCGTTGTTTAGATTCTCGAGGTGCTTAGCAGCATCTTTTTCCCAGTGCATCTGCACCAGGGCTATTCTTACCGGCTCGCGGGTTGCCGCTTTAACTCTAGAAAGCGAATCTAGTTTGCCAACTTGGGTTAGTTTCATTTTTCACTCATTGAATCGATGATTTTGGTCAGTAGTTTCAGTTCAGTCCTCGGGTTCACAATGGCGAATCTGGCATTTGGTTTACCCTCATGCGAACTAGGTGTTACAAAACCAAGTTCCTCTCGAAGAATCCGCTGTGACCACTTCTCGTAGTCGGCTAGCTTCCAACCGACTCTCTCAAACACCACAATTGATAATTCAGGTTCACGAACAAGCTTTAGGTCTTTTCTTGAGCGGATCACATCGGCGATCTTGTGGGCTAGATCGATGTTCTCGGCTACAGCAATTCGATAGGCACCAACGCCATAGGTAGCGAGCGAGAACCAAAGCGGTAATCCTCTAGCCCTTCTGGTTAGGTGGTAGGCGTAGTCGCTTGGGTTGAATTCACCGCTATCGGTCAATGTGTCGAGATATTCTCCGTGTTGAGTGTGGGCAGCCGCTGCCAATTTAGGGTTGCGATAAACAAGCGCGCAAGAATCAAAGCTGGTGAATAGCCACTTGTGTGGATCAACGATAAATGAATCTGCTTTTTCTACGCCCTTGAATAGCTTTTTCTGCCGTGGGTCTAAAATTCCAGCAAGACCGTAAGCGCCATCAACGTGATACCAAACACCCAATTGTTTGGCCGCCTTAGCAATCTCATCTAAACGGTCTACTATTCCAAAATTCGTAGTTCCAGATGTTGCCACAACTGCAAATAAACCGTCTTTAATTTTCTCGGCAGCATCTAAAACCGCTTGACCGGTTAGTCTGCCTTCGTGATTGGCTTTGGCTAAAACAATATCGATATCCATAACTCGAGCTGCCGCTTTGAGCGAGGAGTGTGATTCTGAAGAAGCGATAATTGACCAGCGTTTAGGAAGCTTTTTGCCCTTACGCTTTGCTATCGCCTCGTGTCTTGCAGTTACCAGAGCCGAGAGGTTACCAAGAGATCCGCCTTGAACAAAAGTTCCACCTGCAGATTTGGGTAAACCAACTTCCTTGGCCAGCCACGCCAGCACTTCATTTTCAGCAAAGACGGCACCAGATCCTTCGAGCCAAGATCCGCCGTAGACACTGGTTGCTGAAACAACCAGATCAAAAAGGGTTGCCGCTTCGGTTGGTGCCACTGGAATAAAAGATAAGTAACCGGGATGATCGGTTGAAATACAGGCTGGGGCCAGAACATCTTCAAAGATTTTTAGCGCTTTATGTCCACCGAGACCTTTTTCGTTGATGGTATTTGCAGCATGTTTTTTCAGGTAGCTAAGACTTTGTGGACCATCCAGCGGAGCCGGGTCCATGGCCATGCGCTCTCTGGCATAGTTCAGCACTTCTTCACGAAGCGCAATCGTTGCGGCGTTGGAAGAGTGCATCTTGGCTGCTTTACCAGTCATGACTAAAGCCTAAACCTTGGAAACAGTTCTTGAAGTTTCAGCAATCACAATGCCACTGACCACTATGAAAGCGCCGAGCACCTCGATTGTGGTCATTGACTCGTTTAGCCAAATCCAGGCAAACGCGGAGGCAAAGATGGTTTCGGCTGTGGCAATCACCCCTACTGCGGTCGCGGAAAGATTACTCAGGGCTATGTAATCAAGCCACATAGGAATAAATGAGCCCATCACACCAAGCCAAATCAACGCCAACCAAATTGGCCAATCAATCATGGCCAAATTGCCAGCAAGCGACATGCTCTGCTCTAGCGAAATTAAATTCTTCGGGTTCAAAAGATTCATGATCAACCAGAAGATGGCGGCAACTAGAAAGGTGTAGAACAAAGTTGACATGGGGTCGCGAGTTTTTTGGGTGTGCTCACCGACTAGGAAATAGATACTCACACAAATTGCCGCCATAAAAGCCCAGCCGACTCCAACGGGGTTTAACTGCGAATCCCAGATGTTACTGACAATCGCTAGCCCTAAAAGCACAAGTACGATACCGATCCAGAGTTTTTTGGAGAGTTTTTCCTTGAAAAGGAAATAGGAAACCAGCGGAACAATCACGATAGCCGTGTATTCGATCAGTAAGGCAACGCTGATTGGAAGCAAACTAACCGCATTGGCGTAAGACCACTGCATCAGGGCTATTCCGGCGATACCGTAACCGATCATCATCGGAATTTCTTTTTTCTCTAACCTGAAAGCCTTCCGATTGGTTATGAGTAGGACAATTCCGGCCACAATCGCTGTGAAAGTGGTTCGGAAGAGAACCAGCTGCTCCGAGCTGATACCGGTTTGGATTATGACCTTCACAGTGCTGGCATTTAGGCCAAAAAGTAGTGCCGCACAGGAAACTGCTGCGGCACCTACGGCAGGTCGACGAACTCTCACCAGTTCAGCCTAGGCTAGTTGCATGACTGAATTTGTATTAGCCGGCGGCTGTTTCTGGTGCTTAGACTCTTCCTATTCCCAGTTCAAGGGAATCATCGATGTTGTTTGTGGTTACTCCGGTGGGCACACCGATAACCCGACCTACGAACAGGTTTGTTCCGAGAAAACTGGACATGCGGAGGTTGCCAAGGTTATTTTCGACGAATCAATAATTAGCGCTGAAGTGGTACTTGATCTTTACTTCACCATGCACGATCCAAGACAACTAAACCGTCAGGGCAATGACATTGGCACCAGTTACCGCTCGGCGATGTTCTACCAGGGTGAAGAGCAAAAAGAAATTTTTGAGAAAGCGTTAGAAAGAGCTGGGCAGATGTGGGACGGCGAAATTGTTACTACCTTGCAGCCGCTAGCGAAATTCTGGGACGCGGAAGAATATCACCAGGACTATTTTGTGAAAAACCCAGGCAACGCTTATTGCCAGAGTGTGGTCAGTGGCAAGATGGCGAAAACCAGATCGGCATTTCAAGAGTTCCTAAAGTAGTTTGTGGATAACCTCAGCGCAGGTTATTCAAATTTGTAATCCTTTCTTTCATTCACGAAGAAAGGTTTTACACAAATGTCCGATAGTTATTCTGTTTCAGGATTAGTTGCCACTACACCTAGGCACTTAGTTACTCAAGACGGTTTACCAATAACGTCCTTCCGCTTAGCGGCTAATCTCAAAAAATTTGACCGAGCCCTCAATCGTTGGGTAGACGCTGAAACCAACTGGTTCACCGTCACCTGCTTTAGGCAACTCGCCATCAACAGTGCGACATCGATCTCCAAGGGTGATCGGGTTATTGTGCTTGGTAAATTGCGTGTTCGAGATTGGGATAACGGGGAGCGCGCTGGCACTTCGGTTGAATTAGAGGCCGAGAGCGTTGGCCATGATTTGATCTGGGGGACTTCCACTTTTGTTCGCACTGTGATGACCAGAGAAGAAGACGAACAGCCTGCTCCGGAGGTCGAAGTGAAATCAGCTAAATCTAAAGCCATGGCTTAGACCTGCCGCTTCGAGTTTCCCACTTGGCTCGAACCGGAGGTAAGCGACACCCACTCATTTCCTAGCAATTTCATTCGATATACTTGTTAGGTCCCTAGCGGTGGGTGTCGCTTTTACTTTTTAGGAATCAATGGCTGAATTTATCTATCAAATGATTAAGACGCGCAAGGCGCATGGCGACAAGGTCATTCTCGATGATGTCACCCTTGCCTTTTACCCCGGCGCAAAGATCGGTGTGGTAGGCCCGAACGGCGCCGGTAAGTCTTCGGTCTTGAAAATTATGGCGGGGATGGATAACCCTTCAAATGGAGAAGCGAGACTAAGCCCTGGCTACACAGTCGGCATTTTGCTTCAAGAGCCTCCGCTTAATGAAGAGAAGACCGTTTTAGGAAACGTTGAAGAAGCGGTATCCCACATCAAAGCAAAGCTTGATCGATTCAATGAGGTGTCTGCGCTGATGGGTGAACCGGATGCCGACTACGACGCTTTATTGGCTGAAATGGGGACGCTTCAGGAAGAGATTGATCACCTTGATGCTTGGGATTTAGATAACCAGCTAGAGCAGGCGATGGATGCACTTCGTTGCCCGCCAGGGGATACTCCGGTGAACTTTCTTTCTGGTGGAGAAAAGCGTCGAGTTGCGCTTTGTAAATTGCTTCTGGAAAAGCCAGATCTACTACTACTAGATGAGCCAACTAACCATCTTGATGCCGAGTCGGTGCTCTGGTTAGAGCAGCACCTGGCTAAGTATCCTGGTGCAGTCTTGGCAGTTACCCACGATAGATATTTCCTAGATAACGTTGCCGAGTGGATTTTGGAATTAGATCGTGGCCGTGCCTACCCTTACGAGGGTAACTACTCAACTTATCTTGAAAAGAAAGCTGAACGTCTTGAGGTTCAAGGCAAGAAAGACGTTAAGTTAGCTAAGCGTTTAGAGGACGAACTTGAATGGGTCAGGTCATCACCGAAGGCTAGACAGACCAAATCGAAAGCTCGTCTAGCCAGGTATGAAGAAATGGCTGCTGAGGCGGATCGCACTAGAAAACTCGATTTCGAAGAAATTCAAATTCCACCTGGGCCAAGACTGGGCAACATCGTTTTGGAAGCGAAAAACCTGCAGAAAGGCTTCGAGGGAAGATCACTCATCAATGGTTTATCTTTCTCACTACCTCGAAATGGAATTGTTGGAGTCATTGGTCCAAACGGTGTTGGTAAATCAACCTTGTTCAAAACCATCGTTGGCTTAGAGCCGCTCGATGGGGGAGATCTCAAAATTGGTGAGACCGTAAAAATTTCCTACGTCGACCAGTCTCGAGCTGGAATTGATCCAACTAAGACGCTATTTGAGGTTGTCTCCGATGGCTTGGATTTCCTGCAGGTGGGTAACGTCACTATGCCGTCTCGGGCTTATGTTGCCGCCTTCGGCTTCAAAGGCCCCGATCAGCAAAAGCCAGCCGGGGTGCTATCCGGTGGTGAACGTAACCGGTTGAATTTAGCTTTGACTTTGAAACAAGGCGGCAACCTATTACTACTGGATGAGCCAACAAACGATCTTGACGTGGAAACTTTGTCCTCGCTGGAAAACGCCCTGCTCGATTTCCCAGGTTGTGCTGTGGTGATCACGCACGATAGATGGTTCCTAGACCGTGTAGCAACACACATTTTGGCTTATGAGGGTAACGATGACGATCCAGACCAGTGGTACTGGTTCGAGGGTAACTTCCAGTCTTATGAAGAAAATAAGGTTGAACGGTTAGGGCCTGAAGCGGCTAAACCGCATCGCTCAAAATATCGTCGACTAACCAGAGATTAGTGTTCGGCTAATTCCTCAGCGGGAATTCGAACTAATCCTTCTTGGGCGACAGTAGCAACAAGTTCGCCTTCACGGTTAAAGATTTTCCCTAGGCCTAGACCGCGTCCTCCTCTGGCATTAGGTGAATCTTGAACATAGAGTAACCACTGGTCGGCTCGAACTGGTCGATGAAACCACATCGCGTGATCAAGACTTGCCACCATTAGACCCGGATGAGACCAGACCAATCCGTGTCTGCGATAAATCGGTTCCAGCAGTGAATAGTCGCTGGCATAAGCCAGGGCAGCATTATGAATTATCGGATCATCCGGTAGCGGGCCAATTGTCTTAAACCAGATTGCCTGGTGCGCAACATGTTCGCCCTCGACATAAAAGTAAATTGACTTTTCGATATGTCGCATATCAAATGGTCGACCCTTCGCCCAGTATTGTGCTGCGGGGTTATCCTTCATTACCTCCATCAGCTCTTTTAGTGGGGGAAGTGATTCTGGATCAGGGATGTTATCCGGCAAAGTGTCTTGGTGCTCTAAACCTTTTTCTTCAACTTGGAATGAATAAATAGAAGAAAAAAGCGGCTCACCGTTTTGATAGGCCTGAACGCGCCTGGTACTAAATGATTTACCGTCTCGAATTCGATCTACCGAATAGGTAATGGGCAGATCGATTTTGCCACCACGAAGAAAATAGCCGTGCATCGAATGAATTTTGCGGTCTGGGTCAACAGTTCTTGAAGCCGCCACTAGAGCTTGCCCAATTTGCTGGCCGCCGAAGACTCGCCCGGTCGGCATGAAATTCGATGGACCGATAAAAATGTCTTCTCTGGTTCTGGCAGCCTGCTCTAAATTCAGGGTTTGCAGCAATTCGCCTAGCGGATCATCTGCTATTGGCATACTTTCGGTCAACCTGGCCCTCCACATCTTCGTCGATTGGCCCTCAACAGGTAGTTTAGTTAGGAGATGACTAACTGTTTTACATTCCCGGAACAATCAGATGTTGCTGATCTAATTCGCTATCTGGAAAGAGCGGAAAAACTAGACAACGCTGGGGCAGTGCGCTTTAGGGCATATGGTGAAGTGCTCACCGTCTATGTCGCGCCAATAGCCACCGAGCAGATGCTCGAGCACACTCCTTTGATTCTTGGGCTAAGAACCATGGAACTTGCCGCAGCAAGCGAGTTTGATGCAAGCTACCCAATCAGTCAAATGCTCAGTGAGCTTAGGGGTGAGGAAACCGTTGAGAATTTCAGTCTGGTGAAAAAACTCCCAGAAAAAAGAAAAATCTTAGCCGAGAATCAAATTTGCTTACCGGATAACCCTATTGAAGTGGCCTGGTCAACCGAGACCCCAACTAGAACAGGTTGGGAGCAGCGCGGCGAAATAAGTCAGGAAGAACTAACTGAAATTGCTCGTAAAGGCGTTGCCCAGATAACTGAAACATTACCTGCTTCGGTTGGCGGTCCGATCGCCGCTCGAGTCCGGGCTGAAATTTGGGGCACGGCATTTGATTATAAAAATCCAATCCCGATGGGGGCAGCTTTTGTTGCCGCTGGTCTTGGATTTTTAACCGAAGGTGAACTGGTGCCCTGGTATGTCTCTGGAGAATGGATTCGCCTAAGCGCTAAACACGGCCACGTGCTTAGTAGATTTGCCAACGACTATGTCGTGATGAATAACTAATCTTCCATGGTGTTTAACATGGCAGTTGCCGCCCGATCAAGGTATGCCCACATCTGATTTTCTAATAGCGGTGGTAACTTTTGATCTTCTAAAGCCTGCCGCATATGTTTTAGCCAAGCTGCTCGAGCTGCTGGGTTAATTTTGAATGGCGCGTGGCGAAGTCTAAGTTGCGGGTGCCCGCGAGTTTCTTGATAAGTTTTCGGCCCACCCCAGTATTGCTCTAGGAATAACTGCAAGCGTTCGGCAGCAGGGCCAAGATCTTCTTCTGGATACATCGGCCTTAGGAGTTCATCGTCTTTGACGCCAACGTAAAATGCCTTACACAAGCTTTCGAAAAACTTCTTGCCACCGACCAGCTCGTAGATATTTCCCTCGGCATCTTGACCGGTATTGGTTACTAACCGTAGTGTCTCAACTCGCTCACGATCTTCAAACTGATCGTCTTTACCAGGAGTGTGATTCATCGGTTCGTAAGATTCAACGAGATTGAGTTGCTGCCAGTAGCAAGTTTGATCTTGCTTTTATCTAGAGCGGACTTGAGATTAGCTCTAAGCTCTCTGGCTAACTCATCTTTAGTCTCCGGCTTAGTTTTTTGTACTAGTCGGATTACCACCTGATCTCCCGATAGCGCGTGAATACCCCAAACCTCTGGAGCATCAATAACCAGCTTTGGCTTTGCCTTCGCTGTGTCGGCGGCAGCCTTTCGCATCACCTCTTGGGCCTTGCCCAGATCCGCGTTGTAGTTCAAAGCCACATCGATAACCACTCTTGACCAGCCTTGACTTTGGTTACCGACTCTTAGGATTTCACCGTTTCGGACAAACCAGACGGTTCCTTCTATATCGCGCACCGTAGTAACTCTTAGGCCAACGCTTTCAACAATGCCGGTGGCTTGGCCAAGATCGACGCTGTCGCCAACGCCATACTGGTCCTCAAAGACGATGAATAACCCAGAGATTAGATCTTTGATTAGCGACTGCGCGCCAAAACCTAAACCTGCTCCCAAGATTCCAGCTCCGGCAACTATGGCACCGGCGGAAACGCCGATCTCGGTAAGGGCGATAGAGATAACCGTGAAAGTTAGGCCCCAGGTAGCTAGATTGCCTAAGACCGAGCCGATAGTTTTGGTTCGCTGCAGCAGTCTGGCTTGGGCTAGCGGAGATTCAGTGCCATCTTTTCGCACTTGCCTCGCAACACCTTTAACGATTCTTCGAATCATGAATTGCAAAATTGCTCGAAGAATCAGTGCAGCAATAACAGCCAGCACAATACGAAAGCCTGAACCCCACTCGGAGTAAAGATCAATAAGCCACTGCGGAAGGATCGAACTGGTCATGGTTAGTTATCTTGGGCTTGAACTTTCAATGCACGGTCAATTGGATCTAGGTTTTCCACCAAGAGCCTGCGAAGTGCAGGAATCGCAACTATCTCAGGGTTATCGAGGAATTGCCTAGTCTTTTCAGCCAAATCTTTTGAGGCCAGTGAAATCGGGTAGAGATTCACAATCGCATACTCAGCCATCTTGAATGTCTTGCTGTTCCAAATTTTCAAAACGTCTTCGAAGTATTTATCCACGTATGGGTGAAGAAGTTCATCGGTTGCACCTCTACCGAAACCAATTGTTGAATACTGCAAAATGGTGTTTGACCATTCGTTGGTTTCAACTGCGGTGTGCCAGACGGAAGCTTTCGCTTCTGCGGTTGGGATTGCTCCCTTGGCCATAGCCGCAAGTTTTTGCCCGTTCGCGGTGTTATCGCTTGCTAGCATTTTCTCGATTTCATTTGCATCTGCCTCGGCTAGGGTTACCAAACCGGTTAGTAGATCCCAACGTAGGTCGGTGTCTATCTCTCGACCGGATAGCTTCTCTTCACCGGTAAGCAGCGCTCTGAGTGTCTTACCGTGCTCTGGGGTTGAGGCAAAGCGTGGGAAGTATTTTAGGAACTGCAATTGAGCTTCGCTACCAGGTTGTGCCTCGCGAGCCATCTGAATAAGTGCATCGCCGATCTTGATCTTGAAGCTAGAACGATTTTCTGGCTTCAGATACATCGACTGTGCGGTGACCAACTGGTTCAGCAGTGTCATCATCGCCGTTGCATTTGATTCGGTGGCTACGTTTTTTAGCACCAGGTTGATAAAGTCCTTCGGATCGGCTTCGGCATCTCTAGTCGAATCCCAAGCGGCACCCCAGAGCAGAGCTCTAGCCAACGAGTCTTGAATATCGGCTAGGTGATCCAAAGTGGTTTGCCAAGATTTCTCATCAAGGCGAATCTTGGTATAGGTCAAATCACCGTCATTTAGAAGGATCAGGTCAGGACGCACAGTGCCAACCAGTTCCGGAATTTGGGTTAGTTCACCGTCGATATCAACTTCAACGCGGTGAGTTTTGACCAGCTTGCCATTAGCTAAGTTGTAGTAACCGATTCCCAAGCGGTGTGGTCTAAGGGTCGGGTAGTCCGGGTGATAGCTCTGTCGAACCGCGAAGGATGCGATCTTGCCGTCCTCGTCGCTTATCTCTGCACGAAGAGTGTTCACTCCAGAAGTTTCTAGCCAAAGCTTTGACCATTCACGAAGTTTTCTACCTGAAGTTAGTTCCAACTCAGTCAACAGGTCAACTAGTTCTGCGTTATCCCACTGATACTTCTTAAAGTATGAAGCTAGCCCTTTCATGAAGTTCTCCTGGCCCACCCAGGCCACTAGCAAACGAAGCACTGAGCCACCTTTGGCATATGTGATCGCATCAAAGTTCACTTGGACATCTTCTAGGTCTCTAATGTTGGCAACTACTGGGTGAGTTGAAGGCATCTGGTCTTCGCGGTAACCCCAGCTCTTCTCATGAGAAGCAAAGGTTGTCCAAGCCTCTTTAAACTCAGTCGCTTCGGCAGTTGCCAAATAGGATGCATACTCGGCGAATGATTCGTTTAGCCAAAGATCGTTCCACCAGCGCATGGTAACTAGATCGCCAAACCACATGTGAGCTAGTTCGTGCAGCACCGTGATGATGCGACGTTCCTTAATAAACCCATTTACCGCACCGCGGAAAACGTAGCTTTCAGTGATAGTCACTGCACCAGCATTTTCCATAGCTCCGGCATTGAAATCAGGCACGAATAACTGGTCGTACTTATCAAACGGGTAAGGGTAGTCAAATTGCTCTTCGAAGAATAGGAAACCCTCTTTGGTCTTAGCAAACAGGTAATCTGCATCGATGTATTGAGCCAATGAAGATCTGCCGTAGACACCTAGCGGAATAGTTCTACCATCAGCACTTACCAACTCATCACGCCATTCGCTGTATGGGCCGGCAATTAGTGCGGTGATGTAAGAGGAGATGCGCGGGGTAGGAGCAAAAACCCAAACCGAACTGCCATCGCCGCGATCAACTGGGCTAGGTGTCGGTGAGTTAGAGATCACTTTCCATTTACTTGGAGCAGACACGGTGAACTGGAAGGTGGCCTTTAGGTCTGGTTGCTCAAAGACCGCAAACATGCGTCTTGAGTCTGGAACTTCAAACTGGGTGTATAGGTAGACCTCGTTATCAACCGGGTCAACAAAGCGGTGTAATCCTTCACCGGTGTGCATGTATGGGTTATCCGATACCACGACTAGTTCATTTGTGGCTTGCAGATCATCTAACTGAATGCGAACACCATCAGAGACTTTGGCTACATCTAGATCTTTGCCATTGAGGGTCACTCGGTGAACAGTCTTGGTGATGGCATCGATGAAGGTCGAAGCCCCAATCATGGTGCTTGAGAACTTTACGGTGGTGGTAACCCCGAAGACTTCCTCACCTTTGAGTAGGTCTAGTTCGACGGTGTAAGACTGGACCTCAACTAGCTCGGCACGCTCTTGGGCTTCGAGGCGGGTTAGGTTTTCTCCTGGCATTTATAAACTCCCATGTTTTCTTTTGGACAACAGGAACTAGCCTAGTATTGTCCCAAAGGCTTCGATAAGAGGGAACGCGAATGCGCATTCACATCGCCACTGACCATGCTGGCTTGGAACTGAGCCACTATCTGATTGACCAATTAACTAAGGCTGGCCACGAGGTTTTTGACCACGGACCCAAAGAATACGACCCGCTCGATGATTACCCTGCCTTTTGTATTAATGCGGCACTTGCGGTGAGAGCGGATGAGCAGGCCGGCGAAAGTGCATTGGGTATCGTCCTCGGCGGTTCAGGTAACGGTGAGCAAATGGCGGCCAATAAGGTCGATGGCATTAGAGCTGCACTGGTCTGGAATTTGGATACCGCCAAATTGGCAAGATCGCATAACGATGCCAACGTCGTTGCCGTTGGGGCAAGACAACACAGCCGAGAAGAAGTTCTGTCGCTAATCAGTGCTTTTATTGCCGAGCCTTTTTCAAATGATGAGCGTCATGTTCGACGAATTGGCAAAATTGCCAGTTACGAGCAAACTGGAGAAATTCTCTAGATATGCCTGAGGGTCATTCCGTTCAGCGGACGGCTAACTGGTTTAACAAGCACCTGGCTGGAAGCAAGGTAAGAGTTGATTCGCCGCAGGGCAGATTTACCGACAGCGCCAAATTAGTAAGCAATCGAAAGCTCATTCGAGCAAGGGCAATTGGAAAACAACTATTTCTTGATTTCGATAACAAAAAGACCGTTCGAATACATCTCGGCATCTACGGTAAGTGGCGCTATTTTGATTCAAACAAGGTTGAAGTAGTTGGTCAGGTAAGAGCCAGGTTCTTCAATGCTGCTAAGTTAGCTGATCTAAGAGGACCAACAATCTGTGAGGTTATTGAAACCGAGTTGGTAGATCAGCACAAAAAACGTTTAGGTCCAGATCCAACCAATCCAGATCCAAAGAAATTGAACCAAGAGCGCTTTGTCAAGCGAGTTAGAGCATCCAAATCGGCCATTGGCCTTTTATTGATGAATCAGAGTGTGATCAGCGGCGTTGGTAATGTCTATCGAGCCGAATTACTCTTTAGGGCAAAACTCAGCCCCTATCGACTCGGCAGCAGCCTCAGTCAAAAACAGGCTGTTGAACTTTGGCAAGATGCCGTGATGCTCATGAAAGTAGGAGTTGCCAAAGGTTTTATGGTGACTAGGCAAGAGCAGCTAAGTTCTAGAAAGATCCACGATGAGCGAAACTACGTATATAAACGTGAGGGATTAGCCTGCCTTAGGTGCCGCTCGAATGTGGCTTTGGAGTTGATGGCCACTAGAAAGCTCTACTATTGCCCGGGTTGCCAGAAATAACTGGTTTATTGGAGCGGATGACGGGAATCGAACCCGCACCATCAGTTTGGAAGACTGAGGCTCTACCATTGAGCTACATCCGCGTATTAGTGCTAATACATTCTATGGTCTAAGATTAGTCAGGTTGTTATGTTCTGAGTAATCTCAGAGCCGCTGACTCCGGGGTGTAGCGTAGTGGCTAGCGCGCCTGCTTTGGGAGCAGGATATCGCAGGTTCGAGTCCTGTCACCCCGACCATTTGTATTAAAAACAAACCGGCTTATCGCTTGGTAGGCCCATGTTCAGGAGAAAACCGTTGAAGACCACTGTTGAGCGTTTAGCCCCTACCAGAGTCAAACTGACCATTGAAGTTACTCCTGAAGAGTTCAAGCCCAGCCTCGATCACGCCTACGAACACATCGCCGAGCAGGTAAACATCCCGGGTTTTCGCAAGGGGAAAATTCCAGCGGCGATTTTGGATCAGCGAGTTGGTAGACCAGCAATCCTGGCCCACGCCATCAACGACGGTTTGGATTCAATTTACCGAACAGCAATCGAGCAGGAGAAGCTTCGCCCGCTAGGCGCTCCTAAAGCTGACGTCAAGAAGAGTCCAGATGAGAAATCTTTCAGTGGAAATCTAGTTGTTGATATCGAAGTCGAAGTTAGACCAGAGCTAAAACTGCCAGTAATTAGAGGACTAAAGGTTCAAGTTGATGCAATCAAGGTTGAGGATTCTGAAATCGATGAGGAAATCAATCGCCTACGCAGTCGCTTCGGAACACTAAACACTGTTGAACGCCCTGCCGCTAAGGGTGATTTCACTTCAATTGATTTGGTGGCGACTCTCGATGGAGTTGAGATTGATCAGGCGCAGAACATTTCTTATGAAATCGGTAGCGACTCACTTCTTGATGGAATTGATGAAGCCCTAATAACTCTTACTGCCGGTGAAACCACTACATTCAAGAGCAAACTTGTCGGTGGAGAAAAAGCTGGAGAAGAGGCAGAAATTACTGTCACTCTAAATGCCGTTAAGGAACGCGAACTTCCAGAAATTGACGATGAGTGGGCCAAGTTGGCAAGTGAATTTGACACTGTTAGCGAACTTAGAGTGGGACTCGCTGATCAAATCAAGCGCAGTAAGTCATACACCCAGGGTCTCCAGGCAAGAGAGCTTCTAACTGAGCAACTGCTTGATCTTATTGATGTTCCTGTTTCTCAAGAGTTAGTCGAACAGGATGTGCTTCGTCACCTAGAAGGCGAAGGCAAGACACTAGATGACCCACATGCTGCTGAGGTTCGAGTTGAATCAACTAAGTCCTTCCAAGTGCAAATGCTCTTGGATGCCATCGCTGAAGCTGAGGAAGTCAGAGTCAACGAGAATGAACTGTTGCAGTATTTGATCCAGGCTTCACAGTCCTATGGCATGCAGCCTAACGAGTTCGTCAAGGTAGTTGATGAACAGGGTCAGATCCCGTCTTTTGTTTCTGAAGTTGCTAGACGTAAAGCGCTCTCGATAGTCCTAGAGGCAGCCCAAATCACCGACAGTGAGGGAAACAAGGTTGATTTGGCAGAGTTTGCCGCTGGCGCAGAAGAAGATTCGCTAACTGACGAGCAAAACGCCTAGTTTTCGCTTACTTTGCCTATGGCGAACATAGGAATGATTTGCTCTGATACTCGGTTATCTTGATTAGGCAAAGCAATTTGCAGATAGAGGAGCAATAGATGGTTGAAAACATCGCAATGAACAATGTCTTTGAGAGACTGTTGAAAGATCGCATTATTTGGCTAGGCGATGAAGTCAGAGACGATAACGCCAATGAAATTTGCGCCAAGATGCTACTTCTTGCTGCCGAAGACTCCACCAAGGACATCTTCCTCTACATAAACTCTCCCGGTGGGTCAATCACAGCCGGCATGGCCATCTACGACACCATGCAATATGTTCCAAATGATGTGGTAACCGTTGGTATCGGTATGTGTGCTTCGATGGGGCAGTTCCTTCTGACCGCTGGAACTAAGGGCAAGCGTTTTCTAACTCCAAACACCAGAGTGTTGTTGCACCAGCCTTTGGGTGGTTTCGGTGGAACAGCCGCAGATATTCAAACTCAGGCATTTTTAATTAACGACATGAAAAAGCAGCTTGCTGCAATTACAGCCAAGCAAACTGGAAAAACAGTTGAACAGGTTATGGCCGATGGTGATCGCGATCGTTGGTTTAATGCCCAAGAAGCTCTCGAGTACGGCTTTGTCGATCACATTCAAGAATTTGCAGCAGTGTCAACCGGTGTAGGTAAGAAGTAGGAGAGAAGAAAATGACTAAGAAAAACATGCCAGAATCTCGCTACATTCTTCCTTCATTTGAGGAAAGAACTCCTTACGGATACCGTCACCTTGACCCATACACCAAACTCTTTGAAGACCGAATTGTCTTTCTAGGTGCGCAGGTTGACGATGTAACAGCTGATGACATCATGGCTCAGCTTCTGGTTTTGGAAAGCCAAGATCCAGATCGTGACATCACCATGTATATCAACTCACCTGGTGGATCCTTTACAGCGCTTACCGCCATTTACGACACCATGCAATACATCAAGCCTCAGGTGCAAACTGTTTGTCTTGGTCAAGCAGCTTCAGCTGCAGCAGTTTTGCTTGCTGGTGGCGCACCTGGTAAGCGTCTAGCACTGCCAAACTCGACCATTTTGATTCACCAGCCAGCATCCGGTGGCGGCGGTCGTGGACAGGCATCAGATATTGAGATTCAGGCTGCTGAAATCATGCGCATGCGCATTTGGCTAGAACACACCTTGGCTAAGCACTCCAACAAATCGGCCGAAGAGGTAAGTAAAGATATCGAGCGAGACAAGATACTCACCGCTGATGCAGCCCTCGAATATGGGCTTATTGATCAGGTATTGACCTCAAGAAAGTCATAGCTTTAGATAACATTTGACTAAACCCGTCCAAGAACAGCAGTTTTTGGGCGGGTTTCTTGTTAGATTTAGCTAAAGCGTTTTGTGCGAAACGGTTTAGAAATTATTAGGCCGCTTTGCCAATGCTGGACTTCGGTTCCTTATCCATCGCGCCTAAAAATTTCACCCGAAGCAGGCGAAGTGTTTGCTCAAACACGATAAGGAACATTATGAGAAAAATTGTCGAACGTCTAGTTTTAGCTATTGGTGCTATTTCACTATCCTTTTCACTATTGTCAGGAACGCCAACTCAAGCAGCCGGGTATAACCCACCGGTAAACGGAACTAGCATTATGCGCTTGGTCTCTCCAGCTCCAAGCTCAGCTAACAGCGTCTCGATGAACGCTGATGCTAAGGGCAGCTGGGATCAGTACTACGGCAAAGGCTTAAGAGCCTTCATCATGTATGCCGATGTTAAGAGCACTGTCTCGCTGACTTATAAATACACCAATGCTGCTGGAACACCTCTTGCTAACGCCACTGTCTATTTGATCGTGAATAAAAAGTACTCATGTAGCAAGACCACATTCTCAACTCCGTTGAACACCAACTACCCAGGCGGCAACCGCAACGGTGATACCCACGCGATTGTTCGCGACTGGTGTGGTGACCAGCCGCAAATGGGTGCTGGTCAAACAGCTGTTATTGCCACAACCAATGCCGCAGGCTTGGCAACCTTCCCACTAAAAAATTACAACTTCTCTGGTGAAATGTTCCCAAGTGCCTTAAACAAGATGAATCTTTACTCAAAGGGCATTACTTGCGCAGATGACAACATGTGCATGGCAACAACAATTGCACCGTCTTTGATTGCTCACCCGACCGAAGCTCAGGAGCGTAACGAAGACAAGGACGTTTTGTTCTTGCACTATGTGAACCCTAAGGTTTCAGCCACTGTCCCATCCCAGCGCGTTAAATCTGGAGGAAGCAAGGTTATTTCGTTCAAGCTAACGAACCTAGACAAGGAAGTTGTTGCAGGCACCACCGTGACTTTCGAGTCGTTTGGTGAAGGTAACGCTTTACTTACCTGGTCTGAAGTTTCAGATGAAAACGGCGTCGTTCGGGTGAGTGTTTCTACTCCTTCTGGCACTGAAGGTCTACAGGTCGTCAGAGCCTATGTCTATGGAGCACCAAAGGGAACTGACGCCAAGATTTACTGGACTAAGTAGTTACAAGGGCAGCCTAAACACTTTTCTGATTTGGTTAAAGCGCTTTATCGGTATCAATAGGTAGGCTTAAGCCATGACTCGACTCAGTGATCCAGGGGATATGCTCAAGTGCAACTTCTGCTCGAAAACGCAGAAGCAAGTACTGAAGCTAATTGCTGGGCCTGGTGTTTACATCTGCAATGAGTGCATTGAGCTATGTAACGAAATCATTGAAGAGCAGCTCGGTAAAGATCCAAAGCCAATCGAGGATTTTGATCTACCGAAACCTAAGGAGATATTTGCCTTTTTGGATGAATACGTCATCGGGCAGAATCAAGCAAAGAAGGCTCTTTCCGTTGCCGTTTACAACCACTACAAGAGAATTCGTTCCAGGGGAACGCTAACTGCTAGCGGCAAACCGCACGATGCCATCGAGATTTCAAAATCAAACATCCTTCTGGTTGGCCCTACCGGTTGCGGTAAGACTTACCTAGCACAGACGCTGGCTAAACGACTAAATGTTCCATTTGCTGTTGCCGATGCGACAAGTTTGACCGAAGCGGGATACGTTGGCGAAGATGTTGAAAACATTCTGCTAAAGCTTTATCAGGCAGCCGATGGCGATATTCGTCGGGCAGAGCAGGGAATTATCTATATCGACGAAATCGATAAAATCTCCCGCAAGGCAGAAAACCCCTCTATCACTAGAGATGTTTCCGGTGAGGGAGTGCAGCAGGCCCTGCTAAAAATCCTCGAAGGCACAGTTGCCTCAATTCCGCCGCAGGGAGGCAGAAAGCACCCGCAGCAGGAATTTATCCAGATGGACACAACGAACATCTTGTTCATCGTTGCAGGAGCATTTGCCGGTCTGGAGAACATCGTTCAGGCAAGAATCGGTAAAAAGGGTATTGGCTTTGGTGCCGAGATACGCGATAGAGCCGATGAAGCCGACATTTTCACCCAGGTCCAACCAGAAGATCTGCGCAAATTTGGATTGATCCCCGAATTCATCGGTCGTCTTCCAGTTATTGCTGCGGTAACACCGCTGGATCGAAATGCTCTAATTGAGATTTTGGTTGAACCAAAAAATGCTCTAGTCAAGCAGTATCAAAGAATGTTTGAACTTGACGGTTTCGAATTAGAGTTTGATCGCCCAGCATTGGAGGCTATTGCCGATGAAGCTATCAAACGCGAAACCGGGGCTAGGGGATTACGCTCCATCCTTGAAGAGATACTTGGGCCAGTTATGTTTGAAATTCCAGGCAGCCCAGCAACTGGTTTAGTGAAGATTACCCAGCCAGTTGTCTTAGGCCTAGAACAACCGTCTATTGTTCCAATCAAGCGCCAAGAGAAATCTGCCTAGTAAAGGTAAAAGTGAAAGAAAAGATTGGGCTTCGCGCGCCAATTATCGCTGGCTTGGTGGCATCGATTACCGGAACAGCCGCCACACTCGGAATATTCTTAAGCGCCTATCTCAATCTTGGAGCAACTAGAGAACAGTCAATCGCAGCAGTTTCAATAATGCTGGTGGCATATGGTCTTTTATCAATCGTGTTGAGCTGGAAATACAAGATGCCACTATCGATTGTTTGGTGCACGCCTGGAGCGGCTCTAATTGCAGGATCTTCACTATCTGGGATTGGCTTTAGTAATGCCGTAGGCGGGGTGCTCCTGGCCGGCTTGCTGCTCGCACTCACCGGCTTATGGCCAGCGCTGGGTGCTCTAGTTGGCAGAATCCCTAAATCAGTTGCCAGCGCAATGTTGGCCGGAGTTATTTTTAGTTTTTGTGTTGCCCCGTTTGCGGCAAGTGCTAGTTACCCGCAATTGGTGCTTCCAGTGATTGCTGTTTGGCTTATCTTGTTTTGGCTCTATCCAGTTTGGGCATCGCCGGCAGCTATAGTTTTAGCCTTCACTTTGATTGGACTCGATCGCGGCTTACAGCTAAGCGCGACAGACTGGTTGATTACCCCAGCGCTTATCATGCCAACATTTAATCTTTCAAGCGTATTGAGCATCGCCTTACCGCTCTATCTAGTTGCCATGGCATCGCAAAATATTCCCGGCATCGCCATCATGAAAACCTATGGTTACGAAGTTCCGTTTAGGGCAAGTTTGACTACCACCGGGCTTGGCACCGTAGCAGTCTCATTTCTAGGTGGCTTTGTCATGAACCTTGCTGCCATTACCGCGGCGTTGAATGCTAATGAACAGGCTCACAAGAACCCGGCGAAAAGGTGGTTGGCCTCGGTTTCCGGTGGCGTGGTTTACATTCTCTTCGCTTTAGTTGCAGGTATCGCGGTAGCTTTTGTTTACCAAACCCCACAGCAATTACTGCTAGCGGCCAGCGGCTTAGCCTTACTGCCAACCATCGCTAATGCATTTAGCACCATGGTGGAAACCCCAAGTGAACGTATCGCTGCCGTCAGCGCATTTTTGGTGGCTTCCAGTGGCGTTATCTTCTTCTCGATAGGTGCAGCATTCTGGGCAATCCTTACCGGATTGCTGGTAATGCAACTGCTAAAACTAAAAAGACCGTTTAGTTAGATCAAACCACGTCTAGTTAGTAGCGGTTGAATTGTTGCATCCTGTCCACGGAAGTTACGGAACATCTGCATTGAATTCAATGAGCCACCTCTAGCCAACAGGGTGTTTCTAAAGTGATCTCCGTTAGCTCTGGTTAAACCACCGTTTGCCTTAAACCAGTCAACCGTATCGGCATCTAAAACTTCCGACCAGATATAGCCGTAGTATCCGGCTGAGTAACCACCGGCGAAGATGTGTGAGAAATAAGTTGAACGGTATCTAGTCGGCACTGCCTGGTAGTCAAGACCGTAATCGGCGATTGCTTTAGCCTCAAACTCCTCAACATTGCTTATTTGAGCATCACTGGTTAGCGAGTGCCAAGCTAAGTCAAGAATGGCAGCGGCCATATAAGAAGTCGTCGCGTGACCTTCGTTGAAGGCAGCTGCTGCCTTTAGGTTCTGGATCCATTCCGTAGGAAGTTTCTCACCAGTCTCGTGGTGGATGGCGTAGTTGTCCATCACCTCGGGCCAAGTGATCCACATCTCATTTACCTGCGATGGGAATTCGACAAAGTCTCTCTCGACGCTGGTTCCAGAAAAACGTGGGTAGGTAACATCGGAGAGCATTCCGTGCAGGGCGTGACCAAACTCGTGGAATAGGGTAGTGGTCTCGTCATAGGTCAATAGTGCTGGCTGACCGGCTGGAGGCTTTGGGATGTTCAGGTTATTGACCACTACCGGTAGTTGCCCGAGTAGGAAGTTTTGATCAACCAGGTTATTCATCCAAGCACCACCGCGTTTTGAGTCACGGGTGAAGAAATCTCCGATGAATAGTGCTAGTGGCGAGCCATCTTCATTGAAAACTTCAAATGCTCTGGCTTCCGGGTGATAGGTCTTGATATCTTTTCGCTCCTTGAAACTCAATCCGAAGAGTTTGTTTGCTGCGAAGAAAACGCCATCGTGTAGCACTCGTTCTAATTCGAAGTATGGCTTCATGGCTGCGGTGTCTAGATTGTATTTAGCCAATCTAACCTTCTCGGTATAGAAGTCCCAGTCCCAGGACTCCAACTGGAAATTTTCACCGCTGGCATCAATCGCTTTTTGCAGTTCAGCACCTTCAGCGCGAGCGTTTTTAACTGCAGCTGGAGCAATCTGCTTCATCATGGCATGCACGTTTGCTGGGTTCTGCGCATTTCGATCTTGCAGGACATACTCGGCGTGAGTTTTCACACCAAAGAGCTCGGCACGTTTGGCGCGAAGCTTGATGATTTGAAGAAGCACCGGGCGGTTATCGTTCTCATTTGATTGCCCACCCTTTAGAAGGGAGTTCTTCATGATGCGCTCGCGAAGGCCACGGTGGGTCAGCCTTGCCAGTAGTGGATGTCCAGTGAAATTCACCATGCCAACTAGATACTTATCCGTTAGTCCTCTCGCTTGCGCTGCTGCCTTGCAAGCGGCAATTTCATTTTCGGTAAGGCCATCAAGTTCTGCGACGTCATCTACCTCAACGGCTAGGGCATTGGTGTCGTTTAACAGGTTCTTCCCAAACTGAGTTTCAAGCTTTGATAGCTCTTCGTTTAGCTTTTTAAGCTCTTCGCGTTGCTGATCGGTTAGGTGCGCTCCAGCATGGGTGAAATCGCGGTGGTAACGCTCAAGCAGCCAAGCGTCCTCGCTGGAAAGATTTAGTGAATCGCGGTTCTCGTAAAGATGCTTGATTCTGCCCCAGAGCTTTTGGTTTAGGCGAATCTCATCCATGTGGGCGGCAAGCTTCGGTGCGATCTCTTCTTCGATTTCATCTAAACGATCTGATGTGTCGCTTGAGGACTTGTTATAAAACACCATAAGCATGCGCATGAGTGTCTGGCCGGATTTCTCCATGGCGACAATGGTGTTTTCAAAACTCACTTCATCCGCTTTGATGATTTCGTGAACTTCACCTAGTTGTTGTTCACAACCGGCGTAGAAGGCTGGTAGGTAGCTCTCCTCGTTGATGCGATTGAAATCTGGCATCTCGTATTCGAGGGTTGAGCGCAGGGCAAATGGGTTTTCGGTTTCAAATGTCATGTTCAAAAGCCTAGCCCGAAGCCAAGACTTGAAAGGCTATCCGATAGCGAAAAGTTATTCAGCGCTAGTCTCTAGCAGGACATCCCTAATCTCGAGAGTCTCTCCCGAGTCAAAGCTGAGCTCGGCAATGCGCCCGGCAGCCCGGAGATCTGCTGAAAGTAGTTCCATCTGAGCAAGTGCTGCTGGCGGGATAACCAGAGTTGCGGAGAGGACATCTGCTTTCATCGAAGCCTTGGCATCGCTTTTCGCTTTGCGAATTCCAAACAGCGCCTGCTCGGCTAGCGGCAGTAGTTCCAAGAATGCTGAATCTAAGCCCTCAGTTAATTCGGAAGCTTTTGGCCAGGAGGTTCGGTGAATAGAGCCCTCTTGCCACCATGACCAGACCTCATCGGTTGCAAAAGGTAGGAATGGTGCAAATAGTCTTAGCAAACTAAGCAGGGCCTTGCGAAGCGCGATGATTGCCGAAGCCTGCTCAGCGCTACTAAATCCGCCTTGACCGTAGGCTCGTTCCTTAACCAGTTCTAGGTAGTTATCGGTGAAGTTCCAGAAGAACTTCTCGGTTAGTTCTAGAGCCTTGGTGTGATCATAATTTTCAAATGCCTTAGAAGCTTCGGTGACCACTTCGGCCAGATTTAATAGCAAGCTTTGGTCTACTGGAATATTAACTTCGGCGCTATCGGCAGGAAGCTCAAAACTAAGCACAAATTTGGCGGCGTTTAAAATCTTGATGGCAAGCCTTCTACCGATTTTCATCTGCCCGGTATCGAAAGCTGCATCGGTGCCGAGCCTTGCTGAACAGGCCCAGTAGCGAACAGCATCGGATGAGTGTTCAACTAGAAGATCATTCGGGGTAACTACGTTGCCTTTGGACTTGGACATCTTTTTGCGGTCTGGATCTAGAATCCAGCCGGAGATAGCAGCATCTGACCAAGGTAGTTTGCCTTCCTCCTGCTGTGAGCGAAGCACGGTTGAGAAGAGCCAGGTACGGATGATATCTTGCCCCTGGGGCCTTAGATCGTAAGGGAATACTTTGGCAAAAAGTTCAGGATCATCTAACCAGCCACCAGCTAGTTGTGGGGTTAGTGATGAAGTTGCCCAGGTGTCCATGATGTCGACCTCGCCGATAAAACCATTTGGCTTACCGCGTTGCGCTTGAGTAAACCCAGCAGGAACATCGCTTGATGGATCTATCGGCAATTGACTTGCCTCTGGAACGAGAATCTTTTCGAAATCGGCATTGCCGTCGGCATCAAGCTGATACCAGACCGGGATAGGAACACCGAAGAATCGTTGCCTAGAAATTAGCCAGTCTCCAGTAAGACCGTTCACCCAGTTTTCGTATCTAACTCGCATGAAATCGGGGTGGAATCTAAGTTCCTTGCCCAGTTCTAGTAAGCGCACGCGCAAAGCACCATCACGACCACCGTTTCGGATATACCACTGGCGAGTTGAAACAATTTCTAAGGGCTTATCGCCTTTTTCAAAGAACTTCACCGGATGAGTAATCGGTTTTGCTTCACCGACCATATCTCCAGATTCTTGAAGTAGTTCCACGATTCTGGTTTTTGCAGAGAAGACAGTTTTACCGGCTAGTTCGGCAAAGAAGGCCAATCCCTGTTCCGATGTGATTCCTTCCGGAGCAGTATCTTGAATTCGACCATCAAAGCCAATGATTGCTCGGTTAGGCAGATCTAGTTCGCGCCACCAGATAACATCGGTGACATCACCAAAGGTGCATATCATGGCGATACCGCTACCTTTATCAATCTGAGCAAGACGATGGGAAACTACTGGTACCTCAACATCAAATAGCGGTGTCCGAACAGTTTTACCAAATAGCGGTTGATATCTTTCATCATCCGGATGCGCTACAAGGGCAACACAGGCTGGAATTAATTCAGGTCTAGTAGTTTCGATAAACACTTTTCCGTTGGGACCGTTAAAACCGATCCGGTGGTATGCACCTGGTTGCTCACGGTCTTCCAATTCCGCTTGAGCAACGGCAGTTCTAAATGTTACATCCCAGAGTGTCGGTGCCATCGACTGGTAAGCCTCACCTCGGGCTAGGTTATTCAAAAACGCCTGCTGGGATACTTTCTGAGCAGATGTGCTAATGGTCTGATAGGTCTGAGCCCAGTCAACGGAAAGTCCTAGCTGTCGCCAAAGCGCTTCAAACTGCAGTTCATCTTCAGCGGTTAGCTTTTCACAGAGTTCAATAAAGTTTCTTCTCGAAATAGGAATTTGATCGGCAGCTTTAGAAGACTTGTTATCGCCACCTTCATAAGGCGGGGTGAAATTTGAAACATAGGGAAGGCTCGGATCGCAGCGAACTCCAAAATAGTTCTGCACACGGCGCTCTGTTGGTAGGCCGTTATCATCCCAGCCCATCGGGTAGTAAACCTCTTTACCCTGCATTCTCTTATAGCGGGCAACGACATCGGTGTGGGTGTAGCTAAAGACGTGACCTACGTGCAGTGAGCCGGAAACTGTCGGTGGTGGGGTATCAATCGAGTAAATCTCGGCCTGGCTGTCTCGGCGGAAACGGTAGGTTCCCTCATCGCTCCAGCGAATAGACCACTTTTCCTCTAGGCCTTCGACGCCTACCTTCTCAGGGGTGGTCGCGGTTGCTTTGAAATTAGGGCTCGGCAAGGGTGGTCTCCAAAAACTTTAACGTTGTTTAAGATTAACATTGACTAAGTACCTTTATTACCTAATAGCTGGAGCCAATACATGTATCCAAAGAACGACGGAGCTTCGTTTGGCATTCCGGCTAGCCCATCTTTTCCAGCCATAGAGCAGGCAATCCTTGATTTCTGGGCTAAGGATCGGACCTTCCAGGCCTCAATCGATCAACGCCAAGACGAGGGTGCCGAAGAATTTGTCTTTTATGACGGCCCACCTTTTGCCAATGGTCTGCCTCATTACGGCCATCTGCTAACCGGTTATGCCAAGGACACAGTGCCAAGGTTCAAAACAATGCAGGGCTTTAGGGTTGAACGACGTTTCGGCTGGGATACCCATGGCTTACCAGCTGAGGTGGAAGCCGAGCGACAGCTAAAGATTTCCGGAAGACCTGAAATTGAAAAATACGGTATCGATAAGTTCAATGATTATTGCCGCAGTTCGGTTTTGAAATACACCAAAGAGTGGGAAGCCTACGTGACCCGTCAAGCTCGCTGGGTGGATTTTGAAAACGATTACAAAACTTTAGATGCCCCCTATACCGAGAGTGTGCTCTGGGCGTTCAAGCAACTGCATGACAAAGGTTTAATCTATGAAGGTTTTAAAGTTTTGGCATACTGCTACCGCTGTGAGACACCTTTATCGAACCATGAATTGCGCATGGACGAGGATGTTTATCAAAATCGGCAGGATCAAACTGTAACGGTGACCTTCCCAGTGCTGGAAGGAAAGTATGCCGGTGTAAAAATACTGGCCTGGACAACCACGCCTTGGACACTTCCGACAAACTTTGCTTTGGCTGTTGGGCCAGAGATCGAATACGCGATTATTGCAACTGAAACCGGTAGGTACTTACTGGCTAAATCTCTTATTGCAAATCATCTCAAGGATTTTGGCTTTGAAACAATTGAAGATGCGGAAGCTGCAATTGAGGAAACTGTTAGAGGTAGCCAGCTCGCTGGAGTCAAATACGAGCGACTATTTGATTACTACGCCGATGAAACTAAGTTTGATGTCAAAAATGCTTGGCAGGTAATCGTCGGCGACTATGTTGCTGATAACGAGGGAACCGGTATTGTTCATCAAGCGCCTGCGTATGGTGAGGATGACCAGAAACTCTGTGAAGCTGCCGGTATTCCGGTTTATGTCTCAGTCAATGAACGCGGCGAATATGTTTCGGTCATTTCTGATTTTGTTGGCATGCATGTTTTTGAGGCAAACAAGCCAATCACTCAAAAACTAAAAGACAACGGACGCCTACTAAAGCAAGCAAGTTACGATCACCCATATCCACACTGCTACCGTTGTAAGAATCCACTGATCTATAAGGCAGTTTCATCTTGGTTTGTTGAAACCACCAAGCTAAAAGATCGCATGCTGGAACTAAACCAAGAAATCAACTGGGTTCCAGAACACACCAAGGATGGTTCTTTCGGTAAGTGGCTTGAAAATGTTCGTGACTGGGCAATATCTAGAAATCGTTTCTGGGGAGCACCGATCCCGGTTTGGAAATCTAATGACCCGAACTACCCGAGAATGGATGTCTACGGTTCCCTAGATGAACTTGAGAATGACTTTGGGGTTAGGGTCGCTGATTTTCACCGACCAACCATTGACCAGCTAACCAGACCAAACCCGGATGATCCAACCGGTAAATCAATGATGGTTAGGGTTCCAGAGGTTCTGGACTGTTGGTTTGAATCAGGCTCAATGCCA
>Ga0315904_10000291_pt1 | contig 81819 bp, 51 predicted proteins | sample LakEriMetagenome_6_FD_203529 | JGI IMG/M metagenome (GOLD analysis project Ga0315904, IMG submission 203529) | Freshwater fungal communities from buoy surface, Lake Erie, Ohio, United States - Buoy 12 MA120 | ecosystem: Environmental > Aquatic > Freshwater > Lake | place: USA: Lake Erie, Ohio...
ACGATCTTGCTAAAATGGGTGGAGAGTTAGTTAAGAGTGGAATTAATTTTACGAGAGATGCCAATAAATCTTTACAAGGATCAATAGCTAAACCTACATTTGGAATGGGATATAGGGATACTGAAGCGGCTGCTACATCAAGAGCTAGAGGGGTTCAGGCAATACAAAACTCTAGACTTAATGCTAGAAGTATGCTTGGGACAGAAGGCGCAATGATGGCTGCGCATTATGGATGATTATGAGTATATTTACAAAAACACAAGAATTTAGAAACGCTTTAGAAAAACTCTCTAGAGAAGATTTGCTTGATATTATTCGAATTCAAGATCCTGAGTTAATTAAGCAGGTTAATAGAATTGAATGGGTATTTGAAAATAAACTATCTCATTTAGCTTGGAATGATGGAACTCCTGTTTTGGAAAGAAGAATGACGAATAGGGAATTAGCCCTTTTAATTGATGAGCCATTTGAAGTCGATTTGGATTTATTGGCAGATGGAATTAGTGCGGAGCATCAAAGACAGCTGCATGTTTCTAAGGATCCAGTTGTTTGGGCAAAACAATTTCTAGAAGCAAATTTGCGTGTATATCAAATTCTCATATTGCGTGATCCATCTTTAAGAAAAGTATTAAGAGCTGGTCGTCGTTTAGGTAAGACATTCAGCTTGGCAGTGCAGCTGTTGCACTACAGCTATACGCACAAAGATGGTAGATCATTAGTTATTGCGCCAATGAAAACTCAAGTTGAACTGATTTATCAGGAAATATTAAGAATTGCTTCTAAGAATGAAGTAGTGATGAATTCTATAACAAGAAAAGTCACAAGCCCTCAGTTTATGATTCAATTCTCCAACGGTTCAACTATTAGATTCTTTACCTCTGGAATGAAAAGCGGAGGCAAGTCTGACGTTGCTCGTGGTCAGGAAGCTCATCTTATTATTCTTGATGAAATGGACTACATGCATGCAGATGACCTTGACGCTCTGTACGCCATGTTGCAGAAAACCGCAGAAGATCAGCCAGATAAAGTTATGATCGGCGCTTCTACGCCAACTGGCCGTAGAGAAAGATTTTGGGAATGGTGTAGATCGCCTAGGTTTACCGAATTTTGGTTTCCCTCATATTGCAACCCATATTTTTCTAAGGAGCAAGAAGAAGAGTTCCGGGAACAATATTCGCCAAGTGGATATCGACACGAAATTGAAGCCGACTGGGGCGAAGACTCAGAAGGTGTATATCCTAGAAAATTTGTTGACAGAGCTTTTATTTCGCCAGCATGGGATTATATACCTGAAATAACTTCAGCCAGATCTTTCCATACTATAGGCGTTGACTGGGACAAATATGGTGCTGGAACAAATATTGTGGTTGTCGAAGTATGCTCTGATAATTATGAAGAATCTAGATTTAGAGGTAAAACAAAAATCTGTTATAGAGAAGAGATAGCTAGATCTGAATATACTTTAACTAAAGCAGTTGATAGAATTATTGAACTAAATGAAAGATTTAATCCTAAACATATTTATGTTGACCGCGGATACGGCGAAGTGCAGGTAGAGCTGTTAAAAAAGTATGGAGTCGAAAATCCTAGATCTGGCTTAAAAGAAAAAATAAAAGGAGTTGCATTTGGCGAGAGTATAGATGTCAGAGATCCTTATACGAAGTTGATGATCAAAAAAGAAATGAAACCATTTATGGTTGATAATCTTCGTCAATTTTTAGAAAAAGAAAAACTAATGATTCCAGATTCTGATGAAGAACTATATATGCAATTAATATCTTACGTTGTGGTTAGAACAACGCAAACTGGTCGACCCGTTTTTGAGGCAGCCGGATCAGCAATGGACCATGCTCATGATGCTTTGATGTTAGCGCTTTTAGCTATTACTCAAAATTATGGCGAGTTTTCACAAGCGCATTATGCAACAAATACTGAAAGTTTTTCTAATCATTTTTTTGTTCCAGATACTAAAAAAATAGATAAAGAAGATGATGAAAAAAATAAAATTGTGATTACAGGACGGGCTGACGCATTGAATCCGTCGAAAGGTTTTCGTAGATCTACTTCTACAAAAAGAGTTAGAAGGATGTTTTAATGAGTGATATAGGCGTAAATTCTCAAGAGCAGTATTCTGAAGTTTCTAATAATATTTATGGAGACTACAAATTCCAAGATTCTTTATTCACAAATCCCACTGGCGCAACCGCTTACAAAGCCGTAGGCAGAAATGCATATAACAGAAATGCGGATACAAGCATAAAACAGGCATATTCAATACCTATAGATTTTGTTAAAAGAGAAGCAGAATCTGCTCAAATTCTTATAACTGATACAATTAATGATATTGAAAACCTAATGAAGAAGGTTTATATAAATCCGAATATCAATAATGATCTTTTGGTTGCGCATCAAAATCTTTGGGATGAATTACATAAAAATTTATATACAACACAACCTCAAGCTGTTTCTGTTTACAATAATCGCGTTATAGATTCATTGAAAATAAATTCAGTTCAAAATTTACCACAGTCAAATGGAATTGACATATCTGAAAAAGACTTACAGGAATCTGATGGCATAGTAACAATTCTGCCATTTCCACCCCCAAGCAGCGATGCCTATAAGGATAGAAAAGATGAAATGGTTAAAGTCAGAATCCCAATTCCTGGTCACATTAATTTTGAAGAAATAAACTTTGCAGAAAAAATTAATTCAACTACTTCAAGAAAGTTTTTGGAAGAATTTTATTATGCAATAGCACACTCTACCTTTTCGTATTTTTTGCAATTCAGAAAATTATTAAAGTCTCTTCAAAGAGAAGTATATTCAATACAGTTATCTTTAAATCAAGATTTTAGGGAGGTTTATGAAAATGAACTACAGCAAAAAGTCGCAGCACACTACGACGCATGGTGCAAAACGGCAAAACATTATTCGAGCAGGATTGCAAAAACAATCATATCCAAACCAGGAGCGATTCCTTCAACCGAATTGGATAAAATCTCAAAAGAACATGCCGCTAAATTCCAAGCTTTTTTTGCGATTAAATTAAACGCTGTAGATTCTGAAATAGAGGATATATTACAATCTCTTAAGAGAGATTTGGAAGAAAATTCTCTAATTTTTTATACAAGATATTTAGCTCCAGGTTTAAAGTTTTCCTCTGAAATAGGAAGTCCTTTTGATTTGGACTATCAAACAACTTCTTTCAAAAAGAGATTTCCATTTTTAACCGAGGAAATGTTAATAGCTTCAGCGCTTTTAAAAGGAAACTTTACCTCTATTATGGCTGATGTTGTTGATAGGCATCATATTGTTATGGGCAAGACAGACGCCCTAATGCAGCTAATTCATGAGAAAAGAAAATATGCGAACTATATATCTCAGCTTTCCATAAAAGGTTTACCAAAACCTAACGTTTTATTAAATGTTACTAATGACGTTTATGCTCAGATTTTTAGTGGAGCAATGATTAGTTTAACTAGAAAAGATACGCTTAAATCTGATCACCAGCTTTTATCTGGATTGGACGAGAATGATCATCCTCAATATCTTTTAAGAGACGGTGGACAAATTATTGGTGATATACAAGTCGCAGAAGGCATTACTATAGACGGCGTAGATCTCAGTGATCACGCTCATACTGGTGCGGATGGATCCAGAAAAATATCTTCACTTGATATTGATTACGGTTTAGCTAGAAGCTCAGATTATGCACAAGATGCTGCTAAAAAACCTGTGTCTGTTAGCGTTGGTCAATTTAATGTAGACATTGTTAATGGCCTGCCTAGATGCGATGCGGTTATAAATATAGAAGTAACTGATGATATAATAGATAATTATGAATATGAAATTATTTATACGGAAGTAAATTAATATGGCATGGTTTAAATATTTTAAGTCAGATGAAATTATTAATTCTGCAACACCTAATTATAATTATTCATACCCATATTGTAAAAGGGGAATCGCAAAGTTCACGCCAAGGGATACTCTTAGTGTTGGTTTCTGGTTATTTGCAAATATAAAAGATTTGAATATTAATACATATAAAAGTTCTACGCTGCAAACTTTACAAGATGCTAATTCCTATATTGTGGTGTATGAAAAAGGAACAGTACTCACTCCGGTTAAAACAGTTATAGAGGGTGACTATATTTATTTCCAAACGGCAGAAGAACATCCTGTTGCGACAGAAATACAGGGTTCATATTTCATATATTATGCAACACCAAACTTAAGAAAAATAAATGAAGTCGATAATGCGGGCACTGATGATTACCAAGTCAATTTGGCCCCAGTTTGGGAATCAATCGAATTAAGTCCATTTATTTATGGTGATTTTTATTCTGATAGCGTTTCTGCTATTGGAACAGTTTATTCTATTTCTTCTGGATCATTACCAACAGGAATTTCCATTAATTCATCTACTGGTCAAATGACCGGAACAGTTACTTCGACGGGAACATATTCTTTTACAGTTCGAGCTACAACTGATGATGGAAAATATTACAATGAAGCATCATTTTCTGGAACAGTTTACGAATACCCAGAATGGGTAGATTCTACCTTGTCCAATATTGATTATAATACATCCTATTCAAATTTGGTTTGGGCAGACGCTTATCCAGCTGTAACCTATTCAATTTCTTCTGGAGCTTTACCATCTGGAGTAACACTAAATTCAACAACTGGCCTAGTTAGTGGTTTAAGTATAGATAGTGGTCCATACTCTTTTGTAATTAAAGCAGAAAATGACATTGGATCAGTTACTCAGTCTTTTTCTGGAACAGTGCAAACACCACCATCTTGGTCTGATCAAACACTCGGAATTGTCACAAAAGCTTCGGCATATAGTGATGGAGTTTCAGCTACTGGAACTAGTCCAATAACATATTCAGTTTACTCTGGCTCACTTCCTTCAAGTATTTCACTAAACACTTCGACAGGTGCCATTACTGGAACTACAGCTGCAAGTGGGTCTTATAGTTTTACAATTCGTGCAACAAACTCTTGGGGATATGTTGAAAAAGCTTTTAGTGGAACAATCTATGAAGCTCCAGCTTGGACTGATAGTTCAATTGCCAATATGATTTATGGTCAAGCTTATAGTGATGGAGTTACTGCTTCTGGCTACCCAGCTATTACATATTCTGTTTCTGCTGGCGCACTACCATCAGGCATTACCTTGGATAGTTCTACTGGGGCAATAACCGGAACATCATCAACAGCTGGTTCATATAGCTTTACAGTCAAAGCAGAGAATGCTGCAGGTAATGTCACCCAATTATTTACAGATGATTTATATGTTACTCCAGCTTGGACAGATAATACAATTGCTAACATTGAATATAATACTGCTTATTCAGATAGTGTTAATGCCACAGGTTCACCAGTTTATAGTATAATTTCGGGCTCACTTCCAAGTGGGATAAATTTGAATTCTTCAAATGGCGCAGTTACAGGAACTGCAACCTATTATGGTGCGTATTCGTTTGTAATTGAAGCCGAAAATGAGACAGGCAATGTTACTCAATCTTTTAGCGGTTCAATAAATAAGGCTCCAACATGGATTGATGAAACTTTAGCAGACGCAACTTTATCTACAGCATACTCTGACGGCATAACAGTAGCTGCATATCCTAGTGCAACATTTTCTGTTACATCTGGGTCTTTACCAAGTGGACTTTCTTTAAATTCTTCAACTGGAGTGATAACAGGTACTCCATCATCTGCTGGCACCAGTGCTTTTACTATAGCAGCCACTAATACAATTGGCAGCATAAGCAAAAGTTTCAACTTTAACGTAAATGCCGCTCCAGCATGGACTGACGAAACACTGACAACTCCAACATACAATACAGCATATAGTAATTCGGTTATTGCGTCAGGGTATCCTGCAGCAGTATATTCTATTAGTAGTGGATCTCTACCTACAGGTTTTTCTTTGAATACTTCAACAGGTGAAATATCTGGAACATATACAACTCCGGTTAACGATTCATCTTTTTCTTATACCTTTACTGTTAAAGCGGAAAACTCTCAGGGCAATATCACTAAAGAGTTTACTTGGAGCATTACAATTCCATTTACTGTATCAGGTGGAACTTCATATTCTGCTGGATCGGGTTATACAGGTAGATATTTTACTTCAAATGGAAATTTTCAAATATTAACCGGTAAAAAAAATGTTGAAATATTAGTTATTTCTGGTGGATCAGGTGGTGGCGGAGGTGCGCATTCACTAGATTGGTACGGCACTGGTGATGTTTGGGCCCCTGGTGGTGGCGGAGCTGCTGGAAATATAGTAAATCAGACACTTTCTAATATGACTGTAGGCACCTATGCTGTTGCTGTTGGGGCTGGCGGAGCTGGTGGAGATAGAAGCTATGTGCAAACCCCATATGAAAGCTATTCTCCATATACTGCGGTAGGATCATCTGGATCATCTGGTGGTTCATCAAGTTTTACAGTAGTTTCTGGCTCAGATGTTAGAACAGCGTCTGGTCCTTCTGGTGGGGGTAGCGGGTCTGCAAGATCTGGCGGTTATAGTCCATGGGGTCCATATTATAGTTATCTAGCAGACGGTGGAAATGGCGCAAGTAATTCTAGTTACTCTGGTGCAGCAGGCCCATTTTACGATAATACAATAGCAGCTGGTGGTGGAGGAGCAGGAGCCGGAGGAAATGGTGGCTCTCCTCCAAACTATTATACAGGCGGTTCTGCAGGAGCTTCAACATTTTTGATGAATATTACATTTGGATATGGTGGCGGTGGCGGAAACTGGAACTCAAGGCAAGGGTCATATTCTTACCCTGGTTCTGGTGGTGCAGGTGGATCGGGAGCAAACGATGCTACTTATGGTCCAGGTTATACTGGTTATGCTGGTGCAGTTTACGTAAGGTGGGTAACATGAGTCATTGGGCACAAATAGATGAAAATAATATTGTAATTAGTGTACTTGTTGGTGATAATAATCATGATGACGAAGGTTATCAATGGCTGGTTGATAATATTGGTGGACGATGGATAAAAACATCCATTAATACATATGCTGGTATTCATTTACAGGGCAAGCAACCACTTCGAAAAAACTATGCTGGTATCGGATATTCATACAATGAAGATATAGATGCGTTTGTGCCACCAAAACCACAAGATAATCCTTCATTTATAATAAATCCAGAAACCGGACTTTGGAAACCCCCAATAGACATTCCCGATACTATAAATCAGTACATATGGGATGAAAAATCAATTTCCTGGATTCTTGTACGGCAACCATTTCCATCTTGGCAATTAGTTAATCAAAAATGGACACCTCCAATTTCATATCCTAATGATAATAAATCTTATACATGGAATGAAGAAACAATGTCCTGGGTGCAGATTGAGCCTTTATTAGAGCAAGAAGGTGAACCAGAATGACAGTAACATATTCTAATCCTTATTATGGATTTTATTCTAATGTTGACACAGATCAATATCTAGTAGATTTAAATTCATCTTCAAGTTATAACTTTTCATTCATTAACTCTATGACAGATTGGGATAATGGGCTATCGAATAAGCCTGGATCAAAGCTTTATATGAATTTTTCTGGACCAAAGTTTACACTGTATGGTTCTAAGGGTATTAATTATGGAAAGTTTAGAATTAAGTTTACAGCTTTACAAAATGGCGAAAGTTCAGCAGTCATAGATCTAGATTGGCAGACTATCGACTGTTTCTCCTCTAGTCAAATAGATAATATTAATTTATTTTCTAAAAATGATTTCCAAGAAAGAGATTATGTAGCCGAGCTAGAGTTATTGTATGACAAAAACATATCCTCTAGAGGTAATAATATTAAAATATCTTCTTACTCTTTTAGTTATAATGTTTACCTTAAAGTTGGAAGTGAAATAATAAATCAAACAGATAATAGTTTTGCAAAGATTGGTGGAGTTAGATAATGGCTATTATACCTGTAAATATAGAAAATCTAAAACCAAATAAAGAATATATCGTTACGGTTAGAAGCAAGAACAATGATGTTAATGTCGTTTCTCCTTACACTGATTCTGTAAGATTTTCCACTCCAACAGATTCGACTATTCCAGGTGCTCCAACAAATTTAGTTTTAGCAGCGTCATTCTTAAATGTATTATTTAAGTATACAGACAGTATTGACGAAGATGCCGCAAAATATGAGTATGAATTATATAAACAAGATCAAGTAGAACTAATCAGCGCACAGTATCAAGTTATTTCTGGCGAAACACCACATAGAACTGGATATGTTCAAACAAATGTTTTTGTCGTTTCAGTAGATGATAACAGCACAACAACAAGTACCTCTTCCACAACTAATCCCGTTAAGTATTATGGAAGAGTAAGGACAATTGATACAGCTGGCAATATTAGCGGATGGACATCTATAGTTGCATCTGGCGATACTCCACTGATTGACGAAGAGTTCATAGGTTCATTGACGGCAGGAAAAATAACTGCCGGGACAATTGGCGCACATGAAATAATATTAACTCAACCCGGAACTGCAACAACAATCACCAGTCCTGATAATAAAGCTATTTTAAGATCTTCAGATTATAACGGTTCTTATAATAATACGACAGACACATGGACTAGTGGAACAGCTGGTTGGATTATTTCTGGAGACGGACGCGCAGAGTTTAATAATGCAACAATACGTGGAACGTTGCAATTTATAGACGGTTCTGCACCTGGATCAATTTTTTATGGGGCCACACAACCATCTATTCCTAGTCCATTTACCGCAAAATTAATTTCAGCAATATCAGGAAATGGAACATCGGTTACATATACTACTGGGACAACAGCTCATGGTTTATCTGTCGGTAAAATAGTATCATTAAATAACGTTGTTCCAAGTCAGTATAATTTAAAAAATCAATATGTTACCGCGGTAACAACATATACATTTACTGTCACTAGTTCCGCCACTGGAACATTTAATCCAATTTATTCTGTTGGAGCAGAAGTTGTGGCAGGTCAAATACCAGAATTTTCAATTTGGTATAACTCAACTAGTGGCGATAATAGATCTTACATTTATGGCTCAAGTGCATGGAATCAAAGCTTAGGTAATGTTTCTAATTTAAGTCCCCAAAACCAAACGCAAACTGGATTAATTGCTGGAACAACAATAACTGGCGGAGGAATAACGTTGAGTTCTGGAGGAAATATTAAAGGAGGACAAACAGCTTATGACACTGGAACGGGATTTTTCTTAGGGTATTCAGGGGCAGCATACAAGTTTTCCATAGGCAATTCCGCAGGCAATAAATTGACATGGGATGGAGCTAGCCTTTCTGTGACTGGAGCTATCAATGCAACTTCCGGAACATTTAGTGGGACAATAACTGCTAGCGGAACAATCTCTGGAGGAACGATAACTGGTGCAACTATTAGTGGTTCAACTCTCACAACAGCTTCAACTGGAAATAGGGTTCATATCAATACTAATGATATAACATTATATTATAACGGCAATGACGTTAGTAACATCAATTTTTCAGGTAGTACAATATATAGTAATTCTATAGTTTCCGATGGAACAATTAGAATGAGGGGGTATTCAAGTAGTGGTGAAGTTAGAGTTGGCCTTAGGCCAGATTTAGATCCTGGAACATATATTTATGGATCTTATGGAACTGTTATACAAGGTAATCAAGAATCTACTCTTGCTAAGTATTCTCACCTATCTGTTACAGGTGTTAATCAATGTAACTTTGCTTTGCGGTGTTATAACACTCATATACAACTTAGGACAGCTGACAATGACGCAACCCTTTATATCAGAAGAGCTAATGATACTGCATATGCAAATATGGCATTAGGAACTATGTCAGTAAACGGAAATGGTATTTCATATAATGGACTAACTGGCTGGGGAGGAACAGCGAATCAAATGGGCATGACATGGATTAGTGCTTTTGGTTCCATAATGGGTCACGTAGATAATGCTAACTCTATCGTATTAGGAACGACATCGGACAGAAGATTAAAGGGGAACATTGCATCTACAAATACTGGATTATCAATCATTAATAATTTAAATACAGTATCTTATAATCCTTTAAAAGTTTCAAGTTTTGAAGATGGAAAACCAATTGTAGATGGAATCCATGATGAAGTTACAATTATTGGTTTAATAGCAGATGAAGTTGAATTAGTTGCACCATGGCTGGTATCTGGAGATTTGTCAAAAGGGCAACTACAAAGCGTGAATTACGCGCTAATTACCCCGCTACTTATTAATGCCGTTAAAGAACTTTCCTCTAGAGTAGAGAGTTTAGAAAATAAGTGATATAATAGACTCCTATTTAAGGAGAAAAAATGAACAATGATCTTGATATTAATATATTAGTTCAAACCTTTAATGAGCGAATGGCCCAAATGATGACAGAGATTGTTATTAAGGAAGCCACCATTAAGCAGTTATCTGCTCAGATTGAGCAATTAACCGCACAACAAAAAACAGTAAAAACAACAAAAACAAAAACAGATGAATTTGAGTGAGGTAAATAAAATGTCAGATGTAATTGATGTAAATGAAGCAGTTGAAGCAAAAAAGGAATTCACCATCGAGATTAAGATCTCAGATGCAAATTTGCAGTATAAGAGCGATTTCAATGAAGCTGAAACAGTGTTTTGGATGGAGTCTGTCAAAACGCTTATTCTAAATAACGCGTTTGCTAGATCGCAGCAATCTGGTCAGTAACTTATAAAAAAAAATCCATAAGGCTACTATTATGATAGCTTTTATATTGGAGAAGATAAATGGCAGTTCTCGATTTTTTGCCTTTTCGGCAAGTTGATAAAAAGAATAATATTGTAGCAAAAGCTCTTAAACCAGAAGAAATTAAATCTGTAAGCAAAGCGATGAAAGTCGCTGCCCTTGCACTTGGTTTTCAGGGCAATACATACTATTATAACAATAGAGCTACATTTGAACCTTCTCCCTATGACTTTGATCGTATTATGCAAGCTGCAGATACAGATTCTTACGTTAAACAGGCAATAAATAAATATAAAGAATTGTTCTGGAAAGAAAGCTGGTCAATAGTCGGAGAAAATCCGGAAGCTGTATCTTATCTATATCAAAGAATAGATTACATGGAAATGGCCATGAAAAGGCCGTTCTTAGATTTTTTAATCGAAATTACTGAACATATTGTAAAGTATGCGAATGTTTTTATAGTTAAGGCTAGAGGTGACATATCGGAATATTTTCCAACTCCAATATCAGGAGTAAATGCACCGCAGCCTGTAGTGGGTTATTATTTAATTCCTACGGAACAAGTTAGAATTCTAAGAGATAAGTTTAATAGACCAAGATCTTATCAGCAGGCTACAGACCCTCTGACCTACATGCCATCAGAACGAGATCCGGTATGGTCAGCTGATCGTGTTATTCATATGTATTTGGATAAAAAGTCAGGTCGAGCTTTCGGTACTCCGTTTCTAAGTTCTGTTCTAGATGATGTTGTTGCCCTTCGTCAGATTGAAGAAGATATCCAGAACCTTGTTCATAGAGAGCTTTTTCCATTATATAAATACACCATAGGCACCGCAGACCAGCCAGCAGAGCCTCAGGAAATCTCTAACGCAGCATCTGAGATAGAATCCTTAAGAGCAGAGGGTGGCCTAATTCTTCCTTACAGACACAATATTGAAGTTATCGGTGCCAACAATAGTGCACTTGAAGCTTCACAATACCTGGAGCACTTTAAGGAAAGAGTTGCAGTTGGGCTTGGGGTTGCCCCTCATCACCTAGGTATGATGATGAATGGTGGAAACAGATCAGTGACTGATCGTCTAGACACTGCTTTGTATGATAAAGTTAAGCAGTATCAGAAGATAATGGCAGAAATGATTAGGGTTCATATTTTTAATGAACTTTTACTTGAAGGCGGATTTGACCCCGTAACTAATCCCTTGGAAGAAGGTTCTTCTGACAGATGCTATTTCAAGTTTAACGAAATAGACGTTGATACTCAAGTTAAAAAAGAAACGCATGTTATACAAAAGTATGTTAATAATATTATTTCAATCAAAGAAGCAAGACTAGAACTTGGCATTAATCCTGATTATGAAGAAGATGAAATGTTTGCTGCCATACAGGGTAAAGTTCAAATAGATTTAGCAAAAAACCAAGCAGAACTAACAATGACAAAGTCGGCTCCTAAAGATGCTGTTATAGATGGCGATAAACAAGCTCCGGCACAAAAAGGTCAAAGAAACTTACCAAATCAAAGACGTGGCGTCGGAAATGCAACACGTCCAGCAAATCAGCAAGGTAGAAATACTTCACCAAATATCAGAAGATCAGACAATGCATGGTTGACATTAGTTGAAAATGCCCTTGAATCAGAGTATACTATAGTCTATACAAAAGAGGAAAAGGAAATTGATAATGTCGACAGATCTGACACTAAAGAATGAACAGCTAATTTCTTATTTAGCAACAAATGATTCAATTCGCGCCTTAGAAAAAACAGTAGACAATGGTCAGTCTAGACTTGCTCTTCAGGTAGTTCTTGAAATTGTATCGGAGCTAACAGAAAGACTTTTTGCCCTAGAGGAAAAGGTTAATTCGGTTGAAGATGAGCCTGAGGAAATATTGGCCGCTAGCGAAGTAGTCATTGAAAGCCAGACTCCTACAAAGTTAGAGTCTTCGGTAAAAGCTGAAAAGGATCAATCAAAGTCTGATGAAGCTGTAGCGACAAAGTCTGAGGAAATTAAAGCTTCTAAATGAAACTTCTAATAGGATGTCCAATGTACAAGAGATCTTGGATATTACCTCATTGGATTCGCTGTATCGTTAATCAGTCTCTTCCTATTGAAGATATTGGTTTTGTTTTTGAGGTTTCTCCAGATGATACTGAAACAATCCAATCTTTAGAGGCATGGAAAAAATACGATAATAGGATACCTTATTTCAATATAAAGATAAGAAAAGATATACCACACTTTCAGCATGAAAACAATGGAAGACAGTGGACATTGTCTAAGTATCAAAATATGGTTTCCTTAAGAAACTCTTTGCTCTCTACTGTTAGAGATGTTTCTCCAGAATACTACTTTAGCTTAGATTCTGATATATTATTAACAAATCCAAATACTTTAGAGCTGTTAATTGCACATATTAAGTCCGGTGCTGACGCAGTTAATCCTCTCATGTTCATGACTCCTTTCGGCACAATGTATCCGAGTGTGATGACATGGAGAGAGGGTATGACTAGAAAAGCATTTAGACAGGAAAAGTATTCTCTTGGAACTTATTTTAAGTCTGACGTAATCATGGCTGCAAAAATGATGAACAAGAAAGTATATTCAAATATAGATTACAGTGTCCATGAGCAAGGTGAGGATGTAGGTTGGTCATGGGAGTGTAAAGAGGCTGGTTATAATTTATTCTGCGCTTCATACATCTATGCTCCACACATAATGTCTGAGTTAATGTATGGGTCATTTTTGAAGCACGGGGATGAAAGATCAGCGCTAATATTTGAAAACTATACTAAAGTGTGATATATTTATATAAAATTGTTCAATGTTATAAAAACAAACTTACTATTAAAATAGATATTAATAAATAGGGGAATACATGTCTTTTGATTTTGTAGAAAACTTTACATTACAGCTTCCTGATTTTTCAAAATCAGATATAGATTTTTCAGAATCATTTAACTCCAGGCACGGCTTGATTATAGAGGTCGCCGCAATACACGAGGGCTTGACTTCTAATTATAATCATTATTCAGCCATAGAGTTGGAGAAGGCACTCCAATCATGGGTTGAGCCTTATCCAAAGCCAATTATTCTTAATCATGACTTAAATACAGAGCCTATTGGCAGGGTAATGGCTGCCAAGATGGACAAAGAGTCAGATGGAAGCGCTTTTGTTAGATTGCAAATTGCAATCACTGATCCTGTTGCAGCCCAAAAGGTTATCGATAAGAGATACTTGACGGGTTCGGTTGGAGGAAGGGCTACAAAGGCTGTTTGTAGTATTTCTGGTGAAGATCTAGCGAGAGAAGATGACTCAGGTCGTCCCCGTATGCCTAAGTTTAAAAAGGGCAAGGTTTACAAGGGCAAGCTAGCATACATTGATATGCAGGATATTTCCTTCAAGGAATACTCTTTTGTAAATCAGCCGGCAGATCAAAAATCCGGAGTGAGATCCACAAAAATACAAGATGGAAAAACCGAAATCTCAGACTCTGAAGGTTGGATTGCAAAAAGCGCTGCGTTTGTCCTCAGCATGGATAATGAAGATATTATTTCAATTGAGGAAAATAGATCAATTCTTTCCGACATGAAGAAGAAGGAATCGAAACCCATTTACTTACATTTAAAGGGCGCATTTTTAACTGCGTTGGCCCTTCAGGAAAGTGAAAGTTATATAAGTAATGCTAATTCATTACTATCCAATGAAGATTCTGAAAAAAATAATTCTGAGGAGACTCATAGCATGAAAGATGTTAATAAAGAAGAAGATATTCTAGCTGTAGCCGAAGGGCTAAGCGAGGATCTCTCTAATATAGCAGCTTCTTCTTCCGAAGAGCCTTCAGCTACAACTGACGAAAAGGTTGTCGAAGAGGCTTCAGAAGAAAAGACTGAAGAGGTTTCAGAAGAGTCTGTAGAAACGGGCTCGGAAGAAGAGAACTCAGCTGACGATTCAGAAGAGGCGGATGTACAAACTGTAGATTCCGAAAATGCTGAAAAGCCAGAAGAGTCATCGGTCGAAAAGACTGATGAGAGTCAAGAAGATGCCGAAGAGGCCAGTGAGCTCAGCGATAACAAAGAGGGCGTTGAGCAAGATGCTGACACACTTAAGGCAAGAATTAAGCTTCTTGAAGAAGAAAATGCAAAGCTCAAAAGCGCTCTGCATAGAACTCTAGTTGAAAGAGTTGTTGATACTAAGGTCGGCTTGGGCTTAGAGTCTGTTGATGATCGCGAAAAGCTTATTGAAGAGCATGCTACTCGCACAGCTTCTTCATTGGCTGATACTCTCAGAGATTTGGCTAAGACTCCAGTAAAAGTAAATAAGAGACTTTCTAATTTTGCTGGCATGCCTGAGGTTACTTCTGAAGCAGAGGTAACTGAATCCGAAGATAATGTATTGACTCTTGACAAAGAAGAGGAAATCAGCAAGCCTGGTTCTCCTGTAGATTCTTTTGAGCAAGTTCTAGTAGATGCCCTTATGGGTAGACGTAAACTTTAATAATTAAGGAGATAAAAAATGAGTTTAGCAAAGTTCCGCAAGGTTCATAGCAAGACAGGTGCTGGTCGCTTCGTTGTTTCTGAGGGTGTAGCCCCCAGTGCATACTTACTGCCCCACCCCGGCTTGCCAACATGGTATTTGGACAGTGAAGATGATCGCTTTGAGATCGTCATTCCAAAGGGTACTATTCTTTCAGTGGTTGCCGACGCCAACGGTGATGCTCGTATTGTTCCAGCTAACGGAACATCTTCAAGCAAGAGCTGGGGCGACGTAATGCCTTCTTGGGACCCACTAGATGGCGCTACGCCAACATCAACGAGTGGATCATCTGATACAGTTACTGTAGCAGCTCGGTCAATTCCGATTGGTTGCGCACAATATGATCTCTACAGACCATTTGACAAGGGCACATCGCAAGGTGCTGGCTTTATCACTCACGGCTATGTAGAGTATCCAATGGTTGCTGGCATTAATGACGACGTAACAGTCGGTTCACTAATCCGTTCCGACTTCATGGGACGCCCAGTAGCCGCAGCAGCTGCCGATTTCTATAATAGCAGCGCTGTTTACAGCTACTTGCAGGTAGGTAAGGTTGTCGAAGTCGAAAAGTTTGCTACAAACTTTGACGATGGCCTCCTCAGCTACATGCAGCTTCCATCAGATCCAGGTGCACTAAAGACAGTATACGAACTTACCCGTAGCGGAAGCTACAGTGGCAAGCTCGGTATTCGTGCTAACTTGGACGTATACAATGTCATTGGTGCATTCCGCGTCAATTTGACACTCTAATAAAAACAACAACACAGGAGGAATATTCCTAAGATGAGTAAGACAATCCAAGAGCTCCTCTCTGGTCTCCCAGCTTGGGAGACTGCACTGACTGAGGACGGGTATATCGATGCAGACAACAGAGTAACCATTAAGGAGGCTTTTGCTTCACCAGATGCAGCAGCCCTTTTCCCCAAGGTTCTCTCTCGTACGCTAAGAGAAGCAGCTGAGCCACAGCTTCTTGTGACCCCCCTGCTTTCCACAGTTCGTCTCGGTAAGGGGCGTTCTTTGGAGTTCCCAGCAGTCAATGCTATCCAAGCGGCTGAGATTCCAGAAGGCCAAGAATATCCAGAGCAAGCACTCGCCTTCGCAAAGCAGGTAGAGGGCAAGGTTTCAAAGAAAGGTGTAAAGCTAGCTTTCACCGAGGAAGTTATCGCTGACTCACTTTGGGACATTGTCGGTCTACATGTTCGCGCAGCCGGTCGCGCTATGGCTCGCCTAAAAGAGCAAATCGCTCTTAGTCGCTTCAAGGATGCAGCTACTATCGTTTTTGATAACGATAGCGGTTCATATGATGACACAACAGGTCTTGACATTAATGGCGTTGCCAATAAGACAATCACCTGGGACGACATTGTAGACATGGCTGCTGTACTTATGGCTGAAAATCATGTACCAACAGACTTCATTCTCCACCCCCTCATGTGGTCGGTATTCCTTAAGGATTCCATCTTCCACGCCGGTGGTGCAGCTTCAGGAGTTGGCACAAGCTGGGGATATCGTCCTCAGTCAGCTGACGGCGCCCTTAACGCAACAGCCCCAATGGGTCTAAATGTTCTTGTTTCACCATTCGTAAGCTTCACCGCTAAGAGTGGCGCAACAGCAGCTAAGTCAGACCTATTCCTCATTGACCGTAACGAAGTGGGAACACTTTTGGTCAAGGATGACATGAGCACCGATCAGTTTGACGATCCTAGCCGTGATCTTCGTTCACTTAAGATGAAGGAGCGTTACGACATCGTAATGCTTGGCGATGGCGAGGGTATTACCGTAGCCAAGAACGTCAGACTCAGCCGTAACTATGAAATCATGGTTACTAACGAGGCAACCTGATAAACAAACCTTAGGGTCGTTATAGTTACAAATTACCCTAAAGCTTGGGGGTGGTGGAGAAATCCGCCACCCCCTCTGCTTTTATTCTGTTTTGTTTATTACTATTAAAATAGATTTCATTGATGGAGTGTGTTGAGTGAGCTTGTATCTAATAGACAACGCTACCGTAACTGTTAATACAGTTAATATTAAATTTGGTAGAACAATAAAAATAGCATCATTAGTTAATGCAAATTTTACCCTTTTTACAGACACTGCAACGCCAGTTCAAATTAGTTCTCCTTTTAGAACAATAAATACAATAACAGATTATAATCAAATCAGCAGAACTTTAACTCTTTATTGGAATGTTGTACTTTCTTCTAATTCAGATTATATTGTAAAAGTTTCTAATTTAGTTGATTCCTCTGGTCTCACTGTACCGCAAGAGCAAATCAGTTTTACTAGCCAAACAAATTCAGCTACTCCATCAGTTCTGCAGGAAACTCAGGGAACTGTTCTTAATGAAGTTCTCATTGAAGACAAGTCGGTTCGAGTTGATATAGAAACTGGTTATCAAATATTAGCAAAAAATCCAGACTTTTATATTATTTCAACAGATCCTTCAACCGGCAGTTTCTATTTAAATAATGACGAAAACAATGGAAGAGTTACCATAAACTTTAGTTCCCGTCCCGCATCAAACTTTTTAACTTCAAAGTATTTTAAGGCTCAAAGAAAGAAGATACAAAAAACACCTTCTAGATGGGAATCCGTTGACGCACAGGTATCAATGCACTCATGGAGAGCAGATGTCTATGTAGATTTTCCATCTGATGACGCAACGCCAGTTTATGCTACAGATGGTAAAACATATTTTGAGTCTGGATATAAATATAGGGTAATTGTTTCTTCAGAAGTTGGTCCGTGATGGCTAACGCACTTTACGCTAAAGCTAAAGAGGCGTTATTAGAAGGTCTTTTAGATCTAACTGATAATAATATTAAGGTAGCTTTAGTTAAGAGCACTTATTCTGTAAACTTAAACACCCATGAATTTTTATCAGACATATCAGGTGCTGCCATTGCAGCGTATTCAAATGTTTTGACTGGCAAATCTACCTCCCTTGGTATATTCGATGCAGAAAACATAACAATAGAAGATTACGGCAATTCTGGTTTTTCTTATTTGGTTATATATAGAGATACTGGTACCGCTTCTACTTCTAGACTAATTGCATACATCGATACGGCAACTGGCTTACCAGTAACCGCTACTACAGATATTATTTCAATTACAATAAATTGGAGTAATGATATTTATAAAATATTTGGACTATAAAGGATATTTATGGCTACTTCATATCCCGGAACATTAGATAACTTTGTAAACCCCACTGCTACAGATAAGTTAAATTCTGTTACAGTACCACACCACCAGCAGCATACGGATTTAAATGATGCGGTCGAAGCAATAGAAACTGTCCTAGGCTTAAGTCCGGCAGGAGTGCATTTAACGGTTAAAGATAGAATAATTTCAGCAGAATCAGCTATAGCTGCCCAATCGGTTTTAAATGGTTTAACTGATGTTACTATAACATCAGCAAATCCAGGTGATGTTCTGCGTTATAACGGCTCAGCTTGGGTAAATTATGATGAAGAAAATCTTGTTGATGGAGGAAACTTTTAACAATGGCTAATACAATTAGAATCAAAAGAAGGGCTTCCGGAGCATCTGGTGCACCGAGTAGTTTGGAGAACGCAGAACTAGCTTTTAATGAAGTTGATGATGTTCTTTATTACGGTAAAGGCGTTGGGGGCGCAGGCGGAAGCGCCACTACAGTTGAAGCAATCGGTGGCAAAGGCGCATTTGTCGGACTTGCCGGAACTCAAACTATTACTGGAAATAAAACATTTTCTGGCACAGTTGCACTTGGTTCATCTGCAAGCGCTACAACTAAATCAGCAGGAGACAATAGCACGGCAGTTGCTACAACAGCTTATGTAGATTCGGCAATAACAGCTGCATCATATACTTTTACTCTGGCTGGAGATTCTGGAACTAGCCAAACAATTGATGATAATGAAACTGTAACAATTGCAGGTGGAACAGGCCTTTCTTCGGTCGCTTCATCAACAAACACTGTAACCATAAATCTAGATAATACGACTGTAACAGCAGGAGCATATGGTTCTGCAACTCAAATTCCAACATTCACAGTCGACGCACAGGGTAGATTAACAGCAGCTAGCTATGAGTCAATCTCTACATCATTAACTGTCGGCGCAGATTCTGGAACAGCAGATTCAGTAGCTTTAGCAACTGATACATTGACTTTTAGTGGCGGAGAAGGAATTGATACAGCTGTAACAAATAACACTATTACAATATCTGGAGAAGATGCAACGACATCAAATAAGGGAATCGCATCTTTTAGTTCCGATAGCTTTTCTGTTAGTTCTGGCGCCGTAAGTATTAAGCCTAGCGGAGTAAGTAATTCTCAGTTAGTTAATTCATCTATAACAATTGGATCAACATCCGTATCCTTAGGTTCAACCAGCAATACGCTTGCTGGCCTGCAGCAGGTAGATATTGACAATATTCGCATTGATGGGAATACAATTTCCGCAACTGATACTAATGGTGGAATTTCATTGGACCCAAATGGAACAGGTCACGTTTCTGTTAATAGTGCAAGAATAGAAAATCTTGCAAATCCAGAAAATCCCCAAGATGCCGCCACTAAAGCTTATGTTGATTCTGCAACCCAAGGTTTACATATTCACGCTACTGTTAAGGCTGCTACTGGAGCTACTTTGGCCAGCATAACTGGCGGAACTGTTACATATGATAATGGAACAGATGGCGTTGGAGCTACCCTTACTTTAGGAACTGCTTTAACAGCATTAGATAATTACAATCTCCAAAATGGTGACAGAATTCTAGTTAAGAATCAGGCAACCGCAGCACACAACGGTATTTATAGATGGGCTACTGGTGGCACAGTACTAACAAGAGCTACTGACTTTGATACAGCAGCAGAAATTGCTGGTGGCGACTTCGTATTCGTTGATAGTGGAGACAATTATGCCAATACTGGCTGGGTAACTGCAGACGAAGTTAATACAGTTGGAACAGACGCAGTTAACTGGATTCAATTCTCTGGTGCAGGAACATATCTTGCTGGAACCGGATTAGTATTAGATGGTTCTACTTTTAATATCAATTTAGCTACAAACAGTGGCTTATTAATTACGTCAGATGAATTACAGGTAAATAGCACAATAGCTGGAAATGGTTTAACTTTTAGCAATGGCGTCATTGCTGTTGGTGGAACTTCTGACAGAATATCTGTAACTTCAGACGCAATAGATATTGCTTCAACTTATGCCGGACAGTCGAGTATTACTACCTTAGGGACAATTACGACAGGCACATGGAATGGTACAACTATAGCGATAGCCAATGGTGGAACTGGCTCAACTAATGCATCAGATGCAAGAACTGCATTAGGTCTTGCTATTGGAACAAACGTTCAGGCATATGACGCCGAACTGGCTGCCATAGCTGGACTAACATCAGCAGCAGATAGACTTCCATACTTTACTGGTTCTGGTACAGCCGCACTTGCTACATTTACTTCATTTGGTAGATCACTAGTCGATGATGCAGACGCATCTGCTGCAAGAACAACTCTAGGATTAGGGACAATTGCTACACAAAACTCAAACAACGTTTCAATTACAGGTGGATCAATTGATGGAATCACAATAGATGGTGGGACATTCTGACGTTAAAGGAATATGAATGAAATATGATGGTGATATAACATATAATCAAGAACATTATCAGTATAATGGATTATATGTAGTATCTCCGCAGGCCTTTGGTCTAACTCCTACATTTGGTAATTTAAATTTATTAAAAGTAATTGTATTAAAGCCACCTTCTATAACAAGTACATTAGTTTTTGTTCCTTCTCCTTCGGTAATAATACCAACGGGTGTTATAGAAAATTCAGAAACTTCTTCATCAATAGATTTTTCTGCATTTAATGGATACGGATCAATAGAATTTGATAAAATTAACGCAGACGCATATGCAATATCTGGTTCGCAAGGAATTAATCCAGATAGTTCTGGTTATGTAGCTATATCCGTAGATAAAAATGAATCCTATGCATTTGCAACTGCAGATACTATAGTTTTTGATAAAAATTCTGCTGGAACAATAGACGTTACTATTATATCTAACGTATAAATAAATAAGGGGTTTTATGTCTACAGACAGAATTGTAATAAATGATACAGTCAGAATAACGGTTAAGTTTAAAGATATAGACACTTCAGGTAATGAAGTTGACCTATCTCCAGTTCCACCTGTAACTGTTGTTATAAAAAATTCAGCAGGCAGCATAGTTGAATCTGGTAATGCTACTGCTAGTTCTTCTTCTGTTTATATATATGATTTTACGGCATCTTCTGCAGATACGTATTCTGTTAAATTTACCGGAACTTTAAGTAGTGGCAACTCGGTTGTTGTTGAGCAAAAATTGTATGTTAGCTCAACAGTCACAGAATATCAGCCAACAATAACCCTCAAATCTGATGAAACAATTATTTTTGCACCAGATGTTACTCCGCTATACTTAGATCCGGAAGAGTTAATTCCGTATTTCCCAGACGCTTCGTTATTGGAGATAGGCGAAATAGTGCATAATTACTCTAATGAAGTTAAGGCTTTATATAATCTCCTGGACGAAGAGGATGGCTCTGGTTTATCTTTTACTGTATTGGAATACATTAAGGCATCAGCAGCATGTGAGCTTAGTAGGACTTATGGATTTGGTGGAGATGATGAGGTTTCTGTTCGTTTGGGTGATTTTTCGCTAACTAATAGATCAGTGCCAAGAGCCAAGGTAACCAGAGATAACGCAACGACATGGTGTCAAATAGCTGCTTCTTTAAGAAAGGAAATATTAGCTGGAAAAGTGGGCCCAAAGGGATTCCAAATGAAGAATCTGCCCAGCGGAGGGCTCCCAGTGACTTCGGGCAAGATTCCAGAAGTGGAAACTGGCAAAATAGTTTACTTGTCGGATAGAGAATTGTACGGCCCAGGAAGAAGCGTCCCACCTCAAGATGACCCCATGCCAAGAAGAGGTTTCAAGAAGTATGATTGATATAAAAAGAAGTTTTAAAAAAGTTCTTCGAGAATGGGGCCATGATGTTTATATACAAAGAATATTATCAAATGGTAATCATTCAAGCAAATTCGAAAGAGTTACAACTCGACAAGTTGGTCAATCTGGAGTAAGCAATTCGCTATCCACTACAGAGGCCCAAGATGGTTTGTTTACAAAATACGATGCAGTCTATTATTTTGAAGACCACATTAACCCAAAAGAGGGCGACAGAATATACGAAAATTTTTCTTTAAAAGTAAATAAAAATTACACCATGTTTACAGTAGACGCTGTTACTGCAATGAGGGGACGCATGGGTAAGATAGACTATTGGGTCGTGGGCGCTACAAGAGAGAAGTAAAATGATAGTTTTATCAAAAGGTCAGACGGCACAATTTAAATTTATTTTTACAGACTATGATGGATCTATCTATGATCCAGCAAATCTTTCTACTCCAGTAGATGTTGTAGTTTATGTATTAAGAGGCGACACTGGTTCTGGCCCCGTAATTGATGGTCCATTCTCCCTTCTTCTAGATAATGGAAATGAAAATGATAATTCAATAGTCAGATCAGCAGTTGGCGAGTATACCTTTACATATAAAGTTCCAGAAAATTTATATGAATATGTTTATACAATAATAGCCAGAACAAGCAGTACTGCGCAAAACATAAACGCTACAGCGACTTTTCAGGTAAAAAATTCTGTAACATCTGTTTCTTCGGTAACAATAACTTCACCAAAATCATCTGTCGTCAACTATAAGCCAACCTATCAGCAGTTAGATAGAAGAAACACAAGCACAATATTATTGCTTGGTCACGCTGACGGCATGAGATTAAACTATCCTATTAGAATTAATTCGATTCAACATGCAGTTGATTTGATGGGCGCCAATACAAATAGCCCTCTTTTGAGAGGAGTCTTAGACGCCTATTCATGTGGGGCTAGAGATATTATGATTTGCGCTGTCGCTCCAATGTCGGAATATGTGGATAGCTACGCTCAAAGAAACTTATCCACAACAGTATTCTCTATTAACGACGCTACGCCAGGTACTCAAAGCACTTTCTACGAAAGATACTATGACCGCCTAGAGCAAGCATACGCAGATATAATTGATTTAGATTTTGTTGATATTGTAGTTCCATTAGAAGCTAGTATTATGAATACTGGTGGAGTAGATTTTGTTACTCAATTGGCTAATTACTGTTCTTCTTTTCATAATTCTACTGGCTTTATTCAGATGGGAGTTATTGGTTCAAGATCTGATGGAGTAAAGTCTTCGGACATATCTATTTTGGAAGCTAATCCATTATTTACTAATAAATTCACTACTTATCTAGATGGCCAAATAGCGTCTGATAAAGGTAGATACGTGGTTCCGATTTATGGCGAATTAGTTTTCCAGCATCCACAAATTAAAATTAGCTATACCTCCAGTGCCGCAGCAGCATACGCTGGCATGATCGCAGCGAATCAGCAAGCTAAGGCAATTATTCGTACTAGAGTGCCAGGAGCGCTATCTTTATTTGGGACAGATTTAACATATTCAGATTATGAGAGATTAGAAGCTATAGGAGTGAACACTGTCTATAGGGGAAGAAAAACCAGAAGAGCTGTTCCTTTTGAGATATATGTTACCAATGAGTACACTATGGCCCATGAGGAATCTGTGTTTAGCAAGCTCTTTCAAATGAGACTAGTTGCTGCAGTTGTTAGCGAAATTAAGGGAATAGCAGCTTCTGGTCATGATTTGCTAGCATTTGACAGTATTATAGATGATACTAAAAAATATTTACAATATTTAAAAACTAATAAAGCTATACTAGATTATTCTTTTAATGCAAGATTTTCTGATACAACAAAGGAAAAATTAATTTTTGATATTGAATTAATATCATATTTTGCTATTAAAAAGATTAACTTTTCTTTAGCAGCTGGTCCAGGAGCTTGATATGGCATACATTAATAGAGATTTTCCTAGTTTTTCAGAAAACCTTAGATACGGTTATCCTCAGCTTCAAGCCCCTGGATATAGAAGATTAGATCAAGATGGTGTAGAGGAAGTATATTCTGGCAATCTAAGCTATCTAGATTTCATTGGTTTAGTTAAAAAACTTTGGGAAGAAAGCTATCCAGCAATACCAATATTGCCACTAAGTGTAAATAGAGAAACTTCTGTAACTTATAAAGATAATGGTGGAACCGACGTTACTTCTGGAGATCTCTCTTCTGCCCCGTCTTCAACCTATGTTGGCCTAGATGAGTTTCCTGCAATTATAGGATATCACTTAGAGTTAAGAAAGGCTCATACAACAGAGCCAAAGCCAAGAATGAGACAAAATGTGCTATCTAACACAGTGACTATTTATGGCCAACGTTTTCAGAATATTGTTGGCTTTACTGTAATGTCTAAAGTTGGCACCTTTCAGGGTTCCAATGGAGCAACAACTAGAGATGACCTAGATGCAGCAGTTCTATGTGATCAGGTAATTGAGGCATTTGAAGATTTCATGTTGGAATATACATCAATTTTCAAATCCGCCGGAGCATCTGAATTGGTCTATTCTAGGCGTTTGTCTGATTCCGAGATTAATCGTGAAGGAAAAGACGTTCATAAGAGAACTGTTACATATATGTTAACTACGGAAAAGACTTTTGCAATGTCTAATAGAAGAATTGAGCAGATTGTAGTTGACGCTAGAACCTGGATGGCATATGAGAAGCAGTTACTTAGAGATCAGTTGGCTACCCCTAATTACGAGGGTACAACTGGGAATATTATCGATCTATTCCAGACTGCAACTCCTAACGTCTGAAATGGTGTATAGAAAAATCCTGCCAGTTTAACTTTGTAGTTGTTTTTATAAGTTATGTGTTACTATAACTGAAGATTCAAAAAAGTTTATTATTTGGAGGATTGAAACCAATATGGCTATACCTGGAGTAAAAACATTAATTAGAGATCGCTTCTACAGTGTGTCGCGTCAGGATACACCTGTTGGTCCTAGAATAGTAGCGATAGCACGTCGTAGCACGGCTAACAATACTGGTTCAGTAGCAGATCTTGACGTTGTAAGAGTAACTAACGAGGCTGATGTAATCACCGCTTTTGGAGATGGATCAGACGCTCACCGTGCATATCTAGAGCTAGTTTTGGCTGGAGCTGGAAGAATTTATATTGTACCACTTCCTTCTGATACAAAGTGGGACACTGATCCGGATAGCCCTGTATCTACTGGAACTGTAACTAGCGTAAGTTATGGTGGCTCGGTTTTCGACGCTGCCTTTATTGCAGCAGAAGCTGCTATTCCCGACATTATTATTCCTTGGGGAAGAGGCGCTCACCCAGACGATTGGCAGAGCCCAGCTACGCCTAGCGATGACGCAAAAATTGGCTTTGTTGCAGATAATACGTCAACCCCATCAAGCAACTGGGCCTATCAGGTAGCTGCAAAGGTGAAGGATATTTCTGAAAACATCAACCCTTGCATCGCAATCATGGGAGTCAAGCCATACGTTTCAACAACAGAAACTATGACTCCTGGTCAAGTTTCTACACATTTGGCACTGACAAATCTTCCCGACAGAAATGCTAGCGCTTCCTTCAAAGAAGTTGGCCCATATGTGGTTGTAGTCGCTGCGGAAATCAAGCCCGTAAACTATCAGTCTGGAACAACAGAGTTTGGTTACGCTAACGGAGCCGCTCATGTTGCTGGCGCTTTAAGCTTGCTTCCTTCATATAGTTCACTAGTAAATAAGGCTCTCTACAATGTAGAGGCTGTTCGTTATGCCCCTTCTAGAACTCAGCAGACTGCTCTCGCTACTAAGGGTGTTAATACTGTTGTCATTAACTTTAATAAGATTCCAGTATTCGGAGAAGGTTTAACATTTGGTTGGGCAACATCAGACTACACCCGTCTCTCAACAAAGAGAATTGTAGACGACGCCACATCAGTTGTAAGACAAGCCTGCCAGAGATTTGTTGGCGAACCATCAAACATTCAAACAAGAAATGCGATGGAGACAGCAATCACTTCTGGCTTGAGAGGAATGCAAATTGTAGGAGCCTTGCTTGGTAGTGACTTTACAGTCTCGTACATACCAAATGAAAACAAGGCGATTGTAGACCTCATTTTAACACCTGCCTTCGAACTCAAAGAGATCGAAGTCAGAGTAGCCATTAATCTATAATAATTACCGATTAGGAGGGTAAAACAAAATGGCCGCAGAGGAATATACATCAGTAAATAAGTATCTCAATACTTATACCACATTCTCAGGTGCAGACATTGTAGCTACATTTGGTGGAGTGGAAATAGGTGCGCTTTCGGGTATCACCTTCTCCGTCACTAGAGAAAAGGCTCCAATCTACACCATGGGATCACCCAATCCTCGCTCTTTCTCAAGAGGCAAAAGAGGTATAGCTGGTTCATTGATCTTCACAGTATTTGATCGCCCAGCTCTATATAAGATGTTAGATCAGAACTATTCGCAAAATAGACCAATGGACTTCTACACCAGAAGCCACAATACACTTCCTGGCGACAATGGTCACAGAAGAGGTATTGCTGATGTCAACGAACAGAAGACTGGCGTTGTAAAAAAGGTTCCTTTCTACGCTGACCAGATTCCACCTTTTGACATTACCGTAACATTTGCCAACGAGTATGGTCAGGCAGCTGTTAGATCAATATTCGGCGTAGAACTTCTTAACGAAGGTTCTGGCGCTTCCATGGACGACATTGTCATCGAAGAAACCATGACTTATGTTGCTCGTGAACTTGGTCCTATGTACACAATCAGAAATGACACTCTTGTTGATCCAACCAATTTGGTAGGAATAACACCCGAGGGATTGAACACAACAATTATCAGACCCTGATAGTCTTTAGTGTCGTAAGAATAGGTGCATGGGAGTTATCTTCCATGCACTTATTTATTTTTTGGAGATTTTAATGGCAGAAATTAAGACATTTACTTTTAGAAAAAGTAAACAAGAAGAAGCAGTTCAGCAAAGTGGTAATGACCTTTATGACTGGGAAAAATATCTATCAACAATGTCATACTCTGGGGCAGACGCTGTTGCGACAATCGTTTTGCCGATTATCGGTCCAGATGGAAATGTTGAGTCTCAAGGCGATTCTATAAATCTAGGAGAGTTACAGACTATATCATATTCTGTCCACAGAGAAAATTCCCCAGTAAGAACCCTTGGTCACGTTAATGTTCGGGGCTTTATTAAGGGTGGAAGAACTATAGCTGGCAGCCTCATCTTTACAGTATTTAACGAATACGCTTTTTATAGAATAAAAGAGTTTAAGCAATATCTGGCAAGAAAAACTGGATACTTTGCCCCTCTAGCGGACATGTTGCCGCCATTTGATATTGTTATTACATTTTTCAATGAATACGGTCTCGGTTCAAAAATGAAAATATTTGGAGTAACAATAGTTGACGAAGGCCAAACCCTGTCTGTAGACGACTTAATTACAGAGCAGACCTACACTTACATGGCTAGAGGAATACAACCACTAGTAAGAATGCCAAATGACAGCACTGTATCAAGAGATACTTCTTATACAGATGAAATGAAGGCTAGGGATCAAATTAGTACAAATGTTTTTGGCGATTTGATTATAACGGATCTTGCTCAGCTACAAAGTCAAGCTGAAGAAACAGCTTATTATAATACAAAATATAATAAACCCACAGTTCCAGCCCAGGTTATTCAGCCTGGAAGATTGCACCTATAGAAAGGTAACGCTATGCCTGCACCAATAGCTCAGGTTTTTCCTGGGGTATTTTCAAATAACGCTAGAAAAGAATTTAATCCCGTAAACGAAAAGCTTGATTTAACTTGGAGTGGCGGAACTAATACCGATAAAAGATTTAGTAATTATTATGATTATTATTTCAGCGGAGAAGATATTAGAATCTTTATTGATGGCTTGTTCCATCCTGATGATGAATTAGATATAGCAACTTTTGCTTTTAATGTGCGCCAGGAAAAGCAACCACTGTATGGTTTCTGGTCATACAATTACGATGCAATAATGTATGGCACCAGAATTATAACTGGAGAAATTGCCCTATATACAAGATATCCCAGAAGAATGACAGATCTTTTAGAGAAAGCTGCAATAACGAGATCTGAATTGGCAACAGACAAAAGAGCTCCTGGAAGAATATTGTCTAATTTAAGAAGTCAGTTAGAAACAGAAGAAGACGAAGCTTTAATGAATAAATATTGGGAAATGGGCCAATTAGATAGAATCACAGAGGACCCTTTTGCTAAAAACGTTTTAGATTCCGATAAGAATATTTTTAGTGCTCATCCGCCATTTAACTTTGTTATAGTTTACGGTATGGAAGAGGTGGCTTTGTCGCCAAAAAATCTGTTTCAAACAGATACAAATGATGTAGAATTTAATGGCTCCCTAGATAATTTGTCTAGGACAATGTTGTCAGATGTTAATCAAAGAGTTGTAAAGTCTACTTCTTTAAGTTCTCCAATGAAAATTGTTGTTCAAGAAGTCAATTTAATTAACATGTCGACAGTCTATGCGCCCGGTGGGCAGCCAGTTGTGGAGACATATCAATTTATGGCAAGAGACCATTATTTTACAGAAGTAGATACGACCTTCATAAAGAGAGCATCTGCTGCAAATGTGTCTTCTGGTCCATTGGCTCCTTTGGCAATTGCGGAGAATTTAAATTATGTAACAAATTGGGGTCAAACGTTAGGTGGTTTAGCCCCTATAATATGATTATGATATAATGTACAATGATTAGTTTAAGGAGATATCATGGATAGTAAAAGAAAAGTTGTTTTGCAAAATCTAGAGATTGAAGACACTACAAGCGCTCAAGAAATTAACTTCACATTGACTGGATCAGATGATCCTAATGCTATTGATGTTGAGCTTGAGGATGATCAGCAATTCCTAGACGACATTGCCGACGACAACGAAGACAAGCAGTATACTGACATAGAAGAAGTGCCGGATGAAGAAGAAATTTGGAAAAATGGTCCCAAGGCCGGTCTTGTTAAAGAGTGGAAAAAGCAATATGGCGACATTTATGTAACTTCAATTACATACGATAAGCATGTCGTCTGGAGAGTATTAAATAGAGCAGAATATAAGCAGATCGTCAAAAAAATGGAGCAGCTAGTACAATCCGGGCAGCTCTCTACTGCAGAGGCAAATCTATGGAACGAAGAAACTATAGCAGAATTATGCATGCTTTATCCTAGATTTGATAAAAATAACTCCGTTGGCTTTATGGCCGGACTGCCATCATTAATATCCCAAGAAGTACTAGAAGCTTCCGGTTTCGTAGCCCTAGAGGTAAGACAGTTATAAAATGTTAACAGCTGATATTATTTTTTCTTTAAAAAATAAATACGGCAACATTTATAGTGTTGATATAAAAAATCAAACTGTTGTTTTTAGAGAATTAACTTTTAAAGAATATGATAAAATTCTTTATCTAAAAACGTTAGAAGATATTGACTCCTCTGATATAGAAGACATCATACTCGAATATGCTGTCATATACCCAGAGGGTTTTGACACTATGACAATACCTCCCGGTATAGTTGCTAATCTCTCTTCGGAAATACTTGATATTTCCGGTTTCTTTAGCGCATCGATTGCTAAAAGAATTCTTGAAGAAAAAAGAGTTGAAGCAAATGATGTTAAGAATTTAATGAAAGCCTTTGTTTTGGCTACTATAACATCATATGCTCCAGAAGACTTGGAGGATATGACATTTTCTGAATTAGCAGAAAAAGTAGCTTTATCTGAAAAGATTATTGAGATAAAACAGAATGCCAATGGCATGGAATCTACTGATCTAAAGATTCAGTTAATTGATCCTGAAGAGGAAGAGCAAAAGAGAAAAATTTCTGCAGCTAGGCATAATCTTTCTAAGAAAGATGGAGAGGCTCAATATGAAGATCCTATCGCTCAAAAGCTGTGGGGTATGAAATAGGTAGGAAACAAAGTTGATTAGAGATCCAGGGCCTATTCATAACTTAGGTTATAGCGTAACATCCAGAGATGTTCCTACAATGATAGACGAAGAAAGGGGCGATGCCCCTAATTCGTCTTTTATCTCAAAGGCCTTAAATAATCACCCTGTTTTAAGATTTGTATCTACGGCAGCCACTACCATGGCTTCAGCTTTTGTTTTGTCTAAGATAACAAAACAAGGTGGTCTAAAGCTAGCCAAAACAGTTCAAGACAGAGCGGATAGTGGAGCAAGCAGATTTGCTTCAAATATTGTTAATGTATTTCCTAAAATCAGAAGAGAATTCGACGAACTTTCTGGCGTTAGCCGAATGATAGATGGGAATACTCCTGATCAAATAGATCCTTATTCAAGACTTGTTTTTGAAACCGCAGAAGGTAAATTAACTACCGGCGTCATTAAGCATACAGATAGAGGCTATCACTGGACTGCTGGAGAAATCAGCAAAAGTGGTAAGGGTATAGAATACGAGACTGCGGGAATATGGGGCTTCCGAGAAGAAGCTCAGTCCCGTTTGGTCTCTATGGCCCGTAGAATGCCCTATGAGCTGCCAGCAATGTATGTTGGCCAGAAAGCTATAGTTGATCCAATTTTTGGCGGTAGAGACGATTCTAAGGTCAAATGGTACAATCCTGTAGACGTAGTTACGGACTTCGTTAAGGACTCTACCATTAACCTAGTTACCATGATGATTCCAATGGAGGTTGGTGGCGCTGCCATTGGCAACGCAAGGTCATCCTTATCTAATTTTAGATATTCTATGTCAGACCTAGCTAGGTCTACCGGTACAACTGATTTAAAAACAAGATCTTCAAGGGCATTTGTCAATCTAGCCGACATGTTGTCAGAGGTTGGTCATGACCTGGCAGACATAACTCAAAAGGGTTTAAAGGTTTCTGCTCAAACTAGTGGAGCAATTAAAGCTGCAACCACAGAGTATAGTCAGCAAAGAGTTGACATTAATGCAATTCTTTCGCGAACAAGAAACTTAAGAGCAAAACAGATCTATGAGGATTCTAAGGGCTCAAAATTAAAAAGAGCTAGAAACGTAGCAACGCAGTATGCGTTTGGCAATGACGCCAGTGGCAATTCTGGGTATTTAGATTTATTTCCGGGACTAAGAGGTGTTGGAAGTGCCGTAAGGCAGGGTATAAATCAATTCCGTAAAGTTGGCTACGGCTACGATGTAATAACGAGAGCTATTGATTTTGATGCAGCTGTGCAGAGATATGGCGCAGCTAATCCAAATGCTTTTAGAACAGAACTAAAGGGAATAGTCGGCAACCTTCAGGCGAACTCCTCTAATAGAATGACGACTATGGCTAGCAAGATTGCTAGAACATTTGGTGGTCCGGCTGGATCAGATAACTTCTATGCATCAGAGTTTTATAAGGGAATAGAACAAACTGAGTATAAAAAAGTTTTATATAAATCCTTAATGGAAAGAACTGCAACTTCAGATAGAGATGAGTTTGCAAGAACAATAGCAAAATTTGTTGACGACATTGACGTTAGCAAAACTGCAATGGAGCCCTCTAGAAGAGTAACTATAGGCGAAACCAAAATACTACTCGATGGAGATGAGCCATTTGATGAAATCATAAATAGATTCAAGGGCACTCTTGCAAAAACTAGGGCCGATGAGTTCGTACAAAAAGTCGGAAATTCTGATGTACTAAAAGATTCTATTATCGACGCTAACAGACTTTTCACTGGCGCACAATTCCAGGCAGCATTAAAAGGAAAGGCAAACAAAGCTTATAAGGCATTCCAGGAACAAGGAATGGTTAAGGTAGCTGGAAAAGTCTTAAAAACTAAAAAAGCAGATTTTGAAGATTTCCTAGATTTAGATAATCTTTCTTACGCACAAAAAGATTTCTTAGTTAAAAGATCAGCTCAAAGATTAGGCATGAGGCTAAAGACAGCTGATGGCAGAGATTTAACAAGAGGAGAATTAGGGGAGTCTTTAGGTAAGGTCGGCCTTAACATAAAAGATGCCGGTCAATTAAGAAGTTTTCTTGTTAGAGAAAAACAAATAAGTTCGGGAGTTTTTGCTAGTGGTTTTAACCTTCTTGGATTAAGAAGAATCACTGTTGATGAAGCAAATCAACGCGGAGTTTTTGCAAATGTAGACGATGAGACCAAGCGCGTTATAAATCAAATGTCTTCCAGCATGGTAAGGGCTGATCCAACGACAACCGCTGCTAGCGTTTCTGTTCTTCCAGATGTATTTATAACTAAGACTGGTAGTATTTTAGATGTTTCTGGAATAAGACAGTCTGCAAGAAATGTTGGAAACTTTTTAGCTAACGATTTAAGAATACCAGTTCTTGGATTTAATCCGGCAGATTTGGCGGCTAAGCAATCTTTTAATGAAATGTCCGGAAGGGCTCCGTTCCAGTTTATTCAAGGTAGAGTTTCTCAGCCATTTTTACAGGGCGCTGATAAGTCGGCTGATTTCTATTTGTTCTACAGCGGAGGAAGAACAAAAGGTAATGTTATGGCATTTAATTATAATGTCATGGCCCAGCAATATACTTCTAGGACTTTAGATGGTACATTTAGACCTTTAGCTAAGAATAGCTCGCAATTGTTAACGAGGGCAGCAAGAAACGCTGCAGCGGAAAGAGATGCTGAGTCATTAAACTCTTTAAGTTATCAAGAAGGTACATTTAGAAGCAGATTCTTTTCTGGCCTATCAAGATTTGGAATGACGCCAGAAAGAGAATTTAGGTTTAGAGAATTTTTTGATATTAACTATGATCAGCCAAACTCTGTATTTGGCTTCTTGTCTAGATTCTCTAGAAGAAATATTGATCCAGAAAATCCAAGATTCCTTGCACAAGTGATGACTGGCAAGGAAATCCCTACCAAAGCTGGTACAGCAAAAAGAAATATAGTAAAAAGCGCTGATGGAACTGTAGAAAAAATTAATGTAATCGATGTTGCCTCTGGCGAAGAAATGGTTTCAGAAAAAGCCTTATTAGAAGCTTTTGAAGGATTCAGAAGAAGAACTCGTGCAGCTGGCTTTTCTCGTCGTGCAATGAAGCGAATTGAAGAAGCTGACCCAGCATTAGCTACTTATCATGGACAAAAAATTACCGATCTTCAAAATGTTCAGGAAAAAATAGATTTTGCTAACGTCCTGCTTAGAGGCGTAGACAGAGATGCAAATATTCTTAGAAGACAGGGCATCGATCCTGTTGCGCTATATCAAAGCGGATCCAGGATCAATAAAGTATTAGAGGAAGCAGATCTGTTGTCTGGTTCTCAAATTCGTTCTGTTAGTCCAACAATTATTTCAAGAGAAGATGAATTAACAAATGAAATGTTTAAGTTTCTAATTCAAAGAAATGAATTAGTTTCAAATAGCACTAGACAAACATTTGGTCAAAATTTTATTAAAATAAACCAAGCACTGACAAGCATGGCAAAAGAAATACCAGCTGGTGAACTAGCTGAAGCACAAGCTGCGGCCTTTGGTGCACTAACTAACCTTAACTCGGTAAGAGCAAATAGATCTTTCTTAAAAGAGATTGAAGTTCAAAGAAGAGCGTTAGCAAACGTTATTGAATCTTTAGAGTCTGCTCCAGAATTGGCGCAACCATTTATTAGTGGTTCCATTGAACGAGTTGGGGAAATAGGAAGACTTGGTTTATTTAAAAAATTATTATATCCATCATTAAGTACAGCTTCTTTCAAAATATCTCATCTAGCAACAGACCCACTTGGTTCCGCAACTGGCCCCGGTGCTGACGTTTTACTAGTTCCTACTTTTGGTAGCGTATTTTCTAGAAATCCAATAGGCGCCCTCAAGAGCGTTGCTGGTATTAATACGTACAGTAGTCCAGAGAGTTATTCAAATTTATCAGCCGCAGTTTCTCATGGTGTTGAAAGATTAAACAAATACTTTGGAACAGTAGGCTTACAGCTAGACGTTAATCAGTATGGTTCGCCATTAGACTTGTTTGCTAGGGGCATGGTAGGCAAGAGGGTTTTGCCACTTTATGCTGGTGGCATGGCCTTTATGACTGCTGACAGAACAATTGGCGGGATGGTCAACGAAAAAGATGCAAGAGGAGAAAGAGTTTATTCTCCATTTTTTGTCGGAGCTGCCGCAAAAGCTGTTGGAGAAATTCACGCCCTAGGAGCTGGAGCTATGCCCGGCGGTATGAGCTACGAAGAAAAGAGAGAGCAGCTTTTTGAAGGAGAGGTTCCCATAAGACAGGGTCGTTTTTGGCCCTTGGGCAATACACCCTTTATGGGCGGAAAGATAATGTATTATAGGCCCAGTATTTATCGCAAGATTGAAACTGGCGCCATGTTTACATCTGACACCTATGGTTCGCCTATTGAAAGAGCTTTATTCTATACTGATATATCACCATTGCGTCCTTTAGATCCTTATCGTTTCGAAAGAAAACACTATGAAGATAGACCGTATCCTATTACTGGAGAATATTTTTCTGGTCCATTTGGTCCGCTGACTCCCGCCTTAAATGCTACTGTTGGAAGAGTACTAAAGCCACAAATAAAAATGCATGAGCAAGAGGTTTCTCAAGCATTATCAAATTATGCTCCGGCAGGACAATCTGGCGCATATGATGCTAGCGCTTATTTGCGACAAATTTCAATGCCTATGCTTCCTGGGCAGGCTCCGCAGCAACAGTTTGGTCAAGCGTCAATTGGCGGAGCTATGCAGGGAGCAGGACCAATTATGTCTATGGGCATGTCTTCTGGCGGACCTGGTCCGGGTATGCAGGCATCATCAAACGCCGAGCTAGCAGGTAGAGCTGGAGCTTTGAATACAGCTAAATATTCAACGATGCAAAACATAGGGCAGATAAATAGTCAGTATGCCCAAATGGCATATGGTCCGCCGAAAACTCCTGGTATGATGCCACCAAGAATAGTTGGTGCAGGATCGCCAATTTCTGTTGGTAATCCACAGGTTCAGATACAAGAATTTGGCTATAGAACACAGGAAGCCTTGGGTATATATGGTTTTGCTGGCGCAGCATTTAGGGAATCCTTTGGTTATGGTCAGGGTGACTTTGAGCCCCAAAGGGCAGTTCTTCAGTCTGCATCTAAAGCTTACGGAATGAGTAGACAGTTTTGGGACTATAACCTTGGAGGACTTGGTGACGTTCCGATGTTGGGTGGAAGGAACTTTGGTTCAATAGAATTTTCTGAAATAACTAGAAGATTTATACCAAAAGAAAGAACTGGAGTTGATTATCTTAATCCTATACAAAATACAATGGGACAACAGTATCCATTTTTACCAGGCCCAGAATATTACTTAGACTTTACTAGAGGAGATCCGTTCACTAAAGTCCAAGAAGGAGAATTGCGTTTGCCAGGAGTGGCATACGAAAGGCTAAATCAACTTCGTTCTGATGAAACTGGAAGATATGGTTTATTAGATCAATTTAAGATCTTAGGAGATGTTGCGCCCTACTCTAAACAATATAGATATTTAGATAAAAAAATAGATAGTTATCTTAACGACCCTTCGGAAAAATTAGAGGCAGATAACATTAGAAATAGAGTAGCCTCTATACAGCAAAAAGAAAACTTCTCCGAATATAGTCATGTTGGTAAAACAGCAGCAGAGGCTGGAACAAATCCTTTAATTCATAATATATCTCGTGCAGCAGAATATATTGCGCATAGAGATACTTTTATAAATAGAAAGTTTATTAATAAACAAACTGCGGTTGAGGATTGGGAAAGAAACAATGTTTATGGCGCAACTTTCCCAGAATGGCAAAGGCCTTTTGAAAGCTTTGTGGAGCCAATGATAAATAAAGCAGCAGACCGCAATCCAATAGCTGCTTCTGCAAGCTTGGCTGCTGCAGGCCTTTTTGCTGGCAGGACTCAGCCAGGTAAGTTGGTTATGTCTGGCTTGGGTGCAGTGACTGGACTAGCAGCTTCCGCCGGGGCAAATCTTCAGGAGGCAATAACTGGGGATAGATTTATTCCAACCGAAAGAAAGAAAGAACTAGCTCTTGAAGAGTATTCTGATATTTTAACTTATGTCAAAAATACAAGACTAGCCAATATGGCTGAAGCATCTGGTGATGCAGCGGCAGCTTTCCAATTTAGTTCTGCAGCAAAAAGAACAATGTATGGTGCGCCCATACAGGATATTGGCACTGGAAAATATGGAACAGATGTTGAATCTCTTTCTCTTGCTATTCCTAAAAGAAAAAGAGAACACTTTAAGGCAATGATAAATGCTCCAGAGCAAGATAGAGAAAGAATACTTTCAACAGCTGGCAGATTAGAAAGAAGAATATACGAAGCTGCATGGGGTATGCAGGTGGAAAAGCGCCCAGAATTAACAGACTATTTCAGCAGACACGAGCTGCCAGATGAAGGCTGGGAAGGGTGGCATCCCAATACTAATATGGATTCTGTTAAAATTAAAATAGGCCAACACATGGGTCTTGAAATGTCTCAAATGGGTTACTATCCACAACAGATAAGAGAAGCAAATCTTGCTAATCCAAGCTATCCTCGGTTCGGTTACTCTTCGGACTCCAATGCAGACGTAGCATATAGATTGCGATCTTTAATGAATGGCATGGGGGTTACTGGTTCCGTAACGCCTGTGATGAATCCATTTGGTGGTCAACAAGTTGACATAAGTGCAGGAGTTAGATAAATATGATGGGAAAAATAGCATCCTTTTTACAAGGGAGACGAGAACAGATTCCGGAATATGAATCTATTAACGATTATTTAGCCTCCTATTTGTCTCCTCTTTCTCCAGAAAAACAAGTTAGAGCCGCCAGAAGAATTTTAGGTAAAATTCCTACTGGACAGAAAAAGCTAATAGAACCATTTGTTGATCCTTCTGATAATATTTTAAAGTATAGATCAGCTTATGATGATCCGGATCCTGCAATTGGCAGAAAAGTTTTTGATACCGTTGATGATGCTATTCAGTATTTTTCTTCTCTACAGATAACAGAAGTTTATAGAATATCTAAACAAGATGTTCCAGTTGTTTATAGAGGCTATGCGGAAGTTTTGAAGGATATAGAAAGAAATGCTATTGCACAAAATCTATTTGGAATAGAAGGTTTAGAAATGAACATTGCTATTCATAAAGGGCAAATGGATTCCCAGCAGGGCAATGAGGCGCTAAAGGCTTTCTTTAAAACGCAAAAAGAAAAAGGATATGGTCTACTCCTGCCTACTGATGAGGGGGGTGTAGCAATGAATCTTGTTGCAACAATTGCAGGAAAAAGACAGGTTTTAAATCTGGAGCAAACTTTAGAGGTAATGCAATCAGCGAATGTTTCCATCATAGACCCAGATGTTTTAGAAGAAGCAATGAGATCTGGTAACAAAAAACTCGCCTCCTTGATTCAAAAGTTGGACAAGAGATTGCGCGGAGTGTTGTCACCAAGAGAAATTTCTATTGCTGGCGACGCAATGAGAAGGGTCCTTGATGAAGTAGGTAAGCCAGGGATGTCATTTGCTGACTCAATTCTTAATACTGATCCGGTTTATGAAGCATTAGGATTGGCTCTAGATGTAGATACATTAAAAAATGTTTCTACAATGAAAAATGCCGAAAAAGCCGCAGATGCTGCACAAAGAATAAAAGATTCCTGGATGATCAAAGGAACTGATAGATCTAAAGAGTTTTACAAAACAATATTAGATGAAGTTATCCAAGGCCAAAGCGGTCCTTCAAAAAAGTTGGCTGGAAAAGAAAGTCAAATATATGCAGACGTTACAAGCTACCTCAAGATCGCAATGCAAGATGCGATAGACAGTGGAGATGTTGATATTACGGTAGGCAAATATGGTACAGATGTTCTAAAGAAAAAATTAGGCTCGTTAAAAGAAACTCTTGAGAAAAAAGCAGGAGGCAGCGAAGCTGCTCTTAAAGCAATAGATCAAAAATTCAGTATAATTGATATTCTTCTGGATGAAATTGAAAAAGGATCAGATGGCTCAATGTTGATCAATACTCCGTATACTAAAGCTATTCAAAGAGGCTATCAAGCTGAATTAGATGAGCTAGATAAGCGTTACGCACAAGCTAAAGATAGACTAGAAAAAGAAGATATTCTTTTAAAGAAAAGAGAAATTCAAAAATCGATGAGCCAATTAGATGAATCAAAAGGTTTATCTCAAATAACTGTTCGTGGCAACGTCGTATTTGATCAGGGTGATGCAACTAGGCCTGCAAGAATATTTTCCCTAAAAGGCGCAGCAATGGATGTTGAATTTACCGGAAGGTATACCAAGTATTCAATTGTTGCACCTAAAGCCACAACAAAGAGGGAAACAAGAATATCTGGAGTTAGAGATATACTAAATATAAGCGGAACTGGGGAGTCCAAGGGTGCAGTCTACGCAGACCCGATGCTTGATGCATTTCACTCTGCAGTATTCGGTTCAACGCAATCGCAAAAGTTGGGCAGAGAATATTCACAGCAAGTACAAAAAGAATTAAACGCAATGTTGAAGGCAAATAGAATTGACGAAAGTAGCACCTTCTTCCAGTCTTTGCAAAGAGCTGCTAATGAAATGTCTAGCGATCTATTAGAAACTCAACAATATTCACAGCTTATGCACAGGACGTTGGCTCAAGAAATATTGGCAATACACAAGAGTGGAGTTCCGTTGGATCAGCATCCTAGGGCCATGAATAGAATTTTAGACTTTGCTCAGAAAGAATTTTTTAAACTAAAGAAAGGAATTCCCCTACCAGTAATGCCCGATGTTTACAGATTTGCCTTAAATGCAGAGTCAACTCAGGTTGGAATTTCTGGTGGAAGAATGTTCCTAGATATGGCCGATTCTAATATAGCCATGGATGAAGGATTTAGTATAAATACTACTAGGGTAAGATTTTCTAATCACAATTTATTGATGACCGAAAGAGACGTAATAAGATTTCACCATGCACTTGGTGGGTTCGACCTTGACGACAAGGGTCTACCAGTACTTGGTACATATATGTCTAACGGTAAAAGGCGTTTGGCCATGGCAATGGCTCGTCAGCCTACGGGCGCAGGAGAAATGGTAGGATTTGTTGAATTTAGAGACGTAGAAAGCTATAGAGAATTATTTGGTCATAATAAAGACTTCCTTAAGACATTGGATCAAATGATTTTAGACGAAGAAGAAAAGTTGGCATACCTTCAGGGTTCTGGTGGCTCTCCGGCATTACAGCGATTGAATATATTAAAAGAAAATTTAACAGGCAAACTTACAGCTGAAGACATGACTCGAATTGATGAGTCAGGTATATTAGATCAGTTGGAAGAAACAATAATAGATGTTAGAGATAGACTGTATGGTGGCAAAGCTAGAACTTTTAATAGATCATATTTTGAAGCTCTCGGCGTATTAAAGCAAGGCGAAAGTACAGTCAATTTTTTTGCAGGATCAAGGCTTGTTGATTTTGCTGGAGTTGATCCAGGTTTAGCTTCTTTAGGTTTTCAAAAGTTAAAAACTGAAGTAATGACTCTAAATCTTGAAAATGACGTCTTTACAGCCTTAGAGCATTTGATGACAGATCAGCAAAAAACTCAACTAGGGGCCATTAGGAATCAAATTGAGCAACTAAAAGAACCAGCATATGCTGGTAGAGCTATACCTGGTTCATTGTACGACGATCCTTCACAAGTAGCTGCGCTGGAAGAGGCTCAAACAAATTTATCTAAAGCTTCAAAAGACTTTTATAAAACACTGGATGGATTTGGTTTAGATAAAGACAAAAGAGCTATTGCAATGAACAAATATTATTTGGAAGCAATGGAAAAAGCAGCCACTGAAAATGGAAATAATCTTGGTAGACACGTCAACAGAGCCACCGTAATTGCAGATGGCTTGAATCAATTCGAAAAAGCATTTGGATCCAATCAAGCAATAAACGACGCTTTGCGCAGTAAGGGTTATGTTATTGGTCTCCCCGCATCAGAAACTGCTGTTGACATGACTCAGACATTTACCTCTGGAAGACTAACGTTAAAAGCTGAAGCCGAAACAGCAGCAGACCTACGATATGGTATGGATATTTTTAAGAGAATGTATGGAAATAACTTTGACCTAGAAGAGCATGGGGCAGACAGCGTTAGTAGATATGGAAAAATGTTTGGTTACCTGCAAAATAGAGAAGGAAAAACCTTTACTCTTGATAAGGCCTTAATAGATTTTGGCAAACTTAATACAGAAGACTTAAGATCCTTTGCAGAGTCTTACATAGCTGGTGCTGAAGAAAGGATTGCAGAAGGTATAGGAATAGAAGAAGATCTAAGTACCATAAAAGCGCTTTTCAATAAGGGAGACGCACCTGGTAAGCGCCAGTTAATAGATGCGTTGACGCAAACTGGTATTATTGGAAGGGGAAACTTATCTGAGACAATTTCTGTGGCAAAAGAAGCATTTGACTATTTAAACGCAACAAGGAAAAGATTTTCCGATAACCTAAATGAACTAAGAGATACTTTAACTGCTGGCATGGGCAAAAATGCTACGGAGGCTAGAGAGTCAGCAAGGGCTATATTGGATGCAAATAAAGAAATTTTTAAAGAGTTAAATGATTCAACTACCGCATATAGAGAGGCTCAAAAAATTCTTAACTCTGGGATAGAAGAGGGTAATTTTATCAGTGCTGCTAGAAGAGAAGAATTGTCGATAGGTTTTGAAGGCGCTAGGCTAAGAGCGGAAATACTAAAAACTGAATTGGGTGATAATTTACTTAGTGGCATTAATGAGGTTAGATCGCAAAGGCCGTTGACCGGATTTAATTTACTTAATGCGCTTCAATTAGAGGCTTTAGATAGGGGGATGAGCCCATATGTTTTTGAAGGACTACAGGATCTAACCGAAAATTCTAATGAAGAATTTGCAAACTTCTTTGCTAGAGTAAATATAGCTAAAAGGCAAAAAGCAGCTTATATGAAAGCTACTTCTAACTTACAGGTTCAGTCTATGGTGGACAATTTTTTTGCCACCACTTCTTCAATGAGAGATCTACTACTAGGAGATATTGTTGGAGGTACTCTTTTGGATTTATCACAATATGGTGATATTACTAGCGTTTTTTCTGCTAGTGGCATCAACATTGATGCTACCCAATTAAGGGCAGCCCTCAATGAAGGGGTAATGGATACTACAGATCAAAATATTGCAACCATAGCAAATGCGATAAGGTCTAGAGCCTTGTACGAAACGCAGATTTTAGATCCAGCAGTAGATGACTTTTTGAACGGGCAAATATCTGCAGATAAAGTAGTCGGCCCTAAAGATAGACCAACTGGTATAGTGCGAGATGTTTTAAGAGAGCTGGGGGATCAATCTCCTTCAAATGTAAATCCATCAAAATTTAAACGTTTAGACATGGATTATTTAACTGAACAGTTCTCTAAGCCATCTGTCAAAAAAGCTGCCATTGGAGCTGGCTTGTTAATAGCTGGAAGCTTTTTATATCAGAACAAAAAAGATAGAACAGCAGAAGATGCAGCTGGTCCACCATTGCTTCCAGGTGGATCAGCGTACGAAGAAGGGTATCCTACCCCAAATATATCCATGCCCCAAGTTGCCGGAGGGGGCTATTCTTCTGGAATGAGTTATAAAGTTTCTCTATATGGTTCCAGGGAAGAGGTAGAAAGATTTCAGCAAGCAGCTTCAGGAGTTACTAATGGATCAGTTAACAGTACTATGTATAACAGGATTCCCAGTGTAACGTCTGATCCATATCAGCAGCTCGCTAGTTCATTTTAAGGTTAATTAAATGATATTAAGTGTTAAAGATCAAAATAAAACTTTAGCCTCCGCTGCAAAACAGCCAAAAGACACATCTCACAGAAGCATTACAGCAAACAAGTATGCTGCAAAGATATCTTCTAGTAAAAGTCCTTCTAAAAATGTAGTGTCTGAGTCTCGTCAAAAAATTCAGGCAACAGGTCAGTCAGATAAGGTCCGAGGTTCTTTTGAAGGTTTAGAAAATTCTTCTCCAGCTCATATCATCATGAATGAAAGTGGATATAGCGGAAAAAGGCATCAGAAAGCTAGATATTCTAAAAATATTAATACAAAATTAGGTGGCAATTTTAACTTTAATTCTTTTACAAAAGAAACAAAAAGTAGTATAATAGATAACTATAGTTCTTCTACGATGAAGGATTCTTCAAGTGAAAGATTATCTAAAATTATTAAAAATAATATGGCGTTTGTCTAAGGTGAATTATGTCTAATGTTGAGCAGTCAGAAAATGAAGGAGAACAGAATCTAAACTCTTCTGATCCATTGTCATATGACTATAGCCAAAAGGCTTTTATGAATATGATGATGATTGGCCCGCTTGGCTTGACTGGCAGTATTGATGACATTACAGGTAATCCACTTGAGGCAATCGAAAGGTTCTTCTCGATAACAAGACCAGATGTTATTCCAGATTTAAAAAATTTTGATGATCCAGGTGGAGCAGAGGATTTTAAATCCGATACAGACAATTATCAAAAAAGAATTGAAGCAACCAGTAGGGTATTTACTTCTGGCGGAACATTATCTTCTCTTGTTGACGATGGCGCTCTCTTAATTAATTTATATAAGAGGCTAGAGTCAACAGGGCTACTGTATCTTGCATCATTTGCTTATGAAATAAGTGAATTTGGCAAAAAAAGGCTTCAAAATGTTTACATGACCCAAAAGTCATTGGATTACCATGTAGATCCAGCTGTAGATACCCAATGGTTAACTCTTTTGAGTCAAGTAGTTTACAGTCTGCAAGCAGATCCAATATCTTTTTCTATTATTAATCATTACCTTCCAGGGTTAATGACTTTCGTTTTCGATGCACTAGCTGTCACTGGCGACTATTCTAATGCCGGTAAAGGTGGGGGAAGAGAAGATACTCTCAATAGAGAAGAAGACGCGATTGAAGAGTTAGAGAAAGCTTTTGGTGTAGCGCCAAATGGTGAACCAATATTCACAATGGCGTTCAGAATTAATGGTGGGAATACTTCGGCAAGAATTCGTAAGGCTATAGAAGATTTTCCATTTAGAGCAAATATACCTCCTAAAAAGCCCGATATATTTCATCTTCGTTTAGGCGCAGCAAACTTTTATGTTCCGCCTATTTCTGTTACAGTTAATTCGGCTTTCAAAACTGGATCACTTACTGGTGGAGCAATCAGGCAAAGAAATACACCCAAATATAATGCAGGATATAAAGAGACTTCAATTTCTCTAAGACTATTTTTTCCAAACTATCAAGAAATATGGGGCATGCACATAAGTGATGCCTCGTCAATAAATTTGAAAGAAAATTTTAAAATAGACTTTAAGAGTAGTGGTGATTCAGAAGAAAAAATAGATAAGTTTCTTTCTTCTTTGCGAGGTCTAATTGCAGCTTTTAAATATTCACCTATACTCCCGATAAAAAATGATTATATAAATTCTGTTCATGGAATTACCGCTGTAGCCCTATCTTCTATGTCTATTTCAACAGTGCCTAATTATCCTTTTTCTTTAATGGTTGATCTTGAGTTACTTAGCTACAATCATAAGCCATTTCTACCTATGGTTAAAGATTTTAACCAAGCCATTCACTGGGGTAAATATAGGCAGTATATGGGCAAGGCTGCTGGCGCAATGCACAAGTATGCCAATGAGTCTTTCTTGTTGAAGACTTCAGATAATAGAAATTCTGAAGAGAGCGAAGATAATACTGGCTTGATTCGCAGTGGGGATTACATATATCAGACTAGCCCTTATGGTTCTTCAGTGACAAGCGAATCGGCAATTGTTGACTCTTCTTTGACTGATGATACAGTTGAATTACTTAATACTTATGAGAATGATGTTTTGTATACAAATATAGTTTCTCAGTGGAGAGATGGAAGTAACTTAACTTTTTATACTCCAGCTGAAACTCAGACAAAAATGTTCTTGCCAGACACTACTTCTTTTAGAAGTGAACAAGAAAAAATTCTAGATCAACAAAGTTATGGCCTATGGAATGGCTTATTAGCAAAATTTGGAATCGAGATTTCTCCTAATACGCCAGCAATTAAAGATATAAACCAAGTTAAGTCTCTTTCTTTGGAGCCAACATTTGCTTCTTCTACGGCAACATTTGTTCGTCAAGCAGTAGACATTATGACCGCTGGAGTTAGTCAATCTGACTACAGGGCTGGTATCTATAGGTATAAGATGCAATCCTTTATTTCCAGCAACTTAATTAAATTAAGCGCTGAAGAAAAGGAATGGCTACTAAAATACCTTAGTCCAGATGAGATGCCTTACGATGCAGATTACTTCTCGCAATATCCAACAGAGGGATCATACATTTTAAATGATCCAGTTTTTAATGATGAAAATGATAATGTTAGCTTAAACTTCATTAAAAGAAGTATATGGAATTCTGTTTTTCAATCAGGCAATATCATAGATACTTTAGTCATTGAAGAAGTTGAAAGAAGAAAAGTTTTAGGTGTCGAAATAGCTGTTCCTGACGAAGAAAAGGTGCGACAGCAAGTAACTGATGCATTCATGCTTTCCTTGTATAATCGTTTCTTTTCAGACGGTTATGTGCAGAATCTTATGGAGGCTAAGCGTTTAAGAGAGGGAGATTACCACTTCCAGGAATGGGAAGTTCCCATGAATCGGGTTGATTTAGATCCTAAAAAAGCTATAGTCAACGGCGTTAGCATAAGTCTTGGCAACAATCTTGCAAAGCTACAGGTTCAAATGCAGGATGAGCCGACCTATCAATATATAGGCGGAAAAGATTCTTATGTTAATATATCAATGACTGTTTTTGGCGAAAGAGAGCTTTATAAGATTAGAGCAATCTTTGATCACATTAACTCTTTAGCCAGACTTGAGCACTCAACTGGTGTTATTGGTTTCTTGGGGATGAAAAATATTATTACTGCATTGTGCGGAATTAAATATGTTATTCCTTTGAATTTTAAAGTAGATACTATACCTAATTATCCGCACGTATACAATGTGCAATTGAGCCTTGTCGACTTTGATATATTCCAGCAGCAAAGAGAAAAGCTTTCATCAAAACAGCAAAGTGATTTTATTGAACATTTTGGTTCAAAGAGAAATCCATTTTTAAGAATTAAGCAGTTGTGGGGAGCGTTTAATGCATATCCCGATATGCCACTGGAGGTTCGCGATAAAAATGATGAAGTCGTTGGAAACTTAGATCCAGATTTTTATTTTAGAAGCTTTGAAATGTTCGATAAAGATGTTATTAATAACTTCATTTATCAACCCGATATAACAAAAGAATTCAAATTTGATTACAGTGATGATTGGGCAAAGCTCGGGGATGCTCGCGCTATAGAGATCAGAAAAAATCAAGTTAAAAATAGAATTACAGATTTCCTTAGACGCTACGCCTATAGGGATGTTGGAAGCGAACCATTTGCCGCAGCTCAAAGAGCTAGCAACAATCAGACATTAATAAATGAAATTATTAGCTACGTTAACAGTAGCGGTATAAGTGTTCATAATTTTGTTTCTTTATTTCAAGAAGTTATACAAACTCAAACTTCTGAATTTGAAACTTCAGAAAAACAAGGATTATTAACTGACTACATCTTTATTGCAGCACAATCCACAGAGGATAGTCCAGTATTTGAAGAAATTGTTGGAGCAGGCTATTCTGTTGGTAATCTAAAATATACAAGCGCAGAAACTTTAAATTTAATTAAAGAAGTTTTATCAGATTCACACTTGGCAAACGAAACAGAAGTTAGCTTTAATCCAGATGAAGTAGATTTCCATAAAGTGATATATATGATTCCGGCAACAAATCCGCAAGAATCTGGATCAGAATCAGAAGTACCTGCAATGATGCAGTCTGCATTGGGGACCCATTTTGGTTATATCAATAAAGATAATGGAAGATTCTATCTAACAGTCGATGGTTCAAATGTTCATATAGATGACAACGGGAATAAGAGACTAGCAGAAAATCATATAGAAGATACACAAACTCCAGATAGGGGTTGCACAAATACGCTTACTGGAGTTGAGGGCGTACAATCTCTGGATAAATATCAAAAAGCTTATGATGGATCTTTTGGTGGCCACATACAGAAGATGATGAATGATGTCCAGTATCGAGACATTTCTGGAAGAATGATTAGAGCATTTCCTACTTATATGTTGTGGCTAATTGACGAAGGTGGCTTTTTTGCCGGAGTTAAGCTGTTTGACAATTTTTATGGAATGCAATCTATAGTAGATTTTTCTGTTGTATCTTCAGAAGATCTTCTAGGGGACACGTTAATATTTAGAGTGTCCAACATGTATTCAAAGTTGACTACTCGTCCTTCTACAGAAATATTTAATTCTAGAGACAATCAACCAAGCGATGCACCAATAGATTTTACTCAAGGCATTGAATCTATCTTGGATAGAACTTTAAATATAGCTAAAAATATTGTTTCTGGAATGAGAAACGATTATGTAATTGACATTAACAATATTAGACTAAAGCCTGGTGTTCGTGTTCATCTAAGAGTCGGATATGGAGCAAATCCAAATTCTCTACAAACAGTTTTCAATGGCGTCATAACAAATGTTGAGCAAGGAGAAATCGTAACAGTTACTGCGCAGTCTGACGCTATTGAGCTTGGCGCAATAGTTAACTCTACAAACAAAAAAGGTGACACTGGAAAAATAGATGGTGGCATAGATACAGGAATGTATCTTTCTGAGCCTAGAGATCTTATGGTGAGACTTCTTTCTATGGGTGCGTCAAGATTTAGAGAAGCTTTTGCTAGAGCCACAAATGGAACTGTTTTTTCTGAAAATAGATTTGGAATTCGTCATTTTGGTTCAACGTTATATGAACCATTAAGCGAATCTGAAAGAGCAAGAGCTGATGGAATTAGAAATGTAGTCGCTAGTGTTTACTCTAACCTTGGACAAGGCGATGTAGGTGGTGCTGCTAATGCCGCATCATTTAAATTAGCTACAAATGTTTTCACAAACAACCCTGTTAGTACATTTTTCGGAGATGGAAGAATTATGACAAGCATGGGGCAACTCATGTCAAACTTCTGTGCCGAAGTAGACTTGGAAATATTTAAGAGAAATATTTATCCTGGAAATGGAACAGGTTTTGCCCAATTCCTTGGTGGAGATATAGATGATGGGTGGCTTACTGCGTCCTCTCTTGTGGAACAGGATGACAAGAAATTAAAGGGACAAGGGTACCTTGAAAGAGGTGTCGATAGATCATGGAATCGACTTATAGTTGAAGCTCAAAATGAGTCTGTTTCAGCGAGGACGGCCATAGGAACAATGACAGCTGGCAACAAGCTCGTAGCTGCTGAAGGTAGAGCTAACGCTACAAAAAATATACTTATGGGTGGCTTAGCTGGTTCTATCGGATTGATACCTGGAGTAAGTTTTGCTGCTGGAGCAGGAATTTCTGGGGGAGGTCTTTTTGGAATTCTCAGAGGAAGAGGCGGAACAAACTTCTTTAGGTTAATGGGAATTATCGCACCAAATGCTGACGACGACCTACCTGGTTTTGATGAGGTTTCATTTAGAGCGCAAACATACATGAGAACTGTTTGGGATCTTTTCCAAGTTTGTGCCCGATTGCTTCCAAACTATATTGTTGCAATTAGACCATTTGAAGATAGATCTACAATTTTTTATGGTAAACCGCACTGGCTTTATACTTCTGGAGTTGTTCCTGTAACTACAGGATTTCCTAGTACAGAGAGGGGATCTGAATTAAGTTTGCCAGGCTATCCAAAGTATCGTTCGCCGGACGAAGACATCGAAAATATCATGAATAACATCAACAAATCCAGTAACACATTGGCTGACTATGAGGCGTTCAAGAGGTCTAATGAACTTTCTGATACAATGGCCAGTCTTGCGAGTGATCAGTTGAATTCCGAAGGTGTCTATAAGCCTACGGCATTTTTGAAAGAAAAAATAATTAACTTTAACTCACCGTTAGCTGCAACATTTTCTGAAACACAGCAAGATGGTTCAACTAAAATAGTTGCAAAACTACCAACGGTTGTTGGATTAACAAGAGTTGGTTTCCACCTTCCTGTTGGAGATCCCACAACAACAATAGCTCAGGCAGGCGATAATCACGCCCAATTAGACAATCTTCCACCAAGATTTAGGTACCCATTCTATACTATAAATGAAACAGTAATATTAGACACGACATCATATACCGTTAGAGACGGTGGGGTCTTCGAGAACGCTGCAAGTCACTTCAAGGATATTGGAAAATCTGGAAGAAAGTTTTTGGCAAACGAAGGCGAAGTGCCCATGGACGCCGAAGAATTTGAGGGATTTGTCAATGAGGCTATGGCAGAAGACAGACGATCTTTCGGTGGTGCAACATTTATGGCAAATATGTTCACCCTACTTCAGTATGAAAGCAAATTCATTTTAAATAATGAACTAACGCTAGTGCCGTCTTCTGGAATATTAGAATTAGATCGTCCTTTAGGCTTCTCAACTTTTATAGACAATATGGTTGATGTGGATGGTTTGTCATTTATTGGCGGAGCAACCTCAACATATGTAAGAATGCCCTTACCATCAGTTTACGCAAATAGACCTAGCATATCTCTTGATCAAGCTGCTCTTTCTCAGTATTCTGTAACTTCTTCTGAAGCGCAAAGAAATGCAGATGATTATTCTTTCGAGTATGAATTGGCAAACCAAATATCATATGAAGAATGGGGTTCACCTGGTGACCTACCGGCTTCTCAACAAACAGCTGCTGAAGCAGAACAATTCTACATAGCGATGAGATGGCCATATAATCCTGGTAGTGATGATATCAATGTTTCTGACGAGGCCATACAAAAGTTTAAAGAAAAATATAATTTTACAGATTTGTATGGAACAGCACAAGATTATAAAAATAGAAAAGTCTTAGTAGTTAGCCCTAGAACTAATAGAGCTGTTGTATGCGCTCCGGCATACTTCCTTTGGGGCGAAGATGATGATGACACAGCAGCTGTTGTTTCACCCGACGCCGCCTGGTATTTGGGCAACTTTGTATCTAAAGACCTAAGTTTTAAATTGTCAGCTGATGAAGAGGAAACAAGTATATTAGATCAGCTTCCGTCATGGATTAACACTACACTAAGCGCAGTACAGGCTGTTGGTGATTTTAAAAATAATTTGATAGGTTACGCCGGTAAAGTTTTAAGCTTTACCAGCGGTGCCGGCATTATAGGAAGTAAGATAGCTAACAGATTAGGTGTATCTATTTTTGGCAACGAAGATGAGCTAAATTACGAAAACGAAAGTGGCTTATCTATAAACCCGCAACCAGTAGAGTGTCTCTTTGCCTTTGTTCCAGATGATGTTCCTGTAGGCGTTGTATCTTCCTCTGCAGCTCCTATCAAAAAGTTTAAAGCAAAAGACGGCCCCTCAATGGCTGATAGCATGATTCTTGGATTTGGAAATTATACAATGACAGAAGATGGCCAACTTGCTGAATTAACAGCAAGGAAAGCTAATGCTCAAGATCTTAGAAATGAACTAGGTGGAGGTATTAGTTCAAGATTTGTAATTTATGATAAAGATTTAGTGGATCCACCAAATATATTCTCAGAATGGGTTCCAGTAAATGCTGAGATCTCTTCTAGTAGATTTGATTTTGGCGGTAATGCGTTAGCCGTACCAGATGGAAGAGATAAACCATTCTCTGGTTATTTTAATACTTTGTTAGAAATATCTAGCTTTAGTGATGTTTCAAATATTGATCAGTCTGTTCTTGATGGCGAAGTTGCCGACATGATTGGTGATAGCTCTTTGTCTAGACAGTATTTGTATTCTATTTTGGATGAAGAATTATCAACAACTGGAGATGTAGATTCCGCCAAAGGAAGAGCTGCATTCTTAAGTGTGTATGATCCATTGGATTCTGTTGGAGTAGAAGCTAGATCTTATTATGATGAGAATTTTGACCCTAATGTTTCGGTCATAGCTGGTGATGGAAGAAATCTTAGTGAAGCAAATGACATATGGGATCAATTTAGATTTGGATATCACACATACGATAGCGTTAAGGGAATATTTGCAAAAGTTTACGGAATGGATCCAGAGTCCATTGATCCTTTCCCAGAAGAGTTTTCTAGAATATTAGGATCTTCTATTGAGGATAGTTTTAAAAACTTTGAGGATTCGAACATTCCAATTGCTGGACTGGCTGATACCGAAAATACAGCTGTCGATGAATTAGCAATCCTGCTGGGCGCTGACTATTTTAATATTCCAAACAATCCACAACTAGGTGGGCAAGGCGTTCCTATAACTAATGCAATTGAAAGAAGAAAAGCAGTAGAGTTTATAAGAAAAAATTATATAGATTTAATAGCCGCAGAAAACGAGTCAGACGCCGGAATCATTCAATACTTTAACTCAACAATTGCTGATGCACTTAATGGTATTAGAGAAAACTTTTTTGACTCTCCAGTAATTAATACAATTCTTGAATACGCGTTAGATAATTCCAAAAAACCAGAAGAAGCCATTGCTCTAAATGAAAAAATTAAAACTCCAAAACAGCTTTTCCTTTTAATGGTTGGTTTATTTAGGCAAAAGCTTTGGAACTCAGCCTATGGCAGAGCATGGTTGGTTTTGAAGCCTAACCGTAAAAGAGGTTTAATTACGAGTGGAGGCGGAGGATCTGACGGTCAGTGGTCATTCAAACCTATCGATAGGATATTTGAGGCTTTCATAAATCCATATAGCCAGTACGCTAAGGATGACAATAAGTTCCTTCAATTATTAGTTTCAACAAAATCTGAGGGAACTGGTGCTACGACATTTATTTCTGGAACACTTGAAGATATTGGTAATTTCTACGATAGAAATATCGGACCAATTATGACCGCAATAGGTGACGGTCTTTCTGGTCTTCTTGGAATGTTCAAGCTTTCCATGATGCAAATGGGTTATGCCATCTCAGAGGTTGGCAATTTTAGTAAGCAAGCACATATTTTAAACAAAGTTCTGAATGACTCTATTTATTATTCATTAGGAAGAGAGGGCACCTTATTAAGGGCTGTTGATAATCCGTTTACTCGCGAATATGGCGAACCCGTATTGGAAATCAGACAGCCCTTCCAAAGAATCCATTATCTAAGTTCATTTTCTCATATTATATCAAATCAGATTCAAGAGAATTTGAATGGCGTGTCAACCGTAGTTACCGCAGTTTCAGATGGTAAATATCCAATTACAGTAGCTTTAGATAAAGGTGCTCCAGCAGAGCGTCAAACTGAAAAAACTGTTGAAACAGGTTTGTATTATGATAATTTTGTAGGATCAGGTTTCTTGGGCGTACTTCATCCAATCATGCATCCAATGGAAACGATTAGAGGAATTGCGAAGAATGTTCAAGGAACACCTGATGAACTTTCCGCAAAAAGAATAGCCTTAGCTCACTTGAAGGAATCCATCAAAGATATATATGGTGGAGAGCTCATAGTTATAGGTAATGCAGATATTCGTCCGCATGACTTGGTTTATTTGTCAGATGTTTACGAAAGAATGTATGGAATTTTTGAGGTAGAGCAAGTTGTCCATCATTTTACTCCCGAAATGGGATACATTACATCAATTACTCCGAATGCGCTTGTGACCGTAAATGATCCCGCTAGATGGTTCTTGACTTCTTGGATCAACTCTTGGTTCACTGTGCAAAATCTTAGAAATGATACACGTTTCTACATGGATAATATAATGGCCTCAAATACTGGAATAAATGTAGGAGGAAATATATCTATAGATGGACTATCAGACGCTTTAGGCCCACAAATGATTGGCGGTCTGCAGTTTACTCACGGATCTACGGCTTTAGTTAAAGATGTAATGGCAAATCAAACTGCTACGACTCTTCCAAAAAGAGCAGAAACTGTCATTCAACAATATGGTTCTTCTGCGAGTAGAACAGTTTTTCAGGGAATGACAACGGCGCTAACTGGTGGCGTAGGCGTTGCCGCTGCGGCGGCGGGAGCTGGAGCAACTGGTGCAGCCGGTTTCGGAATTGCTTTGTCGGTACCGATAGTTGGCCAATTGGCATGGAAGGGATGGAAATGGATTAGGGATAATGTGCTAGATCAACACGGCTGCTATGTCCAATACCTAAATAAAAATGGTCAACCAATGGATGCAGGCTTATCCTACAATCAGGGAATGGTCGTTGGCAAGCACCACTCTAAAGTATTGCTACCTGGACTTCTCGGCGCAAGAACTAAGGTTAGAACTCCAGAAGGAAATGTTTTTGTTAGAAGTGATGATCTCCTTAAGAGTCTTGGCTGGCAAGAAAAGCAGATAACAGATCTAGTTAGATACATAGACTATGAAAATGCTCTTGTTCATGCAAGGGTGTTGCAGTTGAGTGGCTTGGGGCCAGATAGAACTGATTTACAGCCATCATTATTTAGCGTTATCGCTAAGATAACTAAATTCAAAGATGGTGACACGTTTGATGTAGAAGATGTTATCTCTGGTGCAACATTTACCGTAAGATTTGATGGCATAAACTCAGGCGAAACAAATACATTTACCGTTACCTCAAATGATGGTGATCTAGGAGTAAGTTATAGCGATTCTTCGACCCCTTCAACAACAATGACATCAATTACTACTCCTGGAGGTAAAGCCAAAATATTTGTTCAGTCTAAATTGGAAAATAGATTGGTTGTTTTAAGAATAAGAATAAGTAACGCTGCGTCCAGCTCTGTTATATCTGAGTCAGATTTTGAAGCTGGCGCTGAACAAAATACTGTAGCTAATTATACCAAAGATGTTACAGACTCAAAGAGAACTCTTGGAACAGTATGGTATTACCAGCCAGAGTCGATAGTTCAGTCGGCAAAGGACTTTGTAGAAAGCTGCTTTATAGGGAACCAAACTGGTGCTGGAGCCGAGCAAAAAATTAAGGATTCTTTCTTTAATTCAATATATCAAGATTCTCCCCTTTTCGTGAAAAAAGAATCTATATTGAGCGCATTGTCCGTATTAGGGTTAGTTTATACTGCTCCAATATCCGTCTTGCTTGATACGAGTGTTAGATATGGATTAACAAATCAGCAGACAAATAAACTATATAATGATTTAGTTCAATATAAAGTTCTAGAAGCTACTTACAATAAGACAAGAGAGTGGCCTACTATATTCTGGGACGAGTATTATGAAGACGGACATGCAGTTACCTTGAACTGGGAACTAGTAACAAATAATCTCGCTACAGTATACGCAAAGCAGCTACAAATAGAAGGCGATGCGGTGATTAGTGCAGAGGAATCGGCTTTGATTCCTAGAAGAATCGGTAGTTAAGGATAAATTATGTCTTTTAGTATAAATGCGCAATCCCTTTCTGATAGTGCCTCTTTTGCAAAAACAATACATGGTGATTTTTATCCTGGCGGAAAATCGCCAGTCCTCAATACCAGTGCTTCATTAGCTCCTCCCGCTACGGGTAGGACCTTAAGTTCATTTGATGTGACTGGAGTTATGGCAGGAGACCTTCTTAATAGAAGTAAAAAGTATCCAATAGCAGCGATGAATGCAAGCATATCTGGATCTTTAAATGGGCTAATTACAGGCGGAGCTGCAGCTGCATCTGCTACTACTCCTGAAAATGCCACAATCTCAATACCTAATCCGGAAGCAACAGATTTTAGTGTTGACGGAGAAGGTAATCCAACTGGCTCAAATAATGCAACCTTAACAGGAGCCGCCGCATGGAATAAAATTTTGTCAAAAAGTATGGTTGGAAAAAACATTGGAAATACTTTTGTGGAAAATTCCTTGCAAATTATAAGAAACACAATGATCTCTTCATCACAGGATGATGATCCATCTGATAACAATAGGGGTTCTGGCGGTTCTGGCTCTCCGGGAATAGGCGAGATGCAGAGTGCGGGAAGAAGAGATGTAGCCTTAATAGCGGAACTTACATTAGAGGAAAAGGGATGGTATCAGGAAAGGTTGACTTTATTAAGATCTAAATATGAGTCACAAATAAGTGACGATAGCTCTATGGGCGGATTTAGATTTGATATTCCAAATGAGTGGGCAGCTGATCCGAGAGATGTTTATAACGGTTCCTCGACTCATTTTCCTGATTCTAAGGTAGATAGTAGTCAAAGAATTCTGAGCGACGATCTCATACTACAATCGCCCACACTCGGAATATCAAATGCCTTTCTATCCGCAGCTCTAATAGAATTGTTAATACTTCTGCACGAAAAGAACTATTATATAGCAGGTGGATTTGGCGCAGGAAGAGACCCTAATCAACCTCAATACATTAAGCCAGATAAATTTACCCCAGGAGATCACACTTTTGGTAGAGCTATAGATATACGAGAAGTCGGAAGAATAAATGAAGAATCCTTTAATGTTGAGACAACTAACGGCACTCCAAATCACGTTCCTGTATACGGCTCTGCCCTGGATATCTTAATAGAGGCGTTATCAGAGGTTCCACAATATTTAATCCCAGATTCAATTGTTGTTAGTGATAAATTAGACTTGGGAATTATAGATGGTCTAGAGCCAGTTACTGCAGCTATTAAATTAAATAGGCCATACTTACAGTACTTGAACTTCCATGCGGACTCTAACCACAGGGATCATATACATTTAAGTTTTAGTGGAATGAGAGCCGGAAAATATGTTGGCCCAGGTGGAGCTATGACTATTTCAGCAACAAACGTAACATCTCGTCCGTCAAACCTAAGCGGTAGTGCAGACAGCCTGGAAAGACAGATTGAAAAACAGATGCGAGGTGGCGGATATGGTGGTTCTGGATCTAGCCCTGCAGATATGTTAGATGCAAACTATTATGGCCAATGGGATTTTAGTCTTGGACTAGAAGGAGTGTATGATGTGTTAACTCAAACCTGGTGCTCGCCGGAACTAGCAGCCTGTCTCGCTGCCGTTGCGGTTAGAGAGAGTAATTGCAGACCTACAGGGTTTTATATTGGTGATGACGATTTTATTTCTTTAGGATTTTTGCAGATCAATATGGGTGCGGGTGGCTACAAAAGATATTCTGAAACTAACAAAAAGTATGGAAGATATGATGGATTGGCTCACGGAACTAAGACATATGAGTTAACAAATGCAACTGGCAAAACGCAAATGCAGGGGTGGCTTATTGCTTCAGCAAACTGGAGTTTGGTTTATCCTGGAGAAACAGTCCCAACTCAAGATACTTATAATAAAATGATAAATGATAAATACTACCTTTCTTTATTTTATAATGGGGGAGTTAAAAATAAAGTAATAGAAGAAATGAGGCCACTAGTTGATAGAAGGGTTTGGATACCTAGAAATCAAGCGTGGATGGCTTATACTGCGCGTACTGGTAAGCTTCCAGCCTTTGGTGATCCAAAGCTTGATGGGTATCAGTTCCAGGTATGGGGAGACGGGTACAAAGATTATGGCTGGATGAATGGTGGCGTAAAGTTTCAGGACGCAGCAGATATTTATTCTGATAGAACAGGAAAAACAGCAGCAGATCTTAAGACATGGTTAAGGAATGTATATGCGACTGATCCATCCGTCTTCTTGCCAATAGTTGCTAATTCCTCAGCTAAATATATAGAAAGATGGATGAATGGAGAAGTTTTTCCAAGAAATTATGCAAACGGAGATAGCTAGGAGAAAAAATGCCAGTTAATTACCCTAAATTTGACAAAAAAATACAAGACCAAATAGATGTAACGGAAATGCAAAAGGCCAGAAGTAGGCCCGGAGTCATTGCATCTTATGATAAGCGTCAAAACACAGCCGTTGTAATACTTGAAGACCAGTACTCCCAGAATATTGGTAATGTTATAAAAAACGTAGTTTGTCCAGTAACCAATGGTGTTCAATCTGTCGCCCCAACACCAGGAAACAGGTGCCTAGTGGGATTTCGCGACAACAATGAAGCTAAGCCATATATTATAAATTTCTACAACGATGCGGGAAATATGGGCAGCTATAGATATTACAATACTGTTAACACTGGAATACCCAATTTTATGGTCTGCTCATGAGTAAAGAGTCAATCGAAAGAGATAATTATCAGCAGCCAACTATTCCAATAGGCGCTGAGATTAGAAAAAGAAAAGAATTTTCAGAAAGAGAAGTTGGCTTAACGCACCCCGATCTGTCAAGTTTTATTAGACTTAATGACCGTGGCGACATAGAGATATTTGCAGCACCGGGCATAGGTATTGTTATAAGCGCAAAATCTAAATCAATTTCTTTATTTGGAGATTCTGTTAGATTTTTTACAAAAGAAGATGGTTTAAGATGGAACAGCTACAACTTTAACTACTGCGCATCTTCCTATATAGAGCCAACTCTTGTTAAAATTAATCATAAAAATATTCATTCAGCTACAAATGGTATAGCTTACTATTTAAATGGCATAGAAGAGTATGCGGATCAAGAAACTCAAACTCCCATTACTATAATAGGTGAGTTTGGTTTTGCTAGTAAGCAAGAGCAAGTTCAGCAAACATATGAGTCAGAGTATGATTTGACTGGGTTGACCGATGAGCAAATAGGGCTGCTTGAAATATATCAAACTGATCACTCAAAAGAACACATATTGCTAATGGTCGAACTAATGAAAAGTGGAAACAGTTTTGAGGAGGCACATAGCCTCGCCTTAAAGGAAACAAATGAGTGATTTGTATTTAACGCTAAATGGAGACTTTATGTTAGATGGCAATAAAGACATTGCCCTAGCACCCTCCTCTATGCATGAAGATGTCCAGCAAATTTACTTAAGAATAATGACTGAGCCTGGAGACTTCTATATATATCCTCAGCTTGGCGTTGACTTATCTAGGCTTTATGGCTTACCACAAACAAAAGAAACGGCTGAGTTTGGTAAGGCATTGATAATGGCTGGCATTCAAAAGGAAGGCCTTTTTAAGGGTAGGGGTATTCAAATTAAGGCAGTACCAACTAGCAGAGATGTGATTAGATTTGATATTCATATAATATCTGATATTAATGAGCCAATAATTCTTTCTGTTAGTCAAACTTTAGGAGTATAATAATGCCAATATATGGAATAAAAAATAAAGCTGATATATTAGTTAATGTTTTAAACGGCTTACAAAAAAACGCAGGCATATCTGCAGTCTACCCGGGCTCTATAGCTAGAGCGTTTGCGGAAGCTTTCACTAGTGAAGTTTCTGATCTTTATGAGGCATTAAGATTCAACCTTACCCAAGGTGATCTAATGACAGCATCAGGTCGTAACCTTGACTTAATAGGCGATTTATATGGCATAACTAGAAGAAATATTAGCGATTATTCAAGTCAAGATCGTGAATCTTTTAATATTCAGTTTTTTATAGACAAGCCACATAGTTCCGATGTCACTATACCATCAGGGACTTTAGTATATAATGATGTGTCTAATTTTATTACAAAACAATATACTTATAAGCTAGCTGGAGATGTAATTATAGGCAGAGGATCTACCAGAGCTTACGGAAGAGTTGACCCTAACTTTACGGACAACGCCTATGTGGCGCCCGTAAGTACGCTTACTAAACATAACGCATTTTCTCCCGCAGGAGTAATTATATTTTGCTCAAACCCCAAAGAAGTATATTCCAATACAAGCGCAGAGTCAGACACTAATTTTAGAAGAAGAATCATAGCTTCCATAAAGGCTAAGGCGCCTGGTACAGTTGAGTCTGTAAGATTTGCTGCTCTAGCGGTCAGAGGGGTCAGGGACGTTAGAATTAGAGAGGGCACGTATGGCGTTGGCTCCTGTGACGTAATAATCGTACCAGAAACAGCTACCGATATGTCTAATCTCCCTCAAAGAGTCATGGTTGCTGTAAGTGCAGTAAAGCCAATTGGTGTTAGATTTAATGTCAGAATTGCAGAAAGAGTTAGCATCAACATAGAGGCTACCATTACTTTGCCGATGGGCTTGAGCGAAAATCTGGCTAGCGGAGTCAGAAACCAAGCATCGCTCTTTGTGAAGAGATACTTGAATTCGCTTACTGTAGGCGATATGGTTTCTATGTCAGAGATTGAAAGACAAATTAAATTATCATCAGATTATATTCGCAGCTGCTATATAAGCGCAATGCTTGCGGACGGCTCAAATATGCCACTCGTTGATTTTTCGTTAGATACAGTTAAAAAATATCCAGTAGCAGGCGCAATAAACATTAGTTCTGTTATAATGGGTGGAACAAATTATTAATTTACAAATTAATATTTAAGGATAATTGATGAAGCAGTATTTGTTACTTTTAAAAAGTGGGGACTTCAATAAGTCTGGCAACACATGGACAAGTAGTGCTATAAACCTATACAAAAATAGCTCTTTCACCAATTATTCTTATGTCAGATCAAGGTATGGCCTCAATACAATAGGTGATAATACCTATGTTGGACTTGAGCTCACTTCCCCATCTTATAACGGCGACGTTGCAACGCCGCTATCAGACAATGCAGCATACGTAACAGATATCGGTGAAATCGTTTATGACGACGCCACACCATCTCTTTTGAGATTCATAGACACAACATCCAAGATAGACGTTCTAGCCTACAAGCATTTATTCACCAATCTTCCTGGAACAGAAGTCCCAACTTTTAATCTTCAGATGTATGAATCAGATTCGGAGGATGGTCCGTGGTTAAAGTCGATTCTGTCTTTTGATTCAAATGTCATCTTTGTTAGGGACTGCAAACCTTGGATAAAAATAGAGTTAGAAATATTTACTGAAACTTTAGATACTAGCGATTTAGGTCTTTTATTTTATTTGGAAATTGGTATACATGATCCAATTGCCCCTGTAGCGTCTGAACATGCAAGAAATATTCTAAAGAGATTCCCAACATGGACAGATATGTTTGCGGATTCGGAAAATCCAGCAACTCCGTCCTTGTTTGTCCCCAGCTCTACCGCTGGAAAATTTTTAACAGCTCTTGTCCAAGAGTCTCTTGATAACTTTGATAACGAATTAAACCTATATGACATCAACCACTATATATCAAGCGCAGATGAAAACATGCTGGCTTGGGCCTATGTGTCTTACGATGTTCCTGTTAATATCCTAAAGGTTTTAGGCGATGATGTTCCGTTAATACAGATGGATAGTCTAGCTTCTTTTTATAAGTCTCAATTGACTGATTATGTATATTATTACAGTCAGACGAATAAGCAAATAATATGTATGCGAGAGTTTTCATCATTAACAATCAATGATGTTGAATATGATCAGTATCCCCTGCATGTTCCAAATAACTTTGATGAGTTCGGTGCAAAGGTAGGTCTTCCTAGACTTCTATTGGAGACTAATGCCAGATACAAAAAGAGAATTCTTGACGTAGCTTTAAACTATCCAGCAGCGCATATAGATGGATTCAAGAGAACAGTAAGAAGAGAGCTAGACATTTGGAAGGCCTACGGTGTTGAGCCAGATTCTAATTATATTGGAGCCACTCCGGATGTTATTGAAATTTCTGACATGGAAAAAACAACTCCATGGTTCACTCCTTCTGGCAAACCTTTAAAGCCATTTGTTGATTTAATTGAAAGCATAAATGAAAGATACCCATCAAATATTGGCTATGTAAGATGGGAAGAAGGTTATTGGGATTACGGCGGAGCAGACGGAGAAGGAATATCTTCAATCCCTGCAATATACGATGTCGAAACTAGCGCATCGCCACAATATTATCAACCAGGCGTTGGCGACTATGCTGACGCTAAATTAATACTGGAAGCAGAAGAAAAAGCTACAACATCTTTTTCTGGTTATGCATCCATTTCCGGTGTTTACATAGATGGGATTGAAGAGGTATATGCTCCGATAAAAGTTGATTACTCATGGTATCTTTCTTATTTAAAGAGAGTTCCAGATTATGAGGCTGGAAGAAGAAAGTCTGGAGTCTCCCAAGATGTTGGAGTCGGCTTAACATATGAAATATCAATGGCTACGCACAATTTCTACGCCACACCATCTACATTCTATGTTAATTTAAACTATCTAGATAGAGATGATTTCTATGTTGGAAATAGATTGCCACAAAATCATCCTGCTAGTCCAGAATATAATTTAATTAGAATATTCAATGATGACGGATACACGTTATCTTCTTTGCAGTTTAGAGATAAGACATATAACAATATCTACTACAATGCCTCTAGTTCTCCTAGTGTAAACACAATTAATTTTGATGATGTAGATTCTGTTAAAATAGTCTTTTCAAATGGAGGATGGAATCATATTACTCAGTCGTATGATAAGTCTTTGGCTACAGCAAATTACCGCGTTGCTTTCACTAGATCTACTCCAAATACAACGTGGTATGCCAATCCATCTTATGGTCAGTCTGCAGAGTTGGCGTCACCAACTCAATTCTCTTACAGAGACGCTAGCATTAGAATAGGTTCGACAGTATATGAGACAAAAGTAGAAAGTTTTAATACACAAACAATTACTTCTTCTTTTTACTTGAATAATAATAATGATTTAACTGAATCTGGCACCCAAAATTACTCTATGCAAATAGATAGTTTGGTAAATAGGTTGATTATTCCTCCGGAAGCAACACCGCAATATATACATATTGATAACGTTAAACCTCTTGGTTTAACCTATTTTAATGGCGACACTTTGATAAGTGATATTTATGGTGGCGCAGTTATAAATCCAGACGATAACGAAAGATACCTGGTTCCTTCCTCTCCAAATATAAGCTATAAAACATATAATTCTTCAAATGTAGAAATTTCTACGCCGGAATACTTTGATTCCGCTACAATAAACTATAATGCAACCCCTTCATATTTTACTTTTGAGTCGGCAAGTAATAATTTTTATCCGATTTATTTTACAAAATACAGTTCATTTACATCTCAAACTACTCCTCAGCTATTTAGTGGATACATAGATTCTCTGGAAAATGTTTATGAAAGTACAGATGAAGCAAACAATATATTCTTTAATTCAGATGATTTTCTAAAAAAGATATCTTTATCTAAAGATTCTTTTGGGTTAGATTCAGACACCACTTATATTGTCAAGGATGCACAGCTAATATCCGAAACACAATATATTGATCCATATGTCAATAACAAAAATTCTTTGATTCTAGGTTTGACTAGCGCATTTGCAGACAACGAAAATGTTGATATTGATGTAAGAATTGCTAGAGATGCCCAAGATGTAGTTCAAAATAATCCAGCACTTCATACGGGTTGGTTATATTTAGATGAAAACGAATATTACATATACTCTAATCCTGTCACAGATTCTGCTACAGGAAGATTCTTTTCTCTGCCACTCAGTCAGTATCCTAGATCTGGCTCACCGATAATGGTGACAGTTGGTGAAGAAAATTATAGAAATATTCTTTTCGAAGACGCAGCAACGCCGGGTAATATTGTATTTAATAATACAGAAGATATTTATGGCAATGTAAGCAATGCCATTTATCTAGCATATGAAAATGTTGAAAACATTTCAGTTAAAGACTCATATACTGGAGTTGAGTTATTTAGCAATTTATCAACCTCTACAAATGAACTCAGCTGCTTCAGTGAGGCCACACCGTCGGTTTATGGAAGAAAATACACCGTCAATTACGATGTAAAAAATGCCTGGTATGTTGATAAAAATGTATACGATGAGAATACTGATAGCTATAATTCAAATATCTACTTTAGCTCCACTCCTAATGCAAGTGAAATCTACTCTATTACCTATGAGTCTTCGCTAAATGACAATACCTATTCCATAGATCTATCCTTAGTCCCATCTACCAATCCTATAGATGAAGGATTCATTTATGTGTCAAAAACAGACTACCCATTTAGTTCCGCCAAAACATTATTGTCTCCTGCAAATATATCCAATTCACAAGATGACTTGATGTATCTAACTATAATATCTTACGATGAAAATAATAATTTCAAGCCTGGTCAAACCTTCCATGTTTATGGAGATATAGTTTCAGCTACACCAGCTTATGTCACAACAAATGACAATGGAATAGGGAAAGCCATAATTAGATATTCGTATACCGGAGAAGAAGTATACGAGTCAAGCAATTTATATGTATCTGGAATTGGTTCGGCAACTCCATATGGTGGCATAAATAGCCAGAGTCAAGGTTATGTGACATCAGTGCCATTTGGTGTAAATATATCAGATCCCAAGATCCTAAGATTAAAAGCCGCTCCATCTTCTCTGATAATCAACGCCGGCTCAGATCAAGGTATCTCCATAGTGGGACAGGTGGTTTGGGATGATCAGCCTTGGCCCAAGGTACTGCCTGTTTCCTGGAATAAGGCTAGAACACTAAAAGATTTGTTTGCAGCAACACCAGACTATACAACGTATACTTCTTCGGATGGAAAATTGGAAATAGCCAATATTGCAACTGCGCAAGACTCAGCGACTCCGGGATACTGGTTTGCTAGAGTAAATATTTCAAATGAAGAGTACGCTAAAAGCATTTTGTTGGCAGATCAAGAAATTAATGCAGGACAAGACGTTACTATATCTGGAGATGTTATTTATTGGTATGAATCCTATGATACAATTCAGTATGACCAAGAATTAAGCCCACCCTTACCCAATATTTATACTTCAAATAAACAGCAAGGTTCAGAAATCATAGCAACTCCTAACTTTGTTTATAAGCATAGCGATTCAAATACTATTGTTTATAGTAGCGCAACTCCGAATTGGAGTCCGCCAAGATGGGTGCCGTTAAGAAAGTATGACCAATATCAAATGGGAATTTTTGGCTCAACACCAAACCATATATCTGATTATGAGTTAGTTCACCCGGATCATGAGGAACAATGATGGAAAAATTTGTTAACTTGACAGATTCCAATAATGAAAAATCAATTAAGATTGGCCAGAATGCCCCAAGTGATTCCGCTGTTCTAGCTTGGTTTAATGTAGATCCAATTTCTCCTGAAAAAAATGTCACAATATTTGATTTATCAGGGACTATATTGGAAAATCGCATCCCACTTTCTGGTCAATCAGAACTAATGTATGCGGACGAGTTTGGCATTTTGACAAGGCCAGATGGGTCATCTATTATTTCAAATAACAACATAAGCGTTAGCAATGTATTTGTGGATAAAATTACATCTTCACAAAAAGTTGATCCTCTGCAAGTAGATAGTGATAATTTTGCTCATCATTATTATGTCAGCAGATACTTTACTGTACTGCCAGCTGTCTTTTCTGTCATAACCTTAAATGATTATCTTGATAGCGCACGTATTTCGGAAGTTGGCATAAAGATTATAGATCAGTATGTAAAAGAATACGTAGACGAAGACACCAATAAGCCTAAGTATAAAATATTATTGGAACCATTTAAAACTGATTATAATATAAACGATTCCGAACTTCCATACAAAATTTTAGTCTTCTTAGATACTACAACACCTGTTGGTCTAAAGTTAATTTATAATAAATTTGAAGTAGATGAAAAAGGAAAAAGACACAATCATCAGCTCAGGTATACCGAAAATATTAATTCGGTCCCAATGTTTAAGGAGCTACCAGAAGAGTCGTTTGTTATAGATCCAAATTATATTGGATCAAATATTTTTTCTATTAAAAAAGTGGACAACAGATTCGTAAACACATATGGTCAATCTAATGTAATCAAAAATGGTTATCAAGCCATAGTGCCAAGCAAGGCTATTAAGGATTATAGAACATATGAAGTATTCAATTGGAGAATAATAGGCAGGGTTAAAAGAGCTCTTAATTTAACAGAAGTAAACTTTGGTTCCAATAGAACAGTAAATTCTTGCATACTATACTCTGGCGAAACTAGCAGTTCAAACATCAACCCATACACAATATATAGATTACAAAATTCACCTTTTAACTTATCTAACTTTAATTTTCAAAATCCATTAGCCAATACACAAAACAAAAACACCAGTGCGTACTGGCTTACAAATATTGATACCGTCAGCACGCAAGACTTATCTCAGTATGACATTATTTTTTGGTCACCAGATTTTTCAGTTACTCCACTTCAGGCGCAAAAGATCAATGATTACATCACAAATAAGTTTGGCACTATATTCTTAGACTTAAGCAATTGCCCCAATGCTCAAAGATTGTTCTGTGGTTCACAATTGCAAATGGCCGAGTCAGTATCGGCAACCACCGCATCGATGAATGCTGATAATTATATTATAGATTCCAATAAAAATGGTGGCTGGGATATAAATGATAACATTTTTGAAAAAACTTATTATGGTATATTTGGGTCTAGGTATACAAGAGATTTAAATCCTAAGACATATAAGTATTTTTCCAATACGACTTCTGGCAATAGTTTTGTTAAGGTTGGACCAACAACAGGATCCCAACAAACTATAGGTACTGCTATATCATATTCTCCAGCTGTAGATAACTTATCTAAGGGCAATGTCATAGCTACAACCTTTCCTGTGATGGAATACTGCAATAAAGTGTATTCATTGTCAGCATCGGAAATACCAGTTAATGATAACAATGAAAGTACACACGCCGGAAATATTGAAACAGAAAATGTACTGCCAGCAATTATAGAAGGGCCGTTCAAACTGCTGTACAATACAATTTCTTATGCCCTTTATTCAAAGGCTAGATCGCAACAATCTTCTTCCGTCATATCTTCTTTAACTAATTTTGTTACAGACTGGAATTCATCATGGGTCATGTATAGTGACGCCCTGGATGACTCTGAGAAAAATGATTTTGAAATAACTCCAATTTCACCTTCAACATCAGTATATGCCAGAGTACTGACCAAGAACGCAGCGTCAAGCAATACTAGTTTATTTAATTATTTTAAAGAAAAAATGTCATTAAAATTACCAGCAACACAAGTATCAATTTTGTCAGAGATATCTGTTAATGATGTGGATTTTTTCATTGAAGTAACTAATCCTGATGTTTTAATTAAAGACGCAACCAAATTGTCGGACACTGATTTGGCAAATATCAATGTACCATCTTCGTATAGTTTACATGAGATAAATGAATCAACCGGAGATACTGCGCATCCAGCAAATGCTGCAGCGTATGCATATACCATAAAGTACTCAAAATCCCTTACTCCTATTTCCGGGATGGGACCATACGCCTTGCTGGAAAGGCCTATAAATAGTTCTTCAAGTAGACAGCTGCTAAGTGGATTTAATCCTTCTTCTGGTTTTCATTCGTATTCGTTTAGATTAAAGTCTTCTTTTGTTTCATATGAAGGAATTGATCAGCCGACAGTTTTCCAAACTAAGTTAAATGGCGAATTAACATATGATTTAATGGGCACCATAAAGAGAACTAGAACTACTGTTATTGTTCCAGAGCCAGCGCTGAGAACTTTAAAGACTTCTTCTATAAAATCTGCTATCGATGATTATGATTTATTAAGAGCTCAATCTACTTCTGAAACATCTAACGTATTCCCTTATACGGGCGACATCGAAATACATGGCGAAACAAGAATATGGAAGCAGGGATGGGATTCGTCTGGTGATGGAACTGAAAGATTCTTGTCCATAGAAGATGCGCGTGCGGTAGGGGACTACCTTAGCTCTTTGTACATTTCAAATTATTATCAGCTAAATCCGCCAACAATCTATGCGTCGCCAGACAGAATTGAGCAAAGAATAAACAAAATACCAACATCTGTTGAAGTAGCAGCGCAAACCATTCCGCAGATGACATCTAGCTCTGATTTCAAGTCGATCAGTCTTGATTATCATAATCAGAATAAAATTCAGCTAGCTGGTCCAGGATATGACTCATTTATAATTGCCGAATGGAGATATTGGCTGAAAGATGGATCAATGTCAGGAAGATCTTATGATATTGGCATTGTATCAAAATATAGCCTAGGTGAATACAGCGTTCACATCGGTAAAGCTAAATCAGACGGTAAAGTACAAATGCTACTTAACTCTGGCAAGATAAGCCTCCAGCAACTAAAAGAAAAGTTGGGCCCAAGAGTTATTATACCAGCTGAATTTTTGACGAGAACAGCAAGAACATCTTAATTAAGGAATACTATGGCTACGCACGAATACGTTAAATATATACAGTACACACTGGGTGCTGCAGGTTTCTATACAAAAGCAGTAGATGGAGATTATGGTTCATCAACCGCTTCCGCAGTAAGATCTTTTCAGATTGCAAATAATCAAAGATACATTGACGGAAAAGTTGACAGTGAAACTAAATGGTATTTGGCCAAATATTGGCTTAATTTAATTGCAACAGATAATCAGTTATTTGAATCCTGGAAAACGTTTGCCTCAGAGGATATTAGAAAATATATACAAAAGGTTGAAGAGATGGGTTTGGCGCCAGATATTGGTTCTGGTAAAACCTATAGAAAAACAACATTCACCGGAGTTGCTGGGCCAAGTCTGGCTTCTGATGTAATATTTTTTGAAATACCTCAATCAGTTCTAAGTGTTGAAAAAATAATCATAGTTCCAGATCAAGACATTAGATGGAGAAATTATAAGGCCATTTCTTTTGGTTGGCATTCATCTTTTTCTACAAATATATTTGAATATCCAAACATTGAGGCGCTGGATCTATCTGCGGTATCAACCAATATAGAAATTCCAATGAACGGAAGATCTGCAGAAAGCGTAAGATATGTATGGGTAAATCTTGTTGGTGGCGGAATATACGGCCTAGGTCAGGGTGAGGGGTTTGGCATTTCTGAAATCAATGTTGCAGCATTGGTAAAAGATCCAGATATAACACAGGTAGTAGATTATGAGGACCCAATTAGAATTAACGTAAAAGCTAATTTTATTACTTCCTTAAACGATGTCACTCCATCTTCTCCGGCCTTGATTAATATTTCCAATGTAGAAAGAGTTTCGGCTCAGCAAACTCAATATGTTTCATCTCTTAGTTATTCTCCAGATGGAGTGAATCAAAGAGAATTAACTTTTACCAGTGAATCTGGTGTTAATCTTAATAGTGTTGACTACTTGTTGACTGGTGAGTATGAAATAAAGATTCCTAATTTTAGAAATAATGTGGTAGCTGGAACTTTTTCTTTGCAAAATTTAACTCTATCGGATACAACAAGTCTAGGTCAAACAGTTTCTGGTTCACCAATATCGATAAGGCAAACGCAAGAAAATAATGTTATACTAGAAACATCTAGCACATTTTATGGAGATGCACTTACCAGAACCACTGAGATAGACCTTTCTTCTGGTTATAGATTAAAGAATCGCCTGGGACAAATATTTCCTGAAGGAAAAAATTCAATTAATTATGGTGATGGAATATTGCTTCTATGCGATTCTAATGGCAAGCCAATAGGGCTGCCAACACTAGCGCAAATATCAGCATCAGTGTCAAATCCTCAAACATTTTCTCAAGAAGAAAGGGATATAGCTTACGGTTATTTCTCGTTAGTTAATGAACTTCCTTCTGACGGTTTTAGATATGGTTTCTATGATTTAAGTACCCAAGAGCTATTAGGGCATTCTTTAAGTTATGTCGACTTTTATACGAGGTCATCTTTTACTAATTTTGAAAATATATACATAGCCATTTGCGCCTTAGACTCAGATGGAGCGAATGGTGATAACGAGTTTGTTGGACAAAATAATTCAACAACATTTATTCCAACAAGAATACCATTGAAGTATTTAACTCCAATCTATTCCGTTAAGCACGGTGGTGGATCCGCTGTTCAAATAAATAACATTAGCGCCAATTTGTCAAAATTCGATGCATGGGAACTCCCAATCTCTAATGGTTCTTTTAATAAGAAAATTAAAATAAAATCTTCAGTTCAATATACAGATTGGAAATCCATATATTCCGGACAAGAAATGTTGGCAGAATATTCTACAATGGATTTATCTGATGTCTCTTGGTCTAAGATATATGGTTATGGTTACTATGATGTCGTTAACGAAAATCCTTTAATCATAGACAGTAAATCTATTAAATTAAGAAGAACGCCAATTTTAAGTTGGAATCATAAAACAGATTACCGTCAGTCAATAGGTGGAATTGTCCGTCAAGAAGTTAACATTTATACTAGATCAACGATTGATTCTCCTTGGGTGAAGGTCGATGACTCGTTGATATCAGATGTAGATTGTGAAAATGGATTAATCAAATTCAAAAAACGAATTATACCCAGCGAAACAACACTGGTAAAAGTTGATTATTCTACAATAAACAAAAATTCTCTAGTTAGACACATTAATGGTACGCCTATACCGTTAAACCCATTTTTAAACTCTGATAGCATACAATTTGATGAGCCAATGTATGTTTACTTGACGCCTAAAAATATCTATAAAAAGAATTCACCTAATCAGTCTGATGTAAATGTATTTAGTTATGAAAAAGTAACAGAATTTCAATACAGCAATCCGGTTAATTTTACCTATAGTTCAACAATATTTGATGAAACATCAATAGACTACGATCCGTTTGCCCTGTGTGTAGCTATTATATATGTTACAAATAATCCAAATAAAGTTAAACCTAAATTATTTGACTTAAGATTAAGAGGAGGCGGAATTAAGGCTGACATTGAAAACTCAGATATAATTAACGAAGTTCCTGAAATTCTATCCCATTGGGATACCTATCCCGCAAGCGGAACATCCTATATGAACGGTGGATATGTTATAATTAGAGTGCCTGAAAATGTTAAACAAAACTTTACTTCGCCACAAGAAATATATAATATTATTAGAAATAACTTAACAGCCGGAATTGTTTTCGATTTGCAAAACATGGAAGGGGAAGATTGGTCTTAAATGATACACGCATTACCAGAAACAATTAGCTTATACTCTTCCGCTTCCAGGGCTACAGTCTCCTCTCTAATCAGAGATATGAGGCTTGAAAAAACTGACTTAAATTTCCTGGTAACTAAAATGTCAAACATGACTGTTGACCTCAATTACTCAGGCGCTAAGGTGCCAGCTTTTGCTCTCTTAACGAAAGAAGCAATGGTTGACGCATTCAGGAATGCCTACCTAAGAATGCAGAACCTTTTTAATGCAGCTAATGCTACGGGCATCGCTCTGAATTCTATTGTTGGAGTATTTAGTTCTGAAATAGAAAAAGTTGAAGAAGATTTAGATAAACTTCAAGTATTTATAGATAATTATGAATTTATTTCTGGTAAAGACGATCTATTTAACGCTAACTACATAGAAAAATTTGACAGTTTCTTTAACGACTATAGGGCAGATGGCACACAATTTCCTATTCCAGATAGAGATGGTGTTTCTTTTGGCGAGACAAACAACGCGTACATAGATCCAGTTAGTGGAACTTTAAAAATTGGTAAAGGTCAAGACGTAAAAAATATTATTAGAAATATAAAATCAATAAATATTACAAACAACTACAATAACTACGTGACAACTGATTCAAGTTTTGAGAATTTATTCAATGATAACTTTTTTGATTCATGGTCAGTAACCGTTAAGGCTCCAGCAATATTATCAGCTCAGCTAAAAGATTATATCAAATACTTCAACTATGATTATTCAAATGTTTCTGGGGCAATATCCGCAGTTGAGATAAATCTACAAAGGCCTATTAATATTGATACGATTAGATTCCAGCCAAATCAGTCAACTAACTTTAGACTTCTTCAAGCAGTTGTCTATCATAACTCTCCCGTTGATGCAAACAATATTGCGCCATCTGAAAATTACACTGTCCTCTTAAATGGTCCGGCTTTATTGAACAGAGTTTTTGATTTAAGATTCAATAAAAAATCTATTAAAAAAATTATATTTATATTTAATCAGCAAGATTATGTAAAAAATAGTAGATCACCAATTAATTCAGAATTAAATTCTAAGGCTTTAGATTCTTTTGTTAAAGCTGTTATTAATGATCGAAAAGCTCGCTTTAGTAAGTTCCAAGATATTATTTATTGGTTCTTTAAAAGAAAAAGTACGGTTAAAGGTATCTCTAAAAATAAGAAAACAGATATCGACTACTATGCGTACAGATTCCCGCAAGAATTTGATAGCTATATCTATAATTTAGATGAACAAATAAAAGAATTTAATAATCTAACTATAGAAGATAAAAATGTTTTTACAAACACTCCTATTTTTGTAAATGCAATCAATACAATGTTAAATACTTTTTCTGGTAAGTATAAAATATTTGATTCAGATAAATACATTGAAGGAATAACAGCAGGATCGTCACTATTCTCTTCCGGCTTCATGCTCGGTTCCAGCAGTAACGCTAGATCAACTGGGTATCAGCAATATGACACCGGTGCTTTGGCGCCACCATTAACCTCTATAGACTCTCAGCTTTCTGTGCTAGAATCAAACCTTGGTTATGAATATAGTTTCTCCCTTAAATCTATAGAATTTATTGAAACACTCAACCAAAACACTGATAAAGCTGTTTTTGTCAGTAGAAAAATTCCTGTTAACGGACAGGTTGTCGCAGCAAAAGCTAAGCCATATTTCCTTAACAACAATGCCGGCGTCTCAAATGTTGATAGAAACATATTGGCTCCAGCATCATATGAACTATCTTTATCAAATAAACCTATCCCTTCAAGTGAATCTGATTGGATACCTATCTCTAGCCATGGCAATACTTTTGTTCAATCAGAAATATTATTTACTAACGATATAACAAGAAAAGCTCAGTTGAGATTTAAGGCCAAGAATGATTCCATAGCGCTTTATAAGGATGGTGTCTTAATTCCAAGAGTTTCCACAAACTACATTTACAGCACTGCCGATAATACTATATCTATTTCGCAGGATGTATTTAATATAAATAGTAGATTTATAGTTTCTTACGATTTAGATTTTTCTGGTTCTGCCCCTGATGAAGTTGACTTTATAAAAAGAAATGTTATCCTTCAATCTTTAACAAATTATTCTTCGGAAAATAGTTCTGGAGAAATGTTTGGATCAACAGATATAAATTCTTCAGTAAAGTTAAGCTACTCACCATATGTGGATAGAGATAGTTATTCTAGAATTATTTACAATAAATCAACTGGAACTACTTTTGTTAGCAATAACGCAGGCTATTCTCCTGTGACAGTTATTCTTTCTGATGGAACTGTGGCTATTAATTTGACAAATTATTCTTTGTCTTCAGAAAAAGTATCTTTCTACTCTACGGAAGAAACTCTCTTTATACAGAGTGGCAGAAATCTTGTATTCAATAGGCCAATTAATCAGCCGTTCACAGTTTACTATCAATATATACCAAATAATTTGCGGTTTAGACTGGTTATAAGAAAGAATATTATTGATTCTTCTGACCCAATATCTGTAGATAGTGTAATTATAAAAATGAAAACTATCAATAATGATCCATATTATGAAAAACTAAATTCTTTAACATTATAAAGAGAATATTATGACACAATTATCAGCAAGCACAATGCCATACCAGCAAATGGTTCACAAAGTGGGCCAATTGATTACCGCAATAAATTCTGCTTCTCTTATTACAAAAGATGAAATAGCAGAACAGTATATAAATATATTAAATGAAATTAAGAATCAAATAGGTGCACCTTTAGCTTCCTATTCTCCCTTTATTAAAGGTGAGCCTCCCAGGTCTGAAAAGTTTAACAAATTCTTTGCAGAGTACGCCCAAGATGTCTCTGTATTATCGAAGCAAATTGACTACCTTAATGCCAAAACAATAAGTGTATTTAATTTATTTTCCAAAGAAATCGAAGGAGAAAAAAGATACTCAGAAAGAATAGCATCAAAGTGCAAGATTTTGCAAATGTATTCTCGTAGCCCATCTGATGATTTAATATATATCGGTGATTCATTTGAAAATGATGACCTTATCGACTACACAAAAATAGCAAAAGGATCCAATCCATTAATCAGAGGAGGGATTGCATCATTCGCAATAGAATCCTCTAAAAGATGGGTGCCCGATGCAATAGAGGTGGTATCGGGAAATGGGTTCATAGGAAATAGCCACCAAGTGGTTAAGGCTAATAATGATGAAAATACTTCAGAATATAAATACGTTTTTGAAAACAATAAAACATTAAATAACTTAAGAAGCATAGTCGACAATAACCCTCTTTCCTATTTTGAGTACGAAAATATTAATGTTGATAAATCAACAGCAAGACCACCATTAACGACCATTGCACAAGAGAACGAATTTAAGTTCCTAAAAACAGAAATGAATAGCTCAAATGCGAACGAGTCAAATACGATAGATTGGTCATCTCATCCGGAATCAGAACCGTTAACTCTTAAGTTAAAGTTAACATCAAATTCTGGCAGGATTGCAAATAGTATTGACATAACTCCATTTTTTGGGTCATCTAAGTACGTAGAAGTTACAGAAGTTTTAGTTTTTGCTAAAGATGGATCATCTGAAAATGTTTTAAAGAATACCATTTTTATAGGTTCATCTTTAGTTCCGTTGAATATTGAGTTAGCGCAAAATTATTTTTACAATAAAGCGACAGTACGTTTTCCCGAAAGACAAGTTTCTAAAATAGAGATATCCTTTAGGCAACCCACATATTCTAATATTGATATTAAGCATGTTTATTGGAAGCCAAGTTCTACAAATGTGAATAATCCATTTGTTAATCTATCTAGATTTAACCCAGACGCTCTAAGTAGGGATATATATGAGTCAATTAAGTATAATAAATATCAATTAATTCCAACTTTATCCAATCCAACCAAATATAAAACTACTACGCAAAATGTCGCTGACATTAATGTTGCCCTAAAAAAGAAGCCAACTTCTCTGAATGCTTATTTTATAGCAGCTTCTTTTGTAAATGAATCAGCAACTCCTGTTAATTCAACTGTTTATTTCAATAGATGGAAAGTTGTTGGTGAAGAGGCTGAATTTATTTCTGAAATAATAAAAGACGAAGACAGCTATATTACCAAGAACTACGATGCACCATCAGCTGCTCAAGAAGATTTAAACGATTTACTTGACTTATACTTTGGCGCTACCCCATATGTGGATGAAGAACTTGGCACTCTGCAGGATATATCAATTGTGCAGCAGTCATTTGTTCCTATTCAAAAAGAAATTTCTTATAGAGTTATAGTTGAGCAAGAAGAGGAATTCTACAAGGCAAAGAGATGGGCCATAGGAATTAGGGATATTGACGTTTATCGGGAAACATACATAGATGAAATGCAGGTCATATCTTTCCCGTTTAAATTTGATTACCCGGTTGAATCAGTGATGCTGGATGTCCAGGCGTCTATAGATGAAGTGCATTCTGGAAGAACTAATATTCAAACATACATATCAGCAGATCAAGGTTCTAATTGGATAGAGGTTTCTCCGGTTCAACTAGATTTTACCGGCACCCCTGAAATAGTATTTTTTAACCAATCAATACTTGATGAGTACAGATTGTCTGGAGCGTCATACTTATCTTTCCCCATAATTCCAAAAGAAGTTAAAGATATCACTGTTAAAATAGTTGCACAGAAAAAGGGTGCGTATAACTTTACGCCAAATATATATTCATATCAATTAATAGCTAAGGTAAAACGGTCATGAACATAGCGAGTGTACAAAAGTTAAAGTTTCTTAATAATGTAAATAAATTATTGTATTCCTCTGGAACTAGACCTAGTGAAATAGAAATTAGAAAATTATTTAATGATTATTTTTCTATCTATAAGTTAGGTTATCCAATACCTATGGATTATGACATTTTTACTAGAAAGAATGTTTTTGATCATGAAGATTTAAATGAGTTAATGATTAAAGCTCTATTTAATTTAGAAGTAGCTTATGACTGCACAACTGAAAATAATTACCAGATGATGTCGACAATAACTGCTCTTAATAAGAGATTAGAAAATCTTAAATCTAAACGGAGAGAGCTTGAGGCAAAAGTCGATGAGTTGATTTTTGCTATAAATAATTCTGATGGATTTTTCTATTCTTACTTAGAAAATTTTACATCAACTAAGGATATTGACCTAACTTTAACTGACGCCTTTGTTGATGTCAAGGCTGGTAATGTAACAATACCCATAATTAATTCTGGTGTATTTGACATGATAACATCATCATTAATTAGCCCGTCTAGTGTAACACTTTCTGTTGATCTAAATGGAACACAGGTCGTTAGCCCATCTGTAATTTCTGATTTGGAAAATGTTACAGATGGATTAACTGATACATACTGGTCTTATAGATATGAGTCATCACAACTTGGAGTGGTCAGCGCGATTATAACAATCCCTGTCAATTCTAATTATGTAATATCTAAAATTGAAGGAACTTTGCTAGCTTCTTCTGGTGTAGGAATCGGAGTCTTGGCAAAGCCTCTAAACCCAGAAATGCCAGAACAAAATATAATCAAGGATTCTAGATCTGATTATGACAGATTCTCATTTAACTTAAATCCATTAAACTATTCGAGTATTACATTAATATTATTTAAAACATTCCCTGATGAAATTTTAAATAATTCTGATAAACCATATATTTATGAGTTTGGCTTAAGAGATATATATATCGGCTCAAAATATCACGATAGAAGAGCTACAATAGTTTCTTCTCCAATATCAATACCTGAAGTTGACAATGGTCTACTTTCTATAGAATCAGTTAGTCTCAGCGTTCAGCATCAGATTGGCCCAGGTTATGATATTGACTACTTTATTGCTGCAGATGTTCCTGGGTCAACTGGAGTCGATGGATTTAATTGGATAGCAATTAATCCAGAAAATTCTTTATCAACCTCAAATCCAACCATCGTAAATCTACAAACAACAAATAGAAATACTAAGCTAATTTATGATGGCGCTGGAGTGGCAGGTGGCTATGAGTTGATAGATTTGAATTCTACTTCGAATAATGTGAACGAGCTAAATCCAAGTACCAATATATATTCAGGTAAAACTGTTTATAGAATTTGCAACGTTGGAACAGATGAGATAAAGCAACCATTTATTTTAAATGGAATTAATTCAATAAGAAACTATGCTCTATTGAGATCTTCAAATTCCAATATAACGGAGCAGTATTACAAATCCTTAAATATATGGACTCAAAAAATATCACAGTCTTCATCAGACATTACTCAAACTAGTCCTATTGAAAACCAACTTAATTCAATAAGTCCTGGATTTAATGGAATATGTTCTGGATTGCTAGAAGCAAGTGTTTCTACAGTGAGAGAAAATACAGTTATACATACGGTTACCAAGAGTAGGGAAGATTTTACTTTGGCGATATATCTAAATGATGTACTGATTGCAGACTTGCCAGCTGGAGTTTTATCTAAAGACATTGAGTGGAATTTTAAAACAGGAATAAATTACATTAAAATAACCTATGATAAAAACTTTGAGGGTCTTATCACGTTCAATATTATGTCTGGAAGAAGACTATCCGATTATGGAACCGTCTTCCTGGATTACTATTCTTACTTGGACCCTTATGAGTTCAGACAAAGAGTATCGCAGAGTAATTACGTTTTCACTGTAGATAGTGCATTTGGTGCGCAAGAAGTTTTATGTTCAAGACATTTGTCTGGCAGATCTCAAATAGTTTATTATGGAGAAAACTCAACTGCAGTTAGGGCAGTTAGATATAGGGCTGATTTATATAGGGATAAGAATCCTTTAATTTCTCCAATAATAGATAATGTAAGAATTAAATTTAGACACAACGAAGAAGGATAAAATGGCTATCAGCTATAGAAATTCTAATAAAATAAATAGGATAATTGAACCACTTTATCAAATAGATAGAGTAAAGCTCAAGTCTCCCAGAAGTAGTTTAATGGAAAATTTAGAAAGCAATTTGTTAAAGATAGATTTTTCTAGAATACTAAAACATTTGGATGAAATAGATGATTCAATCCTAGATAAGATAACATATTTTGTTGGAGATATAACAGACTATACAGAGCAGGCTAGGTTAGACGATGGTATAGCTTACGACTTTCCTGGCATACAGACATATATTGATGAAGCAAGTCCAGCATTAGAAGAACTGACAATAGATACCACTAATAAATTGAGTGGTAAATTGTCTAGATTAATTAATAAAGTTTCTAGATTAGAAAACGGTGAATGATATGGCAGATATATTAAAGACTAAAAAAAGAGATTACAAATATAATGGTCCTGTAGATAGTTCCGATTATAACGCAAGAATAGAGGAAAATTATCAGGATCTAGTTTATCTTTATAATCGGGCAAATATCATAGATGCCAAGTTGGCTACGGCTTTTGAAAGAGTTTTAAAAGATCATGTATTCCTAGCTAATGCAATACAGGACTTAAGTGATAGAGTAACAGCTTTAGAGTCTGCTTCGAATGTATTGTCAATATATTCTTTCTCGCAGCTTGACTACGCCAATTTTGTTGGCACAAGTTTTGCTGTTTCTGGAACAGAGCTATTAAGTTTTGATCCAATTTATAATATTGTAACTTTGCCAAAGGTTTCAAGCGGTTCATTCTCTAAGCTAAAATTTGGCCAATCAGGAGTAGGTCAAATAGTGCCTGATTATTTTAAGACTAGAATCGACATATCCTATGCTGGAGTTGACACTTCTGGGGCAGTTATAGACAGTACTCCAATATACAATTGCATACTGGATGCTCCAGATAAGGTTTGGAGAAGAACGGTGGTTTCAGACACCAACCCAACAACTGGGGCACAGCTAATGCTGTATGTTCAAATACCCAACGATGCGGTAGGTATATTAAAGTCTAATGTCATAAAACTAAATCCTTTCCCATCTTTTGGCTGCGAAATATATTCAATTGAATATACAACGGTAGATAATCCATCTTTGTCATCTTCAGATACTTGGATACCCCTAAATAAGAATAGCTTCTATGATTCCGTACCCTCTGCAATAGGCAAGGTTGCTCCTGGTGGATGGTCAGTCCTTGGTTCTGATTCTATAAAAAACTCTGGTCCCCTCTGCTTCCAGTTTCCAGAGGCAAACATAACCGCCATAAGAGTAAAGATGCATCAAAAGAATTATTTAACAGAGACATCAAAATATGTATATACATATGGTTTGTCTGATCTTGATGTGAAGTATGAAAAGTATCTACAGACTGGAAAAATGATTATAAAGTATTCTGCCCCAGCTGGCGAGGTAATAGAAGAAGTGACAAATGTCTCACCAAAAATATATAACGTAGCAGAAAGCCAATTGGACGAAGCGTTTAGTTATAGGATTATATATGACGACGCCGGCACTTATAGCCTAACTAATCCGGGTGCAAATAATCATGTTTGGATAGAGGTAACTCTTAATCAGCTAGATGACAAGACTGCCCCGGTTCTTTCTGATTTAATCATTGAATATATCTAACTTAAAATTACTATAAGTATACGGATTTCTGACAAGGAGAAAATAAATGGCTACTTTTTATGTAGGACCTAGACCAGTTTTAAAGGGTAGATCATCGTCCGAGATGGTAAACCCATACACTACAATGACTGGAAAGTCTAAGGGTACTGGAACATATTCTTTCTACCCACTTTATAGCACTAGTCACGTTTTAGACGGTGCCCCTGACAATCATTTTGCACCTGGAACAGGTCAGTTCCCAGGTAATAGATTCTTGTCACAGGTGTTTAACGGAACATCACTTTATATCCACCCTCTATCTGGCACCTTCCCAGATGGCACTGGAACATACGATGGCGCAAGATTCCGACCTCTAGAATATAAGGGTCTTGCTGGCGCTCAGGCCTTCCCTTCTGATTATGGTCACGCCGGAACAAGAGTTAGAGAATATTCTCTTTACAATAATTACATCTTTGACGGCGTAACATCTGCTAATATATTTGCTGACACTGGCCATGGACCAAGAACTGAAGCCGGAGGTGCTCCGGCATCGTTTGGCTTGTTCAAGCCAAGTGAGTTCCAGGGTGTAACAAGCTCTGTTATATTCACTTCTGGTTATGGTCAAGCTAATACAACTGGAGACTATGGTCGTGAAAAAGTTCAAGAGTGGTATGGGGTCCCTTCGGCTCAAGCTCTCTGATGCTATAAGTTCCCCTTTGATTCTTGAAAAAGAAGAAAGAAAAAGTGGTACAATCGCTTGGGGAGGATTAGTATTAGGAATTATAGCGTATGACATATACGCTATAAAGTCCAAAAAGATTGAGACCTTAACTAGATCTTTTTGGAGATTAACTGAAAAACCATTAACAGGAATAATACCAGTAGGAGCGTGGTTAGGTTTAACTTTTCATCTTCTTATAGAGAAGTTGGTTCGAAAAAAGTATTCTTAACAAAGGAGTTGTATGACTAAATTATATAAAGATATTATTGAAAGAGCAGTTTGGACAGCAGTTCAGGCTTTTGTAGCTGTTTATACAGTTGGTGGTGTTGATGAGCTTAAGTCTGCTGCAACAGCTGCTGTTGCTGCTGGCATAAGCGTAATTAAAGGTTTTGCCGCCACAAAGATTGGTGACGCAGAAAGTGCAGCAACTTTGAAAGGCTGATTTAGCATTACATAACGGCTATGGCGTGATATAATATATCCGTCAGAAAGCCGATAGAGCAACGGCCCCGTCTGAAATCGACGGGGCTGTCTCTTTATACTGGCAAATATATATGTTTAAACCAATTTATGTGAGCTTATTTAGGATTGAGGATGTCTATACAAGAAGTTCAGGAAGCAATTACAAACAAGACACTGCCATTATCTGTTGCAGAAAAATATCTAAGACTATATGTTGCTGACGTTAGTTGGGAGCAGCCAATCAAGACTTTATGGACAAATTCTGTCAACAAACTTCGTAACGAAGATTTGGCTAAGGAGCATGTCAAAAAGGCAATCAGCTGTGCAACGATTTTGCCCTTTGTGGAAAAAACTGCAATACCAGATCCTCCTACCAACCTATTGTTCTGGTGCACTGGATGGGCACAATTTAACAAGCATGATTGGTTTTCCATGTATCTTGATATATTAGAGGAAGACTTAAAAGTTGTACTTCTTAGAAATCAAGCAATTGAAGTTGGCATTATAGACCCCATAGATATTTCTCCGATAACAAGACAGGCTTACAATTGGCTATATCAAAAGGCCGAAGAAAATGAAAATTGCTCAAACATTGATATGAGTGCGCTAAAGGTAAAGTTATCAAATCTAGTCAAAGCTTATGGTGGAGCAGTCATTTGCAATATATTTATTAACCATAAGTCAAATGTAGATAAAGTATTCAACTGGAGAAGTGGATACTTTTTTGAAAAACAAATACATAAGGTTTATTCAATAGACCAAATAAAGAAAATAAAATTAGCAGAATTAAATAAAACAAACAGTCAATATATTAAAAAGGTAGGAGTACAAAATGTCTGAGGGTTCATCAATGTTTACTTTTCGTTTAAGTGATGATTTTGTGGAAGCGTATAAGAAATTAAAAGCACCATTTGGCTATACGGACGCTGCGGGTAATTCTGTTGGCGAAATTACGTTTCTAAGAACATATTCAAGAATGAAAGAAGATGGCACAAAAGAAACATGGGTAGATGTATGTGAAAGAGTTATTAATGGGATGTACTCCCTACAAAAGGAGCATTGCAAGAAGAATAGACTTCCGTGGAATGACATTAAGGCTCAGTCTTCTGCAAAAGAGGCTTTTGATAGATTGTTCAATTTAAAGTGGACACCGCCAGGTAGAGGACTATGGGTCATGGGCACACCTATTGTTATGGTACAAAAGAACTCCGCTGCTTTACAGAACTGCGCTTTTGTGAGTACATCAGAAATGACCAAGTTAAATCCCGCTAAGCCGTTTGGATTTTTGATGGAGGCATCTATGTTGGGCGTTGGCGTGGGATTTGATGATAAGGGCGCAGATAAAGATTTCAACATATATGAACCAACCAAATCGATGGTTATTGACACAATTGAGGACTCTCGTGAAGGATGGGTTAATTCTGTAGTTTCCTTGATTAACTCTTATTTAAAGCCAGATCAAAACCTTTTGCAGTTTGACTACTCCTTGATTAGACCATCCGGTACTCCAATTAAAACATTTGGTGGTACAGCAGCTGGCCCAGATCCATTGATCAAACTGCATAATCATATTAGAAGAATGTTTGATGGAAGAGCTGGACAAAAACTAACTAGAGTAGACATAGCTGACATTGGTAACACCATAGGTGTTTGTGTTGTATCCGGTAATGTTCGCAGATCCGCCGAACTTTTAATTGGTCGTTTAGATGATCAAGACTTCCTTAATTTAAAAAATTCTGATAAGTTTCCAGAAAGAAACTCTTACTCCGCCGAATCTCCAGGCTGGGGCTGGATGTCAAATAATTCCGTAGAAACATCTGTTGGTACAGATTTGTCTTCAATTGTTGACGGTATATCTAGAAATGGAGAACCTGGTGTCATATGGATGGACATGTCAAGAAAGTATGGCCGATTGGCTGATCCGCCAAATAATAAAGACCATCGTGTAGCAGGCTATAATCCATGCGCAGAGCAGTCCCTAGAGTCCTACGAGTGTTGTACGCTAGTTGAGACATATCTAAATAGACATGACTCCTTAGAAGACTTTAAGAGAACACTGAAGTTTGCCTATCTGTATGCAAAGACTGTTACCTTGCTCCCAACTCACTGGGAGGAAACAAACGCTATCATGCAAAGAAATCGCAGAATTGGCACATCTGTTTCGGGTGTCGCTAACTTTGCTGACAGATTAGGTTTGCCAGTACTAAGAGAGTGGCTTGACAATGGGTACCAGACCGTTCAGAGATATGACAATATTTATTCAGAATGGCTTGGTATACGTGAATCAATCAAGACCACAACAGTTAAGCCATCTGGCACTGTATCTATTTTAGCTGGCGAATCTCCTGGCGTACACTGGACTCCTGGTGGCAAATACTTTTTGAGAGCAATAAGATTTGCAAATGACGACCCCATGCTTCCACTGTTCCAAATGGCTAATTATAGAGTGGAACCTGCATCTGAGTCTCCAGATACTACTTCTGTTGTATTCTTCCCTATCAAGTCTGATGCACGTAGATCAGAAAAAGATGTAACAATATTTGAAAAAATGTCTTTGGCTGCAACAGCACAAAGATATTGGTCGGATAACTCTGTTTCTGTAACTATATCTTTTGACTCTGAGGAAGAAAAGCATCATGTGGGTACCGTTTTGCATATGTATGACGGTCAGCTCAAAACCGTATCATTCTTGCCTCAAGGCAACTTTGTATATCCACAAATGCCATATACTCAAATAGAGCAAAATGACTATGATGAGTCATCAAAAAATCTATTACCAATTGATTTAGATGGAATTTATGCCGGACTTGCAGCAGATGCGATAGGCGAACAGTATTGTACAACAGATTCTTGCGAGATTAAATTTATAAAAGATAACGCAAAGGTGTAATATGTCAGAAGATCCTGATTTTGAAAAAAAGTTT
>Ga0315904_10000292_pt1 | contig 81677 bp, 77 predicted proteins | sample LakEriMetagenome_6_FD_203529 | JGI IMG/M metagenome (GOLD analysis project Ga0315904, IMG submission 203529) | Freshwater fungal communities from buoy surface, Lake Erie, Ohio, United States - Buoy 12 MA120 | ecosystem: Environmental > Aquatic > Freshwater > Lake | place: USA: Lake Erie, Ohio...
TGTAGCCGGTCCCAAGGGTATGGCTGTTCGCCATTTAAAGTGGTACGTGAGCTGGGTTTAAAACGTCGTGAGACAGTTTGGTCCCTATCTGCCGTGGGCGTTGGAAATTTGAGAGGGCCTGCTCCTAGTACGAGAGGACCGGAGTGGACGCACCCCTGGTGTACCTGTTGTCACGCCAGTGGCATCGCAGGGTAGCTATGTGCGGAAGAGATAAACGCTGAAAGCATCTAAGCGTGAAACTCGCCTCAAGATGAGATTTCCCGGGGACTTGATCCCCCTAAAGGGTCGTTCTAGACCAGGACGTTGATAGGTCGGATGTGGAAGCGTGGTAACACGTTAAGCTAACCGATACTAATTGCCCGTGCGGCTTGATCCTATAACCTTGAATGTAAAAGCATTCGGGTGATTGGATAATTCGTGTGAAACGATACGTCATGTCTTTAGACATGAGATCCCAACCCAACACTTCTTCCAAATTGGCTTTGTTCGCTGACATTGAGGCGAGCATGGCGACAAGTCAAGCTTGGCGGCAATAGCGAAGTGGTCCCACTCCTTCCCATCCCGAACAGGACAGTGAAACGCTTCTGCGCCGATGATAGTGTGCACTCCGCATGCGAAAGTAGGTCACTGCCAAGCTGTTTATGTGAATAAAACGCCCGATCAGGTCTGATCGGGCGTTTTGTTTTTTGGTTGTGGTATATGGGGTCGCGGTAAGGGCGGGCGCAATCCCCGCCCCTACCGCGACCGTAGACGAATGCCGGTCCAAAATCAGTCTCTACGGGTCAAAGGTAAGCGTCCGGCGAAGTCATCTTGCGGATAGCGCGTAGGGCGGCAAACATGGTGTCCACCAAACGAATAGGTGGACACCATGGAAGAGGGAGGCAAAGGCCGGCGCCGCCATAGTGCGGAGTTCAAGCCGGAAGTGCTAGTCAAGTGCGAAGCGGCGAGGGCCTCAGTTGCGGCGGTGGCGCTGGCGCACGGGATCAACGCCAATCTTGTGCACAAATGCTGACAGCAGGCGCGACCAGCAGATCGAGACGGCGCCAGCTTCATCCCGGTGAAGCTTCACGCGCCGGGGCCACCGACTACTGCGGCCGGGTCGGGCTGTATCGAGATCCACCTGCGGCGTGGCGGGACGGCGGTGCAGGTACGCTGGCCAGTGTCGGCAGCGTCCGGATGCGCCGATTGGCTGCGCACCTGGCTCGGATGATCCGTGTCGATGCGGTCTGGCTCGCGGTCGAACCGATCGACTTGCGGCTCGGACCGGAAAGCGCACTCGCCCGCGTGGTCACCGTCTTCGGCGCCGCCCAGCCACACCACGCGTACTTGTTCACCAACCGCCGCACCAACCGACTCAAGATCCTCGTGCACGACGGATTCGGTCTGTGGCTGGCCATACGCCGACTGCATCAGGGGCGTTTCGTCTGGTCCGGCGCGGCGACCGATCGTTCCCTGTCGCTTACGCGAGCACAACTCGATGCGCTGGTGCTTGGATTGCCATGGCAGATGCTCGCGCATGGCGCCGAAGCGCGCGGAGTGATCAGTTTGCTGTAACGAGCAAGTTTGCGCAATTGCGGCAAGACCGAATGGCGTCCGTCGTGCTGCGTTGGCACCATGGACTCCGTGATCGATTCCACCGTCATTGACCAACTCGACGCAGAGCAACTGCGTGCGTTGGCCAAGCGCCTGGTCAGCGAGGTGCGATACAAGCAGGCCACCATCGACAAGCTGACCCACGAGATGGCGGTACTCAAGCGGCTGAAGTTTGCCGCCCGTAGCGAGTCCTTCACCGGAGAGCAAAGAAGCCTGCTGGAAGAGGCGATCGAAGAGGATCTCGAGAGTCTGGCCTGTGAAATCGAAGCCGCGCAGCCGGACGGCTCGGCACCAACACCGAAGCAGCAACCGAAGCGCCAGATGCTGCCGCCGAACCTGCCGCGGCGCGAGATCCGCCATGAACCCGACAGCACGACCTGTGGCTGCGGGTGCCAGCTCAAGCGCATCGGCGAGGATGTGGCCGAGAAGCTCGACTACTCGCCTGGCACCTTCAGCGTCGAGCGCCACATCCGCGGCAAATGGGTCTGCGGCCGGTGTGAAACCCTGGTGCAGGCCCCGGTGCCGGCGCACGTCATCGACAAGGGGTTGCCCACCACCGGACTGCTGGCGCAGGTGTTGGTGGCCAAGTATGCCGACCACCTCCCGCTGCACCGGCAGGAAGGCATCTTCGGGCGGGCGGGATTGGCGCTGTCGCGCTCGACCCTGGCACAGTGGGTCGGCGCCTGCGGAATGCAACTGCAGCCCCTAGTCGATGCCTTGAAGGCGGCGATCCTGAGCCGCCCGGTGCTGCATGCCGACGAGACGCCGGTGGCGATACTCAAGCCGGGGCTCGGCAAGACCCATCGGGCGTATTTGTGGACCTACGGCACCACGGTCTTCGACCCGGTTCGGGCGGTGGTCTACGACTTCGCAGAGACCCGCTCCGGGCGGCATGCGCAGGCCTTCCTGGGGACGGACACCTCGTCAGGCTGGTGCGGCACCCTGGTGTGCGACGATTACGCGGGTTACAAGCAGCTCTTCGGCGACCGGATCGCCGAGGCCGACTGCCTGGCGCACGCGCGGCGCAAGTTCTTCGACCTGTGGGTCAATCACAAGAGCACCGTCGCCGAGCAGGCGCTCCAGTTCTTCGTCAGGCTCTACGACATCGAGCGCGAGGTGCAGGATCTGGATGCGGCCGAGCGACACCGAATCCGGCAGCTGAAGGCAAAGCCGGTCGCTGACGATCTGCGGGCCTGGCTTCTCTCGCAGCGGCTGAAGGTGCCGGAGGGCTCGGCTACCGCCCGGGCGATCGATTACACCCTGAATCGATGGGCTGCGCTGACGCGCTTCCTCGACGACGGTCATCTGCCGGTAGACAACAACTGGATCGAAAACCGCATCCGGCCCATCGCGCTCGGTCGTAACAACTGGTTGTTTGCCGGCAGTCTGCGCGCCGGGCAGCGCGCGGCGGCCGTCATGAGCCTGATCCAGTCGGCGCGCATGAACGACCTCGATCCGTACGCCTACCTGCGCGATGTGCTCGAACGACTGCCCACACATCCGGCCAGCGCCATCGCGGAACTGCTACCTCATCGCTGGCGGCCGTCAAGTACGCTCTGATCTCGGTCGCGTCTGTCAAGACGGGTTCGCCGGACGCTTACGGCGCAATCCCCGCCCCTACCGCGACCGTAGACGAATGCCGGTCGAAAATCAGTCTCTACGGGTCAAAGTCGAGCTGAGCATGCGCAAGAATCCCTTCGCAATGTTCTCGGGCGAGAGACCGCCGGGACGAAACCATACCGGTGTCCAATTCAGCGCGCCGAGAAGAAGCATCCGGGCAACGCGAATATCTTCGGATGAGGCACAGTCGAAATTTGCTAGCAACCTGACAAAACGGGCCTCGTAGTCATCACGCAAGCCTGCCAAGGTAGACCTTACTGCCGGAACGGTATCCGGATGAACGCTCACCACCACTTTCGCGTAAGCGCTTTCGTCCACCAATGCTACCAGGTGTGCAATGCAAGCTGCCTCGAGCTGCGCCCAGGCGCCATCACGCGACTCTACGGCACGGGCGACGGAAACATCGATCCGACGAACACCTTCCGCATAAACAGCAAGCAGCAACTCGTCCTTGTTGGCGTAATGGTAGTACAGTGAGCCCGGCAACATGCCGACAGCCTTGACGATGTCGCGAATTGACGTGTGATGAAACCCCTTGGATGCGAAGAGTGCAGCCGCCGCGTCGCGCAGTTCAACGCTACGATTGTCTGACCGCAGCGAAGATAGATCCGGGGACAATCCTGCACCTGTCGCGATAATCTCAAACATCGACACGATCAGAACTCCACGCCTTGCTGAACGGTCGTCAAAGACCGCTCACCGCCGAACCGACACATCAAGCGACTTCATGCCGCGAAACACCAGGGAATTGATCCATTCAGGGTTCGGACCGATAGTCTCGACCGAACCAAATTGTGCCAGCAGGGCGGGAAAGGCAATCTGACCTTCAAGTCTGGCCAGTGGAAAGCCCAGACATATGTGCTGCCCGAAGCCAAAGGTCAAGTGCGGCACACCATCGCGCTCAATATCCAGGGTATCAGGTGATGCATACGCTTCAGGATCACGATTAGCCGCATTGAGCATCATGAACACACGATCGCCCTCGTTCAATTTCTTGCCGCGCAACTCGTGTGTACGGCTGACGATGCGAACCTGCGCCCCGGAAGGGCCTTCGAAGCGCAGCAACTCTTCAACGGCCGCGCTTGTTAATCCTGGGGACCGGCGGAGCTTTTCCATCTGATCCGGAAACTGCGTCAGCGAAAGCAGCCCGTTGGCAATGTGGTTGGTCGTCGTTTCATGCCCGGCAAAAAGGAGAAGAATGCACGTGGCGATTAATTCGTCCTCGGATAATCGGTCATTGCCATCCTGAAGAAACACAAGCTCCGACAGCAGATCCGAACTCGGCGCCCTTCGACGCAGCGCTATGTGATAGCGGAAGAAGTCCGCCATTTCCCTCGTGGCAGCCTCAGCCGTATCGTATTTCTCGGAAGACGTCCGGGAAGATCCGATAAACAACGCCATCTCGTCAGACATACACTTGACCTTCTCGAGGTCCTCGCGCGGTATCCCGAGCATCGCCATGATCACCAGACACGGCAACGGACCTGCAAACTCGGCAACAAAATCGAACCGGTCACGATCCCCGATTCGTTCCAGCAACCATTGCGTGATGGTTTCGATCTGAGGACGCATCGCCTGCATCGACTTGTTGTGGAAAACACGCGACGTGAGTTTGCGCAGCCGCGTATGTTCCGGCGCATCCTTGAACACCATCCAAAGGGAAAGATAGCGAATGATGTCCGTGATCTTTCTTGACTCCTCGCTGGGAACCGTGGCGAAAAACGGCCGTAGCCGATCCGATGACATGCGTTCGGGCTCAAGACAAACCCGTTTCACGTCGTCATAACGCGTCAGAACCCAACTCTTCAGGCGCGGACTCCAATGCACGGGGTCCTCAGAGCGCATGCGCGCAAACAGTGGGTAAGGATTCGCGAGGATCGCCGGATCTTCTGGTCGATAATCAATTGCTGTCATTTCCGTTTTTCCAGAATGGTGATGGCACAGGCGGCTTCGTCAAAACCCATTACGCCACCACCGTTTTCAATAATTCCAAGAGATGCGTCCGCCACTTGACGTGCACCGGCTTCACCGCGTAACTGGGTCGCGACCTCGTAGACCATGGAGAGCCCGGTTGCGCCAACCGGATGCCCTTTGGAAACGAGTCCGCCGGAAACATTGACCGGAATCCGTCCGCCAAGCCGGGTCGCGCCAGACTCGACCAACCTGCCGCCACCGCCGACCTCGCAGAACCCCATCATTTCCAATTGATAGATTTCGCAGAACGAAGTCGCATCGTGCACTTCGGCTAAGTCAAAGTCAGCCGGGCGCAAGCCTGTCTTCGCGTATGCCTTGTCTGCGGCAATCCTGGAGAGCCCGGGTTCGTCCAATCGACGATACTTCCCGCCCGACAAGGTCGAAACCCGTACTTCAACAGCGCGGTGTTGAACCGAGCGTGGAAAATTCACCAAAGCCGCCTCGGAACACAGGAGGGCTGCGGCGGAGCCGTCTCCCAGCGGCGAGCACATTGCGCGAGTCAACGGATAACTGATTTCACGGTCAGCCAGGACGTCATCTACCGAAACCTCAAAACGGTACTGCGCTTTCGGATTGAGGCTTCCGTGAAAATGGTTTTTGGATGCGCCCGCTGCAATCTGGCGTTGGGTTGTTCCGTGGCGCTTCATGTGCCAAGCCGCTTGCATGGCGTAGGTATCCATAAACACCGTCCGACCGGGCCCGGTCTCAAAAGGCTTACCGGCCTCTGCGCCCGCCCGCGCGTAATACTCCTGCCAATTCGCGGGGTCCAACTGGTCGATCGCGGTGCCAAAAATCTCGGGTACCCGTTCAGGCCGATCCGGGCTGACCAACTTTTCCACGCCGAGCGCCAGACTTACCTGAACTTCGCCCGACAGGATGTCCTTCCACGCGCCATGAAACGCGAACGAAGCCGTTGCGCAGCCGCCTTCCACGTTGACCATGGGAACCCGTTCCGGGAAAAGACCCTCCTCGACCAGCGGCGAAAAGACAACCTGGCCGCGAATGCCACCCTGGCCCCATTGCCCCATCCCGCAATTGCCAAACCAGGCCTGTTCGATGAGCTCCCCATTTGAAAGGCCGGCATCTGCAAGAACGTCGACATACGCCATTCGCGCCAATGTCTTGAACGACTTGTCCGCATGCTTGCCGAAAGTCGTGCATGCAGACCCGACAATGTAAACACGATCCATTCAGAGCTCCTGTTGATTTTCGGCGCCCATGAAAATTCGCCGACTGCAGGCCCGATGTGCCACGACGCCCCCGGGCCTGAACGCCAACCTGTTCATACCGCTTTCCGACTACCGTACATTTCCTCGATCACATCTGCGTACTTGTCGGTAATGCTTTTGCGCTTGACCTTCATCGTGGCAGTTACTTCCCCGTCGTCGTGGTCGAGCTCCTTGATCAGGAGATGAAATTTTCGGATCTGCTGGACCTGCGGCATGCGGGCGTTGACCGCGTCGATTTCCGCCTGGACCAAATCCTTGACCCGAGGATGCTCGGCCAGGCTTCTGAAGTGCGTATATGCAACGCCGGTCTCCTCGGCCCATTTTCCGACTGTCTCGAAATCGAGCTGAATCAGCGCGGATACGAAATGCCGTTTGTCGGCCACGACGATGGCTTCCTTGATATAGGCAGAAAATTTGAGCGCGTTTTCAATTTCCGAAGGAGTGATGTTCTTCCCGCCGGCCGTGATCATGATGTCCTTCTTTCGATCGACGATGCGGATCTCCGTGCCGACCATCTGCGCCACATCACCGGTGTGCAGCCAGCCGTCGGTATCGATTGCCTCGCGCGTCGCAAGCTCGTTCCGGTAGTAGCCCTTGAACACCGTGGGGCCGCGCACCAGCAGTTCGCCGTCGTCGGCGAGACGTGTTTCGACACCGGGAATCGGCTCCCCAACGGTGCCGACCGGTGACGCCGAAGATCGCTGCACTGCTGCCACACCGGCAGTTTCAGTCATGCCGTAGCCCTCGCGAATCTGCACACCAATGGCGCGAAAAAACGTCAGCATCTCCGGCGCGATCGGCGCGGCACCGGAAAGCGCGAGCCGGCACCGTCGCAGCCCCACGAAGTTGTTCAGCGAACGCAGGATGACCCAGTACCAAAACGCGAAGATGAACCGTTCTGACAGCGACCACGCGTGCCTGGCCTTGCCAGCAAACGGTGAAACCGCAACGAACGCCTGACGATACAGGGAACGCCGCACGCCCCCTGCTTCCCGGATCTTGATCTCGATCGAAGCATGCAGCTTTTCCCAGATGCGCGGCACTCCCAGAAAAAGTGTCGGCGCGATCTCGCGGAGGTCGGCCTGAATCGTACGCAGACTCTCGGCAAAGTTCACCACGGCACCGGATGCCAATGGCAGGTAAACCGAGTAAATCTGCTCCGCCACGTGGCAAAGCGGCAGATAGGAAACGGTCGAATCTGCCGGCGTACAGCCATAGATGGCGTCGGTTCCGATCGACATTGCGTTGACGTTGCCGTAGGAAATCATCGCCGCCTTTGGCCTCCCCGTGGACCCGGAGGTGAAGATCATCAGGGCAATGTCGTCTTCGCACTGCCTCGCGAGGCAGTCATCAACCCGGGATGGCACTTCTGCGGCGTAGGACTCCCCGCGGGACTGGATATCGGCGAACGTCGAAAGCCCTGCTACCTTGTAGTGGCGCAGGCCTTTCGGGTCGATCACGATTATTTCCTTGAGCAGAGGAAGCCTGTCACGAACCTGCAGAACCTTGTCAACTTGCTCCTGATCCTCGCAGACCACGATGCTGGCATCAGATGACGCCAGCAGGTATTCCACTTCCGCCGCAGGAGATGTCGGATACACCCCTACCGTCACTGCGCCAATCATGCCGGCGCCGAGTTGCGTGAATACCCATTCCTTGCGGTTTTCGCTGATGATCGCTACGTGCCCTCGTTCGCCCAGTCCGAGCGCAGCAAGCCCGAGCCCGAAATGGCGCGCGTTCTCCTCGAACTGCTGCCAGGTAAAGGGCTCCCAGATGCCGAAATCCTTTTGGCGCAAAGCCACTTCACTGGCACGTTCGCGCGCCCAGAAGCGCAGCTTGTTTGGCAGGGTGGCGTGCGGGTCGAGTGGCATGATCAGGACAGCCAGCGCTTCCGGCGCTTGTAGTGTTTGACGTCACGAAAACTGGCCATCGCGTCCGATTTATCGCCATAGCCCAGATAGAAGCGCTGTACATCAGGGTCATGCATCAACTTCGCGGTCGGCCCGTCGATCACCACCCTTCCGCTTTCCATGATGTATCCGTAGTCGGCGATGCCGAAGGCCGCCATCGCGTTCTGTTCCACCAGCAGCATTGACACTTTCTGCTCACGATTGATCCGCTCGACGATGCCGAAAATCTGCTCCACCACCAGAGGAGCCAGCCCAAGCGATGGCTCGTCGAGCAACATCAGCGAAGGTTTGCCCAGGAGCGCCCTTCCGATCGCAAGCATCTGCTGTTCCCCACCCGAAAGGTAGCCGGCCACCTGCGAGCGCCGCTCCTTGAGCCGCGGGAAATACTCGTAAATCAGTTCGACGTCGGGCTTGAGGCCGCGACCGATCAGGGCATTGCCTGCAGCGATGAGGTTTTCGTCGACTGTCAGGTCCTCAAACACATGCCTGCCTTCGCGCACGTGGGCGATCCCGCGCCGCGCCAGCATGTGCGGCGCCACGTCAATGATCGATTCGCCCATGTAGCGGATCTGCCCGGCGCGGATGTCGCCCACCTCAAGCGGCAGCAGGCCCGAGATCGCCTTCAGCGTAGTGGTCTTGCCCGCCCCGTTTGAACCGAGCAGGGCAACGATCTGCCCGGTCGGCACGGCGAGCGACAACCCGCGCAGCACCTGCACGGTGTGGTGGTAGACCACCTCGATGTTTTCGACCGCCAGCGCTGCGCTGCCGGCGGCCTGGATTTCGCTCACTGCGGTCGTGTCGTCAAGCGGTTTTGATCCAGCCGCTGGCAGGTTCAAGCAGTTTGCTCTTGGCGTCGTAGGAATAGATTCGGCCCGAGGCAATCTGGTGGCCCTTGAGTGAGGCCAGCAGGCCCGTCACACCACCGGTATCCCAGTCGTTGATCGATTCCAGTGCCGCCTTCATGTTGACACCCGTCAAGGCCTTGTTGGCTTTGAGGCAGCGTTCGATCACCTCGGCAAAGATCATGCCCACCAGCCAGCCGTGGGTGTAGAACAACGGCACATAGGCCATCTGCGGCCGCGCCTTGGCCGCGTAGTCCTTGATGATCTGCATCGTCGGCGCGTCCTTGGTGTCGTAGCTGTAGCGGTAGGGCATCACGCCCATCCAGCCATCGCCGGTGGCGCCCATTGCATCGACTGTGGTTTTGTCCATGCTCCAGATGGTGCCCATCGGAGTCGCGCTCATGCCCGCTTCACGCATCTGTTTGATGAACTCGGGAATCGGCGCCAGCACATAGCCATGGAAGATCACGAAATCGGGCTTGGCACGGCGCAGCTTGGCCACTTCGGAGGACACATCGACCGCACCGGGTTTGGTGACGATTTCCATGACGACCGGAATCCCAAGCTTCTGGGCATGGGCCTTCGCGGCCGGAATTGGGTCGCGGCCGAATTCGGTGTCGCTGTAGACGATAGCGATAGCAGGTTTGTTGGCGCCCTTCGACGTGCGCGCAATGTATTCGAGCAGAATCTCGCACATGGCCGCGTAAGTCGGGCCGGCCATGAAGTAGTACGGCGCCGTTTTCGGGTCCGCCAGGTCGGATGAGAACGACGGGCTGGAGGTCAGCACGCTGCCCATCTGGCTTACTTCCTTGGCCGATGCCTTGGCCCAGGCGGTCGAATCCCCATAGAACACCGGCGGCTTGTTGGCGCCCATGATCTTCTTGAAGACGCTCATTGCCTGATCCATCTTGTAGGCGGAGTCTTCACCGATGTACCTGATCTTGCGCCCGCCGATACCGCCTTTGGTATTGCGCCAATCGCAGTAATCCCCCAGGCCCTGATGCAAGCCCACACCGGCAAATGCGAACACGCCGGTGATTGGCGGCGCCGCACCGAACACGATCTCGCCGGATTGCGCGATGGCGGGCATCCATGGCATTGCCGACGCTGCCATACCGGCGGCACCTGCACCAAGAATGCGGCGTCGCGGAAGATCGATTCTGCTTTGGGTCATGACTTGTCTCCTTGTGGGTGGGAAAACGATGCTACGCGCGGAACGGCCAAAGATGAAAGAAACGCCGCACGCGCCGCCAGATCTCAGCCAGGCCGTGCGGTTCAAACACCAGGAAGGCGACGATGAGCACACCGAAAACGATTTCGCGCACCGGCGACAGTACTTCCGTCGCGCTAGGTGCCCACAGGGCGGCCAGTGAAACACCGGCCCGCAGCAATTCGGGAATCAGCGTCATGAAGAAAGCTCCGAAGATGGTTCCGATGGTCGTGCCCAAGCCACCCACGATGATCGCGGCCAAGTAGAAGATGGACAAGGCGAGGGTGAAGTACTCCGGCGTCATTGCCCGGTAGAAGTAGCCGAGCAATGCGCCCGCCACCCCCGCGTAGAACGAGCCAATCGCGAACGCCAACAACTTGTATTTGAACAGGTCGATCCCCAGAACTTCGGCCGAAATATCCTTATCGCGGATGGCAATGAAGGCCCGTCCGATGCGGGTGCGAAAAAGGTTGCGTGCAGCGACCAGCAGCAGGGCCGCACATGGCAGGATCACGTAGTACATGCGGTAGTCGTTGTCCAGCTCCATGCCGAACAGCGTGGCGTCAGGCACGCTGATGCCACGTACGCCGCCGGTAACGCTTTCCCACTCGCGAAACACGAAGATCAGGATGAATTGCATCGCCAGCGTCGCCACCGCGAGGTAGAGGCCCTTGATCCGCAGGGACGGAATGCCCACTACGAGCCCCAGCAAGGCGCACATGGCCCCTCCCGCAGGAATGGTTAGCCAGAACGGTACACCGCGCTGCGCCAGATACGCCGCCGTATAGCAACCCACGCCCATGAAAGCGGCGTGGCCAAGGGAAATCAGCCCGGTGTAGCCAGTCATGATGTTGAGGCCGGCTGCTGCGATCACATGAATGCCGAGCACACATGCCAGACCGATGATGTAGCCGTTCGCACCCAGCGGAAACAACAGCAGAAGCACGGCCAGCGCGGCCAGCCAGAATCGCGAAGTCGGTGTCTGCCATATTGCTTCATCGTGTTCGTAGGACTGCCTGAAATCGCCGATGCGCATGACTACAACCTCTCGATGCGGCGGGTGCCGAACAAGCCATATGGCTTGATCATAAGGATCAACAGCACCGTCACGTATGGAACGATGTCACGCACCTTGCCGCCCAGGTAGCCGGCGGTGAGACTTTCGACGATCCCGACGATGAGTCCGGCGACGATCGCCCCGGCAATGCTGTCCAGCCCACCAAGGATGATGACCGCCAGAACACCCAATGCGGCACCGCCCAGCGCCGGTGACAGGCTTGTCATGGAGCCAACCACGATCCCTGCCACCGCGCCCACGACGCCGGCGAACATCCATGTCAGGCGTTGCGTGCGTCGCACGTCGATGCCCAGCACATAGGCGGTGACGGGGTCGCTGGCGGCGGCGCGCATCGCGATGCCGGTTTTGGAGAAGCGAAAGTAGAGCGTGAACGCGACGATGATCACCGCCGCAAGGCAAAAGCTCCACACCACCTGCCCCGGAATCATGATCTCGCCGAAGGTGAACGCCTTGCGTGGCAAAAGCGCCGGCATCTCGTAATTGTTGCCGCCCCAGGTGGCGTCGACCACGCCATGCAACGCACTGCCAAGTCCGATGGTGGCCATCAGCACTGATATGACCGGCTGGCCCGAAAGGGGGCGCAAAATGGCACGCTCGATGAGTGCTGCCACAAGTGCGACGGCCAGCAACGTCAGCACAAGTGCGGCGGCCAGGGGCAGCTTCCACATCACGCTCGCGGTATAGAAGAAATACGCACCCAGCATCATGAACTCGCCCATGGCGAAATTCACTACGCCCGTGCCCTTGTAAATCAGCACAAAGCCAAGGGCGATCAGCGCCATCAGTCCGCCGGAAAAAAGACCGATCAAGGTGAACTCGGCCAGTGCGGTCCAGTCGAACCCGGCGGTCACACCGCACTCCGTTCAGCGGCCTGGCCGCCCAGATAGGCGCGGATGACCTCGGGATTGTTGCGAACGTCGTCGGGCGTGCCGCTGCCGATGACCTCGCCGAAATTGAGCACCACCACACGGCTTGAGATGTCCATCACGATGCCCATGTCATGTTCAATCAGCAATACCGCGATGCCGCGCTCCTCCTGGATGTCCAGGATGAAGCGGGCCATGTCCTCGGTTTCCTCCCGGTTCATGCCGGCCACCGGTTCATCGAGCATGAGCACCTTGGGCTGCATGGCCAGGGCGCGGGCGAGCTCCACGCGTTTTTGCAGGCCGTAGGCGAGACCCGCGACGGGAAGGTTACGAATATGGTCGATCTCGAGAAAATCGATGACGTCTCGTTCAATTTCCCGGCGCAGCTTCATCTCTTCGTCGCGGGCATGCCCCAGATACCACATCGCCGAGAGGGCGTTGGACTTGAGCCTGCCATGTCCGCCAAGCTTGATGTTGTCCAGCACCGACATGCCGCGAAACAGGGCCACGTTCTGGAACGTACGCGCCAGGCCCACGCCCGCACGCCTGTGGGCCGGCATGTTGGAAATATCGTTGCCGTCGAACACGACGCGGCCAGACGAGGGCTTGTAGAACCCTGAAATCGAATTGAACAGACTGGTCTTGCCGGCGCCGTTCGGGCCGATGATGGCGGTGATTTGGCCGGCCGGAGCGGAAAATGAAACCCCGTTCAGCGCGCGGATTCCGCCGAATGCAAGGGTCAACGCTTCCACTTCGAGAAGGTCCGCCATCGCTTCCTTGTTGCTAAACCAAACGATCGTTTGCTAAAGCGCAAGTCGCGAAATATACTCGAAAGCGTCTTCGCCGGAAACGAGGTAAACCCTGATTCGGCGTGCGACTCGGTCAATCGCGCAGGAAAATTCAGATGCCATTTTCAGACGTCATTCTCAGTTCCGGGGCGCGTACGCCGTTCGGCGATTTCGGCAAGTCTCTGAAGGACATGCCGCTTTCGGTGTTGGGTACCCACGTCGTGCGCGCCAGCATCGAGCGTGCCGGGGTCGAAGCAAGACATGTCGACCACCTGGTTTTCGGAGCGACCGCGCCGGTCGACCATGACGGATTGTTCGTCAGCCGCAAGGTGGCCCTCGAAGCAGGGCTGCCTGTCGACAGCGCCGCGCTGGGGGTGGTGCGGGCCTGTGGCACCGGTTCGCAGGCCATCGTCAGCGCCGCCGAGCAGATCCTCACCGGCCACAGCAAGGTGGCGGTGGCGGCCGGCGGGGAAAACTACAGCCGCGTGCCCTATCTGGCGCACAAGGTGCGTTGGGGCGCCGGGCGCGGGCCGTTCGAATTCGTCGATGGCCTGGACTACATCTACCGCTGCCCCTTTACCCGCGAGCTGATGGGGGATACCGCCGAAAATCTCACGGCCCGCTACGGCTACCGGCGCGAGGATATGGACGACTGGGGTTTCATGAGCCAGATGCGCGCCAAGGCAGGCATCGAGTCCGGCTTTCTCGCGCGGCAGATCGCCCCCATCGAGGTGCCGGAAGGCAAGGGCATGCGGCACTTCGCGGTGGACGAGTTCCCCCGTCCGACCATCACGCGCGCGAAGCTGGCCGCGCTCAAGCCCGCCTTCAGGAAGGAAGGCGGCCAGGTCACCGCCGGCAACTCCAGCGGCGTGACCGACGGCGCGGCGTCCCTGGTGGTGGCATCGCGCGCCGAGGCCGAGCGGCTGGGCATTCCCGCCGAGGCGCGCCTGATCGACTATGCCGTGGTGGGCGTCCCGCCCGAGATCATGGGCGCCGGGCCGGTGCCGGCCATCGCCAAACTGCTCGAACGCACCGGCAAGAAGGTATCCGACATCGACTACTTCGAAATCAACGAGGCGTTCGCTGTGGTCAACCTGCATGCGGAAAGACAACTGGGCATACCGCGCGATGTGACCAACCTGTACGGCGGGGGCATTTCGATCGGGCATCCGCCCGGCGCCACCGGCATTCGCATGACCATGACGGCCATGCACCACCTGGCCGACACCGGCGGGCGCTACGCCATCATCAGCATGTGCCTCGGCAGCGGCATGGGCATGGCCACCCTGATCGAAAACCTGCGGCGCTAGGACGGCTGGCTAGCGCGTTTCGCGCTCGACCTCGGCCTGAAAGTCGGCCGAGCGCATGGATGCCATGTCGGCCATCCAGTCGGCGTAGACCATCCGGAAATCGGCCACGATCTGTTCCAGCGGCACATCATCGAAGCTGCCGCGCATGTTCACGTACTCCATGTGGCGGTTGCCGGACCGGTCGAAGGGGTGGTAGATGGAGTCGGCCTGGCCGTCGAATTCCAGCGGCAAGAGCCCAAAGCGGTTGCACAACTCCACATTGAAGGCCGGCGTGGCCTTGCGCCAGTGGCCGTCGATCCAGATGTCGGTGTAGCCGTGCCAGACGAACAGGTCGGTCTTGAGCGTCTCGCGCATGCGCTCGGTCGACAGATGGTTGCGCACATCCGCGTAGCCGACCCGGGCGGGGATGCCCGCTGCGCGGCAGGCGGCTGCCAGCAGGGCCGCCTTGGGGACGCACCAGCCATACCCCACGGCGAGCACACTGCTCGCGCGCATGCTTGCGGGGGACAGATCGATCCTGTAGGGGTCGTAGCGAAAGCCGTCTCGTACCGCGTAATAGAGGGCGATGGCGCGCGCGCGGTCATCGCCGCCGCGGGCCTGCTCCCGCGCGAATGCGACGATCCCGGGATGGTCGCTGTCGATCAGCGGCGTGGGGGCAAGGCAGGCGGCATCGGGGGAGGTCATGGCCGTCATCCCGCTATCAGCGCGCATGGAACATGCCGCGGCTGATGATCTCCTTCATGATCTCGGTGGTGCCGCCGTAGATGCGTTGCACCCGCGCATCGGCCCACAACCGGGAAATCGGGTACTCCTTCATGTAGCCGTAGCCGCCGAACAGTTGCAGGCATGCATCGGCGACCCGGAACTGCATTTCCGTGCACCAGTACTTGGCCATCGAGGCCTCGGCGGTATCGAGTTCACCCTTCAGGTGCTTGGCGATGCACTGCTCGAGGAAGGCGCGGCCGACCGCCGCCTCTGTCCTGCATTCGGCCAACTTGAAGCGCGTGTTCTGCAGCGCGGCGATCGGTTTGCCGAATGCGTGCCGCTCCTCGACATACTCCACCGCGAGCCGTACCGCCTCCTCTGCGGCGGCCACCGCCGTGATCGCCACGATCAGGCGCTCCTGCGGCAATTCGGTCATCAGGTAGCGGAACCCCTGGCCTTCCTCGCCGAGCAGGTTGGTGGCAGGCACGCGGACATCGTCGAAAAAAAGCTCCGAGGTGTCCTGCGCGCTCATGCCGGCCTTCTCCAGGTTGCGGCCGCGCGCGAAGCCCGGCCGGTCCGCCTCCACCAGGAACAGCGACACACCGTGTGCGCCCTTGGTCGGGTCGGTCTTGGCCACCACGATGAACAGGTCGGCGATCTGGCCGTTGGAGATGAAGATCTTCTGGCCCTTGATCACGTACTCGTCGCCGTCGCGGCGTGCCGTGGTGCGCACACCGGCCAGGTCGCTGCCGGTGCCCGGTTCGGTCATGCCGATGCCGCTGATCACCTCGCCGCTGGCCATGCGTGGCAGCCAGGCGCGCTTCTGTGCCTCGCTGCCGTTGTGCAGGATGTAGGGGGCTACGATGTCCGAGTGCAGGCCGAATTGCGGTCCGGTCGCGCCGGCGAAGCCAAGCTCCTCGTTGACGATGTGGGCGAAAAGGAAGTCGCCGCCGCCACCGCCGTATGCCTCGGGGATGCCGGTGAGCAGCAAGCCCAATTCCCCGGCCTTGCGGTACAGCGACTTGGGCACCATGCCATCCTTTTCCCATTGGGCGTAATGCGGCTTGATCTCGCGCTCGACGAAGCGCCGCGCGGTTTCGCGCAGGGCGTGGTGTTCGTCGGTATAGGGTAAAAAAGTGCTCATGCGAACCTTCCTATAGGCTGGCAAGCATGCCGCCGTCGACATACAGCACATGCCCGTTGACGAAATCCGAAGCGGCGGACGCCAGAAACACCACCGCGCCCTCGAGTTCCTTCACATTGCCCCAGCGCTGTGCCGGGGTGCGGTTCTTGAGCCAGGCCGTGAACTCGGCATTTTCCACCAGCGCCCGCGTCAGTTCCGTGTCGAAATAGCCCGGTCCGAGGCCGTTGACCTGTATGTTGTGGCGGGCCCAGTCCACGCACATGCCGCGTGTCAGATTCTTGAGCGCCCCCTTGGTGGCCGTATACGGCGCGATGGAATAACGCGCCGCCTCGCTGTTGACCGAGCAGATGTTGATGATCTTGCCACGCCGGCGCGCGATCATGTTCTGCACCACGGCCCGGCTCACGTAGAACACCGAGGTCAGGTTGGTGCCGATGAGCCGATGCCAGGCTTCAGTGTCGAACTCCTCGAGCGGTTTGCGGATCTGGATGCCCGTGTTGTTGACCAGGATGTCGATGGCACCTTCCTCGGCTTCGATGGCGCCGATGGCCATGCCGACGGCGGTTTCGTCGGTGACGTCGAAGGCTCGGGTGGTGATGCGGTCCGTGTCCGTAAAGCTGGCGCGCGCCGCGTCAAGTCTGGCTTGATTCCGGCCGTTGAGGACCACGTGCGCCCCGGCACCGGCGAGGCCGCGCGCCAGCGCCAGCCCGATGCCTTGGCTCGAACCGGTGACCAATGCGCGCTTCCCGCTCAGGTTGAACAATTCCAGCAACATGCTGGACCCTCCTCGATTTGCCAGGCCATGATGATAAGTCAGGCCCGCGAACCAGCGCTTGCGTTGCTTGGCGCGCGCCTCGAGGATGACCTGCGTTTCTGCCGGGGCATACCTTTTTTTGCACCGCTGTACGCGCCGTCGCGCACGTCGATCTGCGCGCCCGTATAGGCAACGCACAGGAAGCGCGGGCTGGCCCGGACGCCTGTCGGCTGGCAGGGTCTCTGCCGCCCCGTCGTTCCAGCCACGCCATAAACAACTTGGCAGGTCTGGCGATTTACGGCGCCATCGCGATCAACACGCTGCAGGGGGCGTGGTCGATCAGATTTTTACCCAAGGAACCGCGCCACCAGCGTTGCGCCCAGGTATTGGCGTGCCGATGGCCGACGCAAATCAGGTCTGCCTTGAGTTCCTTGGCGCGAGCGCAGATCTCATCAACCGGTTCGCCGTGCGCCACCTGGCCCTCCACCGTGTAGCCGCGCGAGCGCAGGCTGGTCAAACCCTCTTCCAGCACGGCCTGGTAGCGCTGGCGTTCCTGGTCGTAGTTGTCCTCGATGATCATGCCTTCGGCGACCATGATGCCCGCGTATGACGGGATCACGGCCAGCAGGTCCACCTTCGCGTTGAGGAGGACCGCGAGGTCGCCGCACTCGAACAAGGCCTTGCGCCCTTCGTCCGAACCATCGTATGCGAGCAGAATGCGCTTGTACATGCCGGCCTCCGTAATTTCTTATGGGTGCATCGAGTGTAACCCTGCAAATCCCTACGGGGCATCAGGGTAAACCATGGCGCGGGACCGAAGCCGCATCCGCAACGATTGCTCAGGCAAGCTGACGCGCGGCCTTGAACCGCGCCAGCGTCTTATCCCTTGCTACCGCATGGTCTACAACCGGCGCCGGGTAGGTTTCGCCGATGCGAATGCCAGCGGCGGCCAGTTCCACCGGCTTGGCCAGCCAAGGGGCGTGGATGGCGCGATCGCCGAGGCCGGCGATTTCCGGCACGTAGCGGCGAATGAACTTGCCGTGCGGGTCGAAGCGCTCCGATTGCGTGACCGGATTGAAAATGCGGAAATAAGGCTGCGCGTCGCAGCCGGTGGAGGCGGCCCATTGCCAGCCGCCGTTGTTGGCCGAGAGATCGAAATCGTTCAGATGCGCGGCGAAATAGCGTTCGCCAAGGCGCCAGTCCAGCCCCAGATCCTTGGTGAGAAAGGACGCGACCACCATCCGCAGGCGGTTGTGCATGTAGCCGGTCTGGTTGAGCTGCCGCATGGCCGCGTCGACGAGCGGATAGCCGGTACGGGCCTCGCACCAGGCCGCCAACAATTGCTCGGCCGCGGCACCGGACTCCCAGCGCAGGGCGTCGTATTCGGGGCGGAAGGCATGGTCGACCACGCGCGGGTTGTGATGCAGGATCTGGAAGTAGAAATCCCGCCAGATGAGTTCCGAAAGCCAGACCTCGGCGCCGCGCCCGCCCTTGACCGGCCCGTGCCCCTGCCAGGCCTGCCATGCTTCGCGTGCCAGCGAGCGGACGGAAATGGTGCCGAAGCGAAGATGAACCGACAAATACGAGGGACCCTTGACCGCAGGGTAGTCGCGCGTTTCGGCGTAGGCGGACAGGCGTGACTTGAATTCTTCAAAAAGCGCTTCCGCCCCGCGGGCGCCCGGGACGATCCCCAGGGCATGCAGGTTGGTCGGCTCGAAACCGAGTTCGGCGAGCGTGGGAACGTGGGCCGCCTCCGGACAGGGTTTGAGCGCCCGTGCATATTTGCGGACCGCATAGCCCTGCAGGTAGAACGAGTCCAACTTGCGCAGCCAGGCGTTCTTGTAGGGGGTGAAGACCGAGAAGAATTTCCCGCCACCGGTGAGAACCTCGTCTTTTTCGAAGATCACCTGGTCCTTGAACGCATGCAGGGCGATCCCGTTTTTCGCAAGCGCCGCGGCCACGGCCGCATCCCGCGCCACCGCCTGCGGCTCGTAGTCATGGTTCGTGAAAACCGCGCCGACACCAAGTTTCTGCGCCAGTTGCGGGATCAGTTGTTCCGGCGGCCCATGCATCACGGCAAGCCCGCCGCCGCTGTTCTGCAACTCGGCCTGCAGTTCCACCACGGACTCCCGGATGAATTCGACGCGCCTGTCACGGCGGGCGGGCAGGGCATCGAGGATGGTGGTGTCGAAGACGAAGCAGCAATACACCCGACCGCCCGCTTTGAGGGCGCGATACAGCGCCGCGTTGTCGTCGACACGCAGATCGCGCCGGAACCAGAAAAGCGTCGCGTCGTAATGCATTGGCACCCTGGAAAAAGGTAGGCTTGGGCCACATCCTGGCCGGGCCGGCGATTGTACGGCGGCAACTGTGCGGCGGTACAATCCCCGCATGGCCGCAGACAAGATCCGGTCCGCCACGGCGGCGCCCAATTTCACCGATCACTTCCTGATCGCCATGCCCTCGCTCGGCGAGTCGGTGTTCGGCAAGACCGTCACCTATGTCTGCGAGCACAACGACCAGGGCGCGCTGGGCATCGTCGTCAATCGTCCGCTCGACATCAAGCTCGAAACCCTGTTTTCGCAGGTCGACATCAGGCTGGAAATCGAATCCATGAAGGCCTCGCCGGTTTATTTCGGCGGCCCGGTACAGACCGACCGCGGTTTTGTCCTGCATCGACCGCTGGGCGGATGGTCTTCCACGCTCAAGGTCACTGAAGAAATCGGCCTGACCACCTCCAAGGACATCCTGCAGGCGGTAGGGCTGGGCGAGGGACCTGACGACATCATCATGACGCTCGGCTACGCCGGCTGGTCGGCCGGCCAACTGGAAAGCGAGATCGCCCAGAACGCCTGGCTTACGGTCGCGGCCGATCCCCGCGTGATGTTCGTCCTCCCCGTCGAGCAGCGGCTCGAGGCGGCGATGGGTCTGATTGGCGCGAACTTCGCCAATCTCATGGACGTGGCCGGCCACGCCTGACAAGACGTGGGCCCGCGCACGGTGCTGGCGTTTGACTTCGGGCTCAAGCGCACCGGCGTCGCGCTCGGCAATACCCTCACCGGCGGGTCACGACCGATCGGGACCATCGAGACAGCGCAAAGCGACACGCGCTTTGACCGCATTGCGCGTCTGATCGCGGAATGGCAACCGGACATTCTGGTCGTCGGGCTTCCCCTGGGCAATGACGGCGACGAAACCCCTATCGCCAAACGGGCGCGGCGCTTTGGCCAGCAGTTGAATGGTCGATTCGGTTTGCCGGTAAACTTCGTCGACGAGCGGTATTCGTCCGCGGTGGTCGAGGACGCGATCAAGCCCGGCCGAAACGACAAGGCTGCGGTTGATGCGGCGGCGGCCGCCGTCATCCTGCAGGCCTGGCTGGATCAGCAAACGTGACCCCAAACGCGATTCCCGACGCTCAAGCACTCATCAACAGCCTGCTCGAGCAGATCCGCCCGACCGTGCAGTCCGAGACCGTGATGATCGGCGTACACACCGGCGGCGCCTGGATTGCCGAAAAACTGCATGCCGCCCTGGGCCTGACCACCCCGCTGGGATTTCTGGACATTTCCTTCTACCGCGACGACTTCGCCAGAGTGGGTTTGAATCCGCAGGTCAAGAAGTCGACCATTCCGCTCGAGATCGAGGATGCGTCGATCATATTGGTCGACGACGTTCTTTATACCGGGCGGACGGTGCGCGCGGCGATGAACGAACTGTTCGACTACGGTCGTCCGCGTCGCATCGACCTGGCGGTCCTGGCCGATCGCGGCGGGCGCGAGTTGCCGATCGCCGCGCGCTTCGTCGGCACGCAGGTAAGCCTGGCGGACAACCAGAGCCTGAACCTGACCCGGGACGCGGCCGGGCAACTCCATTTCACCCTGGTCGAAAAGAACCATGCGACCTGAATTCGCAATCCGCTCCGGGTCGCCGGGCGCTGAATGCATCTGAAAACACCAAAGTGGCCAGCAATCCGCAACTCAATTCCAACGGTGAACTGACACACCTTCTTTCCATCGAAGGGCTGCCCAGGGCGGTCGTCGAGAACATCCTCTCCACCGCCGATGCCTTCGCTTCGGTCGGCGACCGCGAGGTAAAGAAGGTACCGTTGCTGCGCGGCAAGTCGGTGTTCAACCTGTTCTTCGAGAACTCGACCCGCACCCGCACCACCTTCGAGATCGCCGCCAAGCGGCTTTCGGCCGACGTCATCAACCTCAACATCAATGCCTCGTCGACGACCAAGGGCGAATCCCTGCTCGACACGGTCGACAACCTGGCGGCGATGCAGGCCGACATGTTCGTGGTGCGCCACGCATCGTCCGGCGCTCCGTACCTGATTGCCGAACATTTGAACCGCACCGGCGCGCACCACATCCATGTGGTCAACGCGGGCGACGGCCGGCATGCCCATCCGACCCAGGGCCTGCTGGACATGTACACCATCCGCCATTTCAAGAAGGACTTCAGCGGACTGACCGTCGCCATCGTCGGCGACATTCTCCATTCCAGGGTGGCCAGGTCGGACATCCATGCACTGACCACGCTGGGCGTGCCGGAAGTGCGGGTGATCGGGCCGCGCACCCTCCTGCCGAGCTTTGTCGAAAGCATGGGCGTGCGGGTCTTCCACGACATGGCCGAGGGTCTCAGGGATGTCGACGTGGTCATCATGCTGCGGCTGCAGAACGAGCGCATGCGCGGCGCGCTCCTGCCTTCGGCGCAGGAATTCTTCAAGAGCTACGGCTTGACGCCGGAAAAGCTTTCGCGCGCCCGGCCCGACGCCATCGTGATGCATCCCGGGCCGATGAACCGCGGCGTGGAAATCGACTCGGCCGTGGCGGACGGTGGTCAGGCCGTGATCCTGCCCCAGGTGACCTTCGGCATCGCGGTACGCATGGCGGTGATGAGCATCGTGGCGGGGAACTGACATGAGCGCACACAGGACAGCGATCACCGGCGGCACCTTGATCGACCCCGGCGCGGGCCGGGAAGGGCCGGGCGGCGTGTTCATCGAAGGCGAGAAGATCGTGGCCGTGGGCGCCGCGCCGGCGGGGTTCATGCCCGATACCGTCGTGGATGCTACCGGCATGATCGTGGCGCCGGGTTTCGTGGACCTGTGCGCGCGCTTGCGCGAACCCGGCGCCGAATTCAAGAATGCGCTCGCCTCGGAAATGCATGCCGCGGTCGCCGGCGGCATCACCAGCCTGGTGTGCTCGCCCGACACCGACCCCGTGCTCGACGAGCCGGGCCTGGTCGAGATGCTGCGCTATCGGGCCAAGAACCTGCGCGGCCCGCGGGTATTTCCGGCCGGCGCCTTGACCGAGGGGCTCAAGGGCGAACGCCTGACCGAAATGGCGGAATTGCGCGGCCATGGCTGCGTGGCGTTTTCCCAGGCCGACGCGCCCCTGCACGACACCCAGGTGATGCTGCGCGCGATGCAGTACGCCGCCACCCACGGATTCGTGGTGATCCTGCGCCCTGACGACGCGTGGCTTTCTAAGGACGGAATGGCCCATGAGGGGCAGGTGGCGGCCCGGCTCGGGCTTACGCCCATTCCCGCCGAGGCGGAGACCATCGGGCTGCTGCGCATCCTGGAACTCGCTCGCGTCACCCGTGCGCGCGTGCATGTCGCGCGCCTGTCGACCGCACGATCGCTCGACCTGATGCGCGCCGCCAAGGCGGAAGGGCTTTCGGTGACCTGCGACATCGCCGTCCATCACGCCCACATGACCGAGATGGATATCGGCTATTTCGATCCGCATTGCCGGGTGGTGCCGCCGTTTCGCGCACAGCGTGACCGCGACGCCTTGCGCGCCGCCCTCAAGGACGGCACCATCGACGCCGTCTGTTCCGACCACGCGCCTGTCGACGAGGACGACAAGGCCTTGCCGTTCGGCGAAGCCGAACCCGGTGTCACCGCGGTCGAACTGCTGCTGCCGCTTCTGCTCAAGTGGGCGGGAGAGGATGCGGTGCCGCGCGCGCAGGCCTTGCGCCTGATCACCAGCGGGCCCGCCCATGCGCTCGGCATGCCGTACGGCCGCCTGTGGGCCGGCGGGCCGGCCGATGTGGCCGTGATCGCCCCCGAACGCTACTGGAAAGTCACGCCCGCCGCGCTGGTGTCGCAGGGCAAGAACACGCCCTTCGCGGGATACGAGCTGGCAGGCCGGGTCGTCCACACGCTGGTGGCCGGCGTGGTCGTGCATTCAGAGTGAGCGGCGCGACACCGTTCCTGACGCGAACCTGGCGGGTGGCGCGCCTGGCGGCGCACATCGGGCGCGGCTTGCTGATACTGGCGTCGGTGTTCCCGCGCGCCACGCGCAAGCGGCGCGACCAGATCGTGCGCGCCTGGAGCCGCAAGGTCCTCGCCATCCTGTCGCTGCGCCTGGTGGTGGATCTCCCGCCAGGGTTCGACACCACGGCCGGCCGCAGGCTGTACATCGGCAACCATGTGTCCTGGCTGGACATCTACGCGCTGCAGGCGGTCACGGCGGCGCGCTTCGTGGCCAAGGCGGAACTGGCCGCGTGGCCGGTGCTGGGCCGCCTGATCCGCGAATCGGGCACGGTTTTCATCGAACGCGGCAAGCGCTCCGATACGCGGCGCATCAACCAGACGCTGCGCGCGCATCTCGAGGACGGCGAGACCATCGCGGTTTTTCCCGAAGGCACCACCAGCGACGGGCGGGACGTCCTCAAGTTCCATGCCAACCTGCTGCAGGCCGCGCTGGATGCCGACGCACAGATCACGCCGTTTTGCCTGCGCTATCTCGACACGCGCGGCAACTATTCGGAAGCGCCGGCCTATATCGGCGAACTGACATTCTGGCAGTCGGTCCGGCGCGTGCTCCGTGAACGGCGCCTGGTGTGCGAACTGACGCTGTTTCCGCCGCTCGACCCGGCCGGGCGCGGCAGGCGAGAGCTTGCATCGGCCGCCGAGACGCAGGTGCGTGAACGGCTGCGCGGGCACTCGCGCCAGGATCGCTAGCGCGCCGCGCCGCCGCGGCCGATTCAAGCAGGCACGTCGCTGTAGCCGCCGGGGCCCGCCAGGCAGTCGATCTGGTAGATGGCCCGGTCCTCCAGGCGCATCGCCGTGAGCTGGCGGCCCCACACGCAGCCGCTGTCCAGGCCGCTGACCTCCGGCTTGAGCACCAGGCCGCGCGAGGCCCAATGCCCGAAGACCACATGCACGCCGGCGGTCTTGCGCGGCAACACCGCGTCCCATGCGGCATGCCCCTTGGGCGGAACGTCGGTCTTGGTCTTGAATTCCATGCGCCCGTCGGGCGTGATGAAGCGCATGCGGGTGAGCGCATTGACGATGGTACGGATGCGGTCGTGGCCAACGAGTTCGTCGGACCAGGTTTCGGGCGCATTGCCGCGCATGTGCGCAAAGAACGGGCTGCCCGGGCCGATCGCCGCCTCCGCCTCCCCGGCCAGCGCGACCACTCTGTCCGCACCCCACTGCGGCAGCACACCCGCGTGCACCAGCAGGACATCGTTTTCGAAGTGGGCCAGCTTGCGTGTGGCCAGCCATTCCAGCAGGTCCTTCGCATCGGGGGCATCGAGGATTTCCTGCATGGTGTCGCCGCGATGCAGGCTGCCGTGCCCGGCCGCCAGCGAGAGCAGGAACAGGTCGTGGTTGCCGAGCACCACCGTGGCGGCGTCGCTAAGCGAGCGGATCAGCCGCAAGGTCTGTGCCGAGCGCGGGCCGCGGTTGACCAGGTCGCCGGTGAACCACAGGCGGTCGCGTGCCGGGTTGAAGGCGATCTTGTCCAGAAGCAGCACGAGTTCGTCGTGGCAGCCCTGGATGTCGCCGATGGCGTAGGTGGCCATGCTCAGTCCTGGAGGGGCTGCGCAAGCAGCCAGTCGACCCGGTCGAACACCGAGGCGTCCGGGATTTCCGCGACCGTCCGCGCTGCTTCGAGCCAGGCCGACCGTCTGGCGTACGGGCGCCAGTTGTCCGGGTGCGGCGAAACATCCGTTTCGGCGAACAGCGCCAGCGAGCCGCCGGGCGACACCGACGAAAGATGGGCGATGCCGCCGTCGGGGAAGATGGAGGTCGCGGCGTGCCAGATCACGCCAAGCGCGGCGCGCACGTCGTCCGGATTGGCGAATGGCTTCAGGTAAGGCGGCAGGCTCGCCATGAACGGCCCCACGATCAGGTCGTCCCCGGGATAGACACGATCGTCCGGCGGCCCCGGCTGCCAGATGAGCACGCTGTCGAGCCCCAGATTCTTCTTGAAGTGGCGCGACCAGGAAAGTATCTGATCCGTCGTGGGCTTGCGCTTGACGCGCCGGGCGTTCAGGCCGATGACCACGAATCGCCCGGGTGCAAGGCCCTGCGACGCGGCCCAGGCGGCGCCGGCGTCGCGCCATTCGCGCCCAAGCACCAACCTCGGGTAGACGGGGTGCTCCGGCGGGCTCACGCCGAGCGGCTCGAGCAGGCGCAGGTTGGATTCGACTTCATGCAGGCGGCCGTCGTAGGCGAGCGCATCGGTGAGCCTGCCGAATACCTTGTCATGACCATCCGGGCCGGCACCGGCGAACGCGACGGTCCGCCGGGCTCCCAACCTGAGGATGCGGCCGGCGGCGCGCGGGCTCACCACGCCGCCAGCGGCGATGGCGAAGTCGAAGCGCTCACCGCGCAGCGCAAGGACCTGACGCAACTGCTCAAAAAGGGCCATCGGCCGCAGGTTCGCCCCATGGCGCACGCGCGGATACACCCACAGCCGGTCGAAATCACGGTTGCCCTCCAGAACCCAGGCGTTGTAGTCGTTGGCCAGCATGTGGATCTCGGCCGCGGGCAGGCTGCGACGCAGGTGCGCGAGCATGGGCGTGACCAGCAGCATGTCGCCCACCTTGTCGCGCTTGAGGATGACGATTTTCATGCCGGGCTCAGGTCCGCCAGGGTCTGCGGCACTTCCGCGCCAGCGACCCGCAGCGGGCACTCGATTGGCGTTTCGTCGAGTGGCGTTGCTGCGGGGCGGCCCGCGAACGCCGCCACCGCACCATGCAGGCAGGCGGGGCGACGGCAGGACTTGACTTCGCAGTGGTCCGTGCCCAGCGCGGCGAGCCGATGCACGCGGGTATTGGTTTGCGCCGGCATGATGATCTTGTGCGGCTGGGTGGGACCGAAGAACACGGTGGCGGGAATGCCCATCGCCGCGGCCAGGTGATAGAGCCCGGTGTCTGTGCCATACCAAGCCGACAGCTCGAGATATTCCCCGACCAGGGCGCGCAGGTCGCGAAAGCGGCGCAACTCGCAACCGCCCGGCAGTGCCTGTGTGGTGAAGGCTTCGGATCCGGCATTGCCCGGGTTGACGAACAGGCGGATCGGCGCGCCGGGATGGCGTTCGCGGATGCTCGTCACTAGCATGTCCAGGCTGGGTCGATCGAGGTTTCGCCGCGCTTCGTCGGCGATCGGCACGACGCCGATCGCCCGGCGACTGGGCGTCGCATCGCGCCGGCGCCGCAGGCTGGGTATGTCGAGCGCGCGCGGGGCCTCGAAGTCCGGGGCGAACGCGCGGATCGTGCAGGCGGCCGGGTCGACCAAGAGGTGATCAGCGGGCAGCGCGGCTTCCTCGAACACGGCGGGCGCGAAGCGCCGGGTCCATGCGACCTTGCGGCGCGCGCGCACGCCACGACCGATGGCCGCGATCGGCGGGCCGGAACCCCAAAGCACCGCCAACACATCGAAGGCCGGCTCGGTGACACGTAGCCACAGCAGCCGCGCCCGCATGGCGAGACGGCTGCTAAAGCCGATCACCCGCAGACCCGGCTCGTCGGAAAGCAGGGCGGCGTAGTCCGCGCGCGTCAGCAGGGTCACCTGATCGTTCGGATGGCGATCGATCCAGGCGCGCACACACTGATAGCTGATCAGGGTGTCGCCCAGCTTGCTGCGGATGGCGAAGAGGATGCGACGGGACACGAATGTTCTTCGAAGGCGGCCCCGGGTGGCGGGGGCGGCGCCGCGAACCTGGCGTGCCGAGGCGGGCGCGATGGGGTAGGCCGTATAATACTCCAGCGCTCTTCAAGGCTTTCCTTCACCATGCTTCTCGGCAAGTGGCGCGAGTGGCGGCACCCGGTCGAATTCGCGCTGTTGCTTGCGCTGGCGTTCTTCCTGCCGCTGCGCGAGGCGCCCAAGAACATCTTCTGGCTGGCTTATCTGATCGCCTGGGTGGTAGTGCGCGTGCGCACACGCCAGTGGGGCGGACGCCTCGATGGCTGGGACGCGATGGTCGCCGGGCTGGTGGTGAGCGGTTACCTGGCTGCCCTGTTCGGCGGCATCAACCGCGGCGACGGCAACGAATTCCTGGCAGTCAACGACATCTGGCGTTACGGACTGCTGTTCGTGTGCATGCGGCGCGGCAACTACGCGGATGCGCAGAAACTGCTGCTGCTTGGCGTGCTTGTCGCCTCATGCGTCATCGCCGAGCTGGAGGCGATCTGGAACTGGAAAGTCATCGCCCGTCGCCCGGCGCTGGAGCTCTATTCCGTCGGGCACGTCAATCACAGTGCGATCTACATGACGATCTGCCTGGGAGTCGCGGCCGGCGTGGCGGTGGGTGCGCATTCTAGGCTGGCGCCCGCGTGGCGCGCCGCACTCGGCTTCTCCATCCTTGCCATGATGAGCGGGATATTCCTCGGCGGAAGCCGGGCTGCAGGCGCGGTCGCGCTGGTGATCATGGTCGCCGCGGCTTTCATTGCCGCGCGCGTGGCGCGCGCAGGGCGCCTGGCCTGGCTGGCGGCGCTGCTGGTGATCCTGGGCGCGGTGCTGCTTGGCGGGACCAGCGCGCTAAAGCGCCAGATCGAGTGGAGTGCCACCAACTACACGCTTGCGCAGCGCGACCTGATCTGGAACCGGGGTCTCGTGGGCTGGCATGCGCATCCCGTGTTCGGTCTCGGCATGGAGAACTACGGGGCGTTTCCGGAGCGCCAGTTGAAAGCCTGGGTTGCCGAGCAGGGCAAGGCGTACGTCGCGGCAGAGTACGCCGGCTCGCCGCACGCTCACAGCCTGTACCTGAACACGCTCGTCGAGCGCGGCATCGTGGGACTGATGGCCCTGCTGGCGCTGCTGGCCGCATGGGGGCTGCGGCTGGTGCGCGGTTGGCGCGCCGCGCGCGACGGCGGTGCGGTCCTCGTGTACTGGATGGCTTCCGCCTCGGGCTGGTTTGTGACCGTGGCCATCGGCTTTGCCAACACGACGCTGCATCACGAGCACGCGATGCTCGCAGTCCTGACCCTGGCACTGACGGCGCTGCCGGCGCGCGCGACGCCCGATGGTTGAGTCCGCGCTTCAGGAACCGCGCTGCATCGTGCTGATTCGCCGGGACAACATCGGTGACCTGGTTCTGACCACGCCGCTGATCCACGCGCTGCGCGAACGATTTCCCGTTGCGCGCTTGATCGTTCTAGGCACCGGCTACAACGTGCCGGTGCTGGCAGGTCATCCGGACGTCGATGCGGTTTATGCCTACGACAAGGCCAAGCATCGACCTGAACTACCGCGGCTCGCGGTCTGGATGAGCACCCTGCGCGCGCTTCGCGAACTGCGCCGCGAACGGCCCGACCTTGCGATCCTCGCCGGATCCGGCGCGCAGCATCAGGCAGCCCGGCTGGCGCGCTGGATCCGTCCCGGGGCGATACTCGGTTTCGTCGAGGATGGACAGCCGGCCGAGGTGACCATTCCGGTGCCCTGGGGCGAAGGTCCACATCTGCATGCCGCCGAGGATGTGTTCCGTCTCGGGATGCCGCTGGGCATCTCCGGGCCGCCCGGGCAGTGCCTGGTCGCACCAGACCGCGAAGAGGCAATTCGCTTCGCCGCCGCGCGCGCGCGGATGGGCGGCGTTCGCCGGGCCGTCGCCGTGCATGTGAGCGCCCGCCGCCCTAGGCAACGCTGGTCCGCCGACAAGTTTGCCGCCCTGATCCGTGCGCTCGCGGTGGCGGGTGATCTGCTGCCGGTGCTGCTGTGGGCCCCAGGCGCGGAGGACGACCCGCGCCACCCCGGCGACGACGCAAAGGCGGCCGCGATCCGTGCCGCGGCCGCGGATGTGCCGGTGCTCGCGTGGCCTACCCGCAACCTGCCTGAATTGTCCGGAGCGCTTTCCGGCTGCGCACTGATGATCTGCGCGGACGGCGGCGCGATGCACATGGCGGCAGGCCTGGGGTTGCCGATCGTCGGGCTGTTCGGCGATTCTCCACCCACCCGCTGGCGGCCCTGGGGCGTGCCACACCGCGTGCTCCAGGGACCTTCCGGCGATGTAGGCTCGCTCGATGTCGAGTCTGTGCGGCGGGCGGCCGTCGCGTTGCTGGACGAGCCGAGCGACTAAACGGGGAGCGAGGAAGGATCGGGCCGGTATTCCGGCAGCCGGCGCCGCAACTCGGCCTTCAACGCGGCTGCCTCGGTGGGCGCGTGATCAAGCCAGTCCAGTAACTCTGCGCGCCAGGCAATGTCCGGCGCAGCGGTTGCGCGCGCGATGCGCAGTTTCGCGTGAGGGGTGGAGAGGGTCGATTCGCTATCTGCCAGAAGTTCCTCGAACAGCTTCTCGCCCGGGCGCAGGCCGGTGAACTCGATGCGGATATCGTCCTCGGAGAATCCCGACAGCCGGATCATGTCCCGCGCCAGGTCGGCGATTTTCACCGGCTCGCCCATGTCCAGCACGAACAGCTCGCCCCCGTGGCCCATCAGACCGGCCTGCAGCACCAGTTGCGCGGCCTCCGGAATCGACATGAAATAGCGCACTATGTCGGGATGTGTGACCGTCACCGGGCCGCCTGCGGCGATCTGGTCGCGGAATTTGGGGATCACGCTGCCCGTGGACCCCAGCACGTTGCCGAACCGGACCATGACGAAGCGCGTAGCGGAACGCGCGGCGCTCTCGGCCTCCGCGTCGAGGCTCTGGCACACCAGCTCGGCCAGACGCTTGGAGGCGCCCATCACGTTGGTCGGGTTGACCGCCTTGTCGGTGGAGATGAGCACGAATTTCGCTACGCCGGCGGCGCGCGCCGCCTCCGCGACGATGGCGGTGCCCAGCACGTTGTTGGCCAGTGCTTCCGCGGCATTGTCGGTCTCCATCAGCGGCACATGCTTGTAGGCGGCGGCGTGGAATACCACCGCCGGTCGATGGGTGCGCATGATCTCGTGCATGCGCGCGGCGTCGCGCACGTTGCCCACCAGGAAGGAGGTGCGCATCTGCGGCGCGTGGCGCGCGATCTCCTGTTCGACGCGATAAAGCGCGAACTCGCCGTTATCCACCAGCACCAGGTGAGCGGGCGAGAAGCGCATGATCTGGCGCACCAGTTCGGAGCCGATCGAGCCGCCTGCGCCGGTGACCATCACCGGATTGCCGCCAAGCAATCCCTTCAATCCATCGCTGTCGAGCACCACGGGGTCCCTGCCAAGCAGGTCGTCGAGTTCGACCTTGCGCACCGCCGAAACCTGCACCTTGCCGCTCATCAGGTCGTCAAAGGAGGGAATCGTCAGCACCTTGAGGCTGGCCTCCCGGCACAGTTCGACGATACGGCGCCGTTCGCGATGCGTGGCTTGCGGCATGGCGATGATGGCGTGGGTGGCGCCGGTGCGGATGACGTGCTCCGACAGGTGCTGCAGGCCGCCCACCACGCGTACCGTGTGCAGCACCCGTCCGGCCAGCACCGGGTTGTCGTCGACCAGGCCCACCACGTGCCAGTCCGGTGAGCGCGTCAGGTCCTTGATAAGGGTGATCGCGGCATCCCCGGTGCCGATCACCAGCACCGGCTCGCCCTGGCCGCGGTTGGCGCCGAACAGTCGGTGCTCCTTCCACGACCTGTAGGCCATCCGGTTGCCGCCCATGATCATGAGCAGAAGAATGGGTTGAAGAAGGAACACCGAGCGCGGAATGCCATGATTGAGCCCTGTCATGAGGAGCACGAAGGGACCGGCCACCGCACCGGCCGCGACGGCGAACACGATGCGGCGCAGGTCGGGTAGCGAGGCATAGCGCCAGACGCCCCGGTAAAGCCCGAACGACTGGTAGGCGACGGCCTGGATCGGGATGCATATCGCCATCGCCTTGAGCATCGCGGGCAGGAACTCGGCCGTGATTGATAGGTTGAGCCGCAGCCAGTAGGCCAACAGCCATGCCGTGCCCGCGGCCAGCACATCGTGCGTGAAGGCCAGCAGGGACAGGGGGTTGAGCCCGAGGATGGGCTTGAGCGGCTTCATGGGTAGGAATGTCTGGCCTGGTGGCGGTACCAGCGCAGGTCTGTCAAGGCACAGGCCAGAACCAAGCAGATTGCAACTGCCGCAAATGCGATGATACGCTGCGTACCCGGCCCTTCCCGGGCCACCAGGGCGGCGAGAGCGCAGGCTAGCATGAGCACGTACTCCCACACCGCCAGCCGCGCGTGGCTCCAGCCGCTGCGGACCAGTCGCTGGTAATAGTGCTCCCGGTGCGCCTCCCAGAAGCGCTCCCGGCGCAGGATGCGACGGGCGAGCGTCAGTGTTGCGTCGACTACGAAGGACGCGAAAGCGAGCGGGGGAAACCAGGCCGGCCAAAGTCCGCGGCGCCAGCCCTCGAGGCCGAGCGCAGCGGCCAGAAAGCCCAGCGGGATCGAGCCGCCATCGCCCATGAATATTCGACCTGCCAGGTTGAACACGAGAAATCCCGCGGCCGCAGCCGCCAGGGCGAGGGCCGTGGCCGCTAGTCCGGGGTCGACATTCCAGGCCGCGATCCCGTAGCTGCCGAAGCCGGCTACAGCCATGCCACCGGCAAGGCCGTTTGCGCCATCCATGAAGTTGAAGAAGTTGGTCATGGCCACCAGCGCCAGCGTCGCCGCCAGCATGAGCCAGGGCGACCCATCGCCCAACAGCCAGGCGCAGCCCAGGGCGGCTGCCAGGACATGCACGGCCAGGCGCACGCGGATGGGCAGCCCGGCCCGGTCGTCGATCAGCGAGACGCCGGCCAACACGAAAGCGAGGACCACGACCTGGAGGGGTGCGTGGTCGAAGCGCCAGGCTGTCAAAGCGAAGGCGAGGGCAAAAGCCCCCATGATGGCCAGGCCACCCGTGCGGGGCGTAGGCTTGCTGTGCAACGAACGGTCGTTGGGCACGTCGAGCGCCCAGTGGCGGCCGCTGCGGAGGATCAGGACCACGCCGGTGGCGGAGCCAACGCAGGCGAGCGTCGCGATGGCCCAGATCAATCTGCTCTCCCGGCGACGGCGCGGCGATAGTAGGCACACCATGCCTTCGTCACCGCCGACTGGTCGAACTCCGCGAGCGCCCGTTCGCGCGCCGCCATGCCCATCCGGCGGCGCGCCGCGGAATCGTTCAGCAGGCGGACGATGCACTGCGCGATCGCTGAGGGGTCACGCGGAGGATGCAGAACCCCGGTCACTCCATCGACCACCGCGTCGGTCAGGCCGTAGATCCGCGAGGCCACGGACGGAATGCCGCAGGCCGCCGCCTCGATGATCACCGATCCGAACCCTTCACGGTGACTGGGCAGCACCAGCATGTCGGCGGCAGCCATGTATGCGGACACCTCGTTGGTGTAGCCAACCACAATGGCGCCGGCCGGTGCGCCATCGACGAACAGGCGGTCCTCGTCAGGCCCTACCAGCATCAGGCGGACCTCGGGACGGTAACTGCGCACCTCGGAAAGAGCATCCAGCAGTTCGGGAATGCCTTTCTCGACTTTCATGCGCCCGACGTAGAGAAGCAGCATCGTGTCGTCGCCCACCCCGATGGCCGCGCGTATGCGCGCACGTGCCGTCGCATCGGGGCGGAATCGCGTGGTATCGACTCCGCTGATCGACCCCGCGCCCAGCACCCCGATGCGCTGGCGCGGCACGATGCCCTCGTCGACCAGGAAGTCGCATTGCGATGCACTGTCGGCGAATACCCGTGTGGCGGCGCGCGCCATGATGCGATCGAGCAGCTTGAACAGCCACCGGCCAGGACCGTGCCGTGTCGCCCACACCTGGCCCGTGAATGTGTGCAGTCGTACCGGGATGCCCGCCGCGCGCGCGGCCAGCATCGCCAGCAGCCCAGCCTTGGGCGACAGGCTGTGCACGCTGGCGAAACGGCGCACACGGAACAGGCGCCAAAGCGCAAAAAGTGCCGCCAGGTCGCGGCGAATGTCCACCTTACGCATGATGCGGACGTGGATCAGTTCAACGCCCGGCGGTACGCGCGGTTCGATGGGCTCGTCCGCCAGGTTGACGATCATGCCGACCCGGAAGTCGCGTGCCAGCGCCGTCAGGTGCGCGCTCAGGAACGCGTTGAGCGTGAAAGGGCTGGAGACGACCAGGCAGACAGCCGGTTTCACATCGTCAGACGCCGGGCGATCAGGGCGCCGGCGTCGCCCGCGCCGTACAGGCCGGGGGTGAATGGACCGCGGCCGCCGTCCAGGGCTTTCGCGAGGGCTCGCGCGACCGTGTCGGCCGACACCGGCGGCGCCAGGCGATTGGCACCGCAGGCCAGCAGTTCGGTCCACTCTGTCTCGTCGCGCAGGGTGACACAGGGCACGTCGTAGAAATAGGCTTCCTTCTGCACGCCGCCCGAATCGGTGGCGATGAGGGTGGCGTGGCGCTCGAGCATGACCATGTCGACATAGCCGACCGGGTCGATCAGCGTCAGGCCCGCCTGCGCGGCGCCGAGGCGGCCGGCGCGCTCCAGCGCGACCCGCGTGCGCGGGTGCAGCGGCAGGACGACCGGCGTGCGGCGCCCGATGGCGAGCAGCCCATCGATGATGGCCGTCAGGCGCTCGAGGGCGTCGGTGTTCTCGGCCCGATGGATCGTGGCGAGCACATAGCGACCACGCTCGGCGCCGATGCGCGACAGGATGGAACTCTTCGCTTCCGCCGCCTGGGCGAATTGCAGGGCCGCGTCGTACATCACGTCGCCGGAGCGCACCACCATGGCGTCGGCGATGCCTTCGCCGCGCAGATTGTCGACCGCGGTCTGGGTCGGCGCGAACAGCAGGCTGGCGGCGTGGTCGGTCAGCACACGGTTGATTTCCTCGGGCATGCGCCTGTTGAACGAGCGCAGGCCCGCCTCCACGTGCGCCACCGGCAGGTGCAACTTGACCGCTGCCAGTGCGCCCGCCAGCGTGGAATTGGTGTCGCCGTACACCAGGACCCAGTCCGGCCTCTCGGCCTGCATCACGCCTTCGAGGGCCTCCAGCATGCGCCCGGTCATGGCGCCGTGGCCCATGCCGCCGATGCCCAGGTGATGGGACGGTTCAGGAATGCCCATTTCCTCGAAGAACACGTCCGACATCGCCGCATCGAAATGCTGGCCGGTATGTACGATGACCTCGGTGCTTCCTCCTGCCGCCACCAGCGCTCGCGAGACGACCGCGGCCTTGACGAATTGCGGGCGTGCTCCGACGACGGTGAGGATTTTCTTCATGGCGTCTAGCGACCGATCAGGCGCAGAAAGGGACGGATGATCTGCCGGCCGGAGAGCGGCACCCGGCCCCACAGGCCGAAGATGAGCTTGCGCAGGCCGGTGCCCAGCAGGATGCGCTGGGCGGTGATCGACACCGCGCGATGCGCTACCCAACCGGGACTGCGTGCCAGGGCGAGGCCGAATCCGGCGGCGGAGTACGAGGGCAGGCGGCTGCGCTTGTCGCGCACTCCGATCTCGCGTTCGACTTCCGCGTCGAAGGTCTCGATGAAGCGGCGATAGCTCCACGCGGGATTGCGTGCGACCTCCTCGTATGCGCAATCGGCCAGCGCCTGCAGGCGGCGATGGTCGCGCACGGCGTCGATGATCTCGTCGAAGTTGCCGTAGTCCTTGCGCAGGGCGAGGTAGTGTCGCCCCGGCACGAGCACGCCGGAATACTCGCCTTCGAACAGGATCATCGGCGTGCGCAGGGCGGCCGCCTCGAAGCAGCGCGGCGAGATCTGGTTGAGCCGGATCAATCCCTCGTAGGGGCGCAGGAACTTTTCCTGCACTTCTTCGAAGGAGGCCTGCGGATGGCCGGCCACATATTCGTCGACGCGCTGCTGCAGGTCGCCCTTGAAGTCGAACACCGAGGCGCCGCTCTCCACGCCCAGCATGGCGCGGCAGCGGGTGATGAAGCGGGTCCAGGCGTCGCCGTACAGGCGGTCGCCCTCATGGTACGAAATGTCTGTCGCGAGGCCTAGGCCTGCGCAGCGCGCGTTGAAGGCGTCGGCGATGCGCCATTTCTCGACCGACAGCGCGCCCAGCCAGTAGGGCGGGCGGCGAGTGCGGTAACCGATATCGATGTCGCGTGCCATCACCGGGGGCGCCGGGTAGGCAAGCAGCGGTTCCGGCACGTAGCCGGTCAGATTGTTGACCGCGCGCAGGTTCGGCAGACGACCGGGCTGGTAAACCTTGGCGATCTCGCCGTCGGGCACGCAGGTGAACAACAGATCGACGCCCATGTGCTCGAGTGCGTCAACCACCACATCAACGGCGCGGTACTCGTCCTGGATGAAGGCCACCTTGAGGCCGCGGAAATCCTTCACCCGGGCCTTGGCGGCGGGGCTGATGTAGTGCGCGCTCAGGTAACCGATGGCGATGGTGTAGTGGATCACCACCACGTCGAACCGGTTCAGGTCCAGGCCGGCCGGCAACTCGCGCAGGAAGGACACCAGAGTGACGCGATGGCGCGAGAAGCGGCCGAACGCATCGAGATGGTCGGTGACCGTCGAGGCGTCCGCGTTGCGCGCCGGGCGGTTGCACAGCAGAAGGATGTCGAGCGATCTTTGCATGACCCGAGCTACTTCACCGCGCTCGCATAGAGATCCAGGCCGAGCACCGGTCCGACCAGCGGCAGCAGGCGCCTGCGGTCGACATAGTGCTTGCCACGCCAGCGCAGATCGTCGCAATTCTCGCGTCGCACCTGCACCTGCGAGAAGCGCCGCATCATCGTACGCAATTCCCTTGCGCCGGTGAAGACCGTTTCCGGCGCACCGCCGCCGGCGGTGTCCGGATCGTAGAGTTTGCGCTGCGCGTCGAGCACCGGAGCCGAAAATCCTAGCGCCGCACGCAGCGTGGGGCCGGGCCAGAGAGTCCACTGGCGCAGGGAAAAGCGGTTGTAGACCATGATGAAAGCCCGGCCTCCAGGCTTGAGCACGCGCCATGTCTCGTCTAGGCAGCGCTGCAGGTCTCCGGTATGGTGGAAGCAGCCGATGGAGACCACCCCATCGAGGCTGCCGTCGGGATGGGGGCACTTCAGCATGTTGCCCTGCCGGGCTTCGCCGGGCAGGCCGGCCATCCGCAGCCGGTGATTGACCATCGAAACTGGTCCTGCCGCTATATCGAGGCCGTGATACTCGGCGCCCGCCTCGGTGATTTTCTGGCTCAGGGTCCCGTAGCCGAGCCCGATTTCGAGGATGCGCTGGCCGCGCATGCTTGCGACGGGCACGTGCCCGAGCAGGTACGGGTAATAGTCCAGGTACGCGCGGTCGAATCTGGCTAGTGACTCGGGCGTGCGATCGGTGATCCCGAGCTCGATGGCGAAGTTCGAACCGCAGAGTTCATCCCAGAACGCCGCGTTCGCTTCGTCGACCGACCGGCTCGTGCTCACACAGCGGGCTTCCCGCCGGCGCCGGCCAGGTGGTGCGCGTGCTTGGCGATCGTCGCGCGAATCATCGGGAGATTGGTGCGCGTCCACTCGATGGTTCGTGCCAGCCCGTCGGCGAAAGCAACCGTCGCCTTCCAGCCGAGCTCGCGTTCCGCCTTCGCGGTGCTGCCGAAGCGCTTGCCGGAATTGTCCCAGGGGCGCTTGGGCAGGTGGGCGATGCCCCCCGGGTTGCCAGTCGCCGCGTTGATGCGGTCGGCCAACTCGCGGATAGAGGTCTCGACGCCGCTGGCGATGTTGTAGACGTCCCCGGGCTTGCCCTTCAGGGCGCAGGCGGCCAGTCCGCGCGCGACATCTTCCACATAGATGAAGTCCCGCGTGGCGATGCCGTCGTTCTCCAGTGGCAGTGGTTCGCCGGACAGCGCCTTGTAGATGAAGGTCGGCGTGACGTTGCGCCACACGGTGGCCGGCGTGCCGCGCCAGCGGCCCGCGCCCAGGATCTCGCCCGGCCCGTAGACATTCTGGAAGCGCGCGCGTACCGTGGGCAGCGCATGCTGCTTGTGGTAGTAGACCGAATAGAATTCGCCGAAGATCTTCGACATCGAGTACGGGCTGTCGTTGTTGTGCAGCGAGACAATGTCCGACTCCTCGGTGGCGTGCGCCTCGCCGAAGGTCTTTTCCGCCAGCGCGCAGCCGGCCGCCGAGTACACCACCTTCTTGAGGCGCTTCAAGCCCTTGAGGCGCTCGTACAGCTTGAGGGTGGTGAGGGTATTGTTCTCGTGGTCGGCGAGCGGATCGTGGATCGAACTCTGGTTGCCGTGGTAGGTGCTCAGGTGGAACACGTAATCGTATTCGTCCTTGAGCGAGGCGAGCAGGGCGTCGTCGGTGATCGAGGTCTCCGAGAAGGCGACGCGCGGATCGTCGGGCACGTTGTTGCGTTCCGCGGACAGCAGGTTGTCGACGATGTGCACTCGCGCGGCGCCTGCGCCCAGCAGGTGGCGCACGAGGTTGCTGCCGACGAAGCCGGCGCCGCCGGTGACCAGCACGTTACAGCCGGCGAAGTCTTGGGGGGAGTCGCTCATGGAGAGGGTCCGTCAGGCCCTGGGGGCCGCGAGATGCGAATACACGTCGGTGATGCCGTGCGCCCTGTACCAGTCGAGTTGGCGGCGGATGGTGTCGGCGAAGCCGATCTTCGCCTTCCAGCCCAGCGCCCGCTCGGTCTCGGTCGGATCGAGCACCACGGCCGGCACGTCGTCGGCGCCCGGCGGCACCACCGGCACCGGTTCGGCCGGCGTCACGGCCAGATAGGCGCACACCTCGTCGAATATCTCCTTGATGGTGTGGCCTTCGCCGGTCGACACGTTGAAGGTTCCCGCCGGTGCGTCCGCTTCCAGCAGGCCATCCATGAGCGCGAGGAAGTCCGCCATGTCGAGGAAGTCGCGCGTTGTGTCGCTGCAGAAGCACTTCTGGCCCGCCGACAGCCGCTTGTAGAACGTCGGAATCGGACCGATCGCCAGGCGCGGCCCGGTAATGTTGGCCAGGCGCAGCGAAACCACCGGCACCGCCGCCATGCGCATGAACTGCTCGCCCGCGGTCTTGGAGATGCCGTAGCTCGTGAAAGGCGCCGTCGGGTGGTCTACCGGGATCGGCACGCGGGTCGGTCGGCCGTAGCACAGCGCGGTCTGGAAATTGACGATGCGCCCGGCACCGACCGCTTCGGCTGCGCGCGCAACATTGATGGAGCCGCCGACGTTGGTGGCCGCGTCCTCGCGCCAGTCCGACGGGTCCTTGTAGGCCGCGGCGCTGTGGACGACGATTTCGGGACGGAAGCGTTCGAAGGTCGCATCGACCAGTGCGCGGTCGACGATGCTGCCTTCCACCACCTCCAGACCCGCCACGGGCGGGACCACCTCGCGCTTGCCGGTGGCGAAATTGTCGATGACCAGGATCTGATGTCCGAGCGGTAGCCAGTGCTCGATCAGATTGGAGCCCAGGCAGCCCGCACCGCCTGTGATGAGGATCTTCACCTTACTTGTTTTCCTCGATCTTCAGGTGCGTGTAGCCGCCCTGCACGCCGAACTTGCGGTAGTAGGCCACGGCCTCGCCGACGGTCGTCGACAGGGGCGAGAACTCGATCTTGCCGAAATCCGCGAAGGTGCGCGACGGATCGAGGAGGATGGACGGCGCGTCGTCGGGTCCCAGATCGCGCACCTCGGGTTCGGGGTACTCGGGAAGTTCCATCGCGGCGACCACCGCGTCGTAAAGTTCGCGAATGGCGATGTCGGTGCCTGAAGAGAAGTGATAGGCGCCGTGGCCCATGCCGTCGACCGCCTTGACCACCGCGCGCGCGAGGTCCTTGACGAACACGAAGTCGCGCCGCGCCTTGGTCACGAAGCAGCGCTTGCCCTGCGACAGGCGCTGGAAGAAGATAGGCAGCGGACCGCTGACGTTGCGCGGGCCGACCACGTTGGCCAGGCGGAAGGTGACGAAATCGAGACCGGAGATCTCGATGTAGTCCTCCGCGGCCGTCTTGGAAATGGCATAGCTGCTGTTGGCCGGGAATTTTGGGTGGTCAAGCCGGATGGGCTGCTGCAGGGGCTTCACCCCATAGCACAGCGCAGTCTGGAAATAGATGAATCGGCCGACCTTGTTGGCTTTCGCGGCCTGAACCAGATTGGCGCCGCCGACGCAGTTGGTCAGGGTGTCGTTGTACCAGTCCTCCGGATCCTTGTACGAGGCCGCCGTGTGCACGATGGCGTCGGGCTTGAACTCCGCGGTGATACGGTCGACCAGGGCGCGGTCGGCAATCGAGCCTTCGACGAAGGTGAGGCCCTTCTGGGGCGGCAGGTGCTCCGGCCGGCCGGTGGCGAAGTTGTCGATGCCCAGCACCTCGTCGCCGCGCGCGAGCAGCAGTTCGGCAATGTGCGAGCCGATCTGGCCGCAGGCGCCGGAGATGAAAATTTTCATGTCTGCTTATCCAAAAAAGACGGGCCTCTCGCGAGCTTCTCGCTTACAGCTGCGCAGGGGGTGGGGGCACGTCGGGGTAGTATTCAAGTATAGCAAACCGTCCTCTCGGACTATCTGCCAACCGATGCTCAGACCGTTTCGGTGACGGGCTCGTGCCGATCGTGAAACTGCTGTTGCCACAACTCCAGCGACAGGAACGCCCACAGGTTGCGACTGAAAGTGCCTTCCTTGCCGATCATGGATTCAGCGTCGAAGCCAGCCGCGAAGTACTGGCGTTCGCGCGCCTTGCGGCTGGAGAAGGTGTCGAGGACGAATTCCCGGGCCCGGCCGCCCTGCTTGAGCCATACCTGCAGCGGGACCGGGAAGCCCATCTTGTCCTTGCGCTCGCGTATCGCCTGCGGGAGTTTGTGGGAGAAGGCGACCCGCAACAGGCGCTTCAGCTCCCCGTTCTGGAACTTGATATTGGCCGGAATCGTCGCCGCCAGTTCGACCAGCGGATGGTCGAGGAAAGGCACGCGCGACTCGATGCCATGCGCCATGCTCATGCGGTCCTCCACTTGGAGCAGGGCTGGCAGCAGGGTCTTGAAATCGAAGTGTGTCATGGCGTCGAAGTACGATCCTTTGCCCACGTTCTGGCCCCAGTAGATGGCCTTGAACTCATCGAAGGGTGAGGGCAGGCCGCGGAACACTTCGCGGTCGACCACGCCGCCGAAGGTGTTGGAGCGGTTGATGAGCCGGAAATAGCGCCGGTCCCGAGACTCGAAGATGCCCTCGGCCCAGAACTCCTGGATCAGCGGCTTGTAGGCGCGCAGGGTCTGCAGATTGGGGATGATGGAATCGTAGGTGACCACGAAATTGCCGTTGTCCAGCGTGCCGTCCAGCGCGCCCTTGATGCACTGCTCCCAATAGGCGATCAGGTAGCGGGCGTAGCCTCCGAACATCTCGTCACCGGCCTGCCCGCCAAGGACGACCTTGATATGCTTCGACACCAGTTCGGAGACCATGTACTGCGGGAACGAACCCGGCCCGGCGACCGGCTGGTCGAGGTGGTAGATGACTTTCGCGATGTTGGCGACGAAATCGTCCTCGCCGATGTCGGCCTCGTGAAGCAGCATCGCATTCTCGTCGGCGAGTGCGCGCGCATAGCGCGACTCGTCGAAGGCTTCGTTCAGCGAGAACTTGCCGGTGAAAGCCTGGAAACGGTCCTGGGGCTTCAGCTCGCGCGCCATCGCCGCAATGAGGCTCGAATCCACGCCGCCGCTCACGTAAGCCCCCACCTCGACGTCGCTGCGCAGGTGGATGCGCACCGAGTCGATCAGCCGCTCCTGCACCTGCTCGATGAACCATTTCTCGGTATGGTCCCAGTCGAGGTCGTAGTGCACCTCCCAATACCTGCGCATGCGCACCCTGAGATCAGCACCGATGGTGGCGCAGTGTGCCGGCGGCAGTTGCTTGACGCCCTCGAATAGTGTCTTGTCGCCGAGGCAGAACTGGAACGAGAAGTAATCGTTGAGGCCCGTCAGGTCGGTGCGCAGCTCGCGCAGCATCGGCGTGAGGCCCTTGATCTCCGAGGCGAAGCAGACGCGACCCGGGGTGGCCGCGTAGTAGAAGGGCTTGATGCCGAACCGGTCGCGCGCGACAAACAGTTCACGCTTCGCGGGATTCCAAATCGCGAAGGCGAACATGCCGCGCAGGCGGTCGACGCAGTCCTCGCCCCACTTCTCGTAGGCGCGAAGAATGACTTCGGTGTCCGAGGTGGTGCGGAACAGGTGGGCACCGATTTCCCCACGCAGTTCGATGTAGTTGTAGAGCTCGCCGTTATAGGTGATGACGCAGCCCGATTCCGAGGTCATGGGCTGCGCGCCTGTCGTGAGGTCGATAATGGACAGGCGGACGTGCGCGAGGCCGACGGTCTGCTCGGGCGAAGTCCAGAATCCGCGGCCATCCGGGCCGCGATGGGAAATCCGGTCCGCCATCGCTGCGAGCCTCGCGCTAGCATCTTGGCTCGGACTTATTGAGATGAAACCAGCGATACCGCACATGTTCAATCTACCTTTTTGAGTATGACGCGTCGCACAAAGGGGCGCAGCCGGTCACGGAACACAGCAGAAAACATGGTTACATAAATTTTGTAGGTCAATCCCAGCGCAGTGTGAATGATGCGGAAGCGCGCCCGCAGCAACAGGGCGCGCGTCGATATCCAGTACTCCTGGATTCGTAAGCGTTCGACGATGGGGAGTGGCCAACCGGGACCGAGCTGTAATCTGTCACCACACACCCTATAGCCAGTGTCCAACCGCGATCCGTGTCGGGTGAGGATTTGCGCTTCAACAACGTCGTCGAATCTAGAAACGAATGCGGCATAAGAGTACTCGGGATTGAGGGCAATTTCGCGATAGGTGCGATCGACCAGCGCCTGAAGCAGCGCATCGTCACGAATGGCGGCCGTCACCTCCGAGATGTTAGAGAAGTCCTTCTTCAGCGGGATATAGTGTCTCCATGGCTCCAACACGTGCGAATAGTGGCCCTCGAACAGCACCATGGCGGTGCGCAATGCGGCAGCCTCAAAGCAGCGCGGCGAAATCTGGTTGAGTACGATACGACCCTCGTGTGGCGCGAGGATGGCCTGCTGAACCTCTTCAAACTTCGCATCCGGATGCCGCGCGACATATTCTTCGACGGAGCGCTGGATTTCACCGGTGAAGTCGAACACACTGGCACCGCTTTCTACGCCTAGAGTGCATTTGCAAGACTTGATGAACTTTAACCAAGCGCCGCCGTAGATGCGGTCCGCTTCCTGATATGAAACGTCAAGGCGTAGCCCAGATCCAGCCACCGCATTTTGGAATTGCGGCACGATGCGCCACTTCTCCACCGCTAATTCGCCTAGCCAAAACGGTAGTCGGCGGGCGCGATATCCGACATGAATGGGCCGCCGCGCGATCGGAGAAACTTTGTGCTTGAGAAGAGCTTCGGGCACGAACCCTGTGAGCGTGTTGACCTTGGTGAGTCCGGGCAATGAATCCGACGGGTACACCTTCTCAATTTCGCCAGTTGGAACGCAGGTGAATAAGACATCAATGCCCAGTTCGCGAATGCGGTCGTGGATCACATTCACTTGTCGGTATTCGTCCTGGATCAGGAGTATCTTGAGGCCCCGGTAGTCGCGGATGGTCTGGCGAGCTTGAGCGTCGAAATGGGAATCTCCAGGCAGGTAGCAGGAGTAGTGGAGTATCAGGACGTCGAACGTCGCAAGGTTGATTGACTTGGGGAAAGTGGGCGTTAGTCCTCCCATGTCACCGAACACCGCGCGGGTGTTCTGCCGGAACACCACATGGTGGCGGGAGAACCTGGGGAAGGCGAAGATGTGATCACTGATCGTGTTCGCGGCCGAGGGCGGCAATGTGCCAACGATGAGCATCGTTAGCCGGTCGAGTCGACCGCTCTTGGGTCTAGCCATCATGGCATTCGTGTTGTATACACCGAACACTTACGTGTCCGATGGTCTCCGAACATTTTAGAGCAGCGCCGCAAAGAACCCCTTGAGTCTGCGGAACGCCGAAAGACTAAGTACACCTAGCCCGCCTGCCAAGAGAAGCACATAGGCGAGCCGATCTGACGCCGGCCATGACTGACCAATCAGAACGGCCCGGTACGATTCCGCGAGAATGTAGAAGGGATTCCAGTTCGAAATAGACTGTGCGATGCGTGGCATGCTGTCGATCGGATAAAAGATCGGCGAGGCGAAAAGGACGATGGTTAGTAGGTTCGGAAGGGCGAAAGTCAAGTCCCGGAAGAACACCGTCAAGCCGGCGACGAGGATTCCGATGGCCAGCACGAGGGCAATCTGGATCGCGACGATCAAGGGAAGCGCCAACAGATGTGCACTCGGAGCTCGCCCGTCTGCGACAAGGAGGATCAGAAGGAAGCCGAGACTAACCAGCAAGGGGACAATCCCCGTGAGCGCGGCTGCGATTGGAAGGATTTCGGTCTTGACGGTAAGGTTCTTGATGATACCGGACGCGCCGGTCAGCGAAGTCGCCGATGCCGTGATCGACTCCGTAACGGAAATCCAGGGGCCGTATCCGCCAATGAGCCAGATGGCGTACGCTAAAGTGGTTTCGGCGCCAGGCAAGCGAACCTTGTACACGTAGCCGAACACGAACGTGAAGATCGACAGCATGAGCAACGGATTGGCAATACTCCACAGACTTCCGAGGCTGGAGCCCATGTACTTATCCCGGACATTGCTGCTGAAGAAGTTGTACGTGGTGCGGAAGTCTTTCGTGGTGAATCCCAGCATGATTGCGTTCCCAGGCGAGCCGTCCTAAGTCGGCTGTGTTACTGACAGCAAGATCGGGTAGTGGAGCGCAGGGCGGCCACCTGCGTGCGGTGAATCGGTCACAACCCGAAACACGGCCGCGCGCCTCGCGACGACCTCTCCGTTGATTTGTAGCCACATGTCGATGGTGTAGGTTGCGGCGGACAGGTTTCCCGGTATTGATATGGTCAGGTCGGCGCCGGGAAATGCAACGGGGTGCGCTTCTTCGACGAACACCATGCCGTCAAGCCGCTCTACCTTAAGCCAGAGAAGCGGGTTCGTGCTCGTGCGATCGCCAAAAAGAATTCGGCATGCAACATTGACAGCCTGGCCTTCGTGAAACTGCACGCGATGCGCACCATTGTGGTCGGCCGAAAGCTGCAAGTCACCGACGGACCAGCCTTCCCGCATCGAATGCCCGCCAATGCGGGATGCATGACGGCGCTCCAGTTCCTCCTCATCCTGCTTCCTTACTGCCTTGACATAGGCAGCCGTTACGGTATCGGGCGGTCCATCCATCACCACCTTGCCATCCCTGAGCCAAATGCAACGAGTGCAGATGTCCCGGATTGATGGCATGCTGTGCGAAACGATCAGGGCGATCTGGCCGCGTTTGCAGATATCCTTGATGCGCCGGGTCGCTTTCTGGGCGAAAAAGGCATCACCGACCGATAGTGCCTCATCGATCAGCAGGATCTCCGGATCAATTTCGCAGATGATTGAGAATGCCAATCGAGCTTTCATCCCGGTAGAGTAGGTCCTCACGGGGCGATCGATGACTTCCCGAAGCTCAGAAAAATCGATGATGCGATCGATGACGAGCGCAATTTCCTCACGTGTCTTTTCTTGCAACTCTCCGTCGATGAAGATGTTGTCGCGTCCCGTGGCCTCTTCCTTCAGGCCGACACCGAGCGTCAAGACCGACGTCACCTTTCCGTCGATATCGATCGCACCTGCGGTTGGCGTGGTAACGCCCGCAATCATTTGCAGCAGGGTTGACTTGCCGGCGCCGTTTGCGCCAATCAATCCGACACGCTCGCCTGCCGAAATGGTAAGCGAGATTCCATCGACGGCGGGTCGACTCCGGGGACGAGTTGTGCCATGCGCGCCTGCGACGAGGGTCCGCACCAACGTCGTAGCGAGTTCGCCGCCACCGACTGGATAGGATTTGCGAACGCCTTCGAGCCTTATGCTAGGCATGTGGGTGGACGAGGCCTTCCAGATTCCAGCGCAGGGCGAGTCGCGGCAAGATGGCCGATGACTCGCCAGCCACGCGCAGCGCGATAGGGTTGCCGGATGTCCAACTGCGCTGATCCAGAATTTGCGATGGTCGGTCGGGGTGCGACCTGCTCCGCAGGAAAAGGTTGAAGTTGTAGTTTCCCTCCGCCAGGGGAAGCTGCGGGATCTCGATGCGTATAACTTGGTGTCCGCATACTGATGGGATAGGCTTGAAGTCTGACAGTAGGAGGATTTCCCAACCCGTCCCGAGTCGGAGTGCTTCGATCGAGCAGGCGAATTCGCATTCTATTGCCGCGTTTGTCGCGACTCCTATCTCGATGGCCCAGTCGTTTCCGGAGGCCGCGCTGAACAACCCGGGCAGGTCGCTGAAATGCACGTCCGGATGACGCACCACAGGAAACTCGAGGTATTTTGCCACGGCTTCGTGGGACGCCCCTGAAAAGGTAAAGCGACCCTGCTCCAAGATGTGACTTTCGCGGCATAGCTTGACAATGGCAGACCAGTCATGGGTAACAAGCACACCCGAGGCGCCATTTCCCAATCGCTTGCGCAAAAGACGCCAGCACTTCGCCTGGAAGTGCTCGTCGCCGACCGAAAGGATTTCGTCGATGAGGTAGATCTGATGGGGCACGGCCATGGCGATCGCGAAGTATAGCCGTGCCGCCATGCCTGACGAATAAGTCAGGATGCGTTTGTCAAAGTATTGATCTAGTTCAGAGAACTCCTTTATCTCGGCGATTAGTTCGCGCCGTTCCCGCCGAGAAACCCCCTGCAGTCGCAACAGTCGGTCCGCGTATTGCCGACCAGTAATGAAGCGACTTCCCAGCCCGCCGAGTTCGAACAGTGCAGTGGTATCGCCTCGAAGACTCACTCGGCCGCCGCTCGGAGGGTGGACGCCGCCCAATACTCTTAGAAGTGAACTCTTTCCTGCCCCATTCCGACCCAATACACCAGTCATCTGACCTTCCTGTACCGTAAAGGAGACGCCGTCGAGGACTTTCGGTTCATGATCCGAGGGCGATGGCCGACCCATCAGGGCGTTCAGTAGGTTGCGCGGCGTCGCTGCCCGATATGTGAGCGACACCGCCTCGCATTCCACGGCGTGGGGATTGGCAGTACCTGCGCGACTTGTCGATTCCATGGCCGTCATGCTTGATTCGAGATCCCGAGCAGTTCGGAGTAGATACGGTTCAAGCGCCTTTTGCCAGCCTCGCTTGAATGCCATTTCAGGGCGAACTGCCGGCTCTTCTCGCCAATCCGCCGGCGGAGATCGGGGTCCAGTACCAGGGCCCTGACGGTCTCGTAGGCTGTAGAGGGCGTGGCGCTGACGACGGGAAGTTCCTCTACATATCCAGGCAGTTCCTGTCGGATGCTTTCAAGCCATGATGGCCGCAGGTAGCAGACCACCGGTTTGCCCAGCATCATGGCTTCGCGGGCGGTCGCGCCGAAGAAGCCAAAGGTGAGCATGTCCAGAAAGACGTCGGCCTGAACTTGGTAGTAGCGCAAGTCGATGTTCGGCACATTCGAGAAGAACACGAAGTCGACGTCGATGCCCTCGGATTGCAGGCGCCGCACAAGAGGCACGTAGATGTGAGTGCTCTTGATGTTGATCCCGGATTTGTCGGTCCTGGTATCGAAGTTGCCGACGGCATGGTAGAGCCGCACCTGGCCGGGCTTGGCCGGGAGCATGAATGTCGCTGGTACGGGAAGATCCGGTCTCCAGACTTCAGGGTCGAGGCAATAGAACTCCGGCACCTCATGCACCCGGGGGTCGTCGTTATAGTCCGCGCGGTTGCCGCCAATTGTGCATTGGTAATCGGCCATCCGGTTGCGAAACGCCCCCCATGTCAAGTTACGCACATCACTGCATACCGAAGGTTCAGCTCGCCAACGGCATTCGTCGCATACTGGAGGGGTTTGCCACTTGCGGAACGAAGATTGCGACACTCCATCAAGGCAGCCATTATTCGAGTAGACAATTTTCTTTCCCGCCCGTCGCAGGAGCTCGATCAGCTGTATCGAAGGAATCCTGAAGTAGCAGAAGGTAATCTCCATTCCGAACGACAAGCCGTGCGCGTTGCTGAAGTGAAAGACGTCGTACGTCAACAGAGCGTGGACATAAAATCGCAGCTTCGCCCCCGTTCCCTTGAGGGCCGGCGACATAAGGCTGATATCCTCCCCGTGGTAGTAGATCTGGGAAGAAGGATTGGTGTCCCAATTGAAGACTTCGGCTCGCCAGCCGATGGTTCGCAATCCCCGCGAGAGATACCAAGCGTTATAGTAGGCCTGCCCGACGAATAGCACCGACTTGCGGGGCCGATACCGGATCCGAAGTCGCAGGTACAGCAGCAGCAGGGCTGTGGCCAGCCGTATCGGACCGGAGACGAAACTTGCGATGGTCACAGCGGCGAAGTGCGGGGCGGGATGGGAAGGGGGCTGTGTGCGCGGGCGCTGGCGGACCCCGGTTCGCGGGACACATGCTTCAAGGCCCCGGTGAATCCAAGGTGCATCAGCGCGTCGATGATGGAAAGGCCGGGCATGAAGTCGCGGTGGCCAGCCTGATCGTAGCGTTCGGGCGAATAATTCTGGCGCAGCAGTCGGAGCCCCGCGGCGGTGAACACGGATTCGTCAAGGTAGTCGTCCGCTCCGCCGCCGGTCATGTAGGTGTCGCCGCCGACCGCGCGAGTGATCGATGCGAGAAGGGCATTCGATGCTCCGCGGCAGGTCAGGCGCGACGAGCGCTCGAAGCGCCGATGCGTGATGCCGATGGCCTCGCAAAGGCGTTCTACGCAAAGGATGTTGTACTCAGCCAGATTGCCTTCCCGGTCGTTGATGAGCTTCTCGAGTACTTGCATGACAGGATCGAAATATCGAGCCTTTGCGTAGATCATCGAGAGGGTGCGCAGCAGCTTCTCGCGCCAGGGTTGGTCATCCAGAATGCGCATTTCGTTGACCTGTCGATAGCCCTGGTAACTCCGGTCTAGCGGTACGGTGATCCAAGAAGGCGTTCCATTCACGGGCAGCCTGGTGCGATTGGTCCACATGCTGCCAGTCTTCTGGAACTGGACGTGGTCGAGGAATACGAACACGTCGGAGTGCATGATCTTGTCGAAGTAGCCGAGCCAGGGGAAGAAATTCGGCTGATGGATGGCGACAATCAATCTTGCCTCTCGGTGATGGCGGACGATAAGGCGCTCTCCGCGCATCGCAGGAGTCGTGCCCGCAGCGATGGTATGTCTTCCAGAGGAACATACCGGTCGAATCGCTCGATAGATGAACCCGCCCGGAAGTAGGCGCCATTCAGCGGCGCGACCTGGGCGCGGATGAGGTTGAAGATCTGCTCATCGCTCATGGTCACGGGATCGATCCGCGGACTCTCGGGAGTCAGTCGCGGATTCGTCGTCGCGAGCGCGGAATCCTGGGGACGTCTCTCCACCTTGCCGGAAGCGATGTCCGGCAAGGACCGCGTCAGAAGGCCGTCGGCGGCCGCGATGATTCTCTCCCGCAGAGTTATCCACGTATCGGACCGTTGAATCGCCACCCGGACCTGGGCGACAGCGTCGCCCGAATCGATGGCGTCGCTCACATAATGGATGGTCACCCCGGTTTCCGTATCGCCGTGAATCAGGGCCCATTGCAGCGGATTGGGCCCCCGATGTCTAGGCAGGAGTGACCAATGGACGTTGAAGGCGCCATCGCTAGCCAGTGCGAGAAGATCGGGTCTGAGCACCATGGCGTAGCTGTTGACCAGCATCAGGTCGGGCGCGGCGGCGACGATGGCTTCCCTGAACCGGTCGTAATCGGCGCTGCTGTAGGCGGGTTGGACGTAGAGCGGCAGATTATGCCCCGCGGCCATCTCGCCGAGTGCCGCCAGGGAGTCCGGTCGGATACCCGCACCGACGATCCCAACAACGCCGGAGGCGAGACGTTGCAGCAACTGCGGAACGCCGAACGCGTCGCCGAAAATCAGTATGCGGCGTGCGCTCATGATGTCGAAGGGGGGGACTTGCCGGCACCTACGTTAGGGCGGCCGTTTGTTTCCAGCAGAGCGTCGTACTGCGCTAGGGTAGCCTGGGCCCGCCCGTCGATCGCGCGCCGGATCCTGTCGCGCGGCAGGAGGGGCGTCGGGCACCACCAGTTGGGGTGCGTTAATACCTGCAGGTGCTGCTCCCGACCTGCCAGAACGACGTCTGCGAGGTCGCGGTGGCGCCAGACGCCGTTCGAGTCGGACACGTATACATACCGGTTCGTGATGGATCGGCCATAGGCGTTGATCATACCGCCCATCGTATCCGCGTCGAGCTGATGCCAGGCCCCGATTGTTGGGTTGTGCCATGAGAAGGCCTCGACGCTCGTCCCGAAGCTACGCTCGATGACCGATCTTTCGAAGGCGAGAAAATCTTCCAGGCGCCCCGTGTCGGAGGCCTCCAGTCCGTAGTATCCGGGATCGAAATGCAGTCCGATGCGGTGGCCTAGGGCGAGAATCCTCTCCACCTGTCGCGCGACTGAACGCTCAAGCGCGTTGTAGAAACTGCCGCGCAGGAGGACAAAATAAGTCGCGACGACGCCTTCTTCGTGCTCGATGTCGGCGAGTGCGGCCGCCCGATGCATCGAAAAATCGACATCGTGGCGCCACAGGGTGCTCCGCACTTCGTTGGAGGCTTCGCCATAGCGGATGAATTGCCAGGTTTGCCGGGCCGTGCGGACGATTGCCCGATAACGTGCCTCGGTGAAGTCGGGATGCTCGAAGGGATTCACCGGGTCATCCTCGTTCCCGCATGGTCGCAAGGCGGAACAATTCCTCCTCTACATCCATGCCGAGCCTCATCCGTATCGATCGCCATACATGTCCGGGCTTGAAGGTGTAACCGTCAGATTCGTGCGAGACCTCGCACAGTGCGATCACGCCAGAGCCAGTATAAATCCAGGATTCCCCGCTTTTAGGGTCATTGCGAATCACGTGACCGGCCACACCGAGGTCCGCGGTTTCGGCAGACACAAGTCGGCTTTTCCAGACGAACAGCTTGTGCAGCGCCCCCTCGGGAATCCGGTAGTAGGTGTACGCGCCGGGATACGGGCGCGCTAGGGAGCGGATCAACGCGTCTATCTGAATCGCCGGCCCGCTCCAATCGATCCTGCCATCGCGCACGATCCTGGGGTAGCAGCGAAACGGTGTCAGCCCGCGCTTGTCCTGATCCATCCAGACCTGGGTGCCGTCGCCAATCGCCGTGACTACTTGGCGATACAGTTCCGGCAGGCCCGCTATGCAAAAGCTCAGGACGTCTGCCACTGTCGTCCTTTCGTCAAGCGGGAGCTTTCGCTGGGCGGCAATGGGGCCTGAATCGAGTTCGTCCGGAATGACCTTGTGGATGGTCAGGGCGATCTCGTTCTCACCGTTGAGCATGGCCCAGTTGATCACGGCGTTGCCCCGATAGCGCGGCAGATCTCCCAGGTGTGCGTTGAGTACGCCGAATCTGAACAGGCTGCAGAAGTCTTCGCGCATCACGCTGACCCAGTTCATGCTCACGGCGATGTCGGCATTGAGGCTCTTCGCCCACGCCACGATGTCCGCATCGATCCTGCGCGCACTGCGGAAGGCGGCGCCCTGCTCGCGCGCGAACTGCTCGAAGTCTGATTCGGTCGCTTTGTTCTCGGGGGAAGAGGGGGCTGTCAGTACCCCGGCGATCGTGTGGTCGCCGGCGATCAGGCGCGCGGAGGAAAGCAGGAACTCCGTCCGCCCGACGATCATGACTCGCATGGCTGTTCTCACCCCTGCAACACCTCCTCGAACCACGTCCGCACGCCGGGCCCCACATGCCGGCGCGAGCGCAGTGTCGGCCAGTGCCGATGTACCGTGCGCGTGCTTTCGTAGTGGTCAATGGAAGGGGAGTTCAGCGCCACATGGATTGGGTGGAAGTCCACCACGGTCAGGCAGTCGTCGATCGGCCTCAGCGGAACCACCGGTTCGCCGCCGTGGAGCCAGATGTCGTCCTCCCACACGTGGGGTACCCGCGTAAGGTGGTTCCAGTCCTTCCAAGGTCTTACCCGCATTTTGGCCGAGAGCGGGATCAGGGTATTACAGTCATGGGACAAACCCACGGTTTTGAATTTTTGGAGCAATCTTGACGACTGTGTCATGGAATGGGAGCGCACCGCTCGAGCCTCCGGAACAAAGTTCAATAGTCTTGCCAAGACTGTATCCGCTGTTGATTCCTCGGCGCTGCCGTCAAGCAAGCCATTGAAATTTGGGTGAATTGCGATTTCTTGGCGCGGTGTTTTCCGGATACTGTCAATGATCGAGGTAGGATGGGTCACGAACCAAGTGGCGGCTTTACCGGAGGTGGCAATCAGGTCGAGTGTGTCTGAGATTACTTCATCAATAGCCCAATCGATGTCCACGGTCAGGAAGTACTTTCCCGACCAACTGGATTCGATGACTGCATCGATGCTCGAAATAGTGTCAGTTATCAGAGCCAAGTATACGTATCCCAAGTTCTCGGAAGGCTTCCGGTAGCGCAGCCGCCGGATAACACTTGCCGTTTATTTCAATCTCGAGTAGTTGCAGGCACGAGCCCTGCCCGCAAACAACGAAAGCCGCGTCCCCGTCCGATATGACCGTTCCAGGATTCGGGTGGCCGGCGTCTTGTGCCATCCTTGTCGCGGGGCTGGAAGCCTGCAGACTTGCCCAGATGCTAACCCTGATATCGCCACTGGCTGTGAATGCTCCGGGATAGGGCCGCGTCTGGGCACGGATGAAATTATGAATGTTACCCGCCGGAAGGGTCCAATCGATCCATCCGTCCTCAGGGCAACGCTGCGGAAAGATTCGTCTTCGCGAACTGTCTTGGGGCGTCGGGACGATACGGCCGGCCGCAATGTCCGGCAGTGTCGATGTGAGAAGGTTCAAGCCCAAGTCTTCGATGCGGGCGTACAGCGTAGCGATGGTGTCTTCTGCAAGTATGGGGGTACAGGCCTGTGCATACACGGGACCGGCGTCCACGCCTTCGTTCATTTTGAACAGTGTGATGCCGGTTCGCTGCTCGCCGTTGATCATTGCCCAGACCAATGGCGCACCACCGCTGTAATCCGGCAACAGTGAAGCGTGCATGCCAAGGGCAGGGTAGGCGGAGCAGATGTGATGCGGAATCAAGTGGTACCAGCCTACGACCACGAGGTAGGATGGTGCAAGGTGACTTAGCCATGTGAGTAATCCCGGCTCCCGCATGCCATCTTCCATCTGATACACGGGGATCCCCCGCATTCGCGCCCATACGCCAAAATCTGCGTGAAGCACGTTCTCAACCCCCGTCGGTCTGTAGGAAATCGTGAATTTCCTGGGGGCAGTCAGAACACCACATACCTCAATACCTGGAATATCTGCAATGGCATCAAGGCACCGCAGTCCGAATCGAGATGCTCCTACGAAAACAACTTGCATAGCGCTTAATCAGCACGAATCTAATCGTGGGACGGTGTTGGGTACATTAGGTTCTTGAGGATTCCAACAGAATAGAAGATGAAGTAATCCGGCAGTCCTTCGCTTGATCTGAGGTGGGGGCCTGAGGTGGGGCCTAAGGAGCATAGACCCTATACGCTCGGGATGCTTTCCCTCCCTTTTGGGTTGGCTCGAAACTACCGAGTAGGGGAAAAAGCCTTCATCCAACTTTCGAGCGATATCAACGACCAGATCAGCAACCGGCGGTTCACGCGCCCGCTGAAATGGTCATCGAGGAGCGCCCTGACCGTTCCGGGGTCCAGGATCGAAGCGGTGGCGGCATCATCTGCCAGCAGTGTCCTGCGAACGTATTCGATGCTGTCCCCCCTGAACCAAGACGCGTCAGGTGCGGAGAATCCCTGTTTGAAACCCTCACGGACTTTTTCGGGAACAAGCCTCGCCATGGCTTTCCGGAAAATGAGCTTGCCATCGTGAGTCTTCTCGAAGTAGCGGGCGCTCTTTGGTCCAGGATCGTTCTCGTTCAACTTGACGACGGATTCAATGTCGCGCAACTTCATGCGGACCGGGATGCGCGAGGCGAAATCGACGAGGTCGTTGTCCAGGAACGGCACCCGGGATTCTAGACCGTGGGCCATGCTGAGCTTGTCTTCAACGACCAGGAGCCCGTGAAGGAAGGTCTTCGCCTCGAAGTAGAGCGAGTGATTGACATAGTCCTCGGGCCGGTCGAATTCGTCGGAGTGCGCGCGGAACACCTACTTGAAAGTGTCCCGCGCATCGAAGCCCGCAGCCCTGTCCCACACCGGGGCGAGCAGCTTCGGCAGGGTGTCCTGCGGAACCAGGCGTTGCCAGAAGCCGAGGTACTTGTCGATGTAGTGATCGAAGTCATCGTTCACCACCGCCCGATAGTATCGCCAGGGGTAGCCGCCGAAGAGTTCGTCGCCGCCTGTTCCCGCGAGAACGACCTTCACGAACTTCGAAGCGAGCTGCGCGACGTAGAAGTTCGGATAGCTTTGGCCAACGCGCGGTTCCTCGATATGCCAGGCCAGCCGAGGCATCACACGCTCGAGGTCACCTGCCTTGAGCACCATTTCGTAGTGCTCGGTCCGAAAAAGGTAGGACATGTGTTCCGCACTTGTCCGTTCGTCGAACCCGAGTTCGATGCCGCTCGCGGAATGCAGGTCGAAACCGCAGGTGAAACTCTTGATGTATGGGGACTGTCGGGCCGCAACCGCGGTGATCGCTCCGGAATCCAGCCCGCCGCTCAGGTAGGCGCCGACCTCGACGTCGCCCACCATCTGGCGCTCGACGGCCTGTCGGAACAGCCGGTCGAGTTCTTCCGTGACCTCCTTCTCGGAAACCTGGCCGGCGGGCTCCCGGAAGTCGAAGTCCCAGTAGCGGACCGGCCGGACGTTGACCGATGCGCGGTCATCGACGACTGCCCAGCAACCGGGCGGAAACATCCGGACGCCCTCGAGCAAGGTCCTGTCCGAGAAGATATTCTGGAAGGTGAGGTATTCTGCCATGCCCGTGAAATCGATCCGGCGACGGACCGTCGGGAGGCTGAGGATGGCCTTCTGCTCGGAGCCGAACGCCAAGCCCTGTTCGTTCCGAAGGTAGTAGAGGGGCTTGATGCCGTAGCGGTCTCGCGCCAGGACGAGGTGGCGCTCATTTGCATCCCAGATCGCGAGGGCGAACATCCCGTTGAAGCGGCTGAAGCATCCCGTACCCCATTCGGCATAGGCGGCAAGTACGACTTCCGTGTCACTGTCGGTCCTGAACGCATGCCCGAGCTTGCGCAATTGCGTGCGCAGTTCACGATAGTTGTACAGCTCGCCGTTGTAGGTGATCCAGTAGCGTCCGTCAGCGCCAACCATTGGCTGGCGGGCCGCATCGGAGAGATCGATGATGGCGAGGCGCCGATGCCCCAGACCCACGGCGCCATCCACATGTACGCCCGAACCGTCCGGCCCCCGATGGGCAAGCGCATCGGTCATCCCGATCAGATGCGCTTGCTCGACCGGCCTATGGTCCAGATTGAACAAACCGGCTATGCCGCACATGTCTTTTCGCCCGCTACTTGTTGGGCTGCAATGCGCCCGTCACGTCGTACAGTCTGCCACCGCGCCCCCGGAGTTCGACCCGGGTGCCGTCCGGGAAGCGGGCAAACCGTTCCTCGAGGGCCGAAGGGTCGACTGCATAGCCGGTGCACTTCCAGATGATGACGCCGGTGTTCTGGACGGAATCGCAGGCTCGATACTGGAAAACGATGATGCGCCGGTTGCCTTCCGCCGTCTTGGCGTCCGACCGATGGACCGTCACCACATGATGAAACATGGTCATGCCGGCAGGCACGGTGAGCAGCATGGGAGGCAGTTCGGCGACACGGGCCATTTCGGCGCACTAGTAGGCAAACTTGCCATCCCGAACGAGCGAAAGCGGTCCGATTGAGCTCGAACCACATGTTCTCGTAGGTGTGGTCGCTGTCGTGGCAGAAAGTGTCGAGCCTAACCGCCCGCTTCAGCAGGCCTTCAAGAAGCTGTTTCGACGAACCGAGGGCGATTATCCAGCGCGGCAGCAATGCCGGGCCTACCATCCAACCTGGCTGGTGGCCCGCCGGCAAAACGCTGAAGTATCCATCCTTGTTGGCCGGACCGGTTTCCGCGTATGAGGGCAAATCGATGGAGTGGGGGCAACCTTTCGCATTGCGATCCATTGCAGCGAGGATGAAGGCGGACGACATGCCGTGCAGCACCCCGGTTTCCACGAACACCTCGGGTTCGATCGCCCGGGTCATACAATAGATGAGGGAGCGGTAGAAGCAAAACTCCAGAATCGACTCGAGGCGCTTCGTCTGCCTGGATGAGACGGGCACCACGGCTTGCTCGATCGAATCGATGATTCTGCGATCGGTAATGAGTTCGGCAAAGTATTCCTGCCGGTCCGGCAGATCCAGGGGTCGGCGGCGCGCCCGAGCAGGAATGCTTGCTGCACGTGCGCCGCCAGGTGGGATTGCGCAGTCATAATTGCTGGGCAACCTTCGCTAGAGGCTCAGGAGCGCATCGGCCACATAGTCGTAGTCGGCTCTGCTCATTCTGTTGTGCAGCGGAATGGCCATAGATCGGGTATCGCATGCCATCGCCCCGGGGAAATCGCCCGGTTTGAAGCCGTATCTGTCTCGGTAATAGCCTAGCGCGTGTACGGCGTGGGTGCCGGGCCGCGTGCTGATGCCCTTCGACTGCAGATGCTCCATGATCTCATTGCGCGGGAACGGAGCCATTGCGTCGTCGACGAAGGTCACGTAGGACTGCCAGCCGTGCCGGTTTCCGTCCGGGGAAACTGGCAGGCGCAGCCACGGGATACCGGCGAGTCGCTTCTGGTAGTGATCGGCCCAGGCCGCCCGCTCATTGATGAACCGATCAAGCTTCGATAGCTGCACTATGCCGACCGAACCCTGGAGGTCGGTCATTCGATAGTTGAATCCGAGCAGGTTGAAGTCCGGCAGTAGATACGGCTTCGGTCCATGATGACGGATCTCCTCAGACACGCTGGCCCCATGATTGCGCAGGATGTTGCAGCGCTCGGCGAGAGAGGCATCACGGGTGGTGACCATGCCGCCCTCGCCGGTGGTTACCGATTTGCGCGGGTGGAAGGAGAATGCTGCAGCGACTCCGAGCGAACCGGCCGGCTTTCCCTTGTAGGCACTCCCGGCTGCGCAGGCCGCATCCTCAATGATCGGTATGCCGGGGGCGGCGGCCTCAATCGCGTCGACGTCGGCGCACAGACCGAACAGGTGCACGGCGATGATGGCCCTGGTTCTAGACGTGAGGCGCGAGCGGATCTTTTCAGGGTCAATGTTGAAGGTCAATGGGTCGACGTCGACCAACACCGGGGTTGCGCCGCAGTACAGGACGACGTTGGCCGTGGCAACCCAGGTGAACGCGGGGACGATGACCTCATCACCCTCGCCGATGCCCATCGCGGCGAGGATCAGGTGAAGCGCGGTCGTGCAACTGGTCGTGGCGAGCGCATGCTCGACCTGGTGGCGCGCGGCGAATGCCTTCTCGAATGCCGCCACCTTGGGACCCTGGGTGAGCCACCCCGACATGAGGGGCTCGCGCGTCGCCAGCCACTCTTCTTCCCCCGTGGACGGCAGCGATATCTGGATGGAACGGGGTTCAGGCATCGGGATTCGCTGCCTGTGCCCGCTTGCTCGCGACGCTCTGGATATGGTCGCGCCGCCAGGCGATCAGGTCCCGCAGGCCGGCGTCGAGTCCCACGGTTGCCTTGAACCCGATCTCCTCCGACGCGCGCTTGGCGGAGCCGATCCGGTTGCGTACCAGCGTCGCCTGGCTGCGTGGCGCGTACTGGATGGGCTTCTCGCATCCGGTCAGCGCGATCAGCATTTCCGCGAGTTCACGCAGGGAGGTCCGCTTGCCCGTGCCGACGTTGTAGAAGCGGTCCCTCGCGTCCGCCTTCATCGCACAGATATTGGCGCGCCCGCAATCCCGGGCCGCGACGAAATCAAACGCCTCGCTGCCGTCACCGAGGATCGTGGGCCCCAGGCCCTGGTCGATCGCATCGAGCATTTTCATGATCACGGCAATGTAGGCGCCGCGGTAATCCTGCCGAGGACCATACACGTTCATGTAGCGCAGGCCGACCGCGTCGAGACCATAGCGATGATGAAATGCGCGGAGCATCGCCTCGCCGGCGATCTTGGTCGCGCCATAGAAATTCTTGTTGAGGAAAGGGTGATCCTCAGTCATCGGTTCCTCGACGGCATCACCGTACACCGAGGCCGAGGAGGAGTAGACCAGTCGCTTGACGCCGCTGGCGACGCAGGCCTCGAGCACGTTGAAGGTACCGCGGATGTTGACGTCGAACGCGGCGCGCGGAAACTCGTGGCACTGAAGCAGCCAGAGGGCGGCCAAGTGGAACACGCCGTCCATGCCCTTCATGGCGGCACCCAGAATGTCAGTCTGGCAGATGTCGCCCCCGACATCGTAGATCTTCACCCGCGGGTCGCGCAATGCGCCGGCGAGGTTCTCGTGGGAGCCGCGCACGAAATTGTCGTAGACGAGGATCTCGCCGATGTCTTCCTTCACCAGTTCGTCGACAACGTGCGAGCCGATCAGGCCTGCGCCCCCGATGACCAGAAACCTCTTGCCGCAGATGTCCATGCCCGTGTCCTTGGTGTTCAGGCCGCGGCGGCGTTCTCGGGGTTGCCGACCGCCTCGCGAACCGCATCGGCGATCCGTCGTTGCGTGTCCCCGTCGAGATCCGGATGCATCGGCAGGCTCACCACCCGGTGCGACATGGCGACGGACATCGGGCAGCAGTCCGCGCAGCACAGGTGCTGATAGGCCGGCTGCAGATGCATCGGGATCGGGTAGTGGACCGCCGTCGGAATCCCTTCCTCCTTCAGTGCCGTCTGGAGCGCCTCGCGGTTCGGTACGGACAGTGTGTACTGGGCGTACACGCTGTTTCGGTCGGCGCGGACGGTGATCGGCGCGGCACCCGCCGGCAGGTCGGCGAACAGGGCGTTATAGGCCGCGCCGACGCGCGAGCGCGCCTCCAGTTCCCATTCGAACCGATCAAGCTTGCCCAGTACCACGGCGCACTGCAGCGTGTCCATCCGCCCGCCGACGCCGACGCGTGTGTGGACATAGCGCTTCGACTGGCCGTGCACCCGCACTTCGCGCATCGCCTGCGCCAGCTTGTCGTCACTGGTGAATATGGCACCGCCATCTCCGTAGCAGCCGAGCGGCTTGCTGGGGAAAAAGCTCGTGCATCCGATGGCCGAGAGGTTGCAGCTCTTCCTGCCCTTGTAGATCGCACCAAAGCTCTGCGCCGCATCCTCGATCACGGGCAGGCCATGACGTGCCGCAACGGCGTTGATCTCGTCCATGTCAGCGCACTGACCGTAGAGGGAAACGGGCATGATGGCCCGGGTGCGCGGCGTGATCTTCGCCTCGATCAGCGCGGCGTTGATGTTGCAGGTGTCTGCCTCGATGTCGACGAACACCGGCTTGGCACCCAGGAGGACGATGACTTCGGCGGTAGCGATGAACGAAAATGGGGTTGTGATGACCTCGTCGCCCGGCTTGATGCGAAGCGCCATCAGGGAAATCAAGAGGGCTTCCGTTCCCGAGGCCACCGTGATGCAGTGCTTCGCGCCGGTGAAGGCGGTCAGTCGTGCCTCAAGTTCAGCCACTTCGGGTCCCATGATGAACTGCCCGTGGTCTAGCACAGCCTGGATTCGCGCGTTGATGTCAACGCGTAGTGCAGCATACTGTGACTTAAGGTCAATGAAATCGATGGGTTTCATCTGGGGTCCCAGGTCAACTGGCGGCGGACGCAACTTCGACCACATTGCCGCGGAGGGTGTATACGTCTGCGGTGTGCGGGCAGACATCGCGGCCGGAGCCCGACAATGGCAAATCAAGGCGTTCACCGAAACGGCTCATCCAGCCGATTTGTCGGCCGGGCACTCCGGCGATGAGAGCGAAGGCGGGCACGTCGCGATTTACCACCGCACCGGCAGCGACGAAGGCATATTCGCCGACGGTGACGCCGCACACGATGGTGCTGTTGGCACCTAGCGTCGCGCCACGCCGCACCAGAGTACGCCGATACTCATCTTTGCGGGTAACGGCCGAGCGCGGGTTGTAGACGTTGGTAAACACCATGCTAGGCCCGCAGAACACGTCATTTTCAAGAGTAACGGCGTCGTATATGGAGACGTTGTTCTGAACCTTGACGTTGTCGCCTATCGTCACATCGTTGCCAACGTACACGTTTTGTCCGAATGAGCACCGTTCTCCGATGCGCGCGCCACTACAGATATGGGTGAAATGCCAAATCCGGCAGCCATTGCCGACCTCTGCGCCAGCATCGACGATCGCTGAGGGGTGAATGGTTGCCGGCATGTGTTTGGTTTAGTAGTCCAGCGGCAGAGGGACGCGTCGCCCGTCGCGCGCCGACAGATAGGTAGCTATCAGCACCTCAAGGGACTTGAGGCCTTCTCGACCATCTGTTTCGGCCTCGGCCTCGCCGCGCAGCACCTCGATAACGTTGTCGTAATACATCGGATGGCCGAACCCGTAGACCGAGGTGGTCTCGTAGTTCGCATCCTTCACCTTGGTGTCTTCAGGATCGCTGTCGGCAAATTCCCAGTGTTGGATCTCGTTGACGGCGACGCCACCCACCCGGACGCTGCCCTTTTCGCCCAGAATGGTTATGCTGCCCTCAAGATTCTTGGGGAAGGTGAGCATGGTGACATTCATCGAGCCCAAGGCGCCGGAACGCCAGCGCACCGAGACTACGCCGGTGTCCTCGACCTCGATATCACGTGCCAGCGTCGAAGTATAGGCCTGTACGCTTTCGACCGGACCGATTAGCCAGTCCAGGAGGTCGACGTAGTGGCTCGCCTGATTCATAAACGCGCCGCCGTCGAACTCCCAGGTGCCGCGCCAATCCGCACTGTCGTAGTAGCTTTGCGGACGAGTCCAGAACACGTTGATGTTCACCATAAAGATACGACCGAAACGCCCCTTTTCCACGGCTCGCTTGACCAGCTGCAAGGTCGCGTTGCGGCGGTTCTGCTTGACCACGAAGAGTCTGACGTTCGCGGCGTCGCAGGCCGCGACCATGCGTTTGGCTTCCTGCCAGCGCGTCGCCATCGGCTTCTCGGTCATCACGTGCCGGCCACTCTCCGCAACCTGGATCGCCTGCTCGGGATGGAGTCCGGACGGCGAGGTAAGAATGACGATATCGGCATCGCTACCTGCCAGCATGTCCTTAAGATTTGAGAACGGCTTCGCCCCCGTGATCTTGGCACCTTCGGCCAAGGCTGTGGCATCTACGTCGCAGAGGGCTACCAATTCGGCGCGCTCGGCGTGTTTCGATATGGCCGCAAAATGATTCTTTGCGATCCTGCCGCAACCGACCAATGCGAAACGAATGCGACGATTGTTGATGGGCGCTGGGAAACTTCTCATACTCGGGTGATCGCTGGATAGTCTAGAGGCCAGGCTGCTTCACCTTGAGACGCGATAACCGTCCATTGGTGTCGCGCGTCTACGTGCGGTGTCAAGTTTTTTTTGTGGAGCAGTGTAGTATTGAATTTTATCATGTAACAACAGACAAACTTTTGGCCCCTGAGGGTGCGGCGAGGATTGTTGCCCCTCGTGATGGCGAACTTGTTCCGCGCCTAACGGGCCTTCTATCGCCTTCAATCCGTCTGAAGCGGGCACGTCCGCGTTTTCGCATCGCGGATTGTCGGTCTGACCTTGTTCTCAGATTGCACAACAGAATAAACTCTATCAACGATGCGCATTCTCGTAACCGGCAGCGCCGGCTTCATCGGCATGCATACGTCCTTACGGCTGCTGGCCGACGGCCATGAAGTCGTAGGTGTTGACAGTGTCAACGACTATTACGATGTTCGCTTGAAAGAGGCGAGGTTGTGCGAACTCGGCCGTCATTCTCCGTTTACATTCGAGCGCTTCGATTTGGCTGATGCCGCGCGGGTCGAAGACTTGTTTTCGCGGCTCCGTTTTGACCGCGTCCTTCATTTGGCCGCACAGGCCGGTGTGCGCTATTCCCTCACCAATCCGCACGCGTACATCAGTAGCAACGTGGTCGCATTCACCAATATTCTGGAGGCTTGTCGGCACGCGAACACGCCGCATTTGACGTACGCCAGCAGTTCCAGTGTGTACGGTGCTAACGCCAAGCTGCCATTCTCGACCAGTGACCCTGTCGATCATCCTGTCAGCCTCTACGCCGCGACCAAGCGTGCCAATGAGTTGATGGCGCACACATATAGCCATCTGTTCGGCCTTCCAACTACGGGTTTGCGTTTTTTCACTGTATACGGGCCCTGGGGGCGCCCTGACATGTCGATGGCTCTGTTCACGAAGGCGGTCATTGAGGGGAAACCGATCAACGTGTTCAACCATGGCAACATGCGGCGCGATTTCACCTACGTGGATGACATCGTCGAGGGCGTCGTGCGCGTGCTGGATGCGATTCCCCAAGCGAGCGTCCCTGGCCCTGGCAGTTACGACGATCCGGCACGCAGTGCCGCACCGTTTCGCGTGTTCAATATCGGAAACAGCGATCCTGTGCCCCTCATGGAAATGATCGGCCTGATCGAACGTGCCGTGGGCAAGCAAGCGCTTCTGAACCACATGCCAATGCAGGCTGGCGATGTTGCGGAGACGAGCGCCGATACCGCCGACCTGTTCGCTGCGGTTGGCTTCAAACCGAGTACAGCCCTGTCTGAGGGAGTCAGGCGCTACGTGGATTGGCATCGTGCCTACCATCGGGTGTAGCCTGGACAACTCAGGCGGGCAACGGGATTGACGAGAACGGATCGATGGGTGATTTCAAGACGATTGGGGTGATCGGGCTGGGGTATGTCGGATTGCCGCTTGCCATCGCGTTTGGCAAAACGAGACGCGTGATTGGCTTTGATATGTCGGCGGCAAAGATAGCCAGCTATCGAGCCGGTGTAGACCCGACCGGCGAGGTTGATGACGCGGACATGCGGGCTGCCACATTGTTGGAATACACCGGCGATGGTGCGCGGTTGGCGGAGGCTGACGTGATCATTGTTGCTGTGCCTACGCCAGTCGATCAGGCGCACCAGCCCGATTTCTCGCCGCTGGTCGGCGCCAGCGAGACTGCCGGAAAGTTCATGAAGCGAGGCACGACCGTCATTTTCGAGTCGACGGTTTATCCGGGCGCTACCGAGGAAGTGTGCGTGCCAGTGATCGAAAAGCATTCACGCATGAAATGGAAGGCCGACTTCAACGTCGCTTATTCGCCGGAGCGCATCAATCCGGGGGACAAGGAACACACCTTCACCAAGATACTCAAGGTAGTTTCTGGTGACACACCTGAGACCTTGGAGCGTGTCGCGGCCCTCTATAGCAGCGTGGTTACAGCAGGTGTACACAAGGCCTCTTCGATCAAGGTGGCTGAGGCCGCCAAGGTGATCGAGAACAGTCAGCGCGATATCAATATCGCGTTCATGAACGAATTGGCGATCATTTTCGACCGTATCGGCATCGATACCTCCGAGGTGTTGCAGGCGGCAGGCACGAAGTGGAATTTTTTGCCGTTCCGTCCAGGGCTGGTTGGCGGCCATTGCATCGGAGTCGACCCGTACTACCTGACGCACAAAGCCGAAACGACGGGCTATCACCCCGAGGTGATTCTCGCGGGGCGCCGCATCAACGACGGGATGGGCAAGTTCATTGCAGAGAAGACCATCAAGCTGATGATTTCCACGGGCAGCCCCATCAAGGGTGCGCGGGTCAATGTGTTGGGGTTGACGTTCAAGGAAGATTGTCCTGACCTGCGCAATTCGCGGGTCATCGACATCGTTGCCGAATTGCAGACCTACGGGGTCGAGGTTTTTGTTCATGATCCGTCAGCTAGCAGTGACGAGGCGAAGCATGAATACGGCGTCGGCTTAACTGCATGGGAGGATTTGCCACAGGCTGACGCCGTGGTGATTGCTGTGGCTCACAAGGAATACAAGAGCCTCGAAACCTCCTCGCTCGATGGTTGTCTCAAGGCAGGAGGCGCAGTGGTTGATGTTAAGTCCGTACTCAGGCGCGAGGAGGTCGCAGCGGCAGGGTACGCGTTATGGCGGCTTTAGGCGCGCGCCCTTCTCCACCCGGACCGCTTGCGCAAAGAAGGCTACATCCGCCCGCAACCGGTTGCGCAGGCTTGGCAGGAGCACCAGTCAGGCAGGTTCAATCACCAGCACTTCCTCTGGAACGTTCTGATGTTCCAGTCCTGGCTGGAAGCCCGCCGATGATTCAGTCCTCGGCGATCTCGTAGTCGTGCGTGATCGTCGCCGTCGACTGCAGCATCGCGGTGGCGGAGCAGTACTTGTCGTGGCTGCGCTTGATGGCGTGCTCTACCAGTTGTGCGCGCAATCCCTTGCCGCGCACCTTGAAGTGCAGGTGGATGCGGGTAAACACCTTCGGATCGGTTTCGGCGCGTTCGGCGCTGAGTTCGACGTCGCAGGCGGTGATGTGCTGGCCGCTTTTCCTCAGTATCAGCACCACGTCATAAGCGGTGCATCCGCCGGTGCCGAGCAGAACCATTTCCATGGGGCGCGGGCCCAGGTTGCGGCCGCCGCCCTCCGGGGCGCCATCCATGACTACGACATGTCCGCTTCCGGTTTCTGCCTGGAAGGTCATCCCCTCGTGCCCATATCCTGTCCAGCGAACCGTACTTTGCATGTTCATTTCCTATTGCGAAAAGGTCACAGTGCGGATTGTAGGCTGCCCCAAGGCAATGCACGATAGGTGGTTACGTGCTGGCCACGCTGCACCAATATCTCGATGATGCGTCGCCGCATTTTTGGACTAATCAAGTAAGTGCCTATTTAAAAAATCAAACCAAACGATGGTCTAGAAAAGTAATTCATGCGTAAATCATTGATTATTAGAATTATTAAGACAGAAATGTCGCGCCTTGTTGCTTGGCCAAGATATTTTTCCGTGCCGCAACAAATCTCTTGCAATGCACAATTGGTTCGGGTAATATTCGAAGCGTAGTGAGGACGGATGTTGATTACGGCGACTTATGAGTTGGTGCCTTTGAATCCATCGCCTCCGACCTGTTTGTCTCCTCCACCCTCCTCCTTTGGTGGATTAAGCCCAAGCCCTCACCGGCTTGGGCTTTTTTTTGGTCGGGTCCAGGGCTTAATTTTTCCCCGGGCACATTGACCAGAGGGGGAACGAGCGCTTATAATGGCAGGCTCTTTGCTGCGTTAGCCAATTGAACTGTGGCATGGCGGTCGAGATACGACATGTGGCCCCTCAACGTCGAGCTATGGAGGCCGCGCCCACAGATTACAAGTTGAGTAGAAGCTGAGGTTGAAATGAAAACCTTCTCCGCCAAACCGCATGAAGTCACCCGCGGCTGGTATTTGATCGATGCCGAAGACAAGGTTCTCGGCCGGGTCGCCACCGAAATCGCCCGCCGTCTGCGCGGCAAGCACAAGCCTGAGTTCACGCCGCACGTCGATACCGGCGACTACATCATCGTTGTCAACGCTGCCAAGCTGCGCGTCACCGGCAACAAGGCGCTCGACAAGAAGTACTACCGGCATAGCGGGTTCCCCGGGGGCATCTACGAAACCACGTTCGGCAAGATGCAGGAGCGTGCCCCGGGTCGTGCGCTGGAAAAGGCGGTCAAGGGCATGCTGCCCAAGGGCCCGCTCGGCTACGCCATGTTCAAAAAGCTCAAGGTGTATGCGGAGGCTTCGCATCCGCATGCCGCGCAACAACCGCAGTCATTGGCCCTCCACTAGGCCTGAAGTTCCTTCGAGGTCATCATGATCGACAACAAGAATTATGGTACCGGGCGCCGCAAGACTGCGGTGGCACGGGTTTTCATGAAGTCGGGCAAGGGCGCGATCGTCGTCAACGGCAAGCCGGTCGACAGTTTCTTCGCCCGCGAAACCGGCCGCATGATCGTCCGCCAGCCGCTTGAGTTGACGAACCATCTCGAGACTTTCGACATCCAGGTCAACGTCGCCGGTGGCGGGGAGTCGGGGCAGGCCGGCGCGGTGCGCCATGGCATCACGCGTGCCCTGATCGACTACGATGCGACGCTCAAGCCTGTGTTGTCCAAGGCGGGTTTGGTCACGCGCGACGCCCGCGAAGTCGAGCGCAAGAAGGTCGGCTTGCACAAGGCGCGACGCCGCAAGCAATTCTCGAAGCGCTGATCGCGGTCTAGCAGTACGTCCGAAAAGGGCTGCCCGCGTGGCGGCCCTTTTTTTTGGGTTCAATAGCGGATGATGTGCGCCGATCCGGTATCCGGATACTGAACAGGAGGCTCGAATGCTCAATATCGGCATCGTCGGAGGCACCGGCTACACCGGGGTCGAACTCTTGAGGTTGCTCGCCCGTCATCCTGCGGCGAGGCTGAAGGCCATCACCTCGCGCAAGGAAGCCGGCTTGCCGGTCGCGGACATGTTTCCTTCCCTGCGCAAGGCTGTCGACCTCGCCTTTTCAACGCCGGAAGACGCCGCGCTCGACAAGTGCGACGTGGTGTTCTTCGCCACGCCGCACGGCGTCGCGATGGACATGGGGCCTGCGCTGGTCGGCGCAGGCGTCAAGATCATCGATCTGGCCGCCGACTTCAGGCTGCGCGATACCGCCGTGTTCGAGAAGTGGTACAAGATGCCGCACTCGGCGGTGGCACTGCTCGAGGAATCTGTTTACGGGCTCCCGGAAGTCAATCGCGCCGCCATTCGCAGCGCGCGCGTCATCGGATTGCCGGGATGCTACCCGACCTCGGTGCAACTGGGCTTCAAGCCGGCACTGGAGCAAGGTCTCATCGATGCATCGCACCTGATCGCGGATTGCAAATCCGGCGTATCGGGCGCGGGTCGCAAGGCCGAGGTCGGCATCCTGCACGCGGAGGCGGCGGACAATTTCAAGGCCTACGGTGTTGCCGGCCATCGCCACCATCCGGAAATCGTGCAGGGGCTTGCGCGCATGACCTCCGCGCCAGTCGGGCTGGTATTCACCCCCCATCTGACACCCATGATCCGCGGCATCCATGCCACCTTGTATGCGCGCATCACGAAAGAGGCGGATTTCCAGGAGGTGTATGAAAAAGCCTATGCCGGCGAGCCCTTCGTGGATGTGATGCCGCCCGGGTCGACGCCGGATACGCGCTCGGTGCGAGGCGCGAACACCTGCCGGATCGCCGTGCATCGAGTAGGCGCCGGCGACACTCTGATGATTCTGTCGGTCATCGACAATCTCACCAAAGGTGCGGCCGGGCAGGCGGTGCAGGTGATGAACATCATGGCCGGCTTGCCCGAATCGACGGGCCTAGAGTCGGTCGGATTGGTGCCCTGACCAGCCCACGCGCTGCGCAGAGGCTGCCCATGCCGAATTTCCGGCTTTTCCGGTTCATGCGGCGCCGCATGACCATCGCGGCGCCGAAAATGTCGGTGCGCACTCACATTCCCTGGTATTTGCGCGCGTTGTTCTGGATTGTCGTGCTTTCCGTGTCGACCGCCTTTGCTGCGTGGATCTATGATGCGGGGCGCAGGTTCGCGGGATTCGACCGGGATGAAGTTCAGCAGGAACTGACCGACCTGCGTGCCCGCGCTGCGTCGCTGAGCCAGGAAAATGCCCGACTGCGCGCCGACCAGGACGCATCCGGCAGCCGCCTCGCGATCGAGCAAACCACGCAGCGCAACCTGGCAGCCCAGGTACAGGTCCTTGAGACGGAAAATACCCGGCTCAAAGAAGACCTGGCGATGTTCGAAGGCATGATGGCCGGCGAGCGGCAGGAGGGCTCCTTCACCATCGCCGGTGCAAGGGTTGCGGTGGAGGCGGGGCAATTGAAGTTCAGGTTGCTGCTCACCCGTGGTACCCGCACCGGCAGCATCATGGGCAACCAGCAGGAACCGGAGTTTTCAGGCCGCCTGGAATTCCAGATTGACCCGGACGGCGGCGCCAACGGTGCTATCATCCGCCTCCCCGCCAACGAAAAGGCCGCGCCCGACGTCACCCGGGTGAAGTTTCGCTATTTTCAGCGGGTCGAAGGCAGTCTGGATCTGCCGGCGAGGGTCGTCCCCAAGCAGGTCATGGTCAGGGTTCTCGAAGGCGACCGCGTGCGAGCATCCCAGACCGTGCCGGTCCAGGTTCCCGTCTCGATTCGGGAACCGGCTGATGCGAAACGATAAGCGGGTTGCGCCTGCCGCAGCCGAGAGAGAGGAAACCAACATGTTCGGACTCAAGCGGAACAAGCCACAAAGCACCATCGACAGCCTCATCGGGGTCACCACGGTCATCGAAGGCAACGTGGTGTTCTCCGGCGGCCTGCGCATCGACGGCACCGTGCGCGGCAACGTGGTTGCAGCCGGCGGCACGGCGGAGACCAACAGCACGCTGGTGGTCAGCGAAAAGGCGCATGTGGAAGGCGAGATCCGCGCCGCCCATGTGGTCATCAACGGCGGCGTGGAAGGGCCGATCTTCGTATCCGAGTTTCTCGAACTGCAGCCCAAGGCGCGCGTGCGCGGCGACGTACACTACAAGGCGCTGGAAATCCACCTTGGCGCAACCCTCGATGGCAAGCTCGAGCACAGCGGGGCGCTCGGCGCCGACGGCCAGCGCGGCAACCTCAAACTGGCGGCCAACAACACCTGAGGCGCCTCGAACCCGCCCCCGCGCACGGCGTCGCTCTACCAGCCGCGCCAAAGCGCGGTGTCTCAAGACCCTACTGGCGGTGCGTTTGAAGTTGCTGGCCATCGGCCCCATAATATGAATGTCGGAATCCAGACCCAAGAGGCTAGTCAATGAATGCACCGTCCGAAATCCCAGTACCGTTCATCTTCAGCGACAGCGCCGCGACCAAGGTTGCCCAGCTGATCGACGAGGAAGGTAATCCTGAGCTGAAATTGCGGGTATTCGTCACCGGTGGCGGGTGCTCGGGTTTCCAGTACGGGTTCACGTTCGACGAAACCGTCAACGAAGACGACTCCATGCTCGAAAAAAACGGCGTCAAGCTGCTGATCGACTCAATGAGTTATCAGTATCTGGTAGGCGCGGAAATCGATTACAAGGAAGACCTCGAAGGCGCGCAGTTCGTCATCAAGAATCCGAATGCCCAGACTACCTGCGGCTGCGGATCGTCCTTTTCGGTCTAACCAGTCCCGGCGGCACGGCTGCAAGAAGGGCGCCGCGAGGCGCCCTTTGTTTTTTGGTGGCGCCTGGGATCAGGCCGGGTAGATGGCGCCCAGCACCCGCAACCCGCGCGCGCCGGTTACCTGCGGAAGATTAGCCGGCTTGCCGTGGATGGCTTGCAGGGCGAACCACGCGAAGGCCACCGCCTCCACCCAGTCAGGCGGAATGCCGATCGCCGCGGTCGAGCGCACCGGCGTTGCGCCCATGAGCGCCTGCAGGCGCTGCATCAGGCCTTCGTTTCTAGCGCCCCCTCCGCACACAAAAATCGCATCGACAGCCTGGGCCGCCATGCCATCGGCGATGCTGCGTGCGGTCAACTCAAGGAGCGAGGCCTGCACATCGGATGGCTCAAGCGCTTCCACTATCGAGCACTGGGCAATTTGCCGAGCGAGCCAGGCCGGATTGAACAGGTCGCGCCCGGTGCTTTTCGGAGCGGGACGGGCGAAGTACGGGTCGCGCAGCATGACCTCCAGCAACCCCGGAACGACTTTCCCGGTACCTGCCCATGCCCCAGCATCATCGAATGATCGACCCGTATGGCGCTCACACCAGAAGTCCATCAAGACATTCCCCGGGCCGGTGTCGAATCCGCGCGTGCCGCCGTCCTTGCCGATCAGCGTCAGGTTGGCAATGCCGCCCACATTGACGACCGCGCGCCGTTCGATGGCGCTACCGAAAAATGCCCGGTGAAACGCGGGTGCCAGAGGTGCGCCCTGCCCGCCGGCGGCCACATCCCGGCTCCGGAAGTCGGCAACGACAGTGATTCGGGTAAGTTCGGCAAGCAGCGTAGGATTGTTTAGCTGGATCGTGAAGCCCAGTTCCGGGCGGTGCCGCACGGTTTGACCGTGCGCGCCGATCGCGCGCACTGACCCCGCCGAGGTGCCAGCATCCTGCAACAAGGCGTCCACGCCGGCTGCATACGCGCGAGCGAGTCCATTGGCCGCCAGCGCGGCACGCTCGATTTCGTTGGCACCGCCGGACTGAAGCGCGAAAAGCTCGTCGCGCAAAGCCGGCGCGAAGGTGGCGAAATGGGTTGCGCGCACGCACGGGGCCGGCCCGGCGAAGTCCACCAGCGCGGCGTCCACGCCGTCCAGGCTGGTGCCCGACATCAGGCCGATGGCTAGGGCGGACTCCAAAGCCTTCCGTCTAGTCGAGGGCGGCGAATTGCGCGGTGGTGCGCATCATCGTAATGCGCGTCATCGAAGGTTGTGCCCTGAGGCGGAAATCCGCCAGATGTCGCTCCTCGAGGGGCAGGGCGGCCGGCAATGCAATGGTCAGCGGATTGACCGCGACCGAGGCAACGCGGAATTCGTAATGCAGGTGCGGGCCGGTCGCCCAGCCGGTCTGACCCACAAAACCGACGGTATCGCCCTGGGAAATGCGTGCGCCTTTGGTCACGCCGGGACCGAAACCGCTCATATGCGCATAGAGGGTGGAGTACTGGCCCTGATGACGAATGACCACCGCGTTCCCATAGCCGCCCTGCTTGCCGGAGAATTCCACTACCCCATCGGCCACCGCGCGAATCCGCGTACCCGCCGGAGCCGCGTAGTCGACCCCGGTATGCTGTTTCCAGGTCTGGAAAATCGGGTGCATGCGCCCGCCGAAGCCCGAGGTCACCCGGGAGAACTCGAGCGGCGAGCGCAGGAAGGCCTTGCGCAGGTTCTTGCCGTCCGGGGTGAAATAGCCGGATACGTCCTTGCTGTCGGGGCTTTCGTACCAGACGGCCGCAAATGTCTTGCCGTTGTTGACGAACTCCACCGCCAGGACGCGGCCTGCGCGAATGAATTCGCCTTCGTGATACAGCATTTCGTAGACCACCCGGAATCGGTCGCCGCGGCGGATGTCTTTGTGGAAGTCGATGTCGCCGGAGAAGATTTCGGCGACCTGCATGGTGACGCTGTCTGGCAGACCGATCGCATCGGCAGACGCGAACAGCGAATGGCGGATTTCCGCTGCCTTCATGTGCACCCGCTTGTCCAGCGGGATCTCGGTCTTGGCCGCAGTAAAGCCGTTGTCATCCTTGGCGACCTTTAGAATTTCGGTCGGGGATACCGCATAGGAAAGGGAGACGAATTCGCCGTCGCTTCCGGTTTCGGCGCGGATGGTCTTGCCCGGACGCAGGTTGTTCGACAAGACGCGCGCGGCGGGGTTGGAGCGCAAATACTGGAAGGCGGCCTGGTCATCGACGCCGAGGCGCTCAAGAATCGAGGCCAGCGTATCACCGCGCTGGATGCGCTCCTCGCGGAAAACCCCGCGGTCTTCCTCGCCGATGCTGATGACGGCTGAACCGGCCAGGGAAAGGGCCTGGGATACCGGGGCCGAGGGAACCGACTCCGGGCCCACGACGCCCAGCGTGCCGAACGCCGCGCCTGACAAGGCCAGCGCAAGCGCCCCGAAGCGCACCTGGCGTATCCGTGCGGGGCTCAAGCGGGATAGAATCTCGATCTTCACGCGGCGGGCCTTGTTTTTCGGGGAGAATGCGCGCTCCCGCCGACAAACCGCTGCCTCGGTTGCGGAGCCTGCGCGCGTGACAAAAATCACAGTATAACAAACCTGTCATGTTCGCCCCGGGCGGACGCGCAATCTTAAACACCCATGAATTCGAACGCCTTCGATATCCTGCGGGAGCGCGGCTTCGTCGCGCAGGTCACCGACGAACCCGCCGTGCGCGCGCTGCTGGGGGCCGGGCCGGTCACCTTCTATATCGGGTTCGACCCCACCGCCAGCAGCCTGCACTGCGGCAGCCTGGTACCCATCATGGCCATGGCCCACTTGCAGCGTGCCGGCCACAAGCCGCTCGGGCTGATCGGCGGCGGTACTGCCATGGTGGGCGATCCGTCGGGCAAGACCGAAATGCGCAAGATGCTGGATTTCGATGCCATCTCCTCCAATGGTCTCGGTATCCTCGGTCAACTTCGTCGATATTTGAACCTCGACGGCGCTGCTGGCCTGTCGGCGAACAACGCTGACTGGCTGCTCAAGCTCAATTACATCGAGTTTCTGCGCGACATCGGCCGCTATTTCCGCGTCAATGAGATGGTGCGCGCCGAAGCCTACCGGGCGAGGCTGGAGCGCGAGGAGGGGCTGTCGTTCATCGAGTTCAATTACCAGTTGCTGCAGGCCTATGACTACCTCAGCCTGTTCGAGCGGCACGGCTGTCTTTTGCAGATGGGCGGTGATGACCAGTGGAGCAATATCCTGGCCGGTACCGACCTGATTCGCCGCAAGCACGGCAAGCAGGCGTTCTGCATCACCTTTCCCCTTCTGACGACCGCGCGCGGGGAAAAAATGGGCAAGACCGCCACCGGCGCGGTCTGGCTGGACGCCGCGCGTACCACCCCCTACGACTTCTACCAGTACTGGATCAATACTGACGACCGCGACGTGCGCCGATTCCTAGCCCTGTTCACCTTTCTACCGATGGATGAGGTTGATCGGCTGGGGTCGGCCGAAGGCGCGGCGCTCAATGCCGCCAAGGCGAGGCTTGCCTTCGAGGCCACCCTTTTGTGCCACGGGGAGGCTGCGGCGTTGGAGGCCCGCGCGGCGTCTCAGGCCGCTTTCGGGGTGGGCGGCAACCTCAATGCGATTCCCTCTACCCGGGTGAGTCCGGCACGGTTCAGCGAGGGTATTGCCCTGGTCGACCTGCTCGTGGAAACCGGCTTGGCGGCGTCCAAGGGGGAGGCGAGACGGCTGATGCAACAGGGCGGTGCGCATGTCAACGATGTGTCGGTGCACGACATCCAGGCACGCGTCGGACCCGCCGAAATCCGCGACGGCGCGCTTTTGCTGCGTGCCGGCAAGAAAAAAGTGCATCGCGTCATCATCAGCAGTTAACGGGAGCAAGCGCCAATGAGCAAGTTTTCAGCAGCGGATGTGGAGAGCACCGCACGCCGTGCCGGCTGGGCGGTCACGCCCGAGCGAGCCGTACAGATCGCCGCGACAGCGGCGCCGAGGATCGAGGCCTTCGGGCGCGTCAGGGCCAGGTTGACCTTCGAGGACGACGCTGCCGCCTTTGCCGCGGCCCTGCTTGAAAGCATGCCTGCCAAAGGGGGCGTGTGATGGCAGACCCGCTGCACATGACCCTCGTGGAAGCCGCCGCGGCTGTACGCGCCCGGCAGGTGTCCTCCGTCGAACTCACCCAGGCGGCGATCGATCGCGCGCAGGCCCTGCAACCCAAGGTCAACGCCTTCGTCCGCATCAAGGCCGACGAAGCCATGGCCGCTGCCCGGGCCTGCGACGCCGACCTCGCGCGCGGCGTCGTGCGCGGTCCGCTGCACGGCGTGCCGATGGCCCACAAGGACATGTTTTACCGCGCCGGCGAGGTTTCGACCTGCGGCTCGAAGATCCGCGCCGACTGGAAGGCGCCGGAAACCGCGGCCGTGCTGGAGCGGCTCGACGCCGCCGGCGCGGTGCAGATCGGCAACCTCAACATGACCGAGTTTGCCTACGGCCCGACCGGCCAGAACGCCTTTCTGGGCGACGCGCGCAATCCGTGGAACACCGACCACATCACCGGCGGCTCCTCGTCCGGATCCGCGGTGTCGGTGGCCTCGCGCACTGTGTTCGCTGCGCTCGGGTCCGATACGGCGGGTTCGGTGCGCATGCCCGCGGCCCTGTGCGGCGTGACAGGCATGAAAACCACTTTCGGCCGGGTCTCGCGTGCCGGCTGCATGCCTCTTTCGCAGTCGCTCGACACGGTCGGTCCGCTCACCCGCACGGTGGCAGACAACGCGCTCATGCTTTCGGTGCTGGCGGGGCGCGACGCGCGCGACGCCTCGACGCTCGATGTGCCGGTGCCCGATTACGTGTCCGCCGCGGGGAGCGCCGATGTGCGAGGCCTGCGGCTCGGCGTGCCGCGCGGCTTTTTCGACCTCCAGGTCGACCCCGAAGTCGCCAAACTGCTTGCCGCGGCCGCCGCGGCATTCCGCGGGCTGGGCGCGGAAGTCGTGGAAGTGGCGATGCCGGACCTCGATGCGATCAATGCCACCGGTTTTCTGCTGACCTGGGGCGATGTCGTCGGTGTGCATGGCGCCTGGATGCGCGAGCGAGCCGGCGATTACACCGCCCAGACCCGCGGCCGCATCGAGGTGACGCTGGCGGCGGGTGGGGCCGACTATGTCGATGCGCAGCGCTCGCGCGCCCGTCTCCTGCGCGAATTCGTCGCCGCGGTCTATTCGAAGTGCGACGCGCTGATCGCGCCGATTCTTGCCTTTCCGGTACCCAGGCTGTCGGACGTCGATGTCAGCGGCGGCCCCAACATGATGCGCATCCTCGACGAAATCACGCGGCTGATGCGTCCCATCAACGTTCTAGGGCTGCCCGCCCTGGCGTTGCCGTGCGGGTTTACGCCGGGCAACCTGCCGTGCGGCATGCAGCTGATCGGTCGTCCGTTCGCCGAGGCGGACCTCTACCGCATGGGTGCCGCCTATCAGGGGGCGACCGACTGGCATACCAGAGTCCCGCCCGTCTGACCCCGGGCTGTCAGCGTGGCGGCCGCGGACCTCTTGCGTTTGATCGCCCTGGCGGCCTGCTGGGGCCTGGCGTTCGTGTTCATCCGCGTGGCCGTGCCGTCCACCGGACCATTCGCCCTGGTGGAATTGCGCGCTGCCATAGCCAGCGTCCTGTTGTATGGCTATCTGCGCGCCAGCGGCGTGCCGCTCGACTTGCGACGCAATTGGACATGTTATGCGATCAGCGGCGCGCTGGGGTCCGCCCTTCCGTTTGCCATGATCGCCACCGCGCAGACGGCGCAGTCGGCGTCCTACAGCGTGGTCCTGGTGAGCATGGCACCGCTGTTCTCCGCCCTGATCGCCGCCCTCTGGATGGGCGAGCGCTTTACGTGGCAGAAGGGCACCGGCCTGCTGCTCGGGTTGGCGGGGGTGGCGCTGCTCACGGGATGGAATCCATCGGCGGCGGACGTGCCGCCGCTCTGGGCGGTCGGTTTGACCCTTGGCGCGGCTGCCCTCTACGGCGTCGCCGGCGTGTACGCCAAGAAGTACACCGGGCGGATTCCGCCGCTGGCCAACGCGACGGGCAGCCAGGTGGCGTGCGCGCTCATGCTGCTGCCGCCCGCCCTGATGGCCCTGCCGCAGGCAATTCCATCGCCGCTCGTCTGGGCCAACATCGTCGCCTTGGCCGCGTTTTCGAGCGCCATTGCCTTCATGCTCTACTTCCGCCTCATCGCCAGTATTGGCCCGGTCAAGACCGTTTCTGTCAATTACCTCACGCCGCTCTTCGGTGTCGCCGGCGGCGTGCTGATTCTGGATGAAAAGCTCACCGCCAACATCCTGGTGGGCGCCCTGGCGATTCTTGCCGGCCTGACCCTGGTGGTGATCCGTACCCCGACGCCGGCCGCGGCGCGGCCGCGGTCCTGAGTCGCAGGGGGGAAGTCCGCTAGGGCGGCTGCGCCGCTCAGGCGGTGGCCTGCTGCCCGCGATGCGCCCAGCCGGTCATGCGCATCTCGATCCAGGCGAACACCTCGTACATCGCCATGGCCATGATCGAGATGACGATCACGCCGGCGAACATGAGCGGCGTCTTGAGGCTCGATGAGGCCGACATCATCAGATAACCGATGCCCGCGTTCGATGCGCTGATTTCCGACACCACGGTGCCCACGAAGGCCAGCGTGATGGCCACCTTGAGAGAGGCAAAGAAGAACGGCATCGAGCGCGGCAGCCCGACCTTGCGCAGGATTTCCACCCGCGAGGCGCCCAGCGCGCGCAACACATCCTCGAGTTCCGGTTCCAGCGTCGCGAGTCCGGTGGCAACGTTGACGACGATCGGAAAGAACGAGATCAAAAAGGCGGTGACGATCGCCGGCGTGGTGCCGATCCCGAACCAGACCACCAGAATAGGCACGAAGGCGGCCTTGGGGATGGAGTTGAAGCCCACCAGCAACGGGTAGCAGGCCCGGTAGACCAGGGCCGACGAGCCGAGCAGGCAACCGAGGATGATGCCTACCAGTACCGCGACGGCGAAGCCGACCATGGTGGTCCAGAATGTTTGCAGGGCATGGTCGAAGATCGGCTTCTTGAACTCGAGCAGCGAGTCCCAGATGGCGCTAGGCATCGGCAGGACGAACGGATCCACCTTGAAGCCGCGGCAGATCAGCTCCCACAGGAGCAGGATGGCGATCACCAGCAGGGCGGGGGCATGCTTTTCGACAAATGACTTGGTCATGTGGGTTCCTCGGGGATTCAGGACTTGCGGATCGCGCCGATATGTTCGCGCAATTCATGCACGATCTTCGAAAATGCTTCCGAATACGTGACCTCGATGTCGCGTGGCCGTGGCAGATCGATTTCGCGGCGCGCCACGATGCGCCCCGGACGTTTGCTCATCACGTAAACCGTGTCCGCCAGGAAGGTGGCCTCGCGCAGGTCGTGCGTCACCAGCACCACGGTGAACGGGTTCTCCGCGTGCAGGTCGCGCAGCACGCACCACAGTTCTTCGCGGGTGAATGCGTCCAGCGCGCCGAAAGGCTCGTCGAGCATGAGAAGCTTGGGTTCATGCACCAAGGCGCGGCATATCGAAGCGCGCTGCTGCATGCCGCCGGAGAGTTCCCACGGAAATTTGTTTTCCCATCCGGCCAGGCCCACGGTGCGGATGAGTTTCATCGCGCGATCCTCGAACTGTTCGCGCTTTTCCCGATACTGCGACTTGTAGGGCTCCACGATCTCCAGCGGCAGCAAGACGTTGTCCAGAGTGGTGCGCCAGGGCAGCAGATTGGGCGCCTGAAAGGCCATGCCGGTGATCTTGAGCGGCCCGGCGACTTGCCGTCCATCGACGATGATCGTACCCTTGGAGGGAGGGCGCAGACCGGTGCATAGTTTCATGAATGTCGACTTGCCGCAGCCGGACGGGCCGACGATGGCGACGAATTCGTGTTCCCTGATGTCGACGGTCACTTCCTCGATGGCGAAATCCGCCGTCGGGTTGTATTTGAGCCAGACGCGGTCAAACTCGATAAATTTGTTGGACATGGAGTCGATCAGGCAGAGACGGCGAAGTTTGGACAAGCAGGTGTGGCGGCAGGCGCACAAGGGCCGGCCGTCCGAGCGAAGCGGCGCGGAATTTGCATGTTCCCGCAGAACAAACAATTGTATACAAAGTTGATCATGAGTGACCCTTGCATGAAGTTCCTGCTCAATGGCGAGCCCGTCAGCGTGACGGACTTGCCACCCACGCTCTCCCTTTTGCAATATCTGCGCCAGAATTGTGCGCTGCCCGGCACCAAGGAGGGATGCGCCGAGGGCGATTGCGGCGCGTGCACCGTTACCGTTGCCGATATTGACGCGGACGGCCGCATACGCCATCGCGCCGTCAATGCCTGCATCCAGTTCATGCCCGCGCTGCACGGAAAGGCGGTGACCACCGTCGAGGGCGTGGCCGTTGGTGGCGTGCCGCATCCCGTACAGCAGGCGATGGTGGATTGCCATGCCTCGCAGTGCGGTTTTTGCACGCCCGGTTTCGTGATGTCGCTCTACGCGGATTTCCGCGCGCACGCGCCGCGCGAGGTGACGCGACAGGAAGTCGACAGCCTGCTTGCGGGTAACCTCTGCCGTTGCACCGGTTACCGGCCGATCGCCGATGCGGCCCGGCAGGCGTTGGCGGTGCCGCGCAGCCCCGCCGAATCGGCGCGCGACGAGGCCCATGAAAAGGCCCTGCGCACGCTTGCCCGCGGGTGCGGCGAACTCGTGCTCGACGGGGCCGCCGGCAAATGGTTCACACCCAAAACCGAGGCTTCACTGGCGCGTTGCCTGGCGGCGCACCCCGATGCGCGCATCATCGCCGGCCTCACCGATGTCGGACTGTGGGCAACCAAGCAACTGCGCACCTTCCCGAAACTGGTGCTGGTCAGCGAGATCGACAGTCTGCATCGGGTTGCCGCAAGCGGGGGCCGCCTGGACATCGGCGCGGCGGTCACCTGGAGCGAGGCGATGCCGCACCTGCTGCGCCACTGGCCGGAAATGCAGGAACACCTGCTGCGCTTTGCCTCGCCGCCGGTGCGCAACAGCGCCACCGTGGGAGGCAACGTCGCCAACGGTTCGCCGATCGGCGACTCGATGCCCGCGTTCATCGCGCTTGGGGCGGAGGTGGTGTTGCGCAGCCTGTCCGGGGAGCGCACGATGCCGCTGGAGGCGTTCTACCTCGCCTACCAGCAGACTGCCCGGGCAGACGGCGAATATGTGGCCGCGATACGCGTGCCCCTGCCGGCGCGGTCCCAGCGCTTCCGCGTCTACAAGGTCTCCAAGCGTTTCGACCAGGATATCTCCGCCCTGTGCGCCGGCTTCATGGTCAAGGTCGAGCGGGGCGTGGTGGTCGAGGCGCGCATTGCCTTCGGCGGCATGGCGGCGACGCCGAAGCGCGCGACGCGCGCCGAACAGGCGTTGCTCGGGCGAACGCTGGACGAGGCGGCCATGCAGGCGGCGCAAGAGGCGCTGGATGGCGATTTCCAGCCGATTTCCGACATGCGGTCGAGCGCCGCCTACCGGCGCCAGGTGGCCCGCAATCTGGTCAAACGTTTTTTTCTCGAAGTCGCACCGGCCGGGGAGCACGCGACGGCCCTGCGCCTTGCCGATCTGGAGGTGTTGCCATGAAGCGCGATTTGCCAGCAAGCGCCGTCCGCACCGGTGCGGTGGGCGCCGCCCTCCCGCACGACAGCGCGCATCTGCATGTGGCGGGTGCCGCCACCTATATCGACGACATTCCCGAATTGGCAGGCACCCTGCACATCGCGGTGGGCATGAGCACCGTTGCGCGCGGCCGACTGGTCGCCATGCAACTCGACCGCGTGCGCGCCGCCGCAGGCGTGGTCGCCGTGCTGGGGCATGCGGACATCCCCGGCGAGAAGTGCATCGGCCCTGTCAAGCATGACGAACCGGTGTTCGCGATCGACCGGGTCGAGTACATCGGGCAGCCCTTGTTCGCCGTGGTGGCAACTTCGCTCGAGGCGGCGCGGCGCGCTGCGCGGCTGGCGCAGGTGACCTACGAGGAAGAACCGCCTATCCTCGATTACGACGACGCCATACGCGCCAACTCCCACGTGCTGCCCCCGCTGACGCTCGTCACCGGCGACGCCAAGGCCGCGATCGCTGCGGCGCCGTACCGGCTGTCGAACCGACTGCTCATGGGCGGCCAGGAGCAGTTCTACCTGGAGGGGCAGATCGCCTATGCCTGCCCCCGGGAAGACGGCCAGATGCTGGTGTATTCATCGACCCAGCATCCCACCGAGACCCAGTTCACGGTCGCGCACGTGCTCGGCGTGGCCCCTTCCCAGGTGGTGGTCGAGTGCCGCCGCATGGGCGGCGCGTTCGGCGGCAAGGAAACCCAGGCAGCCTACTTCGCCGCTGTCGCCGCGCTGGCCGCGGCCAAGCTCAAGCGTGCGGTCAAGTTCCGGGCGGATCGTGACGATGATTTCATGCTCACCGGCAAGCGCCATGAGTTCCGCGCCGACTATGAAGTCGGGTTCGATGCCAGCGGGCGGATTCTCGGCCTTGAAATGACCCTGGCGTCGCGCTGCGGCTGGTCGGCCGACCTCTCCGGTTCGGTCAATGATCGCGCAGTCATGCATGTCTCGAATGCCTACCATCTGGCCAACGTCACCATCCGCTCCCTGCGGCTCAAGACCAATCAGCAGTCGGCCAACGCCTTCCGCGGCTTCGGCGGTCCGCAGGGCATCCTGGCGGGCGAGCATGTGATCGACGACATCGCCCGCCACCTGAAACTCGACCCGCTGGCCGTGCGCAAGGCGAATTTCTATTCGGCTGATCCATCTAGCCCGCGCGCGATGACCCACTACGGCATGCGGGTGGAGGACAACGTCATTCTCGAGCTGGTCACCGAGCTCGAGGCATCCAGCGAATACGCGCGGCGGCGCGCGGCGGTCGACCAATGGAATGCCCGCGAACCGCTGATCAAGCGCGGTCTCGCGCTCACGCCGGTGATGTTCGGCATTTCCTTCACCGCATCCTTCCTGAACCAGGCGGGCGCCCTGTTGCATGTCTATCATGACGGCAGCGTCATGATCAACCATGCCGCCACGGAAATGGGCCAGGGCGTGTACACCAAGGTAGCCCAGGTGGTGGCCGAGGAGTTCGGGCTGCAGGTCCGGCAGGTGCGCATCACCGCGACGGATACCAGCAAGGTACCCAACACCTCGCCCACGGCGGCCTCCAGCGGTGCCGACCTGAACGGCAAGGCGGCGCAGGCCGCCGCTCGCGAGATCAAGGCGCGGCTGGCGGCCTTCTGCGCGTCCACGCACGGGTTCGATGCGGCGACGGTCGAGTTCCGCGACGGCCGGGTCATGGCCGGTGCCTGGGAGCGCCCCTGGGAGGAGGTGGTGCGCGCTGCCTACATGGCACGCGTCTCGTTATCGAGCACCGGCTTCTACTCCGTACCGAAGGTGGGTTTTGATCCGGCCACCCTGAAGGGGCGCCCCTTCTACTATTTCGCCTACGGCGCGGCGGTGTCCGAGGTGGCGATCGATATCCTGACGGGGGAATCCAGGCTGCTGCGCGTCGATGTGCTGCACGATGTCGGGCGTTCGCTCAATCCGGCCATCGATCGCGGCCAGGTCGAGGGCGGGTTTGTGCAAGGCATGGGCTGGCTGACCAGCGAAGAGTTGGTCTGGGATGCGCATGGGCGCCTGCGCACCCACGCGCCGTCCACCTACAAGATCCCGGTGTCGTCGGACGTGCCCGAGGCATTCAAGGTCAGCCTGTGGGAACGCGGCGAGAACGTCGAAGACTCCATCTTCCGCAGCAAGGCGGTGGGCGAGCCGCCGCTGATGCTGGCCAGTTCGGTGTTTCTCGCCATTCGGGATGCGGTCGCCGCGGCGCGCGGCGGTGTGCCTGCGCTCGATGCGCCCGCCACGCCGGAGCGCATCCTGTTGGCCTGCAGCGCGGGGCCCGCCGCTTGAACGCCGTGCTCGACCGCAAGGCCCGCGCGCTCCTGGGCGAATGCGCGCGCGCCGGCGCGGATTGCGTTGTCGTGGCCATGGATCGCGTGGCGGGGTCGGTACCCCGGGAACGCGGGGCCGCCATGCTGGTGAGTGCCGGCGCCTGTGCCGGCACGATAGGCGGCGGACACCTCGAATTGAAGTCGGTCGCCATCGCCCGCGAACTGCTGTCGCAAGCGGTGGATGCGGCGGTGAACCCGACGATCAGGCGGTTCCCCCTCGGGCCTGCACTCGGGCAATGCTGCGGCGGAGTGGCGCATGTCGCGTTTCATATGTGCCGGGCGGGCGTGGCGCCGCCCGGCCTGGCCCTGGCGGCGCCTGGCGCGCTGTTCGATCTGCGCCTGTTCGGCGCTGGACATGTGGGACAGGCGTTGGTGGATGTGCTTGCCGGTGTCGATTGCGATATCACCTGGGTGGACAGCCGCGAACAGCAGTTTCCGCAGCGCGTGCCTGCCAATGCGCGCGTTGAATTCAGCGAGGCGCCGCAGGAGGAGGTGGCGTGTGCGCCGGCGGGTGCCTTCTATCTGGTCATGACCCATAGCCATGCACTGGATTTTGCGATTGTCGAGCGTATTCTGCGGCGTGACGACGCCCGTTTCATCGGCCTGATCGGTTCGCAAACCAAGCGCGTCACCTTCGAGCGGCGGCTAAGCGAGCGAGGTGTCGGCCAGGCCGCGCTGGAGCGCATGGCATGCCCGATCGGCTTGCCCGGTATCACCGGCAAGGCACCGGGTGTTGTTGCCATCGCGGTAGCGGCCCAGTTGCTTGCGGTCGCGACAGCCCAACCCGCGGAGCGGAGCGGATTGACCGGCTACTCGACTTCGCCATAACGCACCAAAAGTGGTCGCGGTGGATGGCAACGCACACTCGCGGTGCGCCAACCGACCCGGGCCGGTTTCGAGGCGCGGTATGCGGTGGCTCGGACATGGCATACCCATTAGTCAATTGGATGGCATGTGGATTTTTTCTTCAACCGGAGCGATGGGATCAGCAACGGTAAGTGAGTGCGCAGTGCAACAGCGCTGTGTCTTGCGCTGGCCGCGGCGGGAGCCGCCGCGCAGGCGAAGCTACCTTTCCGACCAACTGGTACGCACAGGGAGAGCATGGCGGGTTTTGACAGGGGTTGGCCAAGGGCATCTACAAGAAATACGGCATTGATCTCACGGTCAGGATGGGCGGACCGCAGGTCAATGCACAGCAGTCGTTGCTCGCCGGCCAGGCGGACCTCACATAGGCTACGATTTCCCCAGGCGCTCACGGGCATCGAGCAGGGCGTTTCGATGGTGACCGCGTCGATGTCGTGCCAGAACGACCTGCAGGGCATGGCGACGTGGCCAGCCTAGGCAGCCTGAACGGCAAGAGGAGCCTGGTGGCCACCGCGGGCCGCTCGACCTGGTGACCGAGCCCGACTTACTTTTGATGGACGAGCCGTTCGGGGCGCTCGAA